>Ga0208015_1000081_pt1 | contig 64333 bp, 55 predicted proteins | sample 26BtaG_FD_184101 | JGI IMG/M metagenome (GOLD analysis project Ga0208015, IMG submission 184101) | Marine viral communities from Cariaco Basin, Caribbean Sea - 26B_WHOI_OMZ_CsCl (SPAdes) (version 2) | ecosystem: Environmental > Aquatic > Marine > Oceanic | place: Caribbean Sea: Cariaco Basin... | reverse complement strand
CTTAATTCTTGCTCAAGACAAAACTCAATTTTCGACGAGTCACTGTCCTGATATTTCGTATCCGAAATACCTCGGCCAGCGCCCACACGAATTACTTGGTTAACTTGTTAAAGAGCGTTTGAGCTGTGTTGCTCAATCAAGGCCGCGTATTCTACATCGTTCCGCCGCCTTGTCAACCGTTGATTTCGAATAATTTCTGAAGCAATTTTTCGAATACTTTCAATCGGTTGCATTCCTTCCGAAAGTTGCCGTAAGTGGCTTGTCCCTCAGAAGTGGTGCGCATTCTACAGGCGTAAGAAAAACTGTCAACGCCCTTTTCCGAAAAAACCTTGAAGGCTTCGGTTTCCACCTACACGCCTGATCAATCGCTCACCACAATGACTATTTATTGTCCATTTTGTGACGTATTTCAAGTTCTTTTTAGTGGCACCAGAGACGAAACACCAAACCACCTGGCCCGCACCACCAACAATCCCGCCAGAATTACCGCGTAAACCACCATTTCGGTAATGTCACTTCTTGCCTGCCAGAGGAAGTGCACCCACGCGAGTATCGCAGCCGGATAAATCAAACGGTGCAACGGCTTCCACCACCGCCCGGTACGCTTCATCATTCCCCGGGTGGACGTGATCGCCAGGGGCACCATCGCCAGAAATGCGGCAGCACCGGCAATAATGTACGGGCGCTTGGTAAAGGTCGCCCAAAGATCCATCCAGCCCAGAATCAGCTGCAGGAAGGCCAGCAGATGCAACGCGGCATAGAAAAAGGCAAACAACCCCAGCATCCGCCGGTAACGCAACCAGCCCGACCAGCCGGTTACTTTCTTTAATGGGGTAATAGCGAGCGTAACCAGAAGCAGCTGGAATGCGGCAATGCCAAGCGCTTCCGTAATGACCTGCCCGGGGTCCGGCCCCAGGTTGGCATTGACAATGTCTGCCACCAGGAAGCCCAGCGGCAGCAGGGCCAAACCAAACACCAGGCACTTTCCGACAATACCGCGCCACTTGTTTGCCACAGCAGACGCCATCAGTAATACCTGGACAGGTCCATGCCCTTGTAAAGGCCGGCCACCTGCTCGCCGTAGCCATTAAACTTTTCCGTCTCGATCCAGTTCGGCCGGAACACGCCCGAAGGCAAACGGCGCTCCATCTTCTGGCTCCAGCGCGGGTGATCCACTTCCGGGTTCACGTTGGCGTAGAAGCCGTATTCGCTTGGCGCAATCATTTCCCAGCTGGATTTCGGCTGCTCTTTCATAAAGCGGATACGCACAATCGACTTGATACTCTTGAAACCGTATTTCCAGGGCACCACCAGGCGGATCGGCGCACCGTTCTGGTTGGGCAAGGTCTTTCCATACAGACCTACCGCCAGAAACGACAACTCGTTCATCGCCTCATCCATACGCAGGCCTTCCCGATAGGGCCAGTCGATGGTACTGAACAGGGATCGCTGCCCCCGCATCTGCTCCGGCGCATCCAGCGTTTCGAAATAGACGAATTTCGCATCCGAGTTCGGCTCCAGGCGTTTGATCACCTCCGCCAGCGGTACACCCACCCACGGGATCACCATTGACCAGGCCTCAACACACCGCAACCGGTAGATCCGCTCCTGGTACTGGTGAGGCTTCAGCAAATCCTCCAGCGCGTACTTGCCGGGATTCGCACACTCCCCTTCTACTTCAACGGACCAGGGGTCCACAGACATTTCCGAAGCATAGCGGGATGGGTCCTGCTTACCGGTGCCGAATTCATAGAAATTGTTGTACGTGGTGATGGCCTCGTACGGGGCCGGTTTCTCGTCGGTGGAGAATTGCGGCGCCGCCTTGTAGTCCAAAACCGTTCCCGGCCGGGTATCTTCCGCCCGAACCAGTCCCGGAATCGACAGCGCAGCGGCTGAAGCAATGGCACCGGTCATGAACTTGCGCCGGTTAACGTAGACAGATTCCGGGGTTACTTCAGATTCGGGGACAGACCAGGAAGGGCGTTGCTTAATAAACATCGGAGGCTCCAGAGTTCGCGGTTAACAGATAGACCGAACATTCCCGGAGAAATTCCCGCCCGGGAGGATCCGGGCGGGAGGTAGTTGTCGTCAGGCGCGCTTTGGCTTTTTGCGGAACAAGGCGCGGACCGGACCCGACAACGCATAGATCAGGAACGCAGTGAACAATACGGTGGCCGGGTCTACAGCGATCACCACCAGTATCAAAACCACCAGCAAGATAGCGGCGAAAGGCACCCGCCCCCGCAAATCCAGGTCTTTGAAGCTGCGGTAAAGAACGTTGCTCACCATTAGCACGCCGGCACCGCCGACGACCACAATAGACAGCAAGGTCAGCCAGGCGGACGGTTCAAACTGATGGAAGCACCAGACCAGGCCTGCCACACAAGCGGCTGCAGCCGGGCTCGGCAAACCCACAAAGAACTTTTTATCAACAGAGCCAATCTGGGTGTTGAAGCGAGCCAGCCGCAATGCCGCGCCGGCCACGTAGATGAACGTAATAGCCCAGCCCACTTTATCCAGCCCGTTCAGGGCCCAGAAGAAGGCCACCATACCCGGAGCCACGCCGAAGGCCACCATATCGGCCAGGCTGTCATACTCTTCACCGAACTTGCTCTGGGTGTTGGTCATCCTGGCCACCCTGCCGTCCAGGCCATCCAGAACCATCGACACGAAAATAGCGATGGCGGCGTTATCGAACACGCCGTTGGCGGCAGAGACAATGGCATAGAACCCGGAAAACAGGGATGCGGTGGTCAGGGCATTGGGCAGCAGGTAGATACCCTTGCGGCGCACCTTGGCTCCCTCAACCAACTCTTCCTCGACAACCTCGCCACTTTCAAGGTCCAGCTCTGCAGCCTTGTTCGGTTCAGGCTTGTCGACAGATTTATTCTCTTCAGTCATTCCATAAACTCCGGAAAGCATTTGGGCGGAGTATATACGAAAAACGCGGCCACTAGGGCCGCGCTTTCAAACCGTACCGGAAATTCCGGATCAGTTCTTTTCTTTATCCACGATCTTGTTCGCGGAAATCCACGGCATCATGGAACGCAGCTTCTCGCCCACAGTCTCGATCTCGTGAGCCGCGTTCTGGCGACGACGAGCAGTCATGGACGGGTAGTTCAGGGCACCTTCAGAGATGAACATCTTGGCGTATTCGCCACTCTGGATGCGCTTCAGTGCGTTACGCATGGCTTCGCGGGACTGCTCGTTGATCACCTCCGGGCCGGTTACGTACTCGCCGTACTCAGCGTTGTTGGAGATGGAGTAGTTCATGTTAGCGATGCCGCCTTCGTACATCAGGTCAACAATCAGCTTGAGCTCGTGCAGACACTCGAAGTACGCCATTTCCGGAGCGTAGCCCGCTTCGGTCAGGGTTTCGAAACCGGCTTTAACCAGCTCAACCGCGCCACCACACAGAACCGCCTGCTCACCGAACAGGTCGGTTTCGGTTTCGTCTTTGAAGGTGGTTTCGATGATACCGGTACGGCCGCCGCCGATACCGCTGGCGTAGGACAGGGCTACGTTCTTGGCGTTGCCGGAAGCGTCCTGGAAGATCGCGATCAGGTCAGGAATACCGCCGCCCTTGGTGAACTCGGTGCGTACAGTGTGGCCCGGTGCCTTCGGGGCAACCATGATCACGTCCAGGTCTTTACGCGGAACGATCTGGTTGTAGTGGATAGCAAAGCCGTGAGCGAACGCCAGGGTTGCGCCCTGCTTCAGGTTCGGCTCGATTTCGTCGCGGTACAGCTGGGCCTGGAACTCGTCCGGAGTCAGCACCATAACAACGTCGGCGGAAGCAACGGCAGAAGCCACGTCGCTGGTCTTCAGGCCGTAGGCTTCAGCCTTGGCGATGGAGGAAGAGCCGGCACGCAGGCCAACCACTACGTCTACACCGGAGTCCTTCAGGTTGCACGCGTGCGCGTGGCCCTGGGAGCCGAAGCCCAGAATGGCAACTTTCTTGCCCTGGATGATGGAAAGATCACAATCCTTATCGTAATAAACCTGCATGAGAAACCTCTGTTATCAGTAACAGCCCTTTGGGGCCATAGTGTTCAAATTTTTCGGGCAGCCCTTACAGGCTGAGAACTTTTTCGCCACGGGCGATGCCGGATACACCGGTACGCACCACTTCCAGCACGCCAGACGTGCCTACAGCCTGGATAAAGCCATCAAGCTTGCTGCTGTCGCCGGCCAGCTGAACGGTATAAACCGAGCTGGTTACGTCGACAATCTGGCCCCGGAAGATATCCACGGTGCGCTTGATTTCCGCACGCTGGGAACCGGTTGCCTTCAGCTTGACCAGCATCAGCTCACGCTCGATGTGGGCACCTTCGGTCAGGTCTACCAGCTTGACCACTTCAATCAGCTTGTTCAGCTGCTTGGTGATCTGCTCGATAACCTTGTCGGAACCGCTGGTGGTGACGGTCAGGCGAGACAGGGTCTCGTCTTCGGTCGGCGCCACGGTCAGCGTTTCGATGTTGTAGTTGCGCTGGGAAAACAGCCCAACCACGCGGGACAGTGCGCCCGGCTCGTTTTCAAGCAAAACAGAAATGATTCGACGCATGATCACACCCTCTCCGTTTTGCTGAGCCACATATCTTTCATGGAACCACGGGCAACCTGCATCGGGTACACATGCTCGAAGCGGTCCACGTAAATATCCACAAATACCAGCTTGTCTTTCATCGCCAGGACTTCCTTGAGCTTGGGCTCCAGGTCTTCCTTGCGATCAATGCGCACGCCAACATGGCCATAGGCTTCCGCCAGCTTGATGAAGTCCGGCAGAGACTCCATGTAAGACTGGGAATGACGGGACTCGTAGTTCATGTCCTGCCACTGCTTGACCATGCCCAGGGCCTGGTTGTTCAGATTGATGATCTTCACCGGCAGATCGTACTGTTTGCAGGTGGACAGCTCCTGGATGTTCATCTGGATACTGCCTTCACCGGTGAAGCACAGCACTTCATCTTCCGGATGGGTCAGTTTGATACCCATGGCGGCCGGCAGGCCGAAGCCCATGGTGCCGAGGCCACCGGAGTTGATCCAGCGGTTGGGCTTGTCGAATTTGTAGTACTGGGCAGCAAACATCTGGTGCTGGCCCACATCGGTGGTTACGAAGGCATCACCGTTGGTGAGCTTCCAGAGCATCTCGACCACTTCCTGCGGCTTGATCACATCCGGGCTGGTTTCGTAACGCATACCGTGGAACGCACGCCACTCTTCGATCTGCTTCCACCAGGACCCCAGCGCTTCGGCATCCGGCTTGTCCTTCGACTCTTTGACCAGCGACAGCATTTCTTTCAGTACCGCATCCACCGGGCCAACAATGGGCACGTCTGCATCTATGGTCTTGGAGATAGATGCCGGGTCGATATCGATATGAATAATGCGCGCACCCGGGCAGAACTTCTCGGTGGCGTTGGTTACGCGGTCATCAAAGCGCGCGCCCACACAGAGAATCAGGTCTGAATGGTGCATCGCCATGTTGGCTTCATAGGTGCCGTGCATACCCAGCCAGCCCAAATGCTGCTTGTCGGTCGCCGGATAGCAGCCGATGCCCATCAGGGTGTTGGTGATGGGGAAGCCCAGGGTCTGGGTCAGCTCGGTCAACTGGCTGGAGGCCTTGCCCAGGATCACACCGCCGCCGGCATAGATGATCGGGCGCTTGGCCGCCATCAGCATGTCTACGGCTTTCTTGATCTGGCCGGCATGGCCACGGACTGCCGGGTTATAGGAGCGCAGCTTGACCTTCTTCGGATAGGCATACTCATAGCGCTCGTTCGGGGTGGTCATATCCTTGGGGATATCCACCACAACCGGGCCGGGGCGGCCGGTAGAGGCAATGTAGTAAGCCTTGCGGATCACTTCAGGAATTTCTTCCGGATGGCGCACACTGAGGTTGTGCTTAACCACCGGGCGGGAAACACCGATCATGTCGGTTTCCTGGAAGGCATCTTCACCAATTAGTGTAGATGCAACCTGGCCGCACAGAACCACCATGGGGATGGAATCCATGAATGCGGTGGCAATGCCGGTAATAGTGTTGGTGGCTCCAGGACCCGAGGTCACCAGTACGGTACCTGGTTTTCCAGTTGCACGGGCGTAGCCGTCGGCCATGTGGACCGCCGCCTGTTCGTGCCGTACCAGAATATGCTTGACTTTGTCCTGCCTGAACAGCGCATCATAAATATGAAGGGCTGCACCACCCGGATAGCCGTATATGTATTCGATCCCTTCATCCTGCAGGGAGCGGATCAGCATATCGGCGCCAGACAATAACTCCACGATTTCTACCCTCTTCTACGAGTGAATGAGCCGGGTTACGCCCCGGTTGCCTGGATTCTCGGTTTCCCTGCTTCTTGTGAAAGCGGAACCGGCGTACTCCTCCACACCATTTTTAAGAGGTTGTCTCCTGGCCAGCCGCCCTCCTGAGGGTTGCGGAGAACGACCAATCAACGGGTTGCACGTAAGCAACAACCAGTGCCCGCCAGCGGGTGGCGAACGCAGTGTGGTGATTAACGGGGGATACTCGCTCGGGATTGCCTGCCGTATTGACCCCAGTCTTCAGGCAATCTGCAATTCTGACAGCGCGAAACTCACTGTCAATAGGCGCTGTGGCTTAATTGCCACCATTTTCTTAGACACAGGGCCCCGGTTGGCCAATAATGGTGCAAGAGATTTGAACCAGACAGAAGAAAATCCGCATTCGGGGTGGCATCATGTCACCAGGCAGTAATCGAATAACGAGTGGACCTATGAACCGAAAAATCCTGATGCTGGCCGCGATCATGGCCGCCGCCCCGGGCTTCGCCGCCGGTGCCTCTGTATACAAATGGACCGACGACAGCGGCGTAACCCACTTCGGGGATCGCCAGCCTAATGGTGCATCTGCAGAGATTGTTAACGTGCGCACTGGCAAGAGTTCCGGCGGCCAGGCGTCCCGGGTGAGCCTGCAACAGCAGGTTCAGGAAATCCAGGAGCGCCAGCAGGCTGAAGCCCAGCAGCGCCAGGAAACCGCCCAGGAAGAAGCCCTGCGCAAACAGCGTGAAGCCAACTGCGCCACCGCTAGCTCCAACCTTGAAGTAATCGAAAGCTACGCCCGGATTCGCGTTGAGGAGAACGGAGAGATGCGCTACCTGACCCCGGAAGAAATCGAGGAACAGCGCAAGCAGTTTGAAGAGATTGCCGCCGAGAACTGTGGCCCGATGGAAGAACGAACCGAGCAGCAGTAAAACAAAAAAGCCAGCCGGGCAACCCGACTGGCTTTTTCGTTCCCGGTTGATAGCCGGGGCCACGAAGCCCCGGCACTGCGCAGCAATTACTTGCTGGCAAACACCACGGCGTTGTCCTGAACCGTCGCCACGATGGTATCCCCCGGCATAAACTCCCCTTTCAGCAGTTTCTGCGCCAACGGGTTTTCGATCAGCCGCTGGATCGCCCGCTTCAGCGGACGGGCACCGTAAACCGGATCGTAGCCCACCTCCGCCAGCAGCTGCATGGCGTCTTCGGCGATCTCCAGTTGCATGTCCTGATTCTTCAGGCGCTGCGCCAGGTTCGCGATCTGGATGCGGGCAATGCCCTGGATCTGGTTTTCCGCCAGCGGATGGAACACCACCACTTCATCCACACGGTTGATGAACTCGGGGCGGAAATGAGTACCCACCACTTCCATCACCGCAGACTTCATGTCTTCGTAATTCTCCTCGCCCGCCTTCTCCTGAATGATGTGAGAGCCCAGGTTGGAGGTCATCACAATCACCGTGTTGCGGAAGTCCACGGTGCGGCCCTGGCCGTCGGTCAGGCGGCCGTCGTCCAGCACCTGCAGCAGGATGTTAAAGACATCCGGGTGGGCTTTCTCCACCTCATCCAGCAACAGCACGGAATAGGGCCGGCGGCGCACCGCTTCGGTCAGGTAACCACCCTCTTCGTAACCCACGTATCCGGGAGGCGCACCAATCAGCCGGGCCACGGAGTGCTTCTCCATGAACTCGGACATATCGATGCGCACCATCGCTTCTTCGGTATCGAACAGGAACGAGGCCAGCGCCTTGCACAGTTCGGTTTTGCCCACACCCGTGGGGCCGAGGAACAGGAAGGAACCGTTGGGGCGGTTCGGGTCTGACAACCCGGCCCGGGACCGGCGCACGGCGTTAGACACTGCTTCCACCGCTTCTTCCTGGCCAATCACCCGGCCGTGCAGCGCCTCTTCCATGCGCATCAGCTTGTCGCGCTCGCCTTCCAGCATCTTGGACACCGGAATACCGGTCCACTTGGAAACGATTTCGGCGATTTCCTCATCGGTTACCCGGTTACGCAGCAGTTCCATTTTCTGCATCTCGGCCTGGCCGGCCATTTCCAGCTGGCGCTCCAGTTCCGGAATCTTGCCGTACTGAAGTTCCGACATCCGCCCCAGATCACCGGAACGGCGGGCGGTTTCCAGGTCAATGCGCGCCTGCTCCAGGTCGCTCTTGATCTTCTGGGAACCGTGCAGGGCCGCTTTCTCGGCATTCCACACTTCTTCGAGGTCCGAGTATTCCCGTTCAACACCGGCAATCACATCCGACAACTCCGCTAGTCGCTTCTTGGAGGCGTCGTCTTTCTCTTTCTTCAGGGCCTCGCGCTCGATCTTCAGCTGAATCAGGCGGCGCTCAAGGCGGTCCAGCGCTTCCGGCTTGGAATCCATCTCCATGCGGATCTGACTGGCGGCTTCATCCACCAGGTCGATAGCCTTGTCCGGCAACTGGCGATCAGTAATGTAACGGTGTGAGAGCTTGGCGGCCGCAATGATTGCGCCGTCGGTCACCTCAACCCCGTGGTGCACTTCGTAGCGCTCTTTCAGGCCCCGCAGGATGGCAATGGTGTCTTCCTCGCTGGGCTCGGAGACCAGCACCTTCTGGAACCGGCGCTCAAGGGCCGCGTCTTTCTCGATGTTTTCCCGGTATTCATTCAGGGTAGTGGCACCCACGCAGTGCAGCTCACCCCGGGCCAGTGCCGGTTTGAGCATGTTACCGGCATCCATGGAGCCTTCCGCCTTACCGGCGCCCACCATGGTGTGAATCTCGTCGATGAACAGGATGATCTGCCCTTCCTGCTTCGACAGCTCGTTCAGCACCGCCTTCAGGCGCTCCTCAAACTCACCCCGAAACTTGGCGCCGGCAATCAGCGAGCCCATATCCAGGGACAGCACCTTCTTGTCTTTCAGGCCATCGGGCACTTCGCCGTTCACAATGCGCTGCGCCAGACCTTCCACAATGGCAGTCTTACCCACGCCCGGTTCACCTATCAGCACCGGGTTGTTCTTGCGCCGGCGCTGCAGCACCTGGATGGTACGGCGGATTTCATCGTCCCGGCCGATCACCGGGTCCAGCTTGCCTTGTTCGGCCCGCTCGGTCAGATCAATAGTGTACTTGGACAACGCCTGACGATTTTCTTCTGCACCTGCATCGTTCACGGTTTCACCACCACGCACCTGATCAATAGCCTTTTCCAGGGCGGCTTTGTCTACGCCCTGCTCCCGCAGAATGCGGCCCAAAGAACCCCGGTCTTCCAGCGCCGCCAGCAAGATCAGCTCGCTGGAAACAAACTCGTCGCCCCGCTTTTGGGCCTGCTTGTCCGCCATATTCAGCAGCCGGCCGAGGTCGTTGGATACCGACACATCGCCGGCGTTGCCCTGCACTTCCGGCAGGTTTTCAATTTCCTGGGCGACGGCCTGGCGCACCCGGCCAGCCTCTGCACCCACCTGTTGCAGCAGCGGCTTTACCGATCCGCCCTGCTGATCGAGCAGCGCCTGCATAAGATGCACCGGCTCAATAAAATTATGGTCTTTGCCTACCGCGATCGACTGCGCATCCGCCAGGGCGGACTGCAGTTTGCTGGTCAGCTTGTCGATTCTCATGAGTTCAGTTCCCCGAATTTTTTGCGAATACGCACCACGGCCCGTTGCCTTCGGCGTATTCCGATTGCTTTGACATTTAATGTAGGGGCAGGTAGGGGGACTTCAAGCTGGGGGCTGACTATTTCGACGAAAACTTGACGGCCGTCAGCTGCGACCGGTCAGCCCAGCCAGATAATCGACGCCATACGGCCCGTCTGGCCATCGCGGCGGTAGGAGAAAAACCAGTCCTGGTCGCGCACAGTACACAGGCTACCGCCGGATACCGAGCTAACCCCGGCGTGCCGCAGGCGTTGGCGGGCAAGGTGGTAGATATCGGCCATGAAATGGCCGGGGCGGGCACCGGCTGATTTGAAGGCACTAGCGGCTTCCGGGGACTGCCCGATAAAGGCTTCGCGCACTTCCGGGCCCACTTCGAACTGCTTCGGGCCTATGGCGGGGCCCATCCAGGCCACCAGCTCCGAAGGCTCCACCGCCATGGCAGCCACCAGGTTTTCCAGTACACCGCCACACAGGCTGCGCCAGCCGGCGTGGGCCGCCCCCACCACCGTGCCTTTGCGGTCCGCCAGCAGCACCGGCAGGCAGTCAGCCGTCAGGATGGCGCAGGCCATTCCGGGAATACGGGTAAAGCTGGCGTCTGCATCCGGGCGGGAGCCCACGGTGGCAGGCGTTAATTCAACCACTTCGGTGCCATGCACCTGATTCAGCCAACCAATGCGGTTGCTGTCCAGCCCCGCGAAGCGGGCCAGGGTTTGGCGGTTTTCCAGCACGTGGCCAGGATTATCACCCACGTGGTCGCCCAGATTCAGGCTGCGCCAGGGCGGCCGGCTGACGCCACCTTTACGGGTAGTACACAAGGCCCGCACCCGGCGTGGCGCAGGCCAGTCCGGGCGCAGTACATCGTGCTCAGTAATCATTCTCTTCCAGTTCCCGGGCATGCTTGCGCAGGGTTTCGATCAGGTGAACCATGTCTTCCGGCAGGGGCACTTCCCAGCTCAGAATCTCACCGGTTTCCGGATGCTCCAGGGTCAGCTGCCGGGCATGCAGAGCCTGGCGATGAAAGGCCGCCAGCACATCCCGCAACTCTTCGGTGGTGCCTTTGGGCAAACGCAGACGACCGCCATAAACAGGATCACCTACCAGCGGATGTCGCACGTGGGTCATGTGTACCCGAATCTGGTGCGTGCGGCCGCTTTCCAGCTTGCAACGAACATGGGTATGGGCGGCAAAGCGCTCAATCAGCCGGTAATGAGTCACTGCCGGCTTACCGGACGACACCACAGCCATGCGCTTGCGATCCTGCGGGTGCCGGCCAATGGGCGCATCCACCGTAGCGCCACCGGTGAGAGAACCCACTACCACGGCCTCGTATTCCCGGCCCATGGTGCGTTCCTGCAGCTGGTTGACCAGCGAAGTGTGGGCAATCAGGCTACGGGCCACCACCATAATGCCGGAGGTATCTTTATCCAGCCGGTGCACAATGCCGGCCCGGGGCAGGTTTTCCACTTCCGGCGCATAGTTCAGCAGCGCATTCACCAGGGTACCGTCGGCATGGCCCGCCGCCGGGTGCACCACCAACCCGGCAGGCTTGTTGATCACCAGCAGGTGCTCGTCTTCATACACGATATCCAGCGTGATCGGCTCGGCTTCCCAGGTAACCTGCACTTCCGGCTCGGCGTCCAGCTCCAGAACGTCGTCCATCATGACTTTGTCTCTGGGCTTGCGGGCTTCGCCGTTCACCGTGAGCGCCCCGCTTTTGATCCAGGACTGCAGGCGCGAGCGGGAATGCTCGGGCATGAGTTCGGCCGCAGCCTGATCCAGCCGCCGGTCGCTCAGTTCCGGGGGGATGGTGTAATGTCCGGTAATACGGTTATCGGAAGACATTCGGCCTCTTTTTGCTACAATGCGGGGTTCATTCAAGTTGCGACCATTATACGGGATTCCGGCATGAGATCAGTTGTCCGATTACTGCTAATTTCCACTATCATTGCGCTGGCCAGCGGCTGCGCCTCTAATCGTGAAGTGGGAGTACTGCCGGAAGAGACTTACTACGACAACGCCCGCCAGGCCATGAACTCCGGCAACTTCAACGAAGCCGAAGAAAACCTGGACGCCCTGGAAACCTACTACCCGTTCGGCCGCTACGCCGAACAGGCCCAGCTCGACCTGATCTTCGCCCGCTACCAGAACCTGGACCTGGAAGGCTCCCGGGCGGCGGCTGACCGCTTTATGCGCCTGAACCCCCAGAGTGAGCACCTGGACTACGCCATGTACATGCGCGGCCTGGCCTCTTACAATCTGGACATGGGCCTGGCTGCACGCTACTTCCCGATTGATGTGGCCGCCCGCAGCCCAGGCGAACAGTTGCAGGCGTTCCGGGATTTCTCCCAGCTGCTGAACCGCTTCCCGGACAGCGAATACGCCCCGGATGCCCGCCAGCGCATGATCGCCATCCGCAACCGCATGGCCGAACTGGAACTGCACGCAGCCCGCTACTACATCAAGCGTGAGGCCTTTGTGGCGGCCAACAACCGGGCACGGTACGTGGTGGAGAACTTCCCGTCTTCCCCGGCCGTTGAAGAAGCACTGATTCTGCTGGCCGACACCTTCCGCTTTATGGACCTGAAGAAAGGCGCCAGCGATGCCATCGCTACCCTGCGCCAGAACTTCCCCAACAGCGAAGCCTTTGATGAGAACGGTGAGTTCCAGTCTGACCGCCTGCGCCGCCAGAACCGGTCCCTCACCAACGTTGTCACCTTCGGCCTGATGGGCGACGAGTAAGGCCCGCAGCCTTACTTGCCAATTTTCCAGCCGTTGGTAATCGGATACCGGCGGTCTTTACCAAAGCCGCGCTCGGTAATGCGCACCCCGATGGGTGCCTGCCGGCGCTTGTATTCGTTGATGTCCACCAGCCGTACCACCCGCTCGACATCCGCCCGCTCAAAACCTTCCGCGACAATGGCCTCGGCACTGTAATCACGCTCTACGTACAGGTTCAGGATCTGGTCCAGAATGTCGTATCCCGGCAGGCTGTCCTCGTCTTTCTGGTCCGGCGCCAGCTCCGCCGACGGCGGCCGGGTAATCACCCGCTCCGGAATCACCGGCGACAGGCTGTTGCGATACCAGGCCAGGCGGAACACCAGGGTTTTCGGCACATCTTTCAGCACATCGAAACCGCCGGCCATGTCGCCGTACAGGGTGGAATAACCCACCGCCATCTCGCTCTTGTTGCCGGTAGTCAGCACCAGTGAACCGAACTTGTTGGACAGTGACATCAGCAACACACCCCGCAGGCGGGCCTGCAGGTTTTCTTCCGTGGTGTCCGGCTTCGTGCCTTCAAAGGGCTTGGCCAGGGTTTGCATGAACACGTCGTACATGGGCTCGATGGAGAACACATCGTACTGAACGCCCATGGCACTGGCCTGGGCCTCGGCATCCTCAAGGCTGGCGCTGGATGTATAGCGGAACGGCATCATCACCGCCCTCACCCGGTCCTTGCCCAGGGCATCGGCAGCCACCGCCAGGGTCACGGCAGAATCGATACCACCCGACAACCCCAGCACCACGGATTTAAAGCCGTTCTTGTTCACGTAATCCCGAACACCGGTCACCAGTGCGTTGTACACATTGGCTTCCAGAGAAGGCTCCTCCGGCAAGGGCTGAGAGATTGGCTGGCAGTGGTGCTCACACAGGAATTCCACCGGAAACAGGCCATCGGCAAACTGGGGTGCCTCCACCGCCAGCGCACCGGCGTGGTCGACCACCATGGAGCCACCATCAAACACCAGCTCGTCCTGCCCGCCCACCAGGTTTGTGTACACAATGCTCACCCGGTTATCCGCCGCCTTGCGTTCCAGCAGCGCCTTGCGCCGGGCCTGTTTGTCGATATCGTAGGGCGAGGCATTCAGGTTCAGGATCAGTTGCGCACCGGCGGCTGCGGCATCTTCCAGCGGGCCGTCTTTCCAGATGTCTTCACACACGGTGATGCCAACCGGCACACCCTTTATATCCATAACCAGAGTATCGCGGCCTTCAGCGAAGTAGCGTCTTTCATCGAACACCTGGTAATTGGGCGGGCAACGCTTGAAATACCGGCCGCGGATTTCGCCTTTCTCGACAACCACCGCGGCGTTATACAACAAACCGCCGGAACGCACCGGCGCGCCGATCAACATGGCCGGTTCCAGGTTGGCCTGCTGCAAACGCTCCAGGGCCTCGGCAATGCGCAGGTCCAGGCTCGGCCTCAGTAGCAGGTCTTCCGGCGGGTAGCCGGTCAGGCACAGCTCCGGGAACAGCACGATGTCTGCCTTTTGCTGCTCGTGCGCCTGCCGGGTGGCCTTCAGTACCAGCTCGGCATTACCCGGAATGTCGCCAACCAGAAAGTCCAGCTGGGCCATAACCACCCGCAGCTTGCGGGGGGAGTCTGAATCGGCGGATGCGGTTCCGGGTGTGGCCATGCAAAGGCTCCTGTAACTTGTTGCCATGAAAAGGCTATTATAACCCCGCAAAGGCAAGGATTTCTTCCGGGCAGAGGCAATAACCCCTTCATGGCAACCGAGCTTACTAACACAACCCATGCCCGCTCGCCGTTCGGGCCACCGGCAAAATACCAGCAGGCGCGCCTGTTCCGGATCTACAACCACTACCGGGTAGTCATCAGCCTGTTGCTGGTCGCCCTGCTGTTTGTAGACCCGTTCACCGCAGACACCCGTTTCCGCTGGCTGGATTACTACCAGGCCGGGGTGGTTTCGTACCTGGCCCTGAATGGCTTTATCGCCCTGCTTCTGCTGGCCGGCTTCCAGCCCCGGCAGCGGCACATTACCCTGTCCATACTGGCAGACATCCTGGTGATGCACGGCTTGCTGCTGGCCAGTTCCGGCATTACCAACGGGCTGGCCAACCTGGTGATTGTCGCGGTTGCCGCCGGCAACATCCTGACCCCCACCCGCATGGGCACCTTCTACGCCGCACTGGCGGCCATCTGCTCGCTGGGCATCTCCGGCTGGGCGGTGATCACCATCAACGAAAGTGCCGACGACATTGTTCGGGCCGGCTCCTTGGGCATCCTGTATTTCGCCACGGCGGTCATTCTGCAGGGCATCTCCAGGCGAATGATCCGCAGCGAAGCACTGGCCAGCAGCCGGGCCAAGAGCATTGCCGAGCTGGAACAGATCAACCAGCAGATCATCCAGCGCATGCGCACCGGCATTCTGGTGCTGGACCGGTACGGGCACATTCGCCTGGCCAACGCGGCGGCAGAAGAACTGCTGTTCGGCGCCGCCAGCCACCAGGCGGGCGAATCCGGCCACCACCGGGAACTGCCCCCGCCCCTGAAAAGGGGCCTGGAACTCTGGTTGAGAAACCCCGGCAGGCGCATCGAGCCCTTCCAGCCGTCAAACACCTCTCCGTTATTACAAGCCAGCCTGACCCAGCTGGACCAGGACCAAGGCGACCTGATACTGGTGTTCATCGAAGACATGAGTAAGGTTACCCAGCAGGCCCAGCAAATGAAGCTGGCCTCACTGGGCCGCCTGACCGCCGGCATCGCCCATGAAATCCGCAACCCGCTGGGCGCCATCAGCCACGCGGCCCAGTTGATGGAAGAATCTCCCAACCTGGACAAGGGCGACCAGCAAATGCTGGATATCATTCGCCGGCATTCCCGGCGGGTGAACGGCATTATCGAAAACGTACTGGACTTGTCCCGCCGCCGGGCAGCGGATACCGAACTGGTGGATGTGGCCAGCTGGCTTGAAGAGTTCCGCCAGGACTTCCTGCAAACCCTGGACGACGACACCCCCGTACAGATTGAACTCTTCTGCGATGACGCCATTCCCGCAGCCCGGTTCGATAAAAGCCAGGTTGAACAGGTGCTGGTAAACCTGTGTGACAACGGTTTGCGGTACAGCAAGCAGCACAGCGGCCAAAACAGGATACAATTAGCCGCAGGCACCAGTGCCGATGGCGAGCGGGCCTTTGTGGATGTTAAGGATTTCGGCCCCGGTATAGCGCCGGAACACCGTAACTCTGTGTTCGAGCCGTTTTTCACCACCGACAAAAGCGGCACCGGCCTTGGGCTGTACCTGGCCCGGGAACTGTGTGAAGCCAACCAGGCGCACCTGTCGCTGGTGGAAGATGGCGAACCCGGCTGCCGCTTCCGGATCACCTTCGCCCATCCGGGCCGGATGATCTGACCGCCGGGCTGCCAACGCACTGCCATTCATCAAAGAATTGAACACAGATAATGACAAAACAGACCGCGCTGATCGTAGACGACGAACCGGATATCCGGGATCTGCTGGAAATCACCCTCACGCGCATGGGCATAGAGGCCTACACCGCGCCCGACCTGGCCAGCGCCCGGAGTTTACTGGCCCAACACCAGCCCAACCTGTGCCTGACCGACATGAACCTGCCAGACGGCAACGGCATAGAACTGGTGCAGTGGATTCAGGAACACAACCCCAACACCCCGGTAGCGGTGATTACCGCCTACGGCAGCATGGACACTGCCATTGAATCGCTAAAAGCCGGCGCCTTTGACTTTGTCTCCAAACCGGTAGAACTGCCCCGCCTGCGGGAACTGGTGAACAGCGCCCTGAAGCTGTCCGAGCCCAAACTACAGCCGGCCGAAGAGAACGACGAGCCCGGCCTGCTGCTGGGAGAATCCCCGCAAATCCGCAAACTGCGCAACCAGACCCGCAAACTGGCCCGCAGCCAGGCACCGGTATTTATCAGCGGTGAATCCGGAAGTGGTAAAGAACTGGTCGCCCGGATGATCCACTTACAAGGCCCACGAGCAGAAGCGCCGTTCGTCGCTGTCAACTGCGGTGCGATCCCCTCAGAACTGATGGAAAGCGAATTCTTCGGGCATAAAAAAGGCAGCTTCACCGGTGCCGTTGAGAACAAAGACGGCCTGTTCCGAAGCGCCGATGGCGGCACCCTGTTCCTGGACGAAGTGGCCGATTTGCCATTGGCCATGCAAGTAAAACTGCTGCGCGCTATTCAGGAGAAAGCCGTGCGGCCCGTTGGCGATACCAAAGAGATCCCGGTAGACATTCGCGTGCTGAGCGCCACCCACAAGAACCTGCCTGAATTGGTGTTGTCCGGAGATTTTCGCCAGGATTTGTTTTACCGCATCAACGTTATCGAACTGGCCGTGCCGGCACTTCGCGAGCGGCGAGACGACATTCCTCTGTTGGCCGAGCATATACTGGAGCGCATTGCCGGAGAGTATGAGTGTGATCCGGCCACCCTAACGTCTGCCGCTATTGACCGGCTGAAAAGCTATGACTTCCCGGGCAATGTGCGGGAGCTTGAGAACATTCTGGAACGGGCGTTTACGCTGTGTGATGAGGACCGTATTGATGCGGAAGACCTTCATCTTGGTGGAGGCGTGGCCCGCGGCAGTGCAGGCAGAGGGCCCGGACTCGATGGCGAAGGGCTTTCGGCTTTGGTACCTGAAGGGGAAATTGATTTAGAAGATTATCTTGAGACGCTCGAGCGGCAAGCTATCGAGAAGGCGCTTGAGGCTACGCGTTGGAATAAGACCGCGGCGGCCAAAAGGCTGGGGATTAGTTTTCGGGCGATGCGGTATCGGTTGAAGAAGTTGGGGATGGAGTGAATAATACAAATGCTTTCAGGATGAAAGCTGCTAATTTGCCAAGGAGGCTACATGCCGATTACTCAAAATCGAGGCTTAACACTAGTTGAGCTTTTAACAACATTGATCATTCTTTCCATCACACTCAGCATAGCCGTTCCGGCGATGGATAAAGAGGTTGTCAAATCACGCCAGCGTGAACTGATCGCCACCTACAACGGCGCTTTTTCGTTTGCACGCTCACAAGCCGTGCATACTGGCGCCTTAGTGACCATATGCCCTCTAACGTCGGGGAACCGGTGCGTAGACGACTGGACATTACCCGCTTCGATATTCCCGGATCGAGATAAGGATTTGCGACCAGACGGCAACACTGTATGGAAGGTCATTCAACCTGTAAAAAATTATCGCATGAAATCTCGAACCGGTGGGCGTGGTTACCTAACCTTTAGCCCTAGCGGACTTGTACATGGAGCTAGCGGATCCTTAGTAGCATGCCCGGAATCAAATTCGCGACAACCAATGAGCTATCTAGGCGTCAATCGAGGCGGCCGCTTCCGCGCCGTTCATGACAAGGACTTCGACAATAAAATCCGATTATCTTGGGGCGCACTGATTCAGTGCTGACCCCAGGGGCCAGCTCCTACTTTTTCCAGCTTGTCTCGCCGGTACCAATAGAACCGTCGTCGTCCCTGTCCCAGCGTCTGGTGCCCTGATTGTTAATATCCAGAAACCCATCCCCGTCCTGCGCATTCACCGGAGTTGCTTGCACCACGAACGCTGAATCTGAGGCGTTTGCGATAGTCAGATTATAGTATGCGGTCCCTCCGCCGTCGGGAATCTGATCATAATATATACTAGGGGCGCCGGTATCTCCGCCACTTGGCCCGGCGCCTTTGTACGTATTGTTAGCCGTAAAGTGCCTCTCCATGGCTGCTGCGAGTCCCATCAGGGCCGATTGAGCCTCAGCCCTTCGGGACGCCTTCACATGCTCCTGGTAAGAAGGGTAGGCCACAGCGGCAAGAATGCCGACAATGGCCACCACAATCATCATCTCTATCAAGGTAAAGCCTCGGCTAGCACGACAACCAAGTCCCATCACTCAACCTCCCTCCAGAATGTTTGAGTAAAGGTATTGCTGTCCTCCACTTGCTCACAGTTTGTACCAACACAGATGAACGCGCCCTCTTCTGTTCTCAGCAGTTTTGGAGACGGTGGTATACCGGGGTCGGTCACATCCTTGCTGCGATCACTCTTTTTAAGATCGTCAACCCCATCTAGGCCATCATAATTGCGTACCGGTCGGCCATCACGCAGCAGAACCGAGTAGAGACGTGAATGACCTGTTGACGGAGCACACGCCGATAAGGCCGCTGCTGGCTCATAAGTAGTGAACGTCGCTACACCATCAACAACTATGCTTGATGACAGCATTTTTTCACCACTGTTCTCGAACTTGAGCATCCAGCCACTGGCACCAGACAAACTTTGCTCAGCTGCAAGCTTCTCCGCATCATTACCCTCACCGATAGTATTATCAGTTATGTCAAAAAGATCGCTTTCGGAATGAGCTGTATAGCTCACAGTGCCGTTCGAATCGACCGGCGCCCCGTATAGTGATGGGATCCGGAGCATGTACGCTCGATCTTCAATGATCTTGTTTAAAGGATGAGCATGGTAGCCGGAACCAATCACTAGCGTAAGGTAACGCTTCCCCCAATAGCGGCTGATCGAAAGATCCGGGGTGTGATAAAAGCGTCGTGCATTCGCCTCATCGGTACCTGCAAAGTCTGCAATAGGGCCGCCAGTGGCGAAGCTGTCCACAGTGTTCCCGTTATTCAGGTCAAACCGCCATACCTGACCGCCCATGTCACCGACGTAAACCTGGTCAGCAAGACCATCGCCATCGATATCAAGCACTTTTGGAGATGCCGGAATGCTGTACTTCATCTTTTCGAGCTTAAGATTCGCAGTAGAACCCTCTTCCTTGGGGCCAGCCCACCACAACCGCTTGCCTGTTTCAGCATCGACGATGTAAAGCGCACGGCCCATAGCATCTTCGCTACGAGTACGGGCATTATCCTGCCCAGCGTCATAGCCACCAGCAAAAAACAGTACATCTTTAACTGTCCCATCGAGATTAATTCTGCTTTTTACAGGTGTAGACCAACTTTGGCCAAGCTCTGAAAAATCACCAGTACCACCAGAAATATGCCACATAGCTTTCGGCTTTGCCCTATCCGTCACATCCAGAGCATAGTAGCTACGACCACCCCGCCGCATGCCCGTATACAGATACACATGATCGCCATCAGACGCATCAATGGCACCTCTAGGGTTTTTAACCCAACTGACTATAGACCCGTCCATACCGTAGATGCGATCGGCAACAGTAGCACTATTATCCATAAGAGTTCGCTGATTCTTCAGCAACTCTGCCGGCATGAAGGCGAAATGGGACTCACCGGTTTTGCCGTTAATAGCATGCACGTAACCCTGATTATCGCCAAAAAACACAGCCGTATCCGGGCTAGCCTCGGTGCCACCATAAACAATCAGCTTTGGCTCTGAATGAAGCGGATCCGAGACAAACTTACGAGCATCGTTGGTTTGGTTATCACCATCCTCGTCCTTGACATCCTCACCACGAATCCAGCGTATCAACGCCTGTTGCTCAGGATCCGTCATACTGCTATCGCCCAATAGCGACTTTGTCAGAGAGTCAGTATTGGACGTAGAAATAAGGTTACCGCTAGCTGTCAGATCCTTTCCGCTAATCCAGGTATAAACATTTCTGCTATCTGTTGCATCAGGGAGTTTTGTACGTACTCCACCCGCAGTTACAGATTTACCATCAGGAACTGAAGCCCACCAGCTTTGCGCGCCGTCTTTAAAGAAGCCAGTGACGGGATCAATTGCTTCGTTACCATTAGCATCCACAATCTTTCCGCTATCGGAAATTTTGTAGCGCTTCAAGTTACCTTCCCAGAGAGGACGGGTGTCCGGTTCGAAAACCGAGTAATAAAGTGCATTGAAATGATTTAGGCGGTTAAAGGAGTTCACTGCGATGCCAGGAGCAACGAATGTGCTGCTGGTTTCAAGAACGCTTCTTACGATGTCATCAAACGCGCCCGCTAACTGCTGCGCATCGGTCGCTTTGTAATATTTTCCGCCTCCAGCTTTTGCAGTCATACCCAGCAAAGAACCCGGAGCGTCTTCAGAAAATCCGACCGTATAAGTCGTTACGTTCTGAACTCCCTTATGCGCGCCAGACATATCATTATTTCTCATGTATCCCGCGATTTCATCGAGACAATTACCCTCACAGTTTCCTATTACACTCTCAATAGAAGTCTCATGGTTACGATCTTTCGTCGGATCTCCATCGGTTAACAGAACAATGTTGTTCGATTGACACTCGAGTTCTATCGGGCTCTTATAAGAATTGCCGTCCATAGCATTACTGGCTTGACTCGAAGTTTGGCTGAGAAACGGACTGCCACCCTCAAAATATCGTTTGGCACCAAACAGAGTTTCTGAAAGAGGGGTGTTAGTATCGGTCCCCAGTGCATCAACCGCAGCCTTAAAATCAGCATGGCTTTCTGAAACCGGGCGGACTGCCTCAAGTATCACGCCACCCTCGCCGCGATACTGATTATTGGGCCAGCCACCTTTCGGGCCTACCGTGTCAAACGCCATCAGCCCAATATTTACGCCGGTAATGGTGTCAGCAAGATCTCGGGCGACGCCCTGCATAACTTCCAGGCGAGTCATTTCTACAGTTCTATCACCGCTATTTTGCCAATTCAGATAGTTTCCGTAATAGAAATCCCTGAGCGTGATATCTCTTTCCCAGTTGATTTTAATATTGTTATCAGCCTCACAACCAACATCCTGATCCAAAATAAAGAGCCTATCAAAATCAACCCAGCCACCAAATGTCTTACGTTTGTATGCCATCCGATAGCTTTTAAGAACACCAACCTCAGGAATGCGCGCCTTCATATCCTCACATTTTAACTGGCTTTCACTAAAAGAATCATAATTAGAAGGCGACCCATAATAAATACGATCAGAATTATAACTGCCAGAGTATGTCTTTGACGGATTATAAACGGGATCTGATGGCACTTTAATGGTGACCATAGCATCCATACTCCCGGAATTATCCAAGATGAAAAGGAGGTTAGGTCGGATACTGGTGCTCTCGGTATTGAAGAATATCTCAGTATCATCCGCAACTGTCACAGTAGAACTAAGTGCCATAGAAAAGCCAAAAATGAAAGCAGCCAACCTTCCTGTGTAAATCTTCATTTTTCACCCCCATTACGGGTTTGGAAATACTTAATACGGTTTACTTTTGAGGTCGATGCGTCATAGAAAACAGTTCCAGGGCTATTCCTGTATTTTTCGCTGACGACGTCTGCAGGCAGGCTTTCACCTCCGGCGCTAAACCTGATATCTTGTGCTGGAAAGAGAGTTCTGAACTCGCACCCGTCACACTCCTGAAAACGAACCTCCACCACTCCAGACGCATCTGAATAAACGACTACAACTTTTGGAGACTCTACCGCCTGTTCCCCAATTGTTATCTCTTTATATACAAATGCCGTAGGGGCCTCCTGTGCAAAAGAAACCTGTACAACAAGCGCACTTAACAAAATCAGTACTTTTATAAGGTAACTCATAAGTTCACCTCTGGATGATATTTCCAACAAAATGCTCTTAGTAGAAAACAACGCTGACACCACGAATCACCTGACTTGTGGCGCCCGTGCCCGTCACTGAGGCGTCTCCGATGATCTCGTAGCGTTGGCGAAATGTTTCTATGTCCTCTCCAAACGAATGCCCCTCTATAAGAGTAGCCTCTCCTAAATATCTCAATTCCGCTGTCGCCACCTTGCCAGAGCCGGCACCACTGTATGCCTGTGGGGTTGTTGCAACACGTATACCTGCATCCAGGGCATCTAGAGCCAACTTCCATTCTGCTGAACTGGAATCCATAGGCTCCAACTTCCGAAAAAGGTCCTGACTCGCGGCCTCGGCAGCAAAAAAGGCCTGACGAGCATTCTGTGCGTTTGCAGACATCCGCTCCTGGAGGATCGAGGTATTCATGCTTGCCAACCCGATCACGGTAATGACTAACAAAACTACCAGACTAATAATCAGCGCGGCTCCTCGCTGACCGGTTCCAACCTTGGCAACACCTGAAAAACGAAGTGCTTCCGACTTCATATCGCTTTTAATTAGTTGCATGGATCACCATCTCCACTGTTTTCGTCTGCAGTTTCCCATTCCCACAGCCCCGTCGTTCCGAGCTGCTTGAATTCGCCACATCTCCGGTTCCGGATATCCAGCGTACTGACAAACGCTTTGCGCAGTCGCCTGTCTGAAGGATGCTCCTGTTGGCCAGGCGCCGGGTTACTGGCGACAAAGATCGCGCCAGGCAGTTCGTATGACTGGCTGTCATCCTGCTGCAATACATTACCCGGAGCACTTACCAGCAAACCAACACGAATGACCACTACATCCTTCCAGTCGGTAGCACCCACACCTGAAGCGTCAACGTAATTAATGGTGTTACTGCTGGGATCCGTTCGCAAACCGTACTGAACCTTCATCGCTTCTACTCCCTCCACAAGCTCCTCGCGCTGAAAGCTTGGTGTTGCGCTGTCAGGAAAGCTGTTTGAGGCTCGATAAAGGGCGGTAATATTGTTTCCTTGATCGTCTACTCGGCCAGTATCTGCAACAAAGAAAACGATACTCGCCAGTGAATAAATCTCTGCGTCTTCGTCTGCCGCATAAGCAATTGACAAACTGGAGTTGCTATTTGCAGTTGTTGCATGCTCCAAGAATTTATTGGCACCCGAAGGATTATTCGTCATCCGAAACACATCGGCAAACTCACAACTGGCAATCATCAGCAAGGAGCCAGAACTGAATGCAGCACTCGCCCCAAAAAGCCCATCGGGATCATCTATTGGTATCGAACCAGTTGCGCTTCCCATGCCGGGACTCCTGACTGTAGCGCTGAGCAACCTCGCCCTTTGCACCATTAGCACATCACTACCAGGCAACGCGTCGTCCTCGATAATGCCAAGATCTTCAAAATCTGTTCCACTATCCCAGCTAGACTGAGTTGATGCAGTTACCTGCCACCCCCTCAACCCGGAGTTATAGAGATACACGTTATCTTCGCCAGATGCAGGCGTAAGGGATGGAGGGGGGTTGTGCGCAACAACACGAATTGGAACAGTGTAGCTATCGGAGCAACCCTGATAGCCAGCCATTCGAACTTCATGCGATATTATATCCAGCCCGATACGCCCAGACTCCTGAATCCGGGCGAGTGACTCTCCAACCCGCGTGGTTCGCATTGAATCCGTGTAGACAATAAAAATACCGAGTATGAGAGTTACGCTCAGAGCGAGCGCTATCATCAATTCTACGAGCGAAAGACCAATCTGGAATGAGATAGAACCTGACTTGGAAAATGTGGTGTTACGCTTGCAATTACTCATAACGTAAACTCGACGACAGTTTGTTGGTCTTCTGTAGATATGGAATCCTTAACCTCACTCCATCGATCTTCCTTCCACGTGATTGTGATCGTAAACACGTTGCCTGCGTTGGTTGCACCTCCGCCACCTGATATTTCCCCCTCTCCCCCAGGTAACATCGCCATGCTTCCGTTAACCCCTTCTACCTGCTGCTTCCAAGCATAAAGATCAGCAGCAACCCGCTCGCTCCCTGTGCAACCAGATTTACCACAGCTTGCAGCGCTTGCTGTTTTCGTTTTTAATCCGTCATAACTGCCGGCAATAGCTTCCGCAGAGTTTGCTCTCATACGGTCAGCCATATCGTAGGCAAGAATTGTTGCTTGCGTCCGTAAAAATGCGCCTTGGTTGTTTTTGAGACTGCCCACCGTCAAACTGGCCATACCCAGCAAGCCAACAGCCAATACAAGTACCGTCACCAAGATCTCTATCAAGGTCATTCCGCGCTGTCTGTTCGAGAATGTCACCTTATTCTCCTTCCGTTTCGTCATAGCGCTGTTCTCGAGCCGTTGTTTTAACACTTAAAATCGACTCCTCTATGATCTTCACGATTCCCACTACTATCTCGCGCAGCATCCCGAACCTGACCGGACACCGATACGATAAGCCCACGGGCTTCGCTCGCCCCAAATGAATCGCATAATTTGAACGTTATGGGATTACCGCCAGCGGGAGCTCCATCACCTGTGATTGCGACAGATATCGAATTAAACTGCGTACTATTGCCGGTTTTAACGCTAAGATTTATCCCGTTTGGCAAAGGGCCAATGACCTTTAACAAAGGCTCGCCGCTGTCGAATGCTCCATTGCCGTTGGAGTCTTGAACAACAAGCCACCCCACGCTCCAATCGGCGTTGTTCGTGCAGCCAGCACCATCGTTTGATGCACAAAGCAGCACGGACTCTCCCACGTTTTTAACTGATTCGCTGCGCGCATACGCAACCAACCCTTTGAGTTCGTTGAAAGCCCCTGTAGTGCGATTTCGGGTAACCATATCGCTCATCGCAGGTATGGCAATAGTTGCAACGATTGCGATCACTGCAACAGTGATTACCAACTCAACCAACGTAAAACCGCTGTCGCTCCGGACACGCATAAAGCAAACCTCTTATTATCTCAAAATCAGCTTACGAAACTCTGCAGAGAACACCTACCGCTATACGACAAACGGTGAAAAACCGGGCGTGAGCGGTAGCCAGACAACAAAAAAGCGTGATCGAAATCACGCTTTTTTGTTGTCTGGACAGATCGAGGATCTTGTTAGCAACTAATGGCGCTATCCCACATTCACCGCTTCAATCCGCAATTCCTTAGGCATAGAAAACACAATATTCTCTTCCCGTCCAGCAATCTCATGCGGCTCTTCCCCACCCAACTCCTTCAAGCGGCTAATCACATCCGCCACCAGCACTTCAGGCGCGGAAGCACCGGCGGTCACACCCACCGCGGCCTTTCCTTCCAGCCACTGCTTGTCGATTTGCGATGCTTCATCAATCAGGAAAGCCGGGGTGCCCATGCGTTCCGCCAGTTCCCGCAGGCGATTGGAGTTGGAGCTATTGGGAGAGCCCACCACCAGCATCAGATCACAGTCACCGGCCAACTGCTTGACCGCATCCTGCCGGTTCTGGGTGGCGTAGCAGATGTCGTCTTTGCGGGGGCCTTCGATTTGCGGGAATTTGGCGCGCAGGGCGTCGATTACCCGGGCGGTGTCGTCCATGGAAAGCGTGGTCTGGGTAACGAAGGACAAGCGGCTGGCGTCTTTCACTTCCAGCTTCTGCACGTCGGCTTCGTCTTCCACCAGGTAGATGTCGCCGCCGTTGCTGTGGTCGTACTGCCCCATGGTGCCTTCCACTTCCGGGTGACCATGGTGGCCGATGAGCACGCACTCGCGGCCGTCGCGGCTGTAGCGCATCACTTCCATATGCACCTTGGTGACCAGCGGGCAGGTGGCGTCGAACACTTTCAGGCCGCGGCGGGCAGCTTCGTTCTGTACCGCCTGGGAGACGCCGTGGGCGCTGAAGATTACCAGCTTGTCGTCGGGCACTTCGTCCAACTCGTCTACAAAGATCGCGCCGCGCTCCCGCAGGTTGCTCACCACGAACTTGTTGTGAACCACTTCGTGGCGCACGTAGATAGGCGCTCCGAACACGTCCAGCGCGCGGTTTACAATTTCTATGGCGCGGTCTACGCCGGCACAGAAGCCACGGGGGTTAGCGAGTCGGATTTGCATAGTCAGTGTGTCGGCCCAGCTGGTTCAACGTCGATAATCTGCACTTCAAACTGCAGTGTATGCCCTGCCAGCGGGTGATTGAAGTCCACTTCCACTTCGTCACCTTCTACACGACTGATTACCCCCGGCAGTTCCTGCTGGCGCGCATCGGCAAAGGAGATAACCACACCTTTTTCCAGCACCATGTCGGCGCTGAACTCGTGGCGCTTGAAGGTCTGGATATTGCTGGGGTTGTGCTGCCCGAAGGCTTTTTCCGGCGGTACTTCAAAGGTTTTGTGGTCGCCGGCTTTCAGGCCCATCAGGTAAGCTTCGAAATTTTCCGGCAGATTTTCATCACCGATTTCCAGGGTCGCTGGCTCTTTATCAAAGGTAGAGTCCACGGTTTCGCCGTCCTCAAACTTCAGGGCGAAGTGCAGTTTTACACGGGTTCCCTTGTCGATGGGCAGTTCTTTCATGGCAATCAGTTGCTCCGGTTGGCATCACCGCTGTCGTCAGCGGGTTTGCGGAATGCGTCGATGATCATCATGGCAGCGCCGATGGTGATGGCGGTGTCGGCCAGGTTGAAGGCCGGGAAGTGCCAGTCCTGCCAGTAGAAATGCAGGAAGTCCACCACATAGCCATGCACCACCCGGTCGTACACGTTGCCGATGGCACCACCGAGAATGAGTACGATGGCGATGGCGGTCCAGGTTTCATGGGCTTTGAGTTTTCTCAGCCAGCCCACCAGCACCACGCTGACCACGATGGCCAGGGTCACGAAGAACCAGCGCTGCCAGCCAGCGGCATCGGCCAGGAAGCTGAATGCCGCGCCGGTGTTGTGCAGCAGGGTCAGGTTGAAGCTTGGCAGCACCGGCACCGGGTTACCGTAGGTGAGCATGGCGGTGGCCATGGCCTTGGTACCCAGGTCGATGGCGACCACCAGCACTGCCAGCCACAACCACTTAAGCTTGCTGCCTGCCCTGCCCTCAGTCATTACCGCGTCCATCAGGCGTAGGCGCGGGTTTCACCCGGGCCTTCCACGTTGGTTACGCAACGGCCGCACAGGTCGCTGTGCTGCTCGTTCTGGCCCACGTCTTCACGGTGGTGCCAGCAGCGTTCGCACTTGGCGTGGGCGGCGGGAGTCACTTTCACCAGCAGGCCTTCCACGTTGGTTTGCTCTACGCCAGCCGCCTCACTCACCGGTTTTACCGCGGCTTCGGAGGTAATCAGCACAAAGCGCAGCTCGTCACCCAGGTGGTTCAGGCGCTCGGCCAGCTGGCCTTCACAGTAAAGGGTCACTTCCGCACTCAACGAGCCTTTGATTTCGCCACGGGCACGGGCTTCTTCCAGGCACTTGTTGACAGCTTCTTTCACGGCGTAGATTTCACGCCAGTAGTCGCGGCCCAGCTCGAAGTCTTCCGGCAATGCAGTCAGGCCTTCGTACCAGGTTTCGTAGAACACGGTGTCGCCGCGCTTACCCGGCAGGTGCTGCCAGATTTCATCAGCGGTGAAGCTCAGGATTGGCGCAATCCAGCGCACCAGGGCTTCGGCCACATGGTACAGGGCGGTCTGGCAGGAACGCCGCGCCAGGCTGTCGGCCTGGGTGGTGTACTGGCGGTCCTTGATGATGTCCAGGTAGAAGCCACCCAGGGTCGCTTCACAGAAGTTGTACACCTTCTGGTAAATCCGCAGGAAGGCATAGTTGCCATAGTCTTCGTGCAGTTCGTTCTGCAGTTGCAGGGCACGGTCGACCATCCAGCGATCCAGGGCAATCATGTCTTCCGGCGCCACCATGTGCTGTTCCGGATCGAACCCGGTCAGGTTGCTGAGCAGGAAGCGGGCGGTGTTACGGATACGGCGGTAGCCGTCTGCAGTCTGGCGCAGGATGTCCTTGGAGACGGTCATCTCGCCGCTGTAGTCGGTGGCGGATACCCACAAGCGCAGGATGTCGGCACCCAGTTCGTTCATCACTTCCTGGGGGGCGATCACGTTGCCCATAGACTTGGACATCTTGTGGCCCTTGCCGTCCACGGTAAAGCCATGGGTCAGCACCTGCTTGTACGGGGCCACGCCGTTCATGGCGATGGAGGTTTTCAGGGATGACTGAAACCAGCCACGATGCTGGTCGGAGCCTTCCAGGTACATATCGGCCGGGAACTGGCCCAGCTCTTCGCGTACCCGGAGTACGGAGTCGTGGGTGACGCCGGAATCAAACCAGACATCCAGGGTATCCAGCACTTTTTCGTACTGGTCGGCGTCTGCGCCCAGCAGTTCGTTCTGGTCGATGTCGTACCAGGCGTCGATGCCACCGGTTTCCACCGCCTCGGCCACTTTCTCGATCAGCGCCTGGGTGTTCGGGTGCAGCTCCTGGGTTTCCTTGTGGATAAACAGGGTGATCGGCACACCCCAGGTGCGCTGACGGGAGATACACCAGTCCGGGCTCTGCTCGAACATGGCTTCAATGCGGTTCTGGCCCCAACCCGGAACCCAGCGAATGCCCTTGATGGCTTCCAGGGCGTCGGCACGCAGGTTGAGCTTGTCCATGCTGATGAACCACTGGGGGGTGGCCCGGTAGATCAGCGGGGTTTTGGTGCGCCAGCAGTGCGGGTAGCTGTGGCGGAATTTCTCCGCACGTACCAGTTTGCCTTCACGCTCCAGGGCGGCGCACACCGGCTCGTCGGCCTTGTATACGTGTACGCCGGCAAACTCACCAGCGGCTTCGGTGTAGGTGCCGTCGGCTTTCACCAGGTTGATGGTGCCAATGCCGTAGGCTTTGCCCACTTCAAAGTCTTCCATACCGTGGTCTGGCGCGGTGTGGACGGCGCCGGTACCGGCATCCAGGGATACGTGGTCGCCCAGCAGCACCGGCACCTGCTTGTCGTACACCGGGTGGTGCAGCAGCTGGTTTTCCAGGGCAGAACCGGCCACGTTGGCCAGCACCTTGTAGTCTTCCACGCCCCAGCGAGCCATGATGCCCTGCACCATGTCGGTGGCCAGGATCATGCGCTCGGCGCCGTGGCCCACATCTACCTGTACCAGTGCGTATTCGATATCAGCACCGATGGACACCGCCTGGTTGGCGGGGATGGTCCAGGGAGTGGTGGTCCAGATCACTACTGAGACATCACCCTCACCTTCACTGGTTCCAAAGGTTTTCAGTACGGCGTCCTGATCGACGGCGGTAAAACGCACGTCGATCTGGGTAGAGGTTTTGTCCTGGTATTCAACTTCAGCTTCTGCCAGTGCGGACTGACCAACCACACTCCAGTAAACCGGCTTGAATCCACGCACCAGGTGGCCCTTGGCCACGATCTTGCCCAGCGCCCGCACGATGCCCGCTTCTACTTTCGGGTCCATGGTCAGGTAGGGCTTGTCCCACTGGCCCATTACGCCCAGACGGATGAAGTCGGCTTTCTGGCCTTCGATCTGCTTGGTGGCGTAATCACGGCAGGCCTGGCGGAAGGTTTTGTAGTCCACCTTCACACCGGCTTTGCCGATTTCCTGCTCTACCTTGTGCTCGATCGGCAGGCCGTGGCAATCCCAGCCGGGCACGTAGGGTGCGTCAAAGCCCATAAAGCTGCGGGATTTCACGATCATGTCTTTCAGGATCTTGTTGACCGCATGCCCGATGTGAATGCTGCCGTTGGCGTAGGGAGGGCCATCGTGCAGGATGAACTTTTCCCGGCCTTCGCGCTGCTTGCGCAGGTTGCCGTACACGTTCAGATCCTGCCAGTGCTTGAGCATGTCCGGCTCGCGCTTGGCCAGGTTACCGCGCATGGGAAACGCGGTTTCCGGCAGATTCAGGGTATGCTTGTAGTCGCTCATGTCTTTGTGCGTACTCTTGGTTGGTCAGTTGAATCAGGTTTCCGGCGTGGCGGGGTTATCCGCCAGCCAGGCCCGGGCATTGTCAAAATCCCGGGCGATCTGTTGGCGGAGTTCGTCAACAGAGTCGAATTTCACTTCGTCCCGCAGGCTATGGCGGAACACGACTTCCAGATGCTGGCCATAAAGTGTGCCAGCAAAGTCAAACAGGTGCACTTCCAGCGACGGCCGCTTGCCGTCGACCGTGGGGCGCAGGCCGATGTTGGCTACACCATCGCACCATTCGCCAGTTTCCAGCCGGGCCCGCACCACATAAACGCCCCGCAGTGCCGGCATCTGGTTCAGTAAAATATTGGCGGTGGGCGCGTTGAGTTGCCGGCCTAACTGGCGGCCATAAACGATGCGGCCATGGATGCGGTAAGGATGCCCAAGCAGGCGCTCGGCCTCTTCCAGGCCATTCACATTCAGGACATTGCGCACCCGGGTACTGCTGACACGCTCGCCATCAACGGTCACTGTACGGGTGTTCTCCACCGTAAAGCCCCGCTCCTGCCCCACGCCTTGCAGCAACTTGAAGTCGCCAGCCCGATCGCAACCGAAGCGGAAGTCGTCGCCCACCACCAGGTGGCGCACGCCCAGGCCGCTGATCAGCACATCCTCAATAAAACCCATACCGGAATAGCTGCGGAAGGTTTCATCGAACCGGATGCACAGCACCATGTCCACGCCTTCGGCCAGCAGGGCTTCGAACTTCTGGCGGAATGGCATCAGCCGGGGCGGTGCTTCATCGCCCTGGAAGAATTCCCGGGGCTGCGGCTCGAAAATCATCACCACCGACGGCACGCCCAGCTGCGCAGCTTTCTGCTTGACCTGATCAATAATGGTTTTATGGCCCAGGTGCACGCCATCGAAGTTGCCGATGGTGGCCACGCAGCCGCTGGCCAGCGGCGATCCCGCTTGCCCGGACAGGCGCTTGAGATTGGTCAGGCCTCGAATCAGACGCATGTACTGCGAACCTTAACTTGCCAGCTGGCTTTTTGGCGCACCGGCCAAAGAGGCGATACGCTGGTGAGAAAACGCGCGATTATACCCCATGCAGGGGTATGGTAGAAATCTTGCGGCGGCTTACTTCTGGCGGAACTGGCGAACCCGCACGCCCACCAGCGCCAGCGCCACGAAATAGGCCCCAACTCCGGCCACCACCAGAATGCCCATATCGGTTGCCCGCTGCAGGCCGCTGGCCGCCAGCCAGTCGGCTACCGGCACATTCAGCCAGAGCACCACCGCGGCCAGGGCGGCATTGGCCACGGCCAGCTGCATCAGGAACTTCGGCCAGCCGGGCTGGCTTTTCCAGGCGCCTTCCTTACGCAGCCCACGCCAGAGCAGATAACCATTCAACCAGGCCGACATGGATGTAGCCAGCGCCAGCCCGGCATGGGCCAGGGGCACAATTAACGCAAGATTGAAGGCCATGTTGGCCACCATGGCGATCACACCGATCTTGACCGGGGTTTTAGTGTCTTCCCGGGCAAAGAACCCCGGTGCCAGCACCTTGATCAGCATGAATGCCAGTAAGCCGGCGGAATACGCCCGAAGACTCTGGGCGGACATCGCCACATCCCGGTCGGTCACCTCGCCGTAATGGAACAGGGTGGCAATCAACGGCTCCGCTAGCAGGGCCAGCGCAACGGCCGCCGGAAGGCCAATCAGCAGAACGGCCCGCACGGCCCAGTCGAGGGTTGCGGCAAACTGGTCTTCCGAAGCCGCCGCGTGCTTGCGGGACAAGCTGGGCAGAATGACCGTGGCGATGGCAATACCGAACACACCCAGCGGCAGCTCAGACAACCGGTCTGAGTAATACAGCCAGGACACGCTGCCGGTTTGCAGGAACGACGCCAGCACCGTGTCCAGCAACAGGTTGATCTGGCTGACCGACACGCCGAACAGCGCCGGGGCCATCAACTTGAGAATCCGGCTGACACCCTCGTGTTTGTAGTCCACCCGGGGCCTTGGCAGCAGACCCAGACGCATCAGGAACGGTAACTGGAAAAACAGCTGCAGGGCACCGGCGATGAAGACACCCCAGGCCAGTGCCATTACCGGCTCATCCATTACCGGAGTCAGGAAGATGGCGGCGGCGATCATGGCCAGGTTCAGCAACACCGGGGTAAACGCAGGTACCGCGAACCGGTCGTAACTGTTCAGAATGCCGCCAGCAAAGGCAGTCAGGGAAATCAGCAACAGGTACGGAAAGGTAATGCGCAGCATGTCGCTGGTCAGGGCGAATTTGACGTCATCATCCAGGAACCCCGGGGCAAACACCGCCGTCAGTACCGGCGCACCAAGCATGGCCACCAGCGTAACCGCCAGCAAGACCAGCCCGAGGGAGCCGGCCACTGCATCCACCAGGCGCTTTACTTCGGAGATATCCTGGTTTTCCCGGTAAGACGACAACACCGGTACAAAGGCCTGGGAAAATGCCCCTTCGGCGAACAGGCGGCGCAGGAAGTTGGGAATCTTGAACGCCACGAAGAAGGCATCGGCCCCGGCTCCCGCTCCGAAATAGCGGGCAATCACCATATCCCGCACCAGCCCCAGCACCCGGGACAGCATGGTCATGATGCCGACCACGCCGGATGAGCGCAGTAATCCCGGCGCTTTCGGGGGTTCCTGAACGGGAGGCTGTTGTTCTGTTGGTCGGGGTTCCGAAGACATGGTTTGAGCGTCCAGAATACCGGCTTCGGGCCGGGGTGGCGTTTCGGTAATCCACAAGGCGGGGCTTGTTGCGGGCCCGGGCCCCGTGAGACGATGCGGGAGTGTACCACAGGCCTCCGGAGCAGAGGGATTACCGGCGGCTTCGGCCTTGACATTTCGGGCGTTCAGCGGCATAGTTCCGCGTCATTTATTTCGACGCGCTGGTTTTGGCGCGCCCGCGATCTAAACATATTCGATTTTTTAGCAACGAATTTCAGGAGTTTTACGGTGGCAAATTCCCCGCAAGCCAAAAAGCGCGCTCGTCAGAACGAGAAAAACCGCAAGCACAACGCCAGCCTGCGTTCCATGGCACGTACTTACATGAAGAAAGTAGACGCCCAGATCAAAGCTGGCGACTACGAAGGTGCCCAGGCAGCCCTGAAGCAGGCCCAGCCTGTTCTGGACAGCATGGTCAACAAAGGCATCTTCGCCAAGAACAAGGTAGCTCGTCATAAGAGCCGCCTGAACGCCAAGATCAAGGCCCTGAAAGCGGCCTGATCCTTGCGCTCATAAAAAACCGGCCTCGTGCCGGTTTTTTTGTGCCTGAAATCCAGCTGAAACGCCGGAAAAGCCTAGACAACCACCAGGTTATCCCGGTGAATCATTTCCTCATCGGAAATATAGCCCAGCACTTCCGCAATGCGATCGCTTGAGCGGCCGGCAATTGCCCGGGCCTCGTCGGCATCGTAGTTCACCAACCCGCGGGCAATTTCCTTACCGGCCAGGTCGGTGCAGGACACCATCTCGCCCCGGCGGAACTGGCCGATGACCGCCTTCACACCCACCGGCAACAGGCTTCTGCCGCCCTGACGCAGCACTTTTACCGCGCCGTCATCCAGGGTCAGCTTGCCCCGGGTTTGCAGGTGGCTGGCAATCCACTGTTTGCGGGCGGCCATTCTGCCCTGCTCCGGCAGCAACAGAGTGCCAATCACATCGCCCTGGCGCAGGCGGGCAATGGCGTGTTCGATGCGACCACCCACAATCACGGTAAAGGCACCGGAGCGGGCGGCCAGCCGTGCTGCCCGAAGCTTGGTAAGCATGCCACCACGCCCAAGCGCCCCGGCACCACCGCCGGCCATGGCGTCCAGGTCCCGGTCTTCGGCCTTGCGTTCGGTGACCAGTTCGGCGTCTTCGTGCTTGCGGGGGTCTTTATTGAACAACCCCAGCTGGTCGGTGAGGATGATCAGGCCATCGGCCTCGATCAGGTTAGCCACCAGCGCGCCCAGAGTGTCGTTGTCACCGAAACGGATTTCGTCGGTGACCACCGTATCGTTCTCGTTCACGATCGGCACCACGCCGTAATCCAGCAGGGTGCGCAGGGTGCTGCGGCCGTTCAGGTAACGCTTGCGGTCGGAAAGGTCGTCGTGGGTGAGCAAAATCTGGGCGGTATGGATGTCGTGGCGCTTGAACTGGGCTTCCCAGGTTTGCACCAGGCCCATCTGGCCGACCGCCGCCGCAGCCTGCAATTCGTGCAGATGTTGGGGCCGGGTTTGCCAGCCCAGACGGCTCATGCCTTCAGCGACTGAACCGGAAGACACCACCACCACTTCGACACCTTCGCCGATCAGTTCGGCGATCTGGTCAACCCACAGCCCCAGGGCTGCCACATCCAACCCTTTTCCATCGTTGGTAAGCAAGGCACTGCCGATCTTGATAACCAGGCGACGGGCCTTTCGGAGCTGGAGGCGTTCACTCATGGTAGCGGTACTGTCTCTTCAGATTTTTACTCGGGGGCGTAGACCACTTCAACGTCGTAATCGTCGTCGTCAAAGTCGTCATCCTCATCGTCTTCACGGGCGGCGCGGCGGGCCTTGCGATCTTCCTCGATCTTGGCACGGGCTTCTTCGTCCATTCGGCGACGACGGGCCGCTTCCTGCTCTGCGAAGTCCGGGTTCTCGGCTTCGGCTTCCGCCTGTTCTTCAATCCAGCGCATGACTGCCTGAACCAGGGGCTTGGTGCCTTCACCGGTCAACGCAGAAACCCGGAACACCGGCCCATCCCAGCCAAGCTCGTCCACAATGGCCTGGCAGTGCGCCTCGCGGTCTTCTTCCGGCACCATGTCCACTTTGTTCAGCACCAGCCAGCGCGGGCGGCTGGCCAGGGTTTCGCTGAACTTTTCCAGTTCGTGGGCGATAGCCTTTACCGCTTCAACCGGGGAGGAGCCGTCATAGGGCGCCACATCCACCAGGTGCAACAGCAAGCGGGTACGCACCAGGTGTTTCAGGAAACGAATTCCCAGACCAGCGCCTTCAGCGGCACCTTCAATCAGGCCCGGAATATCGGCAATCACGAAACTCTGGTGCGCCTGCACACTGACCACGCCCAGATTGGGAACCAGCGTGGTGAACGGATAATCCGCCACTTTCGGACGGGCCGCAGAAACAGAGCGGATAAAGGTGGACTTACCTGCATTGGGCAAACCCAGCAAACCAACATCCGCCAGCACTTTCAGCTCCAGACGCAGGTTACGCAACTCGCCTTCAGAGCCTTTGGAGGTCTGGCGCGGCGCGCGGTTAACCGATGACTTGAAGCGAGTATTGCCCAGGCCGTGAAAACCACCCTGTGCCACTTTCAGGCGCTGGCCTTCCTTGGTGAGGTCACCTAGAACTTCGTGGGTGTCCATATCCACCACGGTAGTACCAACCGGTACCGGCAACACAAGGTCTTCGCCCTTGGTGCCGGTGCAGTTGCGGCCGGAGCCGGGCTCGCCGTTCTGGGCCTTGTGTTTACGCTGGAAGCGGTAATCGATCAGCGTGTTCAGGGCGCTGTCTGCTTCCAGGTAGACGGAACCGCCATCCCCGCCGTCGCCGCCGTCCGGGCCGCCTTTCGGCACGTATTTTTCCCGCCTGAAACTCAAGCAGCCATGGCCGCCCTTGCCGGCTTCAACAATGATGGTGGCTTCGTCTACAAATTTCATACGCCAATTGCCTTTGCATAAACTAAAAAGCCCCGCAGCCTCATGGAAGCTTTGCGGGGCTCCGGATTCACCTGAGGGCTGATCAGATCAGCATATCAGGCAAACCCAAGGTTCGACAGAACCGGATCGCCGCTGCTTACGCAGCCGGAACGATGCTTACGAACTTGCGGTTCTGCGGGCCTTTGGTTTCGAACTTCACCTGACCTTCCGCTTTCGCGAACAGGGTGTGGTCCTTGCCAATGCCTACGTTACTACCAGCGTGGAAACGAGTGCCACGCTGACGGATGATGATGCTGCCTGCAGTTACAGTCTCGCCGCCGTAGCGCTTGACACCAAGTCGTTTGGACTCGGAATCGCGACCGTTACGGGTACTACCTGCTGCCTTTTTATGAGCCATTACCAGCCTCCTTCATTAAGGGGTTATTTGAGGGCTTAGCCCTGGATACCCGTGATCTTTACTTCAGTAAACCACTGACGGTGGCCCTGACGCTTCATGTGGTGCTTACGACGACGGAACTTGATGATGTTGATCTTGTCGTGACGACCGTGGCTAACCACTTCAGCGGTAACCTTGGCGCCTTCAACTACCGGAGCGCCAACTTTTACGTCGTCGCCGTTGGCAACCAGAAGAACACGATCGAACTCAACAGAGCCGCCAGTTTCAACTTCCAGCTTTTCCAGCTTCAGAGTTTCGCCTTCCTTTACACGGTGCTGCTTACCACCGCTAACAATAACTGCGTACATTCATAGTCTCCGCGATTGACCCATCCCTGCTCTTATCCACCTGGTTCTAAGGGAAGCGCTCTGGCGACCCTATTGCAGGGAGCGCAGGTTGGGATGAGTTGGGCGCGTGATTGTACGAAAAGCCGCCGGGCAATACAAGCCGGATTCCGGTTCAAGTTGACACTGTAGGCAGCAATACCTAGCATTGCCGCGACCTGCCCGAAAACTCAACGAAAACACCAGCAAGGGACGTTTCAGCCCGATGACAGCCCAGCGTATCCATGACACCGTGGCGGATGACTTCAGCCGCGTTAATGACCTGATTATCAAGCGGCTTGCCTCGGATGTCCCGATGGTGGAGAAAATCGCCCACTATATTATTGAGAGTGGCGGTAAGCGTTTGAGGCCCTTACTGGTTTTGCTGTCCAGCCGGGCCGCGGGCTACGGCCAGGACGACCACCTGAAGCTGGCCGCGGTCATTGAATTCCTGCACACCGCCACCCTGCTGCACGACGACGTTGTGGACACCTCCGACATGCGCCGGGGCCGCAGTACCGCCAACGCCAAGTGGGGCAACGCCCCGAGCGTGCTGGTAGGTGATTTCCTGTATGCCCGGGCCTTCGAGATGATGGTGGAGCTGGAGAGCCTGCCGATCATGAACGTGCTGTCCCACGCCACGGCGGTCATTGCCGAGGGCGAGGTGATGCAGCTGATGAACGTGAAGAACCCGGACCTCACCGAAGACCAGTACATGGTGGTTATCCATAACAAGACCGCCATGCTGTTCGAAGCATCTTCCCACACCGGCGCACTGCTGGCCGGAGCGGACCCGGAACAGGAAGCCGCCCTGAAAGACTACGGCAAGCACCTGGGCCTGGCATTCCAGCTGGTGGACGACGTACTGGATTACCTGGGCGATGCCGAAGCCATGGGCAAGAACGTGGGCGACGACCTGGCCGAAGGCAAGACCACCCTGCCCCTGATTTACGCCATGGCCAACGGCAGCGACGAAGAGCGCCAGCTGATTCGCCAGGCTATTCGCAAGGGTGGCCTGGACGACCTGCCGAAGGTTCTGGACATCGTGAAGGCCTCCGGCGCCATTGAATACACCATGGCCAAGGCGAAAGAGCAGGCGCAGATCGCGAAAGACCTGCTGGCCTGCCTGCCGGAGTCCGAGCACCGGAAATCACTGGAGCTGCTGACCGAAGTGGCTGTTGCCCGGGTCAGCTGAGTTGCGAGAGCCCCGCGCGCTTACTTCTCAGTAAGCTCAGTTCAAACCATCACGCCCATGCGGCGAACTAAAATCCAGCTCCGGCCCCACCGGCACGATCTGGGTGGGGTTGATGGTGCGCTGGCTCACGTAGTAGTGCTGCTTGATCTGGCGAATATCCACCGTCTCTGCCACGCCCGGCACCTGATACAGCTCCCGCAAATAACCGGACAGGTTCGGATAATCCCGGATCTGCTGGCGATTGCATTTGAAGTGGCTGTAATACACCGCATCAAACCGTATCAGCGTGGTGAACAAGCGCCAGTCGGCTTCGGTGATCTGGCTACCAGTGACATAGCGCTGGCTCTCCAGTTTCGCTTCCAGCCAGTCCAGTGAATCAAACAGCGCCTTGTAGGCCTCTTCGTATTTGTCCTGGGCGGTGGCAAAACCGGCCTTGTATACGCCGTTGTTGACTGTGTCGTATACCCGCTCGTTTACTGCCTCGATTTCACTGCGCAGACTTTCCGGGTACAGGTCCAGATCCGCGTTTACGCCATCCAGTTCATTAAACGCCGAATTGAACATGCGAATGATATCAGCGGATTCATTGCTGACGATGGTTTCCTGCTGCTTATCCCAGAGCACCGGCACCGTCACCCGCCCTGAATAATCCGCCGCCGCCCGGGTGTAGACCTGGTGCATGAACTTCGAGTTGTGCAGGTGGTCCTGATGCTCCGCATACCCGGGCCGGAACTCCCAGCCGTTTTCCACCATATCCGGGTGCACCACGGAGACACCAATGTGCGGTGCCAGGCCCTTGAGTTTGCGGAAGGTCAAGGTCCGGTGCGCCCAGGGGCAGGCCATGGATACGTACAGGTGATAACGGCCGCTTTCCGCCGCAAAACCACCCTCACCCGCTGGTCCGGCGGAGCCGTCTTCGGTGACCCAGTTACGGAAGCGGGCGGCTTCACGCTCGAACTTGCCGCCGGTTTTGTCGGTGTCGTACCACTGGTCGTGCCATTTGCCGTCTACTAGTAAGCCCATGTGGGACTCCTTGTTTTTGGCCACGGAATCCACGGAAGGACACGGAAAAAGAAAAACTGAACGACTCTTAGCCACGGACACTCACGGACTCTCACGGACAAAGAAAAAGAAATCTCTTGGCTTTTCGTCCGTGTGGGTCCGTGAGTGTCCGTGGCAAAAATCAGTTTCTTCTGTTCAGTAATTTTTCCGTGTCCTTCCGTGGATTCCGTGGCAAAGAATTTCTACAACCTGACGACAGACTAACCCCTGCCCTGCTACGCTGATAGCAAGCATTTCTGGCAAACACTTTCAGATAATTCGAACATGCATACAGCCATCACCATAGACGCACTTAAAGTACTGGACGCCATTGACCGCAAGGGCAGTTTTGCAGGGGCGGCGGGGGAGTTGTTCCGGGTGCCTTCGGCCATCAGTTACACGGTTCAGAAGCTCGAAGAAGATCTCAACGTCAGTATCTTTGACCGTAGCGGCCACAAAGCCGTGCTGACTCCGGCGGGGCGTCACCTGCTGGAAGAAGGACGGTCTTTGCTGGAGGCGGCGGAGAACCTGGCCCACTCCACCCGCCAGGTGGCGGAAGGCTGGGAAACGAGGTTGCGGATCGGGTTTAACTCGCTGATGCCGGCAGACTGCCTGTTTCCCGCCATTGAGGCGTTTTACCAGCTCGGGGTGCCGGTGGATGTGCAGATTGTGGAAGAGGTTTTCGCCGGTGCCTGGGATGCCCTGCAAAGCCGGCGCGTGGATATGATTGTGGGTGCAGACCAGCTCAGCAAGCCGGCCGGCAGTTTTACTACCAAGGCGCTGGGCGAGGTGCCGTTTGTGTTTGCGGTGGCCGCCAACCATCCGCTGGCAAACGCGAAAGAGCCTCTGGCGGAGGCGGATATTGCAGCGTATCCGGCCGCCGTTGCGGCAGATACTTCCCGGTCACTACCACCCGGCCATGCGGGTATTTTCCGCAGGCAGCGAACGCTTACGGTCAGTAATATTGATCAGAAAATTGCGGCCCAAGAGGCCGGACTGGGGGTTGGCTGGTTACCGGTGCCCCGCATCCGAGAACAGCTCGCCCGTGGTTCACTGGTTGCCAAGGAAGTGCACGAACCAAGGCCGGCCATTGCCATCCACCTGGCTCGGCACAGCGAAGACAAGGGCAAGGCCCTGATGTGGTTCTGGGATTACCTGGGCAATGACAACGGCATCCAGAACTGGCTTCAGCCGGAATAAATCCCGGGCAGCCAGGCCAACCGGCAGCCCGGGTGTTTGCGATATACTCGGCCACCCGCATCTTTAAAAGTGACACACAAGGGAGTGCGCTCAATGCGTCAGCTATCGGAACTGGATGCCTCGTTCCTGTACCTGGAGTCGGAAACCACGCCCATGCATATTGGCGGCGTGTATCTGTTCGACGCCAGCGACCTGCAATACCCCCTGGCATTCAGCACCTTTGTCGCGTATCTGCGCAGCCGCCTGCACGTGGTTCCCCTGTTCCGCCAGAAGCTCAAGGAAATCCCCCTGCGCCTGGGGCGCCCCTACTGGGTTGATGACCCGGATTTCAGCATCGAGCGGCACCTGGCCTATGTGAACCTGGGCGAACACGGCAAGCAGTCGAGCCTGATGTCGCTGGCGTCCAAAATCCTGGAAGAGCCCCTGAAACGGGACCGCCCGCTGTGGCATATCACCTTCGTGGATGGCTTCAAGCTGGACGACCGGGAAGGCGAGAAAGGAGGCTTTGCGCTGATCGTAAAGCTGCACCACGCGGCTATCGATGCCTTCAGTGGCGAGGAAATCATGGGCAAGCTGCTGGAATACACGCCAGAGCCGCGTGCCATTCCCCAGCCCCGGCCCTGGCTGCCCCGGCCGGAACCGTCTGAAGAACGGGTGTTTCTGCAGGCCGGCGCCAATATGCTGAAAACCCCGATGCAGTTTGCCTCGCTGGCTTACAATGCCGCCGAAGTCACCGCTCGCGGGCTCGTCCACCGGCAACTTCGCAAGCTGCCCTTGCCGCTACCCCTGTTCACCGCACCCCACAGCCCGTTTAACCGGCAGATCACCGCCAACCGGCGGCTGGTTTCCACCCAGGTAAGTCTGTCCCGGCTGAAAGCCATCAAATCCAGCCTGGCAGACGTAACCCTGAACGATGTGGTTCTGGGCCTGTGTGCCGAAATCCTGCGCCGCTACCTGCTTGTGCAGGATAACGGCACCGACCGCTCACTGGTCGCCATGACACCCATCTCCGTGCGCTCCAGCAGTCTGCGACGGGCTACCGGCAACCAGATGTCTGCCATGCTGCTGGACCTGGCCACCACCGAGCCCAACCCGGCAGCGCGGATTCGCCGCATTCATCGCAACGCGGTGGATTCGGAACCCTACCGCGAAGCCATTGCCGCCGACCGGCTCACCGAACTGCTGCCCTCTACCCTGCTGGCGCTCTCGGCCCGGCTGTATTCGGAACTGCAGGTGGCCCAGCGCTACCAGCCCCTGTTCAACCTGCCCATTACCAATGTGCCTGGCCCACAGGTACCACTGTTCCTGCAAGGCGCCAGGCTGGTACAGCAGTTCAACAGTGCGCCGCTGTTCGACAGCATGGGGTTGGTGATTGTTGCGGTGAGTTATCAGGGCCAGCTGACCCTCAACTTCACTCTGTGCCCGGATGTCGTCGCGGATGGCGATGCATTTAAAGCGTTAACCGAGGAAAGCCTGGCCAGCATGGAAGAGGCGGTCGCCTCACTGGGCCCGGATGAAGGTAACGAGTTGCCGGCAAGCGGCAGCCAGAGCCTGACCGACGAACTGATGAACTACATGGAAGGTTTTCTGAAGAGTGGTCTGAAGCGCTTCAAACGCTAATGCAAAGGCCGGGCACTGTGCCCGGCCTTTTGCAGGTTTATTCGAATGCCCAGCGCAGGAACTCGCGCTTTTCTTCTTCAGTGGCGTCACCCCACAGGGATTTCATCCGGTCCAGCGTTGATCCGGATTGCGCATCACCGCTCACGCCAGTACCCGGCGGGATCACCCTGCCAGGTATCAATGCGCGCAAGGGAGGAAGCGCAGCCCACCAGGGTAACGCTGAGCATTAAAACCACCAGCTTGAAAAACCCGCGAACGTGACACATACTCATTTAGCTCCTTTTCCATAGGACGGCCCCTTCGCCACCCGTGAGCGAGCGGAAATCGGGCTGAAGCGGTTCCTGCACGTGGTGCGTATGCTGCCAGACGAGCCGCAGCTGCACTGAACAGCCAGCGGCACCGTTACACGATATAGGGCATCACCCAGGTGTCGATTCCCCACAGGCAGGCCAGCGCCATGATGCCTGCGACGACGTCATCCACCATAATTCCCAGCCCGCCGGGTAGCCGGGCATCCAGCCAGTTTATAGGCCAGGGCTTGAGCACATCAAAGAAGCGGAACAGCATGAACGCCATCAGCACGCCGTAAATCTGGTCCGGGAACAGCCCCAGGGCAATCCACATGCCCACAAACTCGTCCCATACAATGCCACCGTGGTCGTGCACTTTCAGGTCGTCGGCGGTTTTACCGCACAACCAGATCCCCGCCAGAAATGCAGCCAATACCACCAGCCAGTAGGCCATCGGTGGCAACCAGGCGAAGGCATACCACACAGGAATAGCGGCCAGGCTACCCCAGGTGCCAGGCGCTTTCGGCGCAGCACCACTGCCAAAGCCGAAGGCCAGGAAATGCACCGGATGGCGCAAAAAGCCCGGCGGCAGGATGGCGGCCGGGGCATCCGGCTCATGCATCAAGTTATCGTCTGTCAATCAGACCTCCCGAAATGGTCATATCCCTGGGTTTGATAGCCGGCGGGCGCGCCTGCTAACGTCAACCCCGGCTCCGGCACAATCCGGCCGATCACCGTCAGTTGTTCACGGACTGGCGCAGGCAGCGCGGTCAGAGCCTCCGGGGCGATGGTCAGGCACAGCTGGTAGTCGTCACCGGCAGTCAGGGCCAGGTCCAGCGCCCGAGCTCCGTGCAACTGCCTAAGCTCTTCCGACATCGGAATGCTGGCCACATCCAGTTCGGCGCCCACACCAGACGTCTCCAGAATGTGCTGTAAGTCTGCCAGCAGGCCGTCAGAAATATCGATAGCTGCGCTGGCCTTACCGGCCAGGCTTGCCCCGAGTTTCAGTTGAGGTTGCGGGCTATGGTAGCTGGCCAGCAGGGCCCTTTGCCGTGCGCCCGGTTCCGGATCCTCAAGATAGTCCAGCGCAGCACCGGCGTTGCCCAGCGGGCCGGTTACGCATACCCGGTCACCCTCTCGGGCGCCGGAGCGCAACAAAGCCTGGCCGGCCCTTACGGTGCCATGAACCTGGATAGTGATCGTTAACGGGCCTCGGGTGGTGTCACCGCCGGCCAGGGTAATACCGAACGCCTGGCTGGCCCGGGACAGCCCTTCGGCAAAGCCCGCCAACCAGGCGGAATCTGCTTCTGGCAGGCTCAGGGCCAGGGTAAAGCAGACAGGCTCGGCACCCATGGCCGCCAGGTCACTGACGGCTACTGCCAGTGCCCGCCACCCAAGGTGGGAAGGAGCATAGTGAGGGGGAAAGTGGACACCCTCTACCAGGGTATCCACTGAAAACACCAGGTCCCGGCCCGGCGGCACCCGCTGGATGGCGCAGTCATCTCCGGGGCCAAGCACAAGCTGATCGTTCCTGGCGTTGCTTGCCAGCGGCTGGAAGTACTGCCGGATCAGCTCGAATTCACCCATGAATCAGCGTGGACGGGTTTCGGCCAGCCGCAAGCGGCGGCTCAGTTTGTCCAGCACACTGTTCACGAACTTGTGGCCTTCAGTACCGCCAAAGCGCTTGGCCATTTCGATACCTTCGTTGATCACCACTTTATAGGGCACATCGATACGGCATTTCAGCTCGTAGGCACCCAGGCGCACGATGGCCAGTTCAACCGGGTCCACCTCTTTCAGGGGACGGTCGAGGAATGGCTCGATCAGCCTGTCCAGTTCGGCCTGCTCCCGGTGTACGCCCCGCAGCAGGTCGCGGAAGTACATGATATCCACCTTGCTCATGTCGTTATCAACCATGAACTCGGCTTCAATATCAGAGATCGGAGACTTGCTGAAGTGCCGCTGATACAGGCCCTGCATAGCAAGGGCCCGTGCCCGGCGGCGGTCGCCAGCTTTTGGCTGGCTGGTTTTCCCCGGTTGGGGAGAGGTATCACCCGCTTCGCTCATTACTCACCCAACTTTTTGAACAGACTGACCATTTCCAGGGCAGTGATCGCAGCTTCCGCACCTTTGTTACCGGCCTTGGTGCCGGAGCGCTCGATGGCCTGCTCGATGGAGTCCACGGTCAGTACACCGAAGGTGACCGGCACGTCGGTTTCCAGGCTGACAGCGCCCAGGCCACTGGAGGCTTCACCGGCTACGTATTCAAAGTGTGGAGTACCACCACGAATCACTGCGCCCAGGGCGATGATGGCGTCGTAGTCGGAGGTTTCCGCCACACGCTTGACCGCCAGCGGCATTTCGTAGGCACCCGGTACGCGGATAATGGTGATGTCGTCATCGGCAATACCGTGGCGGCGCAGGGTATCTACCGCACCTTCCACCAGGCTTTCTACAACAAAGCCGTTAAACCGGCCAACCACCAGCGCGTAACGGCCGCTGCACTGGGTAAAATCACCTTCAATTACTTTGATATCTGCCATCTCGGGCTCCTTCGCGGGCTGCCGGAATCAGGGCGGCAGCCGGGTTTATCATTCGTGGGTATAGGGTACGTATTCCACCACTTCCAGGTCGAAACCGGAGATGGCGGAGAATTTTACAGGCGGGCTCAGCAGGCGCATTTTGCCCACGCCGATGTCGCGCAGAATCTGGGAACCGGTACCCACGGTAAAGTACACACCGGAGCTGCCCTTGCCTGCAGACTTCGGGCCCTGGTCGTAGAATTCCTGGATACGGTCTTCCAGGTTGTAGCTGTCTTCCGCGCTGTTCAGCAGAACCACCACGCCGCGGCCTTCAGTGGCCACTTTTTCAAGGGCATGGTGCAGCGGCCAGCTGCGGGAATCCTTGCGCCGGGCACCCAGCAGGTCGCGCAGGGTATCGGTAATGTGCACCCGCACAAACACCGGTTCATCCGGGCTGATGTCGCCCATCACCATGGCCAGGTGAGTGGCACCCTGAACGTTGTCCCGGTAGGTGCGCAGCTTGAACACGCCATATTCGGTGTCCAGCTCGTGCTCTTCCACGCACTCCACGGTTTTCTCGTTCATGGTGCGGTAGTGGATCAGGTCAGCGATGGTGCCGACCTTAAGGTCGTGCTCTTCGGCAAAGCGTTCCAGGTCTTCACGGCGGGCCATGGAGCCATCGTCGTTCATGATCTCGCAGATCACACCGGCTGGCTCGCAACCGGCCAGGGCGGCCAGGTCACAGGAGGCTTCGGTGTGGCCGGCACGGCTCAATACACCGCCGGGATCGGACATCAGCGGGAAGATATGACCCGGCTGAACCAGGTCAGACGCCTTGGCATCGCGCGCTACGGCAGCCTGTACGGTGCGGGCGCGGTCAGCGGCCGAGATGCCGGTGGTGACGCCTTCACGGGCTTCGATAGACAGCGTGAACTTGGTGCCGAAGCCGGAGGCGTTCTGCTGAACCATCAGCGGCAGGCCCAGCTGTTCGCAACGCTGCCGGGTCATGGGCATGCAGATCAGGCCGCGGCCGAACCTCGCCATAAAGTTGATGGCTTCGGGCGTGCAGTGTTCTGCTGCCATTACCAGGTCGCCTTCGTTTTCGCGATCTTCGTCGTCCATCAGGATAACCATCTTGCCCTGACGGATATCTTCGATTATCTCTTCAATACTGTTCAGTGCCATACGGTTCCGCACCCTGTCACTCCTGCCCTCACCATTGAAGGCCCGGAGGAATGAATTGAATGTTTAGTGGCGGGCCAGGATCAATCGCTGATCCTCTCCTACCTGGCGGCGATCCAGCACCTTCCATTGTACTTTGTCTGCCATGACTTCGATGGGCAGGTGGGCGGTCGGGCGCCCGGTACTGCCCAGAAAAACCGGTGCCTGGTAGAGCCAGAGTTCGTCTACCAGGTTCTCGTTGATAAAGGTGCCTGCCAGTGTCGGGCCGGCCTCTACCAGTAATTCGTTGATGCCCAGTTCACCCAGGGCATCCAGCAACTCGGATACATCCACGCCGTTATCTTTCCAGGCCACGCCGGTGAGGCGAACACCCAGTGCCGCCAAATCCTGCGCCGGGCCGGTGGCCAGGGTGGAGCTGGCACAGAACACCTGCACGTTACCCCCCCGAAGAATCCGGGCTGTGGACGGTGTACGGGCATCGCGGTCTGCAATCACCCGCAGCGGCTGGCGCGACGGATCAGTGGCTTCGCCGATATCGCCCATTTCGTCCCGACGCACCGTCAGGGACGGGTCATCGGCCAAAACCGTACCGACACCTGTCAGAATAGCATCACTCATGGCCCGCAGCCTTTGCACGTCTTGCCGTGCCTCGGGCCCGGTAATCCACTGGCTTTCACCGGAAGCCATGGCGGTGCGGCCATCCAGGCTCGCGGCCATTTTCAGCCGTACCCAGGGCCTGCCGGTGCGCATGCGCTTCATGAACCCCGGATTCAGGCGGGCGGCTTCATCCCCCATCAGGCCTTCAGTAACCCGGATACCGGCTTCCCGCAGCATATCCAGCCCCCGGCCAGACACCGAGGGATTGGGGTCTGTGGTGGCCGCAAACACCTGGGCAACTCCGGCCTCTATCAGCGCCTTCGCACAGGGCGGCGTGCGGCCGTAGTGGCTGCAGGGCTCCAGGGTAACGTAGGCCGTAGCTCCCCGGGCTTCATACCCGGCCTGGCTCAGGGCCCGCACTTCCGCATGGGCCTCGCCGGCCCGCTCGTGCCAGCCTTCACCAACAATCCGGTTACCCCTGGCGATCACGCAGCCAACCCTGGGGTTCGGATGGGTGGAATAACGGCCGCGCCAGGCCAGCTGGATGGCCCGGGCCATCATTGCCCGGTCACGGTCTGAAATCATTCTTTGCCTTTGTCTGACTGGTTATCCGCCAGCACACGGGCAACATCCACGGCGGCATCGCCATTACCCTGAGACAAGCGCTCGATTTCTTCCTTGAACTCGTTGATGTCCTGAAAGCTGCGATATACCGAGGCAAAGCGTACATAGGCCACTTTGTCGAGCTGGCGCAGTTCAGTCATTACCTCTTCGCCCAGCTGCATGGATTTTACTTCACGCTCGCCGGTGGCTCTCAGGCGGTATTTGATCCGGTTCAGGGCGGCATCGATCTGCTCGATGCTCACCGGCCGCTTTTCCAGTGCCTTCATCAGCCCTGCCCGCAGCTTTTCTTCATCAAAGGGCTGACGGGTGCCGTCCTGTTTCACCACCCGGGGCATTACCAGCTCGGCGGTTTCAAAGGTGGTAAAACGCTCGTGGCAGGACAAGCACTCCCTGCGGCGGCGCACCTGGTCGCCCTCGGCCACCAGACGTGAATCAATCACCTTGGTATCGGCTTCACCACAGAAAGGACAATGCATAATTCACAGGCTCCGGAAAGGAAGAACCCGGGTGGTCCTTGCGGAGCACCCGGGCAGGCACATTACCGTGCGATTCAGCCGTAAACCGGGAAGCGGGCACACACCGCTTCAACCTGTTCACGTACGCGGCTGATGACGGCGTCGTCTTCAAGGTTGTCGAGGATGTCACACATCCAGCCAGCCAGGTCACGGCACTCCTGCTCACCAAAGCCGCGAGTGGTCACCGCCGGGGTACCGATACGCAGGCCGGAGGTCACGAACGGCGAACGCGGATCGTTCGGAACGGCGTTCTTGTTCACAGTGATGTGGGCGCGGCCCAGGGCGGCGTCGGCATCTTTACCCGTGATGTCCTGCTTGATCAGGCTGACCAGGAACAGGTGGTTTTTGGTGCCACCGGAAACCACATCAAAGCCGCGCTCGATGAACACTTCGGCCATGGCGGCAGCGTTCTTAACTACCTGCTGTTGGTAGGCCTTGAACTCGTCGCTCATGGCTTCCTTGAAGCACACAGCCTTGGCCGCGATTACGTGCATCAGCGGGCCACCCTGACCACCCGGGAAGACGGCGGAGTTCAGCTTCTTCTGCAGATCTTCGTCGTCGCAGGCCAGGATCAGGCCGCCACGGGGACCGCGCAGGGTTTTGTGGGTCGTGGTCGCTACTACGTGGGCGTGGGGAACCGGGTCCGGATATACACCAGCGGCAACCAGGCCGGCCACGTGGGCCATGTCTACAAACAGGTAGGCACCCACTTTGTCCGCGATGGCGCGGAAGCGGGCAAAGTCCAGTTCCTGGGAGTAGGCAGAGAAGCCGGCAATAATCATCTTCGGCTTGTTCTCAACGGCCAGTGCTTCCACTTCGTCGTAATCGATCAGGCCGGTTTCCGGGTTCAGGCCGTACTGAACGGCGTGGTAAATCTTGCCGGAGAAGTTCACGCTGGCACCGTGGGTCAGGTGACCACCGTGGGCCAGGCTCATACCCAGAACGGTGTCGCCGGGCTTGAGCAGTGCCATGAATACGGCGGAGTTAGCCTGGGAGCCGGAGTGCGGCTGCACGTTGGCGTAGGCGGCACCAAACAGTTCCTTGGCACGGTCAATGGCCAGCTGCTCGGCAATATCGACAAACTCGCAACCACCGTAGTAGCGCTTGCCGGGGTAGCCTTCGGCGTATTTGTTGGTCAGCACACTGCCCTGGGCTTCCATCACCCGCGGGCTGGTGTAGTTTTCGGATGCGATCAGCTCGATGTGCGCTTCCTGACGCTTCTCTTCCGCCTGCATGGCGTTCCACAATGCGTCATCGAATCCGGCGATTTTCATATCACGATTAAACATGGATGTGCTGCCCCTGTCTGAATGCTGGCCCGGCGCTGCCCCTGTGCATGCCGTAACCCCTGAAATTTTGGGCCGCTATTCTATCGCGAATGCGGGTTAAAAATCATCCTTTATGCCGTCCGCAGATACCGGCACACCGGTGATCCCGGTTTTTGCTCAATTGCTATCCCTTTGGGGTTTAGATACCTTACGGGGTTCTGTTTTCAGGCAGGTTGTGAGTGGGCCTGCCTTAGTGACTTTTTGCCACGAAATCCACGGAAGGACACGGAAAGAAGATTAAAGATAGTTTTGCCACGAAATCCACTAAATGACACGAAAGGAAAAGATAAAAAGCTTTTCTTTTATGCAGTTAATTTTCGTGTTCTTTCGTGGATTTCGTGGCAAAAAGTATTTGTCTTTAATTTTTCCGTGTCCTTCCGTGTTCTTCCGTGGCAAAACCCAGCAAAAAGAGGTTTAAGCCAAGATGGCCCAGTACGTATTTAGCATGAACCGCGTGGGCAAGGTGGTTCCGCCCAAGCGGGAGATTCTTAAAGACATTTCCCTGAGCTTCTTCCCGGGCGCCAAGATCGGCGTGCTGGGTCTGAACGGCTCCGGTAAGTCTACCCTGCTGCGCATCATGGCGGGCGTGGATCAGGACTACATCGGCGAAGCCCGGCCCCAGCCCGGAATCAACGTGGGCTACCTGCCCCAGGAGCCGGAGCTGGACGAAGAGAAGACCGTCAAGGAAATCGTGGACGAGTCTGTCGCCCATGTTCACAACGCCCTGGCTGAACTCGACAAGGTATACGCCGCCTACGCCGAGCCGGATGCCGATTTTGACGAACTGGCCAAGAAACAGGGCGAGCTGGAAGCGATCATCCAGGCCACCGACGGCCACGATATCGAACGCAAGATGGAAGTGGCCGCCGACGCCCTTCGCCTGCCGGCCTGGGACCAGAAGGTGAAAGTACTGTCCGGCGGTGAGCGCCGCCGCGTGGCCCTGTGCCGCCTGCTGCTGTCCGGCCCGGACATGCTGCTGCTGGACGAGCCTACCAACCACCTGGACGCCGAATCCGTGGCCTGGCTGGAGCGCTTCCTGCACGATTACGACGGCACCGTGGTTGCCATCACCCACGACCGTTACTTCCTGGACAACGTAGCCGGCTGGATCCTGGAACTGGACCGTGGCCAGGGCATTCCGTTCGAAGGCAACTACAGCCAGTGGCTGGAGAACAAAGAGAAGCGCCTGGAGATGGAATCCAAGCAGGAAGCTGCTCACCAGAAGGCCATCAAACAGGAACTGGAGTGGGTTCGCTCCAACGCCAAGGGCCGCCAGTCCAAGAGCAAGGCCCGCATGGCACGCTTCGAGGAAATGAGCTCCCAGGAATTCCAGAAGCGCAACGAAACCAACGAACTGTACATCCCGCCCGGACCTCGCCTGGGCGACAAGGTGATCGAAGTAGACGGCATCAGCAAGGCCTTCGGTGACCGCCTGCTGTATGAAAACGTCTCACTCAACGTACCGGCCGGTGCCATTGTCGGCATCATCGGCGGTAACGGCGCCGGTAAATCCACCCTGTTCAAGATGATCGCGGGCATGGACAAGCCGGACTCCGGCACCATCACCGTGGGCGAAACCGTGGAACTGGCCTATGTCGACCAGATGCGCGACCTGGACGGCAGCAAGACCGTGTGGGAAGAGCTTTCCGACGGCCAGGACATCATCAAGGTAGGCAACTACGAGACCCCGTCCCGCGCCTACGTGGGCCGCTTCAACTTCAAGGGCACCGACCAGCAGAAGCGGGTGGGCGACCTGTCCGGTGGTGAGCGCAACCGCCTGCACCTGGCCAAGCTGCTGAAACAGGGCGGCAACGTATTGCTGCTGGACGAACCCACCAACGACCTGGACGTGGAAACCCTGCGCGCCCTGGAAGAAGCGTTGCTGAATTTCCCGGGCTCCGCCCTGGTAATCTCCCACGACCGCTGGTTCCTGGACCGCGTGGCCACCCACATCCTGGCGTTTGAAGACGACGGCGAAGTGGTCTACTTCGAAGGCAACTTCACCGACTACGATGCCGACTTCAAGAAGCGCAAAGGGGATTCTGCCATGCAGCCCAAGCGCATGAAGTACAAGAAGCTGGCCTGATGGCAAAGGTAAAAACCGCCTACGTCTGCACCGAATGCGGTGCGGACTATTCCAAGTGGCAGGGCCAGTGCACGGCCTGCCACGAATGGAACACCATCAGCGAAGTGCGCGGCGTATCGGGCCCCGGCAAAGGCGCTCGAAGCGCGCGGTTCGAGGGCTACGCAGGCAGCCTGTCGGCCGTCAAAAGCCTGGACGAAGTCAGCCTGGCCGAACAGGCCCGCATCAGCACCGGCATGCAGGAATTCGACCGGGTACTGGGCGGCGGTCTTGTGGAAGGCTCTGCCGTACTCATGGGTGGCCACCCGGGCGCAGGTAAAAGCACCCTGCTGCTGCAGGCAGTATGTCAGCTCGCCGCCCAGCACCCTGCCCTGTACGTAACCGGTGAGGAATCCCTGCAGCAGGTGGCCATGCGCGCCAAGCGGCTGGGCCTGCCCACCAAAGACCTGAAAATGCTCTCGGAAACCTCGGTGGAACGCCTGCTGCAGGTAGCCGAAGCGGAAAAACCCCGCATCCTGGTGATCGACAGTATCCAGGTGATGCACGTAGCGGAAATCGAATCCGCCCCCGGCTCGGTCTCCCAGGTACGCGAGAGTGCGGCGTTCCTCACCCGTTTTGCCAAGCAGACCGGCACGATTCTGCTGCTGGTCGGCCACGTCACCAAAGACGGCAGCCTGGCCGGGCCGAAGGTTCTGGAGCACATGATCGACTGCTCGATCCTGCTGGAAGGCTCCAGCGACAGCCGTTACCGCACCCTTCGCGGCATCAAGAACCGCTTCGGTGCGGTGAATGAGCTGGGCGTATTCGCCATGCTGGAACAGGGCCTGAAGGAAGTAAAAAACCCCAGCGCCATCTTCCTGAACCGCGGCGAAGAAGCCGCGCCGGGCAGTGTGGTGATGGTGGTGTGGGAAGGCACAAGGCCCATGCTGGTGGAGATCCAGGCACTGGTGGACATGGCCCAGGGCAGCTACCCGAGGCGAGTGGCAGTAGGCACCGACCAGAACCGGCTGGCGATGCTACTGGCCGTGCTGCACCGCCATGGCGGGATGCATGTGGCGGATCAGGATGTGTTCGTGAACGTGGTGGGTGGCGTAAAGGTCAACGAGACCAGTGCAGACCTGGCGCTGCTTGCAGCGGTGGTTTCATCCTTCCGCAACCGGGCTTTGCCGCAGGATCTGGTAATCTTCGGGGAAGTGGGCCTGTCCGGCGAAATCCGCCCGGTGCCAAGCGGGCAGGAGCGCATCTACGAAGCCGCCAAGCATGGTTTTACGCGGGCGTTGGTACCGAAAGGCAACGCACCTCGCAAGCCGGTGGAGGGCATGAAAGTCATCCCGGTAACCAAGCTATCGGATGCCCTTTCGGCGCTGGAGGAACTCTAAACTTCCGGCCCTAGCCTGCTTGGCGTGGAGCTATGGGCGGTGTGGGAGGGGCTTTCCAAAAAACGCTCCTTGCGGCACATCCATGTGGCGCTTGGGCTCCGCCATCCATGGCTCCGCACATTTTTGGAAAGCCCCTCCCACACCGCCCTGCCAGACCAAGTGCTAGCGTCCAATGAACAAACAAAACCTAGCCAAAGCCTGTTACCCGATAAGCTTGGCGAAATCCCGTTCTAACAGGGCCAAGTCCCCAAGCTTACTGGCAACCAAACGCTCCAGATTCTCAGTACTTTCAGCGTCGATATAGTCACACCGAAACCCAAGACGTTCATCATCCGTATGCCTCAGCTCAACGGCCATAACAATGCCAGTTGCATGATCGTCTACGTGAATCACCACCTCAAACGGCTTGTTATACGGCAACGCCTCACCTTCCGGACGTTTGACCATCACCCCACCGAAAGAAATATCCAGTACCTCGGACGACCAGACCTGGTCTTCACAGAACAATTCACAGGGAGCCCCGAACTCCATTCGGCTGAATTTACGTTTCTCTTTATTTGACGGTGCCAAGACAAAACTCCTGATCGGTTGGCTCTGTTTTGACTATAGACCCGACACAAACAGAAGCACAACACGCCAATGGTCTTTGACTGCGTCAAATAAGGTAAAACGCGATAAACCAAAGAGATGCAGGAAGGACAATCAGACTATTCCACGGAGTTGGAATAGCGGTCTGGTGGGTGCGCCTCCAAAAAATTTCGGAGGCCATGGATGGCCGGAGAGAAGCGCACATGGATGTGCTCGTAGCGGTTTTTTGGAGGCGCATCCACCAGATCGCCACCCCCAACCCTAGCAGGCTAGGAGCGGCCTGGAACCAAAGTGAAAGCTTACCGGTGATACTCGGCACTCAATTCGACAACGGCATTGATGAACGCCCCGGCATGCTCCGGATCCACATCCGGGGTAATACCATGCCCCAGGTTGAAAATATGTCCGGAGCCGGAACCATAGCGGGCCAGGATGTCTGCCACTTCCTGCCGGATGCGCTCTTTCGGCGCATACAGCATGGCCGGGTCCATGTTGCCCTGCAGGGCAACCTTGTCACCTACCCGGGCGCGGGCGTTGCCGATGTCGGTGGTCCAGTCCAGGCCAACCGCATCACAGCCGGAGTCGGCGATGGACTCCAGCCACTGACCGCCGTTTTTGGTGAACAGGATCACCGGCACGCGGCGGCCTTCGCTTTCGCGGATCAGGCCGGCGACGATTTTCCTCATGTAGCGCAGGGAGAATTCTTCGTAGGCCCAGCTGCTCAGCACGCCGCCCCAGGTATCGAAAATCTGCACCGCCTGGGCGCCGGCCTTGATCTGGCCGTTCAGGTAGTCGATAACGGCATCCGCCAGGTGATCCAGCAAGCGGTGCATCACTTCCGGCTGGCCGTACATCAGCTTCTTGGCTTCCGAGAAGGTCTTCGAGGAGCCACCTTCAATCATATAGGTCGCCAGGGTCCAGGGGCTGCCGGAGAAACCGATCAGCGGTACCCGGCCGTTCAGTTCACGGCGGATGGTGGAGACCGCGTTCATCACGTAGTCCAGGTCAGACTCTGCGTTCATTTTCGGCAGTGCGTCTACGTCTGCTTCGGAACGGATCACTTTGCGGAATTTCGGGCCTTCTCCGGTTTCGAAGTACAGACCCAGCCCCAGCGCATCGGGAATGGTCAGGATGTCGGAGAACAGGATGGCGGCATCCAGCGGGTAGCGTTCCAGCGGCTGCAGGGTCACTTCACAGGCCAGCGGGGTGTTCTTGCACAGGCTGAGGAAGTCGCCGGCCTTGGCCCGGGTTGCGCGGTATTCCGGCAGGTAACGGCCGGCCTGGCGCATCATCCACACCGGGGTGCGGTCTACGGGCTGGCGCATAAGGGCGCGCAGGAAGCGATCGTTCTTCAGCTCAGTCATAATTCCAGTCTTCTCGTCGGTAAATGGTCAGAGACAATGGGAAGCAATGATACCCCGTTTGCGCCAATAAAAAAGGGCGGCTTTCCACTAGAAAGCCGCCCTTCTGACACCGGTCAAGCCGTTAATCAGACATCCAGGTAATCCAGGATGCCTTCTGCTGCCTGACGGCCTTCCCAGATGGCGGTCACCACCAGGTCAGAACCGCGCACCATATCGCCACCGGCGAAGATTTTCGGGTTGCTGGTCTGGAACGGGAATTCCGCCTGCTCCGGCGCGGTTACCCGGCCGGAGTCGTCGGTGTTTACGCCGAACTCGTCAAACCAGGGCGCCGGGCTCGGGCGGAAGCCGAAGGCCACCAGCACCGCGTCTGCCGGGATGATTTCCTCGCTTCCGGGCACCACTTCCGGGCGGCGGCGGCCGTTTTCATCCGGGGCGCCCAGCTCGGTGGTGACCACTTTCACGCCTTCCACCTTGCCGTTACCCACGATTTCAACGGGCTGGCGGTTGAACAGGAACTTCACGCCTTCTTCCTTGGCGTTGGCCACTTCACGGCGCGAACCCGGCATGTTTTCTTCGTCCCGGCGGTAGGCGCAGGTCACGCTTTCCGCCTGCTGGCGAATGGAGGTGCGGTTACAGTCCATGGCGGTATCGCCACCGCCGAGCACCACGACATTCTTGTCTTTCATGTCGATGAACTCGGAGGGTTTTTGCTCGAAGCCCAGGCGGCGGTTGACGTTAGACACCAGGAACGGCAGGGCATCATACACACCCGGCAGGTCTTCGCCCGGGAAGCCGCCCTTCATGTAGGTGTAGGTGCCCATGCCCATGAACACGGCATCGAACTCGTCGATGATCGCCTTCAGCTGAACATCCTTGCCCACCTCGGTATTGAGGCGGAATTCCATGCCCATTTCCTCGAACACCTGCCGGCGCCGGGCCATCACGGATTTTTCCAGCTTGAACTCGGGGATGCCGAAGGTCAGCAGGCCACCGATTTCCGGATACCGATCAAACACCACCGGTTTCACGCCATTGCGCACCAGGATGTCGGCACAGCCAAGGCCCGCCGGGCCAGCGCCAATTACCGCCACTTTCTTATCCGTCCACTTCACATTGGACATATCCGGCTTCCAGCCCAGGGCGAAGGCGGTGTCGGTGATGTACTTTTCAACGGAACCGATGGTGACCGCGCCGTAGCCGTCGTTCAGGGTACAGGCACCTTCACACAGGCGGTCCTGCGGGCACACCCGGCCGCAGACTTCCGGAAGGGAGTTGGTCTGGTGACACAACTCCACGGCTTTCATGATGTTGCCTTCCGACACCAGCTTCAGCCAGTTCGGAATGTAGTTGTGTACCGGGCACTTCCACTCGCAATACGGGTTACCGCATTCCAGGCAGCGATGCGCCTGTGATGCCGCATGGGTTTCGCTGAACGGGTGGTAGATTTCCCCGAACTCTTTCTTGCGCTTCTTGGCGGGCACCTTCTTGGGGTCTACCCGCCCTACTTCCACAAACTGAAAGTCATTATGGAGACGTTCTTTCATGTTGCTGCTCTCTTCATCTCGATTTCGACGGGGGCTGCGCCTGCCGGCCACAGCCCATCAACCTTTCTGAACCCGGGGTTATTCCGGGCGGGCACGGGTATTGGCCAGCAGGCTGCGCAGGTTCGCGGCCTTGGGCTTGACCAGCCAGAACCGGCCGATGTAATCGTCGAAATCCTCCAGAAGGTGCTCGGCCCAGGCACTTCCGGTTTCTGAAATATGCTCCCGGATCACACCTCGCAGGTGGTTCCGGTAGGCTTCCATGTCTTCCCGGGAGATCCGCTGGATATCCACCAGCTCGTGGTTGTACTTGTCCACGAAGGTGTTATCCAGGTCCAGTACGTAGGCAAAGCCGCCGGTCATACCGGCACCAAAGTTGTAGCCGGTGGAGCCCAGTACAGTCACCAGGCCGCCGGTCATGTACTCACAGCAGTGATCGCCTGCGCCTTCCACCACTGCGTGGGCACCGGAGTTACGCACGGCAAAACGTTCGCCTGCGGTACCGGCGGCAAACAGCTTGCCTCCGGTGGCACCGTACAGACAGGTGTTACCGATGATGGAGGTTTCCTGGGTGTTGAAGTCGCTGCCACGGGGCGGCTTGACCACCAGCTTGCCACCGGTCATGCCCTTGCCCACGTAGTCGTTGGCGTCGCCTTCCAGCACCATGTTCAGGCCACCCACGTTCCAGACACCAAAACTCTGGCCAGCCGTACCGGTAAGGTCCAGCGTGATGGCGGCATCGGCCATGCCCTGGTTGCCATGCCGGGCGGCAATTTCACCAGACAGGCGGGCGCCGATGGAGCGGTCGCAGTTGGTGACTTTGTAGCTCCAGGCGCCACCGGATTTCTCGGCGATAGCGGCGGCAGTGTCTTTCACCATCTGTTCTGCCAGTTTGCCCTCATCGAACGGCTGGTTGCGTTCTACCTGGCACACCTGCGGCTTGTCGGCCGGAATATGATCGTTCTGCAGCAGGCGGCTGAGGTCCAGTTTTTTCTGGCGCTCGGTGTCGCCCGGCAGGCGTTCCAACAGGTCTACGCGGCCTACGAGTTCTTCCAGGCTGCGCACGCCCAGCCTGGCCAGCCACTCCCGGGTTTCTTCCGCCACAAAGCGGAAGAAGTTCATGGCCATTTCCACGGTACCTTTGAAGTGCTCTTCCCGCAGGTAATCGTTCTGGGTGGCCACACCAGTGGCGCAGTTGTTCAGGTGGCAGATCCGCAGGTATTTACAGCCCAGGGCCACCATGGGCGTGGTACCAAAACCGAAGCTTTCAGCACCCAGAATGGCGGCTTTCACCACGTCCAGGCCGGTCTTGATACCGCCATCGGTCTGCAGGCGAATCTTGCCGCGCAGGTCGTTGGCACGCAGGGCCTGCTGGGTTTCGGTCAGGCCCAGCTCCCAGGGCGAACCGGCGTAGCGAATGGAGGTCAGCGGGCTGGCCGCCGTACCGCCGTCGTAGCCGGATACGGTGATCAGGTCAGCATAGGCCTTGGCCACACCGGCAGCGATGGTGCCGACACCCGGTTCGGATACCAGTTTCACCGACACCAGCGCTTGCGGGTTTACCTGCTTCAGATCGAAGATCAGCTGAGCCAGGTCTTCGATGGAGTAGATATCATGGTGCGGCGGCGGCGAAATCAGGGTCACGCCGGGCACCGAGTAACGCAGCCGGGCGATCAGGTCATTCACCTTGCCACCGGGCAGCTGGCCACCCTCACCGGGCTTGGCACCCTGGGCTACCTTGATTTGCATAACATCGGCACTGCGCAGGTATTCAGCCGTTACGCCGAAACGACCGGAGGCCACCTGCTTGATCTTGGAACGCTTGTTGGTGCCATAGCGGGCCGGGTCTTCCCCGCCCTCACCGGAGTTGGAGCGGCCACCCAGGGTATTCATGGCCACGGCCAGGGCTTCGTGGGCTTCCGGTGACAAGGCACCGAGCGACATGGCGGCGGAATCGAACCTGGGAAAAATGCTTTCCACCGGTTCCACTTCGCTGAGATCAATGCCCTTGATGTCTTTTTTGAAGGTCAGCAAATCCCGCAAGGTCGCCACCGGGCGCTCATTCACCAGGCCGGCATATTCCTTGTAGTGACCATAATCGCCGCTGATGACAGCATCCTGCAGCTTCGCCACCACATCCGGGTTGAACGCATGGTATTCCTGCCCGTGCACATACTTCAGCAAACCACCGGGAGACAGCGGCTTGCGGGGTTTCCATGCCACAGCGGCCAGTTGTTCCTGATCCTGCTGGAAGTCATAGAAGTCCGCACCCTGAATCCGGCTGGGCACGCCTTTGAAGCACAGGTCCACCACGCTATCGGCCAGGCCGATGGCTTCGAACAGCTGGGCTCCCCGATAGGAGGTAATGGTGGAGATCCCCATCTTGGACAGGATCTTCAGCAAGCCCTTGTTGATGCCCTTGCGGTAGTTGTTCTTGGCCTGGACCGGGTCCATCAGCATTTCGCCGGTGCGGATCAGGTCGTTCAGCACCTGGTAGGCCAGGTACGGATACACCGCGGTGGCACCAAAGCCGAACAGCACCGCAAAGTGGTGCGGGTCCCGGGCCCAGCCGGTTTCCACGATGATGTTGGAATCGCAACGCAGGCCGTTACGCACCAGGTGATGGTGCACAGCGCCGGTAGCCATCAGGGAGTTGATGGGCAGTTCACCTTCCGCCAGCCCCTTGTCGCTCAGAATCAGCAGTACCTTGGCACTGCGAACAGCCTTGGCCGCCTGCTCGCAGATGCGGCGAACCGCCTGCTCCAGCCCTTCTTCCGGGCGGTAGCTCAGGGCAATGTGCTCAACCTCGAAGCCCGGGCGATCGTTGTTGCTGATCTTCAGGAACTTGGCCGGTGACAGCACCGGCGTGGTCAGAATGATCCGGTTGGCGTGGTCCGGGGTTTCCTGGAACACGTTCTTTTCGGCACCCAGACACGTCTCCAGAGACATCACAATGGTCTCGCGGAGCGGGTCGATGGGCGGGTTGGTTACCTGGGCAAACTTCTGCCGGAAGTAGTCGGCCACATGGCGAACCTTGCTGGACAGCACCGCCATGGGGGTATCGTCACCCATCGAGCCAACCGCTTCCTGGGCGCCTTCACCCAGCGGCCGCAGCACCTGGTCCCGCTCTTCAAACGAGACGTTGAACATCTTCTGGTGCACCAGCAGGTCGTCCGATTCCATCAGCCGGAACTCGGGGGTGGCCTGGTCCAGGGTGGTTTCGATACGCAGGGAGTTGCCCCGCAGCCAGCGCTTGTACGGCTTGGCGTTTTTCAGCCGCTCATCGATATCCGGGGTGTGCAGTACTTCGCCGGTCTCGGTGTCGATGGCGAGCATCTGGCCCGGCCCTACCCGGCCCTTGGCAACCACGTCGTCCGGGGTGTAGCTGTAGGTGCCGACTTCAGATGCCAGTGTAATAAAGTCATCCTTGGTAACCACCCAGCGCGCCGGGCGCAGGCCGTTACGGTCGAGCATACACAGGGCGTAGCGGCCGTCGGACATAACCAGGCCGGCCGGACCATCCCAGGGCTCCATGTGCATGGAGTTGTATTCGTAGAAGGCGCGCAGGTCCGGGTCCATGGTCTCAACGTTCTGCCATGCCGGCGGAATCATCATGCGCACCGCACGGAACAGGTCCACGCCACCGGCCAGCAGGATTTCCAGCATGTTGTCCATGCTGGAGGAGTCAGAACCGGTCAGGTTCACCAGCGGCTGCAGGGTTTGCAGGTCCGGCAGGGCCGGAGAGCTGAACTTGGCTGCCCGGGCAATAGCCCAGTTACGGTTGCCGTCAATGGTGTTGATTTCACCATTGTGGGCCAGGAACCGGAACGGCTGCGCCAAGGGCCAGCGCGGCATGGTGTTGGTAGAGAACCGCTGGTGGAACACGCAGATCGCGGTTTGCAGGTCCGGGTCGTCCAGATCCTTGTAGAAGTTAGCCAGGTCGGCCGGCATCATCAGGCCTTTGTAGGCCAGGGTGCGGTGAGACAGGCTGCAGATGTAGAACTCGGAGTCATCCGCCATATCCCGCTCGGCATGGCGACGACCGACAAACAGGCTGATGGCAAAGTCCTTTTCAGACTTTCCGGCCGGCAGCACAAACACCTGCTCAATGCGGGGCATACAATCCCTAGCCATCGGGCCCAGGCAACTGTCGTCTACCGGCACTTCCCGCCAGCCCATGATTTCCAGGCCCTGCTCGGTCAATCTTTGTTCAACCGCAGCCCTTCCGGCCGCAGCCCTGGCTTCCTCCGGAGCTAAAAAAACCTGGCCAACTGCAAACAAGTCGCCAGGTTTTTTTCCGAACGCCGCTTCCGCAGCTTTATTGAGGAAGGCCTTGGGGCTCTGCAAAAGGAGCCCACAACCATCGCCGGTTTTACCATCTGCTGCGATGCCTCCGCGGTGGGTCATACAGGTGAGGGATTCGATAGCAGTTTGCAACAGCTTATGGCTGGCCTCGCCCTTCATGTGGGCAATCAGGCCAAAACCGCAGTTGTCCCTGAATTCATCGGGATGATACAAGCCTGTTGTCATAAGCGTTCTCTCGTGTAAAAAGGCTTCCCGCCAGCCCCTTATGCACTGCCTTAGTGCACAAAATGAACTGACACCAAAAAAAAGGGGGAAGGGAGTCTACGCACGTATTTGTACCTACGCAACACCTTTTTATACGGGAGAGGCTACTTTTTGCAATTTTGCACCGGGATGGTGCAAAACCGGGGGTCTAAAAGAGGGCAGAAAGGCCGCAGGGCACCATAATCGGCCCCTGCAGCCGGGTATGCAGAAAACAGGTCAGCGGATAAAGGCGTTCAGTGTCGCCTGGATATTGCCGGCGGCCGCTTCGTCGGTTACATAGGCATCACCAAGTGCTTTCATCAGCACCAGGCGGAGCTTGCCGTCGACATTCTTTTTGTCCACCGCCATCAGGCTCATGAAATCGTCTTCGGTCATGCCTTCCGGAGCCAGCTCCGGCAACCGGGCACGGCGGATCAGTTCCGCAGCGCGATCCCGGTCCGCAGGCGTGATATTACCTTCACGAACCGAAAGATCAGCCGCCATCAGCATGCCGGTACCCACTGCTTCGCCATGCAGCCAGTTGCCGTATCCCGCAAAGGTCTCGATGGCATGGCCAAAGGTATGCCCCAGGTTGAGAATCGCCCGCAGGCCGCCTTCTTTTTCATCCAGCGCCACCACCTCGGCCTTGCACAGACAGGAACGGTAGATAGCTTCACCCAGGGCTGCCGGCTCCAGCCGGACCAGCTCATCAATGTGCTGCTCCAGCCAACCCAGAAACGGCTCTTCCCGGATCAAACCATACTTGATGACTTCCGCCAGCCCCGCAGAGACTTCCCGGGGTGGCAGGGTGGCCAGGGAATCGGTATCGATCAGCACAGCCTGCGGCTGGTGGAATGCACCCACCATGTTTTTCCCCAAGGGATGGTTGATGCCGGTTTTTCCGCCCACGGAGGAATCCACCTGGGACAACAAGGTTGTGGGAATCTGGATAAAAGGCACGCCCCGCTGATAGCAGGCCGCCGCAAACCCGGCCATGTCCCCCACTACACCGCCACCCAGGGCCGCGATGGTGGTTTTGCGGGTGTGCCGGTTCTCCAGCAAGCCGTCGAAGATCAGGTTCAGGGTTTGCCAGTCTTTGTATTTTTCACCATCCGGCAGGGTAACCACATCCACGGTTTTACCGGGGAAGCAGGCACGGGCTTTTTCGAGGTACAGGGGCGCGACCGTTTCGTTGGTAACGATCATCACCTGGTTGCCGGCCACCCAGGGGGTCAGGTCAAAGGAGCCAAGCAAACCCTGACCGATAATAATCGGGTAGCTGCGCTCCCCGAGGTCAACGTCAAGTTCTCGAAGTACCTTGTGCATAGTCACGACCTTCTTTGCGTCTTTGCCGTTTGTGCCGGGGGGTTCTGGGGTTGATACGGTTGACCAGCTGCCGGACCACCAGCCGGGGGCTTTTCCGGTCTGTGTACATCACGATATCCGCCAGCCTGGTATACAGAGGATCACGGATGTCGAACAGCCTGCGCAGGACGGCCTCCGGATCATCATTCTGCAGCAACGGGCGGTTACGGTCTTTGCGGGTGCGCTCCACCTGTTGCTCGATGGAGGTTTTCAGGTACACCACCACAGCGTTTTTCTTCAGTAACGGATGGTTTTCCGGGCGCATTACAGCACCACCACCAGTGGCCAGAACGGTACCCTGTTCGCCGGTGAGCTCATCCAGCATGGCAGTTTCCCGCTGGCGAAAGCCGTCCTCCCCTTCCACATCGAAGATCCAGGGAATATTGGCGCCGCAGCGTTCTTCAATAATGCGGTCAGAATCGAGAAAACGGTACCCGAGTTCCTTGGCTAGCATCCGGCCGATGGTACTTTTTCCGGCCCCCATGGGCCCGACCAGTACTACGCGTTTGGGCAAAGACATAATTTCCGCTCAACAGATTTCAAGCGGGTGAGAATAGCACAGGGCGCACCTTTCCATAAGTCACCGGCACCAGAAGCATTACACCAGACACGAAAAAGCCGCCGGGGTTAGCGGCGGCTTTTCGGTTTACTGGCCGGATCAGTCGATCAGGTCGTTCTTGATGATCTTCGGGGTGATGAAGATCAGCAGCTCACTGCGCTCATTGATGTGCTCAGTACGCTTGAACAGGCGGCCAAGGTAGGGAATATCACCCAGGAACGGAGTCTTGGTGGTTTGCGTGGCCACCTCGGACTGGAAGATACCACCCAGAACCACTGTCTCGCCGTTCGCCACCAGCACTTGAGTCATAACTTCATTGGTGTTGATCGACGGAATACCGGCCGTGACCTCGCCCCGGGAATCCTGGTTGACTACCAGATCCATAATGATCTTATCATCCGGGGTAATTTGCGGGGTCACTTCCAACGATAGCACAGCCTCCTTAAAAGAAATGGAAGTGGCACCACTGGACGCAGCTTTCTGGTACGGAATCTCTTCACCGGACTTGATAGATGCCGTCTGGCGGTCCGCAGTCACAACCCGCGGCTGGGAGACCACTTCTGCACGGCCGTCGCTTTCGAGGGCAGAAAGCTCCAGATCTACCAGGAAGTCATCACTGCCCCAGCCGATTGCGAAGGAGGATGCGCCCTCGCCAGACACCCCTAGATCAACACCCAAGGCACCCGGGAAGGAAATGGTATTGCTGCCACCGCCAGCTGCGTCGCGAGCTTCCTGCAGGGTGCCCAGCGAGCCACCAATGGTCACAACGTCATCGCCATCGACATTGTAAGCAGCACCACCCCAGCGAACACCGATGTCTTCGGCCACATTGGTTTGTGCCCGGACAATGCGTGCCTCGATAGAAACCTGGCGTACAGGTACGTCCCAGGTAGTTACCAGGCGACGAATCTCTTCCAGCTTGTCCGCTGTTTCACGCACACTGATGGTGTTGGTACGGGCATCTGACGATACGAAACCACGGGAGGAAATCAGCTCTTCGTCTGCCTGAATCAGGGCTACCACATCCGCGGCCTTGGCGTAGTTCACCTGAATGATATCCAGACGAACCGGCGCCAGCTCAGCGATCTGCTTGGAGGTTTCCAGCTCAAGCTTTTCACGGGCGGCAATTTCATCCGCTGGGGCTACCAGCAGCACGTTGCCAATCTGGCGCTTGTCCAGACCCTTGGTTTTAAGAATCAGATCCAGCGCCTGATCCCAGGGTACATTCTGCAAGCGCAGGGTAATGCTGCCACCCACAGTGTCACTGGCCACCAGGTTCAGGCCGGTGAAATCGGCAATCAGCTGAAGTACAGAGCGCACTTCAATATCCTGGAAGTTCAGGGACAGTTTCTCACCGGTGTACGGGAACTTCTCTTCACGGCGGATTTCCGCTTCTTCCTGGGACAGCTCTTCAACACTGACCGTAAACTCCCGGCCAGACTGGTAGGCAATGTAGTCGTACTCGCCTTCCGGACGGATTTCGATCACCGCATTGCCATCTTCAACAAATGTATCGATACGGGTTACCGGAGTGGCGAAGTCCGAAACATCCAGGCGACGGCGCAGGTTGGCCGGCACCTCCAGGTCCGGCATGGTCAGCCGGATACGGCCACCAAGCTCAGTGAGGTTTACAGCGGCCTTGGTGCTGCCGAGATCCACAATCACCCGACCTTCACCGTCTTTGCCCCGGCGGAAATCCACATCCGCCAGCGCATTGGAAGATGAGGTTGAGGCAACTGGCGCTGACTGGGGCTGTGCCGGGCGGGAGCTCGCCACAGGCGCTGAACCGCCTCCACCAATGGTCATTACCAGCGAGTTATTGTTGCGAACCGTTTCATGAGGCACCAGCTCCACCAGATTGAAGATCAACCGGGTGCGGTCCTTGGTTTCCACGACCGTCAGGCTCTGGGCATTTCCGCTACCCAGCGGAATGCTGCGCTGATTGAGGCCGCTGGTGGTATCCGACAGGTCTACGGCGATCCGTGCAGGACGCTCGATGGTATAACCCTTAGGTTCGGGCGGGGCACCATCGAACTTCATGGTCACTTCGAGGCCTTCCCCCGGCAGCGACGTAAACGATACGTCTTCCAGCGTGACCGCTCCGGCCAGGCTACTCCATAACCCGATGGCAATCACGCCGACACAGACATTGACCTGAATCAGTGACTTTGCAGGCCAATATACCCCGCAAAGCGCCATCGGCGCTAATGTGAGTGAAAACTTGACCAAAAGCAGGTTGATAATGCCTGGAACGTGCAGGCTGAAGTCGACCAGCCACC
>Ga0208015_1000080_pt1 | contig 65635 bp, 56 predicted proteins | sample 26BtaG_FD_184101 | JGI IMG/M metagenome (GOLD analysis project Ga0208015, IMG submission 184101) | Marine viral communities from Cariaco Basin, Caribbean Sea - 26B_WHOI_OMZ_CsCl (SPAdes) (version 2) | ecosystem: Environmental > Aquatic > Marine > Oceanic | place: Caribbean Sea: Cariaco Basin... | reverse complement strand
GATTGAAAATTCCAAAATGCTGGCCTGTGTAGTTCTATACAATCTGTGCTTAAAAATCAGCGAAAATCATCCAAAATCAGATTCATCCGCGTTCCGTTTGGTTCCACCGTGTTTCTTGCGCCATGTCAGTTTAAGCTATCGTACTGGAATTTTATAAAATACACCCTCATTGAATCCTACAGAATGCAAACCATCCGCTGAATACGCCATAAATCTAAACGTTCCGGTGATTGTGCTTCCATCAAATTCGGTGATGATCACTTGCCCATTTTCCGAATCAAGATTGTCTCCAGGATTTTGCGGATTAGCCGTTGAGTATGACCTATTTTCATGATCTATGAAAACAACTTTTGATTCGCTTATTCCAGACAAACTATAGGTCCTTTCCTGAAGCGAAGGCAACATAAAGTCCAATTTTTCAATTTTGTTTCCGGCATTGATGGTCAACCTGCCATTTTCCGCAAGCACCGCATCAAAATATGTTGCGCGCCACAGTTGATAGTTTTTATTTGCTTGAAGCGCAGGCGTATTGAATTGCACTTCATCACCACACCCAAATAACGTCATAATTGCAATTAAAAGCAGGACAACTTTCCTCATATCACCAAATTTAAACAACTTATTAGAGCCTAAATAAACAAAAAATAAGCTTTTGAATAGTATAAAGGAGAAGGTATTTAAAAGTTTTTGCATATTTAAACAGCCATCCATGACAACCGATCGTATTTCCTTTTGGACAGTAATCCCAGAAAATCGCCTGAACAACCAATCGCAACCTATTCAAATACAGAAATATAACGCCCCACTCCAATCACAGGGACGAAAACACTTTTGAATTGTAAAAAAATTTGGTAACTATTTATAGCTTAGACTGTCCAGCGAATTTAACATAGCTTTATTTATTATAAAAATTAGGGCAATAAAAAAATATTTATAGTATCTTTGCGCCCGCCTTAATGATATAAATTGTTTATATCGGGCAGGCACTTATTAATAATAGGGGTCGCGAACCTCACTAATTAATTATTTATGTCAGTTAAAATCAGATTACAAAGACGTGGAAAAAAAGGGAAACCTTATTTCTGGATTGTTGCAGCTGATGCACGATCAAAAAGAGATGGTAAATACTTAGAGAAAATCGGTGCTTACGATCCAACAACCAATCCTGCAACTATTGAATTAGATGTTGATTTGGCTGTGAGTTGGCTTCAAAATGGTGCACAACCTACGGATACGGCAAGAGGAATTTTGTCTTACAAAGGGGCCATGTTGAAAAATCATCTTGCAGGTGGTGTTAGAAAAGGTGCTTTAACGGAAGAGCAGGCAGAAGAGAAATTCGCCGCTTGGTTAGAAGAAAAAGCAGGTAAAATTGACGCCAAAAAAGAAGGTTTAGCAAAAGCTGGTGCTGATGCTAAAGCAAAAGCTATTGAAGCTGAAAAGGAAGTAAATGCTAAGCGTGAAGCTGAAGCTGCGAAGCTTATCGCCGACGCTGAAGCTGCTGAGGCTGCTGCAAATGCTCCTGCTGAAGAAGTTGCGGAAGTTGAAGCAACTACCGAAGAAGCTCCTGCTGAAGATGCAGAAACAAAAACAGAAGAATAAAGAATTTATTTTTTATACTTTTAAACTCCGATATGACCTATCGGAGTTTTTTTTTGAAAAAAGCATTCTTTAAATCGAGGACTTCGGGTATTACAATCCGCTGGTAGGCATGAAAAGAATACATTATGGAACAAATCCCACCATATATTGGGATCCTATAAATAGTTTTGTACATTCTCTTGCCTTAGTGAGCCTCATATTATTATGATAAAACTTACCTTTGGCGAGACCTTACATAAATTGGACACATTTTTTCTGTTATGTAGGATCTATTAAATTTTAGATTAAATAAATAAAGGACCAATGCTAAAAAAAGACTGCTTCTATCTTGGTAAGATTGTAAAAAAATACAGTTTTAAAGGTGAATTATTAATTAAATTGGATACTGACGAACCAGAGATTTATGAAGATTTGGAATCCGTTTTTATTGACCTACGCAATAATTTGGTACCGTTCTTTATTGAATCGTCCCAATTTCATAAGTCGGAATTGTTGCGGGTAAAATTCGAGGACGTCGACACCGAGGAAGATGCCGATGCACTCATAAAATGCGATCTATATCTGCCTTTGGAGTTTCTGCCTAAACTTGACGATGATAAATTTTATTTTCATGAGATCATCGGATTTACGGTTGAAGATGTCAATTTCGGAAAGGTCGGTATCGTAAAATCTGTCAATGACTCCACAGCCCAAGCACTTTTCGAGATTGATCGTGATGGGATTGAAATCTTGATTCCGATGAATGATGCATTTATCAAGAAAGTAGATAAAAAGAAGAAACTGATTATTGTTGACACGCCGGAAGGATTGATTGATCTTTACCTTTAATCCCATCCTAAATCCTTTCCAAAGAGAAAGACTTTCACTCTTATGAAAAACCGATTTAACTTCAAACAATTCACAATTAATCAAGACCGATGCGCCATGAAAATTGGAACGGACTCGGTATTACTTGGTGCATGGACCTCGTTAGATTCAAATCCATATTCTATTTTGGATATTGGCGCAGGCACTGGCATTTTGGCCTTAATGATAGCCCAACGCAGCGGTCAAGTCGCGATGTCTGCCGAAATTATTGATGCCATTGAAATTGATGATGATGCCTTCGAACAATGTGTTGAGAATTTTGAGGCCTCACCTTGGGGAGATCGACTTTTCTGTTATCATGCTTCTTTAGAGGAGTTTGTTGAAGACCATTCTAATGACGAGTCAGAATCGGAGAAATACGACTTGATTATATCGAATCCGCCATTTTATCTAAACACCTACAAAAGCAACAATGAGCAACGTGATTTGGCGCGATTTGTTGATGCAATGCCGTTCAGACAGCTCATTGAAAGTGTTTCAAAATTGCTTTCGCCACATGGAAGTTTTTCTGTGGTCATTCCGTTTTCGGAAGAAAAGGAATTTATCGTGCTAGCTTCAAAAGAGCATCTTTATCCTAACCGGATTTTAAGAGTCAAAGGCTCACCTCAGTCAGAAATTAAGCGAAGCCTTCTACAGTTCTCTTTTCAGGAAACCACAGTCAAGCCCATACAACTTATCATCGAGACATCACGGCATCAGTACACTGACGACTATATTGCCATGACCAAAGATTTCTATCTCAAAATGTAGTTTTAAATTGTTCCCTGATAACGTTTTCGTTACTTTTGTGTTTCAATAATTAAAATCCAAAAGAATGAAGCCAGATTTGTTTCAAGCCCCAGATTATTATAACATTGATGAGTTGCTAAATGACGAACATCGTTTGGTACGTGATGCCGCAAGAGAATGGGTAAAACGTGAAGTTTCCCCGATCATTGAAGACTATGCCCAGAGAGCAGAATTCCCTACACATATCATCAACGGACTTGCGGAAATTGGCGCCTTTGGACCATACATCCCTGTAGAGTATGGGGGTGCAGGTCTTGATCAAATCTCTTACGGATTGATCATGCAGGAAATTGAGCGTGGCGATTCTGGCGTCAGAAGTACAGCCTCTGTACAATCCTCGCTAGTCATGTATCCCATCTGGAAATACGGCAACGAAGAACAACGTAAAAAATATCTTCCAAAACTTGCCAGTGGCGAGTGGATGGGAAGTTTCGGTCTTACAGAACCTGATCATGGCAGTGATCCAGGAGGTATGACCACAAATTATAAAGACAATGGCGATCATTATCTTTTAAATGGTGCCAAGATGTGGATTTCTAACGCTCCTTTTTGTCAAGTGGCCGTAGTTTGGGCTAAAAACGAAGAAGGCCGTATCCACGGATTGATCGTAGAACGCGGAATGGAAGGGTTTTCAACCCCTGAAACCCATAACAAATGGTCATTGAGAGCTTCGGCTACAGGAGAACTTATTTTTGATAATGTTAAAGTGCCTAAAGAAAACCTCTTACCTAACAAATCTGGACTTGGCGCAGCACTCGGTTGCTTGGATTCGGCACGTTACGGAATTGCTTGGGGTGCCATTGGTGCCGCTATGGATTGTTACGACACCGCTTTACGTTATAGCAAAGAACGCATACAGTTTGGAAAACCAATTGGACAATTCCAATTACAACAAAAGAAATTGGCCGAAATGATTACTGAAATTACCAAAGCGCAACTTTTGGCATGGCGACTTGGGGTCATGAGAGAAAACGGAACGGCTACCTCAGCACAAATATCCATGGCCAAACGGAATAATGTGGACATGGCGATCACTATCGCCCGTGAAGCTCGTCAGATGCTTGGAGGTATGGGTATTACTGGCGAATACAGCATCATGCGCCACTCCATGAACCTTGAGAGTGTCATCACCTACGAAGGTACCCACGACATTCACCTACTGATCACAGGATTGGACATCACTGGCTTGAACGCTTTTAAATAAAATTCCTGCGCAGACCGGAATCCTTTAGGTTCAACCCAGTTTATCTTGTAATAGTGCTTACATATTGAGCTCTATTGCTTTTCAAAACAAAAAAATGCTTCCCTAACCAGAAGCATTTTTTTGTACATTTAAGTAAAATATTCAAATGTCCTCAAAAAAAAGGTTCGATCGTGCTTACCAAAACGCAAAAGTCATCCCTTTTGATGACCACAGCAAATTTGTTTTATTTAGTGATTGCCATCGAGGAGACAATAGCTTTGCTGACGATTTCGCAAACAACCGCAATATTTATTTTCATGCCCTAAAACATTATTATGCCAAAGGTTTCCATTATTGTGAACTTGGTGATGGCGATGAACTATGGGAGAATTTATCCATAGAACCCATTCTGGAAGCCCATAAAAACGTCTATCTCCTAATGAAGTCATTTTTTGATGAGAATAGACTTCATATGATTTGGGGCAATCATGACATGGCCTATAAAAACTCCGATTATGTCAAAAAAAACCTCTTTACTTATTTTGATAAACGCTTGGGAGCTGATGTCGATCTCTTTCCGGGAATTGAATACCATGAAGGCATCCGATTAAATCATACTGAAACCAAACAGGAAATTTTCTTGGTCCACGGACATCAAGCCGATTGGTGGAACTATACCTTTTGGAAATGGAGTCGACTCTTGGTCAGAGTGCTATGGAAACCCTTAAATGTTATGGGCATTGCCGATCCAACGACACCAGCTAAAAACTATACAGAACTGATTAAGGTTGAAAGTCGGACAAAGAATTGGATCATGGCAAACAACAATCTCATTACCATTGCGGGGCATACGCACCGACCACGGTTTCCTGAACCAGGCGATATTACATTTTTCAACGACGGAAGCTGCGTCCATCCGAGATGCATTACCGGATTGGAAATTGAAAACGGAGAAATCTCCCTGATCAAATGGCTAATTGCCTCAAATGATGACGGGGTGTTGCAAATTGTGAGAGTCCTATTGGAAGGCCCAAAGAAATTAGCAGAATATAAAACGATTTAAAAAGAGAAAGACCCCACAGGTTTTATCCTGATAGCTATCGGGATGTGCCGTTTTTTAAAAATTAAGACTCTGGTGCCAACTCCACCTCTAAGCCCTCCAATTCAAGAGTAATAGGAATTTGACAGCTCAATCGTGAGTTTTCTTTCACATAAAACGCTTCAGATAGCATAGCCTCCTCTTCATCTTGCATTTCTGGAAGCTGAATACCATTTATAACATAACACTGACAAGAAGCACACATGGCCATACCACCACAGGTACCAATGGTACCTTCTGGGGCAAGCTCATAGCTTCTAACCACCTCCATGAGGTTCATAGCCATATCTGTTGGTGCCATGACCTCATGGGAGACTCCTTCTCTATCTGTTATTGTGATTTTTACATCTTGTTCCATGAAGTAATCTTTAATTCGGGTGCTTTTATATTTTAGACCTACAAGGTTTTAAAAACCTTGCAGGATATTCTAGTTCGTCCAAGAGCAGCTTCGGTTTACTGCATACTGCCGACTGCGTACTGTCAACTTATTCAATTGCCTTCACTACTTGTTTTGGCGCTTCCTTACGTGTACCATCAAAGCCATCAACACCGCTGACCGTTGTGTATTTCAAAACATAGCGCTTTCCAGGATTAATTATTTGATAAGCCGCTTGGCACATCAAGGTTGCTTCATGGAAACCACAGAGAATAAGCTTCAACTTTCCAGGATAGGTGTTTACGTCGCCTATGGCAAAAATACCCGGGATATTGGTTTGATAGTCCAAGGCATTATTCACGACTATGGCGTTTTTCTCAATTTCGAGTCCCCATTTTGCTATTGGTCCGAGTTTAGGCGATAATCCAAACAACGGAATAAAATGGTCGCACTCAATTTCAAATTCCTTTTCGATATTTAAAGCCTGGGCAACTACAACTGCTTCAACTTTATGGTCACCAACAATATTGATAACTTCAGCAGGTGTCACCAGGTTGATTTTTCCGGCATTTTTTAATTCTTGAACTTTGTCCACAGAATCCAAAGCGCCCCTAAACTCATTTCGTCTATGGATCAAAGTAACCTCTGAAGCAATATCGGCAAGGTAAATAGTCCAATCCAACGCAGAGTCACCTCCACCGGAAATGACCACTCGTTTATTTCTATAAATTTCTGGATCCTTTATAAAGTACTCCACGCCCTTATCTTCAAAGTAAGAGATATTAGCAATCAAAGGTTTACGCGGTTCAAAACTACCTAAGCCACCAGCAATGGCAACTACTGGCGCCTGATGTTTAGTGCCTTTATTAGTGGTGACAATAAAACTACCGTCCTCTTGTTTTTCAATGGTATCTGCCCGCTCGCCCAATGTAAATCCTGGTTCAAATTGCTTACACTGTTCCAAAAGATTTTTGGTCAGATCGCCTGCCAATATTTCAGGAAAACCTGGAATATCGTAGATGGGTTTTTTAGGGTAAAGCTCTGTACATTGACCGCCAGGTTGTGGCAAAGCGTCAATAAGATGGCATTTCATTTTTAATAATCCGGCTTCGAACACGGCAAAAAGTCCTGTCGGTCCTGCGCCAATGATAAGTATATCTGTTTTAATCATATAGTGGCCACTAACCTGTCTGTCAACAGACCAAAGTGGTATTTCATTTAATTCAACTTCATTTAGTTTCGCAAATTTCCAAATAAAAAAACTTTATTTTTATGACATTTGTCATTTGCAAGAAAATTAGGGTTCGGAGACTTCAAACACATAGTTTTATTGGAAAACAACCAACAAAACCGAATCGACAGCCATCAGAATTCCCATCTCCTCTTTATTTTATTTGCCATCAACATTGATGACATGCTCAATTTGTGGTGCATATTTCTTAATGGTCATTTCAACTCCCGACTTTAAAGTCATTTGATTGACTGAACATCCTACACAGGCGCCTTCCAACTGTACTCTTACCAAATTGTCATTTTCAATGGACAATAAAGCAATATCTCCGCCATCACTTTGCAAAAATGGACGGATTTCATCAAGTGCTTTCTCAACATTTAATCTAAGTTCTTCAGTTGTCATATTACTTGTTTAAGAGTGTTGATAATACCATAAGACGGTATCATTATTTATTTTTAACTGCTGAACATCCAGCCATCGTTGTAATTTTAATAGCTTCAGTAGGCGGTAAATCCTCATTACGTCTCACCACTTCTTCCACTACGTTTTGAGTTAATTTTTCGAAGGCCTTCTCCAAAGGTGTCGCTGTTTGAAGAGCAGCCGGACGCCCCACATCTCCAGCCTCGCGAATGCTTTGCACCAATGGAATCTCACCTAAAAATGGAACGTCCAAATCTTGGGACAAATGTCTGGCGCCTTCTTTTCCAAAAATATAGTACTTGTTTTCAGGCAATTCAGCAGGCGTAAAATAGGCCATATTTTCGATAATTCCTAACACCGGAACATTAATGCTTTCTTGTTGAAACATGGACACTCCTTTCTTGGCATCGGCCAAAGCAACATTTTGCGGAGTGCTTACAATAACTGCACCTGTGATAGGCAGCGACTGCATAATGCTTAAATGGATATCTCCCGTTCCTGGAGGTAAATCGATAAGCATAAAATCCAATTCGCCCCAATGTGCATCAAAAATCATTTGATTTAACGCCTTTGCCGCCATCGGTCCACGCCAGACCACAGCTTGGTTTGGCTGGGTAAAGAATCCAATGGACAATATCTTAACACCATAATTCTCTATGGGTTTCATTTTTGATTTGCCGTCGATATTAACAGCAATAGGTTTTTCCATTTCCACATCAAACATGATCGGAATTGATGGCCCATAAATATCAGCATCCAAAATGCCCACTTTAAAACCCATTTTGGCCAAGGTGACCGCTATATTTGCCGTAACTGTCGACTTTCCAACACCACCCTTTCCAGAAGCTACCGCTATAATATTTTGAATCCCAGGAATGGCTTTTCCCTTGATACTATTGGCAGACGATTTTGGTGGGGCATCCACTTTTATATTGACGGTGACTTTTGCTTTTTCGTAAACTTTATCATGGATGATCTTCATGATTTCCACTTCCGTCTTCTTTTTTGCCTGAAGTGTCGGATTAGAAATAGTGATATCCACAATGACTTCGTCAGCAAATGTGACCACGTTTTTCACTGCACCACTTTCTATCATATTCTTGCCTTCGCCAGGAACAGAAATGCTCTCGAGCGCTTTAAGGATGTCTTGTTTATGTAATTTCATTGTTATAAGATGCTAAAAGACAAAGAAAAAAGATGATCATACGAATCCATCTTTTTATGCTCTGCTTGATTTTATTAAGAATCATTCTAAAGTGCAAATATAATTAATATAGATGGAAGAAGGAAACTGGAAGCATGAAGATTTTAATGACAGGATTGAACAGATCAATCAAGGTTTTTTCATGTCATTATTTGTAATTTTTTTCAAAAATCAGGAAATGACAATGCACCATAATCGATAATAGCCCAAAAAACACAAAACCTATAGTAATTGGAAGGTGCAAGGCCAAAAAATTGCTATCGAACATAGCATTACAGCAGTATCATACACAACCAAAGAAATTGAAAGACCTATAATACTGGGCAACATTAATTCAGATGGGCTCATCTGGCCTGTTACAAAAATCTGAAGGGAAATGACGTGAAATCAATGGAAGTGCAATCGTTTTGACTTTGTATGTAGTAACTGAGAGTTATAGTTCTTTACTCGGCTCCCAGAATACTTCATCAAAATTCTGCACTTGATTATCCTTTACAATAATGCCCTCACTTTCCAAGAGCTGCTGCATGAGGTTGGTACCTTCAAAATGATGCTTTCCTGTGAGCAAACCGTTTCTATTGACAACACGGTGGGCTGGGACGTCTTTAGATACTGAACCAATTAGTGCATAGCCAACCATTCTTGCACTTCGTGCCGCACCCAGAAAGTTGGCAATGGCTCCATAGCTGGTCACCCGTCCATAAGGAATCTGTTTGGCAACCTCGTATACCTTTTCAAAGAAATTGAGAGTTTCTGGTTTCATAAATCCTTTATAATATTGAATAATGTAACAATGGCAATGACGCCTGTTATCGCACCAATAATATAATTCATGTTTTTTTGGGAGGTGAGTCGTTTGTTCTTGATCTTATCAAAAAAGAAAATATACATATACAACATCACAAAAGTACCCGTTACGGCACCTCCAACGTATGAAATAATCATCGGTCGGTTAAACTCCAACCATCCAAATGAAGCCAGGGTAACGGTCATATAAGCCTGATAAGGAATCGGGAACACATTGATGGCCGATAAAAACATCCCATGAAAAAACCGACTGTGCTTACTTCTTGATTGTGGATCAATTTCTGTCTTTGAGGTCGCTTTTGCGATAAGGAGATAATAAATAGTTATCAGTACAAATATAACAAATGCTACACGCTGCAACACTACAACGATATCTGGATGATTGGTCAAATACCTGGCAAACATGGCCGCAATATAGGTTTGCAAAAACACAATGACGCAAACACCAATGGAAAACATAATACCTCTTACATGTCCTTCCTTTAGGCTTATTTTAGCCGCTGTCATATTCAATAACCCAGGTGGAATGACACCAATTAGGGCAATGATCATTCCGAGTAAAAATATGACCGTAATGTTCAAGATTATTTAATTTTAAATCTAATATAGGTAATTGCTTTGTTTTTCTCCAAATACTGACCCTCATAATAGGTCTGAATTTCTGTCACTTCAGCAGGACTCCCTTCTTGTTTGTATACATTATGGTTGGCATACAGCACGTCATGACCCGCCCCATGCAATAAACCCAAGGTGTAACCATGCATAAATTCACTATCCGTTTTCAAATGGACCACACCCTCAGGTTTAAGGATGGATTTATAGCGCTCCAAAAAAACAGCATTTGTCATACGGTGTTTGGTACGTTTATATTTGATTTGAGGATCCGGGAACGTGATCCAGATTTCATCAACCTCTTCTTTACCAAAGGCGTAGTCAATGAGTTCTATCTGAGTCCGCAAAAAAGCGACATTCGGAACTCCATCTTCCACGGCAGTTTTTGCACCTCTCCAAAATCGCGCACCTTTTATATCAATACCAATAAAGTTTTTATTAGGGTATCTTTCTGCCAATCCAAGCGTATATTCTCCTTTTCCACAACCCAGCTCTAACACCAAAGGATGATCATTTTTAAAAACTTCAGCATTCCAGCGCCCTTTCAAATCAAAATTGCTATCGACCAATTCTGCTCGTGTTGGCTGATAAACATTTGAAAAGGTTTCATTTTCCTTAAATCTTTTGAGTTTATTTTTACTTCCCACTTCTTATTATATATGTTTTTTGTTTTATAAATTTAGTCTTTCAGGTATTCAATTACCAAATTAAGAGTTTCCGTCCTATTCTAAAGCTGGTTCCAACAGCAATTTCCACAACGCTTTCTATCTTATTCATATCGCAGCGATTCAACCGGATCCAATTTAGCGGCTTTCACAGCCGGCAACAATCCAGCAACCACTGCGACAATAAAAGCTATAGTAAAGGCACTAAACATGGCAAGCCATGGGGTTGAGAACTGGAAATCTGCAGCTGCGGAAACCCCATACCCAATAAGGACGCCCAATATGATTCCTAAAACACCTCCCAACTGCCCAATGATGATCGCTTCCATAAAGAACTGTGTGGCAATGGTTTTCCTCTTGGCACCCAAGGCTTTCCGTACTCCAATCTCCCGCGTCCGTTCCGTCACCGACACAAACAAAATGTTCATTAACGCAATTGACGATCCTAAAATCGTGATCAAGCTAATCACCCATGCAGCCACATATAGATAACCAGTAATGGAACCGATACGGTTGATCAGATCGTCACTACGTTCTATTCCAAAGTCATTCTCTTCAATAGGGTTTAGGTTTCTAATATTTCTAAAGGTCAAAATGGCATCATCCTGTGCGCCTTCCAACATATCCTTTTTGTCGGTTTTAACACTCAAACTGTAATTGATATTTGGTCCTGTAAATAGGGTTCTTGCTTTTTGGATGGGAATCATCATCCGTAAATCCTGATTATTCCCAAAACTCGAGCCTTTTGCCTTTAAAACCCCAATCACTTTAAACTTAGCCCCTCTAACGCTAATGGTTTGGCCAATTGGATTGACATCGCTTAAAATAGCTTTCGCCAAATCGCTTCCTATCACACAAAAGTTGGTGCTGTTTTCGATGTCAAAATAATTGAATTCGCGACCTTCGCTCACTTCCAATCCGGAGTTTTGGATATAGTGTTGGTTAACGCCCAAAACCATGACTTCAGGATCTGTTTTTTTATTTTCGTACTTCACCTCAGCAGATTGGGTGCCAACAAACGAGATACCGACTTGAGTAAACGGATAGTTGTATTTATCTTCAAAATCCTTCACATTTCTGTAGGAAATAATGGGATTGATTTGCTGGACCTCTTTTCCACTTTGACGCTGGGTGGTAAATTCGTAACGTTGAAAATTAAACGTATTGGCCCCCATAGAAGAAAAGTCACTAGAAATAGTATTTTCCAAGGCCGATACTGCACTCAAAATTCCTACCAAAGCCGTGATACCGATGGCAATGATCAGAATAGTCAATATGGTGCGCAACAATTGAGTACGAATGGAATTGAGGGCTATTCTAATATTCTCTCTAAATAATGAAAACATAAATGCTGGTTGTTCTGTATGGTTGAATGACTATAAGACTACAAACAATGAATAAAGTTACTATAATTTTGAAATAAGCAGTGGATTTTTTTCGTTTCCCACAGACCCGCCTCTCGCCAGTACGGATGCCGCAGGGTCTTGCAGGTACCAAGCACGGGATCCTGGATGACCTACCCTGCCATAGTTGACGTCTAAGACAATCACAAGATTAAGGAATTTTTGAGGATTTTAACCCTAAATTCCAAAACTCTCCACGAAAATCTGCGCGATCTGCGGGAGACAATTTCAAGAATGTCATTTACTACGGGGTTTTGGTTTTATATTCTTCAAATTATAATATTTTTGCAGGAATAGTAATATTAAATAAGAGATTCCCGCTGGAGTTTATCTTGAGCATTACTTTCAATGAAAATATATTTTCATTGAAAGTACCTTGTAACACAAGTCGAAAGACGGGAATTACGAAAATAATTTTAACAAGACCCCCGCTTTCGCGAGGAATAAAAGAGATTCCCGCTTTCGCGGGAAATTGACATGGCAAAAAAACCAAGCATCCCAAAAGGCACACGCGATTTCAATCCTGAAGAGGTTGCAAAACGCAATTATATAATTAGCATCATTCGTCAAAATTTTGAACGTTTCGGGTTCCAACCCATTGAAACCCCAAGTTTTGAAAATTCAGAAACCCTGATGGGCAAATATGGCGAAGAAGGCGACCGATTGATTTTTAAGATTCTGAATTCAGGAGACTTTTTGAGTAAGGCAGATCCGGAGGCTTATGAGGCCAAGGACTCCACTAAAATAACACCTTCTATCTCAGAAAAGGCACTACGTTACGATCTTACAGTTCCGTTTGCCAGGTACGTGGTGCAACACCAAAACGATATCGAATTTCCTTTTAAACGTTACCAAATCCAACCAGTGTGGAGGGCAGACCGTCCTCAGAAAGGCCGATTTAGAGAGTTTTTCCAGTGTGATGCTGATGTGGTCGGGTCACAGTCACTTTGGCAAGAGGTAGAATTTGTCCAATTGTACGATGCCGTCTTTACAGCCTTGAAATTGGAAGGCGTGACCATTAAAATCAACAATCGTAAAATTTTGGCGGGAATAGCGGAGGTGATTGGCGCGCAAGATAAGCTGATCGACTTTACTGTGGCCCTCGATAAATTAGATAAAATTGGCGGGGAGAAAGTCAAGGAAGAAATGTTGGGCAAAGGGATTCCTGAGTCTGGAATTGACAAGTTGCAACCTTTGTTCACCTTGTCGGGAAGTTTTGAATCGCAGATTGCTCAATTAAAATCCATCTTATCAAGATCTGAAGAAGGCAAAAAAGGGATTGAAGAACTGGAGTTTATAGACAAAGCTATTTCTGAATTGAAATTGCAATCGGCAAACTTACAGTTGGACGTCACTTTGGCTCGGGGACTCAACTACTACACTGGTGCCATTTTGGAAGTATCGGCTCCAAAAGGTGTTGATATGGGTTCCATTGGCGGCGGCGGACGCTATGACGATCTTACCGGTATTTTTGGATTGAAAGATGTAAGTGGCGTAGGTATCAGTTTTGGTTTGGACCGTATTTATTTAGTATTGGAAACCTTGAACTTGTTTCCAGAAACGATCACCAATACGGTAAAGGCCCTATTCATCAATTTTGGCGAGGCAGAAGCCATGGCCAGTATGAAAGCCATAAAAGAGCTTAGAAAAAATGGCATCAATGCCGAATTATATCCTGATAGCAAAAAAACCGTAAGACAGTTTAATTACGCCAATAAGCGCAATATCCCAAATGTGGTCTTGGTGGGGGCATCAGAATTGGAGTCGGACACCTATACGCTAAAAAACATGGATACTGGGGATCAGCAATCGGTGGACTTGGGGACTTTGGTGAGCTTATTGAAGGAGAAGTAGAGTTGTTTCACGGAGTTACACCGAGGCGCAAAGTTGTTTGTTTTTTTTTTTAAACCTCTCGGGTTTTGCTCCCGATGGCTATCGGGACTGAGAGGTTTGGTTCCGAATAATCCGTGATCCCGATAGTTATCGGGACGTGTCTAAAAAAAATCGTCTACCCTTTATTAAAGAATAGACGATTGATCATCATTATTTGTGGTTAAACTTGTGTGTTATTATCGAATGACCACTTTTTTGTTATAACTGTTGGCACTTAATTCTACTTGAATAATATAATTCCCTGCGGCAATATCCTTTACCGCGATTTTAAATTCACGTGAATACTGAGTGTCCGATATATTCCAAGTTCTGACCGTTTGTCCAACCATATTGATGAGAGATACTTGACGTACATTACTGCTTTCAGGTGTGCTCACGTAGATCTCAGCAGTTTTTTGGAGATACTTCACGCCAATTTCATTAAATTCTTGATCGATGGTTGATAAGGTTGAATCCTTTCTGAACACGATAGAAAAACGATCTTTGTATTGACCGGCCTGCATTGACATTTGAAAATTACTATCGTTGATTTGGGTATAGGTGTTCAATTCAGAGTCATAGACAAAAACATCAATTGGCGCATCAAAATTCTCCAAGCCGGTTAAAGCGAGGGCCACGTTTCCATCAATCTTTAAAGACATATCCAGAGGATACTTTTTATTGATATCAAAAGCACCAACTCCTTGGATCACAAACTTTTTATCTTCTATGGCGAAAGAAAGATCACTTGGAAAGTCATCACTGTTCAAACCATCATATCCGTAGTCAATACCATCGGTAGCGGAATCATCAGGTGTAAAGCCCAACAACAACGATCTTGCGGCACCTTCCGGTGTTGTAAACTCCAAGCGCACACGCTGAATTGCGTTGGCATTGGTAGCAGTTCTTTTTTGAACCTTATCTGAACCACTTTCAGGAGTTCTTAAAAACACAGATTCTCCGACTTCTTCTTTAACAAATTTCCGTTGGCCATTGTTAAATTCGATTTTACCACCTTTATCATTGATTTCCACATAAAATCCTTGACCTACCGGAATATAACGTCCCGGAGTCTTGGATGCTTTACCTGCGCCCGCAATCCCTGAAGGTGCAGATGATCCTACCGGAGGTCTTGCTGCAGCTACTGAACCAGTTTTTACATAGTAGGAGTAACGTCCTTGGTAGGCAGCAAACACATGGGTCTTCCCTTCTGGAGATTGTTCCCAAAATTGCAATGCACTACCAGGCTTAAGAACATTTGCATTGTCGTCAAAAAACTGATTGGCATCAATTGCTGATGGATAAGGGTTGCCGACCACCACCGCATGTTTTGGTCCTCCAACAGCAATTTGGATGGTGCCATTATTAGGCTGACCTTTAAAAGTATAGTTTTTATCTGCGGCATTATAAGCCCCAGCGCCCTTCATCAAAAATCCGAGGCCAACTGGTACTTCTGTTTTCTGATTAATACGTTTCCAAACATTATAATTGTCGGCATTTCCGTTATAAGTATATAACCATCGTGTACTCAAGGTCACTGCCGGTGAGGTTGGGCTGCCATTATTATTTGCAGTCCATAGCACTGGCAAATCACCATCATGAAGAACACCTGCCACGCTAAAGGTTCTTGAATTGGCTGATCCAGCTGTGCTTACTGGGCTTCCCCAATAGTTATAATTGAACATATTACCGGTTCCTTGTTGATCGCGCATTAAAATACCTGTACCTGTACCAAGAACACTGTTTTTTCCTTGAATTAGCTGCGATTCGCCCACCAATTCCAACACAGCGCCTTCATTTATGTTCAGATATTCTGAAACCTCCAAACTATGGCCATCTGTTATATCATGGTTTTGAATGGTCAATCTGTTGGCCTCAACCAAAAGTCCCGCTACCTTAATATTCTTGCCTGTTGCAGTGACATTATGGCCAATCTTTACAATATTCCAGTCTACTAGAGTCTTGCCATCAATACCGATAGAATTGGGTGTTTGTTGAACACTTCCATTTTTCCAGGTTTTGGCAAGGTTCCACTCACCATCTTCTGTAGTGGTATAAGGTAATGGCGCAGACTCAAGTTGCATTGTTTTCATTCCTTTCAAAATTCCAATATTGCCCAATCCTGAATTGTCGGCCAACTTGCCAGCAGCAATATCAATCCCCTGATTCATTCGGTAATAGCCCTCCAAATCGTTCCATTTCAAATTGGAAACCTCAAGGCCAAGGACCGAACCACGAACCGCAGTGCCACTTTTCTCAATCTCTTGATTCATCATCTGACGGATATGGTCTTCGGTCAACGTCTTATTCCAAATGCGGACTTCATCCATGGAGCCGTCATAAAAATCTTGAGTCACATTGCGCCAATTTCTACTAGCTCCAAATAAAGCATCAGAAAAGCTATATGTTGGTGGTATTCTCCATTCTTTTTTTGCAACTTCAATTCCATCAATATATAATCGGTAGTTAGAACCATCATAAGTTACGGCTACATGATACCATCTGCTGTTATCCAAAATATGAGGAGATTCAATCCCAATTACGTCCCAATTGAAACTGAGTTTTCCGTTGGTCAAGCTTATATCATAGCCACTTAAAATATTAGAGCCTCGTTTTGAAATTAAAGTTTGCTTTGGTGAAGCGCTTACTGTAGGCTTTATCCATAATTCAATACTAAAATCGCCCCAAAAATTGAATTCGTTACCAAAATTCACATAGCTCTCTTTTCCATTAAAACCGATAAAATTAGTTGGCATTGGCATCCTATAATGCACTGTTATTTGCATATAATTAACCTCTGCAACAAAATTCTTTTTGGGAGCGGCAATTGCAAAAACAACTCCGAAATCATCAGCGTTAATATCTTCTGGTTTCCATTCCGTAGCCCATAGATCAGATGGGCTTCCATAGGTCGTTTTATGAAAATCTTTACCCCAGTTAGTGTCTAATTCTGCTTTGTTAGATCCTATTATAGATCCTCCTTTTACTAATCTAACAATGACATCTTTTAAATTATTTTTGCCATTATTACTTGAGCCTTTTTCGATAACAACTTCGATACCCTCTATGATTGCATCAACTGGAATATTAAATCCGTAGTTAGTCCCTTTTAAATAATTCGATTCTTCGTTATCCTTTTTAAATGAAACCGTTGCGTAAGATTTCTTGGCATCTACTGTAATTCCTTCTGAGTTAGTCCAATGTTGATGTCCTCTATACTCGGACTCTCCATTCCCAGCATGATTTGATTCTGAACTTTGTCCGTAAGACATTCCGACGAAAAGCGATAAAAGAATAAATGATACTAGGTAGGTGTAATTTTTTTTCATAATCTGTAGGTACTCTTAATCCGAAAATAAATTTCGGTTGCTTGTTGGTAAATTTGGTTTGAAATAGGGCGGAAACGTGGTTAGCCGTTAACGGAGGGAAGCACAAAAGTATAGTGACATCCTGCAGAATAGGAATAATTTCGATATGAAGTAATTTTAGTCGTCAGGTATAATGAACGTGCAGATTTCAACGACCATCCGCATTTTTTTTGGAGGTTTAATGTGAATTGTCGACGTCCTGCAATCCTATTTATAGGCCGGAAATCGCCAACCAAACTGTACATCAATGATTTATTTAGTAGGTCAGGAGATGGTTGGATTTATGGATTTAAAGAAGCTATCTCCAAGGTTATAGGAAGATGGATTTAAGCTCACAACAAGACATAAAGTAAGAAAGGGATAGATAGGTGCTGTAAAACCAATGGGGTTAAAAGCTCGACCATATAAATTATAGAGTAAAAAGCTCCTCGCCTGTCGGACAAACAGACAGACAGACAGACAGGCCAGCGTTCTATTCTCTCAGAATAGCAGGTCGCGATCATTATACTCCGTGAACCTCCGTGTTATTCTCTGTGCATCTCTGTGTAATAATATCAGCACGTGTCAAAAAAATCAAGGAAATTCGGGTAAGGTAATTTTACATGAGTACTTATAAAAGCTGTTACGCAAAGGGCCACAAAGTAGGCACAAAGCTTCACGAAGCAAAGGTTTATAGCGGTGAGCTAATAATCCGTGCAATTCCATTCAATATTGGTCTACTGTTTATAAATTATGAATGCGTGAAAGTTTTGTAGTATTCAGGTCACGATCATTATACTCCGTGAACCTCCGTGCTATCCTCTGTGCATCTCTGTGTAATAATATCAGCACGTGTCAAAAAAATCAAGGAAATTCGGGTAAGGTAATTTTACATGAGTACTTATAAAAGCTGTTACGCAAAGGGACCACAAACCTGTCTGCCGACAGGCAGAGGAAGGTACAAAGTTACACGAAGCATAGATGTAGTGCGGTGAGCTAATAATCCGTGCAATTCCATTCAATATTGGTCTACTGTTTATAAATGATGCGTGAAAGTTTTGTAGTATTCAGGTCACGATCATTATACTCCGTGAACCTCCGTGCTATCCTCCGTGCATCTCCGTGTAATAATATCAAGACGTGTCAAAAAAATCAGTGCAGATCAGCAGAATCAGCGTCTTCAGCGTTCCATCCGTTCCATCCGTACCAAAAAAAAATCGTCCACCCTAATTAAAGAATAGACGATTGATATGGGTAGATCCATAAATATCTATGGACCGGAAATTCAACAGAAAGTTTGTTTATTGATTCAATTAATCAGGATACGATTATGGCGATAATTTTGATCCGATTCCAAAACGGTCAAAACAACTTGACTCTGAAGATGGTCCATATTCAAAGCATGGGTTTCAGTATTACTATTTAAGTCATGCGAACTGATCAATTGGCCTTGCAGCGTGTACAATTTCAATTGGAGCGGCTTGCCTTGGGATTTAACCTGTAAGGTCTTGGAATTCCGAAAATAATTTAAGGACACATCATTTAAAACATTGTCAATATTAGAAAGCGATTGATGCGATTTATTATCGGAGAAGGCCAAAAAGAACCGATCGTGATAAACACCGCTTTCCATGGTCTTTTTATAACTGAGATCATTTATTTTATGATAGGTGTCACTCCAGGCATCATGTACAAATACAGGAATTGATGTATCAAAGTGCTCAAGGGCGGTCAAAGAAATTTCAATAGGTCCGGAATTGGTCAAGAACATACCAAATGGGTATCTTTTCAATTCACTATAGGCACCAACACCTTGAATCACGAAGCGTTGCGAATCAATCATCCAATTCAAGTCGTCCGGAAGCTTGTCTCCGTTGCGACCATCATAACCATAGTCGATGCCATCAGTGGCCCTACCATCTTTGGTAAAAGCCAATAATAAGTGGCGGACATAGCCTTCGGGGGTTTTGAAATCAATCCGGACGCGTTGGATGTTGCTTTTGCTCTTGGTTTCTGTTTGCGCATAGACTGTAAGGCAGCAAAAAAAGGCCAAACATAAGTAGGTAAAATTTTTCATATCTATTAATTAATGATTAGGGGTTCGGCAAACGTAAATAATTAAGTGAATTTCACCTACGAAATACATGCTTTTTAGATAAAGTGCAATCAAATGTAAGTTATTGTTTACATATCTTAATTGGTTTTGTCAAGGAACAATAGATTCAGGATCAGCTGAAAGCAAATTTTAAAATTGAAGTCCGGTCATCGGGAGTTTGAGCCAAAAAATTGAAAGCAAAAAAAAAATCGCCTATTCCTGTTAAGAAATAGACGATTTGCAATGGTTGGTTGGTTAAACCTTTGGATTAAAATTTAATAATTACTTTTTTGTTATAACTGCTGGTATTGGTTTCTACTTTGAGGACATAATTGCCTTCAGAAATGTTCTTCACCGGAATCTTAAACTCTTGTGCAAAATTCATATTGGTCATGTTCCATGCTCTGACGGCCTGTCCAGCCATGTTGACCAAGTACACTTGGCGCACTTCAATACTGGCCGGTGTCTTCACATAGATTTCATCTGTTTGTTGCAAGTATTTTACGCTGATATCTTTAAAGTCTTGATCAATGGTTGATAAGGTAGTATCCGGTTGGAAGGCAATATAGAAACGGTCTTTATATTGACCCGGTTTCATGTTGGTTTGGAAACTTACTTCATTGATTTTAGTGTAGGTATCCAACACCGCATCATGCACATAAACCTCAATAGGATCATCAAAATTCTCTAAATCGGTTAAAGATATCTCCACATTTCCAGAGGTTGCTAAGGTCATATCCAAAGGATATTTTTTAGAGATATCAAATGCACCTACACCTTGGATCACAAACTGTTTACCTTCAATGGCAAAAGTAAGATCGCTCGGAAATTCGTCACCATTTAAGGCGTCATAGGCATAATCAATGCCATCAGTAGCCGCATCATCAGGAGTAAAGGCTAATAATAACTCTCTGGTAGCCCCTTCTGGGGTTTTAAAAGCCAAACGCACACGTTGGATGTCATTTACATAAGGAGTGTTTTTACTTTGAGTCGCTTCTAAGGCATTATCAGTACCTTTGAGAAATACTGATTGTCCAATTGCTTCTCTTCTAAATTGACGTTGTGAGTTTTTAAAAGTAATATTCCCACCACTAGGACTGATATTGACATAAAATCCTTGTCCTACTGGAATGTATTGTCCAGGTGCCTTGTTTGAGATTCCCGCATCGAAAATTCCTGAAGGGACTCCGCTCCCAACAGAACCAGCTTTAGTTAAATAGGCATATCTGCCCTGATATTGTCTATATACGTGTGTGGCACTACCTGGTGATTGTTCCCAGAATTGAAGTGCAGCACCTGTAGGAATGACACCTATATTATCATCAAAAAATTCGTGAGCATCAATAGCCGATGGATATGGATTCCCCACAACAACACCGCCGTTGGCTGGTACTAGAACCGTAATCGTACCATTGTTAGGTTGCCCTCTAAAGGTATAATTCTTATCTGGTGCTGTATTTAAACCACCACCTTTCATTAAGAATCCTAGTCCAGCCTCAATGTTGGTGTCTGGAGTGATTCGCTGCCATACATCATAGTCATCAGCCGCGCCTCTATACGTATGTAGCCATCGGGTACTGATTGTCACGGGAGAGGTTGTTGGCGTAGGGGTATGATCTGAAATCCAATTAATTGAATAGTTGCCATCATATAGCACACTTCTTAAATCATATGTTCTATCACCTACTGAACCAGCAGTACTTACCGGACTGCCCCAGTAGTTATAATTGAACATATTGCCCGTACCTTGTTGGTCGCGTTCTAAAACACCTTTACTTTCAGAATCAAAAATACTCTCACTGATTTGATTGGTTATTTCTGGTGTGACTGGATTAGAATCATGGTCGTAATAATAACGTTTTTGAACTAATTGTGATTCTCCCACCAAATCTATTTTACCATCAATTTTTAAATAATGTGTGACCCATAATCCTGTACCTGCATTCGTTTCATCTTGTGTTCCTGGCCCAGTGATAGTGAGTTCATTTCCATCTACCAATAAACCTAAGACAATAATATTCTTAGAGTCAGAAATGACATGGTGGTTTGTTCTAACAATATTCCAATCAATAAAAGTACTGCCATCAATTCCAAGTGAGTTTGGTGCTCGTTGTACAGCTCCATATCTCCAAGTTCCAGGACTTGTCCAGTTGCCATCACCTAGAGACACATAAGGTAACGGCGCCGTTTCCAGCTGGTTAGAAACCATATTGGTTAGCGTACCAACATGACCAGTACCCGAATTATCAGCTAATTGACCAGCAGAAATATCAGCAGTACCTTGATTCATTTGGTAATAGCCTGCCAAGTCTGTCCAAGACAAACCTGCGACGTCCAATCCAAGCACTGAACCACGAACAGCAGTGCCGTTACTTTCAATCTCTTGGTTCATCATCTCTCGGATTTGAGCTTCCGTCAATCCAGTGTTCCAGATACGAAGTTCATCTACAGAGCCATTATAATAATCTTGTGGTATGCCGGCTGCTACTCCGGTAGCGCCTAACAACGCATTGAATGCGTTAGGGCTTGGAAGTGAGCCTGCCGCTGAAGCAAGTTCAATACCATCAATATATAATCTGTAGTTGCCATCATAAGTCACGGCCACATGGTACCATCTGGTATCATCTAAGATTTCTGTGGTTTGTATGGTACCACCATCATTCCAATTGAAAGTCAATTGACCGTTTTGCAAACTCAAATCATAACCAGTACTTAAATCATTGGCATCACGTTTGGAAAATAAGGTCTGTTTTCCATTCCCAACAGTATTACGCTTAACCCATAATTCAATACTGAAGTTACCAGTAAAATCGAACGCATCTTTAAAATTGGTATAATTATTAGTTCCGTTAAAATCAATATTATTTGCACAAGCTGGGAATGCTAATGCGAATGTTGCAGTACTTTCATCACAAGGAGCTGGATTAACAATCGTCCATGTAATATCATATATAACACCACTTTCACCTGTAAAGGTTGCATCAACATCATTGATATCAGAGAAACTATACAAAGCCCCAGTAGTTCTCGGTATTGCAGACCATGTCCCACTACCATTGGCGGTCAACTGAATTGTCGTATCACCACAATTTACAGGCGTGGCACTACTTGCTGTAGCTTGAACAAACGGATTGACTGTAACCGTTACAATGTTGCTTGCGTCACTACAGTTGAAACCATTTAATCGTGATGTTACCATTACGCGATAATAGGTGGTTGTTGCAAGCACCGGTGGATTATAGGTAGCACCAGTTTCACTAGGAATATTGGTCCATACATACGGTGCATTGGTCGTACTTCTTTGCCATTGGTACGATAGTGTACCAGGACCATTAGTGGATGCAGCTGTTGTTACGGTAAAGGCCGCAGGATCATCGGTACTACAGACCGTTTGATCTCCAGCAATTACAGATGGGGTAACGTCATTGACATACACTATTGAGAAATTTGATTCTTTTGAGCATCCGGTTAGTGTTGAAGTGGCCACACGTCGATAATAAGTAGTGGTCGAAACACTTGAGGTGAATGTATAAGTGTCTGAAGTTGCTCCAGGAATGTCCGTCCATGGTTCGACCCCAGACGGACTGGATTGCCATTGATAGGTAACAGCACCACTTCCAACAGTAGCAGATGTCGTATTTGTAAATGGTGTTGGTATATCACCAGAGCAAACAGTTTTATTAGCGGATATCTTACCTGGATCAAGGGTAGATGCTGTAACTGTAATCACACTATCACTATCTGCTGTACAAGCTTGACCGTTTAAAGTTGAAATCGTCACTCGCTTATAATAAGTGGTGGTAGTTACACCTGAAGGTGGGTCATAGGTTGCTGAGTAGGCACCTGAGATGTCCGTCCATGGCCCTGCACTACTTGTAGTACTTAATTGCCATTGATAAGTTAACGCCCCAGTTCCTGTAGATGCGGTAGCTTCTATAAAAGCATCAGGGTCAGTGCTACAGATGGCTTGATCGCCAGCCACGTCACCTCCCGTTACATCATTGACATAAACGGTGATGCAGTTACTGGCTTCAGAGCATGATCCAGTAGAATATCTCGCCAAGCGTCTATAATGCGTTGTCACCAATAAACCATTTGGCGGATCATAGGTAGCGTTATTGGCGCCACTTATATCGCTCCAAGCCCCATCAGGTTCACCGCATCCGGTGGTGTTCATTTGCCATTGATATGATAATGTGCCAGTGACACCAGTTGCTGGTGTACTACTATTCAGTACTCCAGGATCTCCGCCACTACAAACCGTTTGCTCTCCAGAAATAGTGCCAGGATCAATGATATTCACGGTTACTTCTACAGCGTTACTTGGTGCAGAAGAACAATTCACCCCATTTACGGTTGAGGTTGCAATGCGTCTATACCAAGTATTTTGTGTTAACGGTCCAGGAGCATCATAAAGAGCATTAGTGGCACCAAGAATATCTGTAAAACCTGTAGTTGCGCTTGTGGTGCTGATTTGCCATTGGTAGCTTAAATTTAAGCCAGTAGCAGCGGTTGTTTGGGTAAATGCAACCGGATCGTCATTGGTACATACCGTTTGGTCAGCCGCAATAACACCAGGGTTTACTTGTGGTGCAACGGTTACGTTTACGGTAATAGGGGCGCCTCCGCAATCATTGGTATTGTTATTATTATTGTCATAATTAGAATATGGTGTAATGGTAAAGGTCACAGTTTGGGTAGTAGCTGAGGTGTTGGTCAAAGCAGGAATGGCATAGCTTCCACCTGTTCCTATATTAACATAGGAGTCTGTACCAATACCTGAAATATTTGCTCCTCCTGTTCTTTGGATTCGGAATCTCATCGGACCATCGGTAATATTACCAGATACAGCAATATTTGGAGTATCTCCACTACAAATAGTAGTACCGCCACCAGCAGCATAGGCTATTGGTGTAGGGCGGATTTGAATGGTTCTTGTAGCACTGGTACCGTTACAACCATTTGGTGTAAAAGCATTAGTAAACCTTGGAGTTATTGTGATAATGCTGGTTTGTGTTTCGTTAGTTGGGTTATTGGCTGTAAAAAAATTGGAAGGAAAAGTATGATTCGCTCCGAAAAAACCTGAATCTCCAACAGGACCGCCTGATGACGGAGTAATATAACTATTGTTTACACTCCAATAAAAACGAATAGTTCCAAAAGTTAGAGCAAGTACATTTGCTTGTATGGCGGATTCTATCGGACCATTACAAATAGGAGAAGAGGGACCACCAGTTGCAATAGCATTAAGACTTAGGCTAACTCCAACCTGTCTTATTTCTATGGTATTGCTTGTGGAAGTTTGAGAAGAATAGTTGGTATCAGTTACTGTTATTCGGTAAAAACCTAATGCAGTAGGGGTGAAGCTATCACTATTCGTACCTACATTTTCCCAAGTAGAAGAACCATCATCACTTCTTTGCCATTGATAGGTATAGATTCCTGAACCACCAGATGGTGGGGTGATCATATATAAAGGGTAAACACCACCTGAAATATTACAGACATCTTGCGAATCTCCGATTACAGGAGCTATCAATTTTGGATTAACCGTAACAGTAGCCGTAGTCGTACTGCTGCAGCCTTGTCTGGTTACCGTGATATTGTAAGTAACATCCTGTGGCGAGCTTTCATTATGTTCAAAGGTATCCGTAATATTACCAGTGCCACTATTTGGCCCTGTTGTAGCAACATTCGGATTATCATTTCTTGTCCAGCTAAACGTATGTCCGGAAAGATTACTATTAGTTATGCTTAAATCAATGGTAGCTGAGGCTCCATTATAAACTGTTTGTGTAAGTGGAGTCGCCACTATTAATGGGGTTGGTCTTACAAGGACACTTGCGGTAGTTTCCGTAGCGCAAGAACCTGACGTTGCCGTAATTGTGAAAACTGCGGTTAGGTTACCCCCCGTAGGATTGTTGATTGTTCCAGCAATAGTATTCCCAGAACCACTGGTGAGTCCTGTTAGGGCCGTGCCATCTGTTCTTGTCCAAGTGTATGAAACTCCAGATACATTATTCAGATTTGAAATCAAAATATCAGCAATGGGATCACCGCCACAGACCTGTTGTGTTGGCAAATTAACCGCAACCGTCGGTTTCGGATTTACCGTAACTGATGCCGTCGTAGTTGACGATGGACAGCCGTTGGCTAATGCGGTAATGGTAAATATTGTAGTTTGAGGTACGTTGGTAGTATTGGTTAAACTGCCGGTAATTGAATTACCACTTCCATTTGCTATGCCTGTGATATTAGAATCATTGTCTCGAACCCATGAAAAGGTTGTACCCGATACACCATTTGGATTGGTCAATAGTATTGGAGCAATCGTGTCGTCTGAACAGATGGCTTGCGTAGGTAAACTCGCCGCCACTGTTGGGGTTGGATTGACGGTCACACTCACCGTAAACGGATCTGAATCACATCCATTCTGAGTACTCGCAGTGACGGTAAATGTGGTGGTTTGGGCCGTATTGGTTGTATTTGTAAATGTGGCGTTAATTGTGCTTCCTGATCCAATCTCACTTAAACCACCAACATTCACGATATTATCTCTTACCCAACTATAATTTATTGCACCTGAAATACTGGTAGTCTGTGAAAAATTGATCGTTGTTATTGGCGTATTTGGACATACCACCTGCGTTGCAGGCAAGCCTTGACCAACTGGTTTTGGATTAACCGTTACAATAACAGCAAACGTAGATGACGAGCAACCTGCTGTGGTCGCGGTTACATTATAGGTAGCGGTTTGTGGAACGTTGGTAGGGTTGACTAATGTTTGGTTAAAATTGGCTTGCCCGGTTAATGTTGTAGCGCCAGTAATTCCTCCAGTAACTACAGGTAGGCTCCAAGAATAGGTAGTGTTAACAGGAATGATATTATCTCCACCATTTTCAGGCGTTACGGTTATTAAACTTTCACTACAAGCAACAACAGAATAGTTGGTTGGAATATAAGGAGTGATATTAACCGTTATTGGTAAGATAGAAATTACACCAACGCCACAGGCATTAGTGCCTTCCACAGTAACATCTCCTGAGCTTGCACTATTACCATAGTCAACGGTAATCGTATTTGTATTTGCACCTGCAACAATAACTGCTCCAGGTGGTACCGTCCAGTTGTATCCAGTAGCATTGGCAATGGCTGGCACGGAATAAACCACACCCTCTTCGCCTTGACACAGCTCATCTATCCCAGATATAGTACCAGCATCATCCGGTAATGGATCAACCGTAATACTACCAGTAATGGTAGCGGGGGTACAGCTGCTTCCCGAAGTTGTTACTGTATAATTAAAAAGACCTGCCACCGTTGGTGTCCCGCTGATGGTCAAAACACCAGATGCATAAGTTCCTGTAACACCTGCTGGAACTCCAGAGACAGATGCGTCAGTTGCTCCACCACCAACAGCATACGTAATATTGATAATCGGTGTAAGGATACAAAGTGTTTGGCTAGCCGTAGTTGGTGCTGAACTTAAAGTAAGCGTCGGTGATGCATCTACCTGAATAGTACCAGGCAAGTCTACAGTCCCACAATCCCCACCCGTTGTGGTTACCGTATAGCTAAATAACCCAGACGCCGTTGGTGTTCCACTGATTGTAAGAACTCCTGCGCTAAAGCTATAATTCACACCCGCTGGTAAAGTACCGGAAAGCGTCGCTCCTGTGGCACTTCCTCCAACTGTATACGTTATTGGTGCTATAGGCGTATTGACACATATTGTTTGGCTATCCGTATCAACTGCTGAAGATAAGCTAATTGTAGGTGCTGTATCGACAGATACTGGAAGTGTAACCGTATGATTGCCACAGGTATTTGAACCTTGAACGGTAATATCACCAGAGACTGCTGATGCGCCAAAGTCCACAGTGATGCTATTAGTTAAATGCCCTCCAACAATGGTTGCACCAGTAGGCACAGTCCATAAATAACTGTTCTGATTAGACATTCCAGAAACGGTGTAGACCTTAGTGTTTTCACCCTGGCAAACTGTACCATCACCAGAAATAACACCTCCTGTTACAGTATTTTCAACCGTGACGGTTACAGAGGCACAAGAGGTCGTATTACATGTGCCATTATATCTTACAAAATAGGTGGTGGTAGCCAATGGTAAAACACTGACACTACTTCCAGTTCCTTCTGATACTCCTCCACAAGTGCCTGAAAACCATTCTGCTGTAGCGCCTGTACCTGCGCTACCTCCACTAACGGTTAAGGTTGTCGTATCTCCTGCACAGACTGTTGTGTTTCCAGTAATACCCGTTGGTGCCACTGAATTTGAATTTACCGTAAGTGACCCCGAACTTGTTGCCGTGCCACTTGGCGTGGTAATAGAAATTGTGCCAGTTGTGCCATTACCAACAGTTAAAGTAACGGTAGTTGCTGTAGTTCCAGTAATTGTTGCCGCTGTTCCTCCAATTGAAGCGGATGTGGCTCCCACTAAATTTGTGCCTGTAATAGTTATAGAATCCCCAGGACAAACGCTTGAAGCTGGAATGTCTGTAATTGTTGGTGTTGGACTAGTATATCGCAAATAGATATCATCAACGCCTGCTGGTGGTTGGCTACCTGAGCTACCATCATTTCTCCATTCAAAAACTAATCTGAAAGATGTTCCGATATATCCATTAGGAATTGTAAGATTGGTTTCATTCGTCCATTCGTTTTGATTTAAATAATCACCGTTCAGATTTAATCTTCCTCCTCCATTGCCGATTTGACTGTTGTATGTGGGGTTAAATGAAGTGGGAACTAACCAAACCCTCATTCGATCATAGTTAGTTCCAGACCATCTTTCTCCATTTGAAATCCATCTAAAATCTAATAAAATATTGGTGGCATCTGCGGGAATTGTAACATTTCTAAATAGATGGGTTACTCGGCTAACCGAGGTGTTATAATTGTGAGCAAATGGCGCACCATTACTATCAGATACGTAGGCCGACCTATCTCCTGTAAATCCTGAAGTCGCATTTGGTTCACATACCCATCTCGTATTATTTCCACTTGTTGTCGCTTGCCAACCATTTGCTGCAAATGTAGTTCCCGTTTCAAAACCTCCATCACCAGCAGGATCAATAACTGTGGTTTGCCCATAAGCAATCCCAGTAATAAGTGTTAGCAAAACGAATTGCAGAAGGTAGGAGTAATGTTTTTTCATAATCATCAAATAATGTTAACACAAAAATCTATTCCAAGTGTTAGGTCATTGGAATAGAGAAACGGGAATTCTTATTTACCGTTCAGCGAGGGAGATACAAACATAAGTGGATGGTGGTCTAGGAAGAAAAATAATCGTTGAAATACCATAATAAACTATGAGTGTTAAGCAAGTGTTAATATGACGCCTCAAGAACAGTAATAAGTTGAAAATTAGATGGATAAAAAATGGTGTACGTGTCGCATTTTGTGCGGTTTCACGGAGGTTTTATGTAAGGACTTCTAAGTTCAAAGGTTCAGGTTTAAAGCTTTGAATTTGTCCATGTCTAAATAACATTGACCGTTTAAAATCCATGTCCAACTTTTTCAACTTTGCACCTTAGTATCGCTTCAAATAAGCAGGTCGCAATAGCTTAGATACGCGTGGGTCAACGGGAAGTCAACTTCATTATTCTTTCAGGATTATCAAAAGATTATTTATGCATTAGAGGAAGCCAAAGAAACCCTTCATTACAAAACCTCGTCATATTTCCGACTATTTAATATAAAATCAACTATTTTTACATTTCATATTCCGCATGTTACCTCGCATTAGAATGAAGAAAAAAATTAACTTCCTTTTTATGCGACATACATCATTACTAAACTGAAAAACAACAACTTTATGAAAAAAATTACTTTTTTGGTATTACTATTGTTGGGCACGGTAACGCTTGCCCAAGAAATTGATATTATAGACAGGCCTTCAGATGTTAACACAGCGGTCATCTCTGTTGAAAGTGATGATGGTACGGGTGTCTATGTGGCAGATAGCTTTACGACAACTGAAGATCTGAGTCTGAATTCCATCACTTTACATGGATTTTACAGCAATGGATCGGGAGTAAATTTTACCACGGCATTTAACATCATAATCTATGCAAATAATGAAGGAACTCCAGGGACTAATTTTCAACCACAAATAGCGGGTACAGGTGTGATTGAGTTGAAAGGAATTACTTCAGACAACTATGTGATCACTACTGAAGGCACAAAAACCTTAATTACAGTTGATCTTGCAAGCGCCAATAGCGGTGAGTCTCCAACGCTTGTGGCTGGCACCTATTGGATGGTCTGTTATCCTTCTATAACTGGTTCTCCTACGGATGAGGGAAGATGGAATTGGTACTTATCTTCTACTATTGCGCCATTGGAAACACTTTTAATTGATCCGCAAAATTTATTTGGGGCGAGTGCAACAAATTGGAGTAGCGTTGGCAATCTGATAGGAGACACTGCGAATTCATTTGCCTGGACATTGAAAGGCTCACCTGCTTTAAGTGTCAACGAAAACAAACTGGCACAGCTGTCAATTTTTCCTAATCCTGCACAAGATGTCATCAGAATAAAAATGCCTTCTCATATCGAAACAACTCAAGTTTCTCTTTACAACGTATTGGGAAAACAAATAAACGCCACTATGGTCAATAATCAAATTAATGTGTCCCATCTTTCCAAAGGCTTATATATTCTCAACCTTGAAACCACTGCAGGTACATTAACTGAAAAATTAATTATTGAATAAGACATTAAATTACTAAAAACAGAAGCCGGAGAGTTGATACTATTCCGGCTTTTTTATTATTAGCTTTAACATACCTAGTACAAACATTCACCATCCCCAAACACACACCTCCCTTATCCATAGCTCTCAGCCACCACACCCATACAACACATGAGATCCTTATCTTTGAATGTTGGGCGATTCCTTTTGAATGTTTGCTAAATTTGCATCGGGGATTGTAGCGGTTTCCTTTTCATTGCCATTCTAAATAGGGTCAACAAGCCGATTTCAATTGGCAAAAAAAAAGCGGTCGGAAGAACAATTATGGCTGAGAACAGGCCGATTCATAAATGCGGTATCAGGAGCAGTTAAGCCAATTGATTTAAACCTAGGACTTTTCCGTTTCCCAAAACAAAGGTTCACAACTGATGAAAAAAAAGATATTAATAGCGCCTTTAAATTGGGGATTGGGTCATGCCACGCGTTGCATCCCCATCATCCATGCCTTGATACAGCAAAATTATACGCCCATTATGGCCAGTGATGGTGCCGCCTTGTCCCTTCTGTCCAAGGAATTTCCAGATTTGGAAGCCTTGGAATTGCCTTCTTATCATATCAGCTATTCCCAAAAAGGGTCTTTTTTAAAACTCAAGCTTTTCAAGGATTCCCCACAAATTATAAAGGCCATGAGGAACGAACATCATGCGATCAAATCCATCATAAATACCCACCGCATTGATGGCATTATTTCCGACAACAGATTTGGGGTTTACCACAACAACCTGCCTTCCGTTTTTATCACCCATCAATTGCAGGTTTTAAGCGGAAGCACCACTTGGCTCAGTACCAAATTGCATCAAAGGATCATAAAGCGATTTGACGAGTGCTGGGTTCCCGATGTGTCGGGATCGCATAATTTGAGCGGAAAAATGGGACATCTGGAGCATCCTAAATTCACAGTAAAATACATTGGTCCCTTGAGCAGATTTGAAAAATCAGAAAGTGAAATCTCCTATGACATCATGGTGTTGCTCTCTGGCCCGGAGCCACAGCGGGAGATTTTAGAAAACAAATTATTGGAGGAATTTAAAAACCATAAAGGCAAAGTGCTTTTTGTAAGAGGGGTTATGGAAGCGGAACAAAGGATTCATGAGTCTGGGCATCTCACGGTTTATAATTTTATGACCTCAGCATTACTGGAAAAATCAATTAAGGCCAGCCACATCATCATCGCCCGGTCGGGGTATTCCACAATTATGGACTTGGCCACATTGGCCAAAAAAGCCTTCTTTATTCCGACACCTGGGCAATTTGAGCAAGTCTATTTGGCCAAAAGAATGCAAGAGCATCAGTTGGCACCGTTTTGTAAACAGGACGATTTCAATTTGGAAAAACTTGAGAGCATCGATCGCTATAAAGGCTTGGAGGCTTTTGAGCAGAGTCCCAATTTTAAGGAGCTATTTTGCCTTTTCGAGGGTAAATGAGAATTCGCTGCCCACACTCAATTCACTTTCAATATAAATGCGCTCATCGTGTGCTTCAATAATGTGCTTCACAATGGAGAGTCCGAGTCCAGAGCCGCCTTCCTTACGTGAACCGCTCTTATCAATTCGGTAGAAACGCTCAAAAAGTCGTGGAATATTGGCCTTTGCAATGCCTTCGCCATTGTCCGTAACTCTGACAATGACTTTATTTTTTATCAAATTCTCGATGCTGATCTCGGTAGTACCCTTGAAGCTTCCATATTTAATGGAATTGACCACGAGATTGGTAAGCACCTGTCTGATCCGTTCCTTATCTGCCCGGACCATAATTGGTTCGGGGTACTGCATGTCAAAAGTCAGGGTAATTTTTTTCTTGGCCGATTTCATTTCCAACAAATCGAACACGCTTTCTACCAGGGCGACAATATCAAAATCCTCTATATTGAGACTCAAATCACCTACCTCCAATTTGGTAATCATATCCAAATCCCGCACAATATAAATCAAGCGTTCCACGCCTTTATTGGCTCTTTCAAGGTATTTTTTTCTAAGATCCTCATTATCCATGGCACCGTCCAACAAGGTCAACACATAGCCTTGGACCGTAAACAGCGGTGTTTTCAATTCGTGCGAGATATTGCCCAAAAACTCCTTTCGGTACTCTTCCCTGACTTTCAAGGTTTCTATCTCAAGTTTTTTGTCCTGGGCAAATCTCTCGATTTCCTGGGTCAAGGTGGCCATATCGGTGGTGATGGGCTGTTTGCGGAGGGTGGCAGATTCCAATAGGGTCAGATCATCGTAGATCCGCTTGACCCGTTTATAGATAAAACGCTCCGCACGATATTGGATTATAAAAAACGAAATGATAAATGTCAGGACAGAAAAGCCCAAAATGGACCAAATATTGAAGGATTGGCTGAGCAAAGAAAATACAGTGAGCAGGGCCGTTAAAATCAAAGTGATATACAATGTGGTCTTAACAGCAAACTTATAGGACTTTCTTATCTCTTTCTTTTGCATCAATCAACAAACTTGTAGCCTACGCCTTTGACGGTCTTAAAGCAATCGTCACCAATTTTTTCGCGCAATTTTCTTATGTGGACATCGATGGTGCGTCCGCCTACGACCACATCGTTGCCCCATACTTTATCTAAAATCTCTTCGCGTTTAAATACTTTATTGGGTTTGGTGGCCAACAAAGATAATAATTCAAATTCCTTTCTTGGCAGAATAATTTCCTTGCCATGATGTGAAATCTTATACTCCTCTCTATTGATGATCAATTCGCCAATCTTAAGTATTTTTTGTGATGGTCTTTCCTCATTCAATCGCCTCAGCAGGGCTTTGACTTTACTGGTCAATACTTTAGGCTTGATGGGCTTTGTAATATAGTCATCGGCTCCGGCATCAAAACCGGCCATTTGGGAATAATCCTCGCCTCGCGCAGTCAGAAAGGTAATAATGGTATTGCTGAGCTCTGGAACTTTACGAATCTGTTCGCAGGCCTCAATACCGTCCATACCAGGCATCATGACGTCCATGATGATCAGCTGTGGGCGTTCCTTCTTTGCTTTTTTTATGGCCTTGATCCCATCCTCTGCCGTAATGATCTCATAGCCTTCTGCCGAAAGATTATAGCCGATAATTTCCAAGATGTCGGGTTCATCATCAACCAATAGAATTTTTATATCCTTATTTTTCATTAGGGGGTTATTCAAAAATTATACTGTAAAGATAAGCTTATCTGTATATACTTGTAATAAGCAGGGCATTGATAACACTATCTTAACCTGCAGAAAACATTTTTTTAACCATTCGTCGAAAACTTGTATGGTTTAACATACTTTTGGTACGGGTTTTGCAATAATTTTCAGTATCTTTAATTCGGATTTCAGTTGATGAAAAATTAATTTTGTATGATGAAAAACTACATGTATATTCTTTTTTTAATTTTCGGACTTGGAATGGGCGTTACGACAAGTATTGCACAAACGAATGCTCCAAAGACATTACTGTCGTCATCAGATGGTATTAGCGATCTATCGATTTATCCAAATCCTGTAAGCAGTGGTAAAATCTATATCACCACCAAAGAAAACCTGACCAAAGAGGTTGAAATATACGACGTTTTGGGCAAAAAAATTCTATCCGAATCACTTTTTGGAAAAGAATTGAACATTTCCAAATTGACCGCCGGCATTTACATCCTAAAGATCAAAGAAGGTAACAATTCGGCCACCAGAAAACTGGTTGTCAGGTAGCTGTTACTTTAAATAGACGTGTTAATCGCCACAAATCGACCTTATCACATCACATTTCACATTCATAACTCGGTGATCCTTGGTTTTTCTATTTAAAACCCGATCTAAGATGAGACACTTTGTTTTTAGGGAATCAAGAACCTCGTTGTATAATAACGGATCAAGTCAAAAAGTTGTGGGATTTTAAGATTATGCATAAATTAATAGTTAGACAACAAGGCTTTCATGTGCCTTTATCCTGCCTTTACCCTGCCTTTATCCTGCCACTATCCTAATAGCTATAATTGATTGACAAGAAAGTGTGAAATTGTTGGTGTAAAACAACCTACTGGCGGGAATAAACTGTTCCAATAAGGACGCACTTGGTGGGGATGGCCTGAATATCATCAAGACCTTACTGTTGTAAAAACCATCCTAATCGCTTGGAAAAGCTTTATCATATTTAAGTAAAGCTTTTTTTATTTTCTATATTTTTGTGATATGATTTCGATGGATACTATTTTCAACATTCAAACACAAGCCGAATTTGAATCTGCAAGCTTGGAGGTTTTCAAATTCCAATTTGAGAACAACCGGGTGTACCGTTCCTTTTGCGATTTGCTCTACATTCATCCAAGTGACGTTAAACGCATAGAAGACATTCCGTTCCTTCCCATACAGTTCTTTAAATCGCATGATGTTTTGAGCAGTACGCAACCCGTGGAGCAGGTGTTTACCAGCTCCGGAACTACAGGCGATACCACGAGCAAGCATCAAGTTACGGATCTTAATATTTACAAGGAAAGCTTTAGGCGTGCCTTTTCCCATTTTTACGGTCCCATGGAAAATTATGTCGTTTTGGCATTATTACCTTCTTATTTGGAACGCGAAGGCTCCTCATTGATTTATATGGTAGAGGATATGATCAAACGGTCGGGACAGGTTGAAAGCGGATTTTATCTTCATAACCTTTCCGACTTAAATGACATTTTAATAGACTTGGATAAGCAAGGCAGAAAGGTACTGCTCATCGGCGTATCCTTTGCCCTATTGGATTTGGTTGGATCTTATCAGTTTCAATTGAAAAACACCGTAATTATGGAAACTGGCGGAATGAAGGGCCGGCGCAAAGAATTGGTAAGAGAAGAACTGCATGACCTACTTAAAAAAGGATTTGGGGTTAAAAACATCCACAGCGAATATGGAATGACAGAGCTGCTAAGTCAAGCGTATTCTACTGGCCATGGAATTTTTAAATGTCCCAATTGGATGCAGATCCTCACCAGGGATACTGAAGACCCGCTGTCCATACTTCCAAATCGCAGAACAGGCGGCATCAATGTAATTGATTTGGCCAATATCAATTCCTGCTCATTTATTGCTACCCAAGACTTGGGAAAGACCTTTGCCGACAAGAGTTTTGAAATTATTGGCCGCTTTGATCATTCAGACGTCAGAGGCTGCAACCTTATGGTATTATAAATATTTGTTAAAGTGTAAGATGGCTGTAATCAAACGGCTTTTTATACGACCAAATACACACCTAAAAAACCGACTGTTTGGGAAACCAAAAAAAAGTATTCTATAATTGAAAAAGAGAAGTTTTTAAGTTGATTGGTTGGTTTTTTGACGCCTGGAGAGGTTTACGTCTTCAGGCGTTTTTTTTAGTGAAGCAGTCCCGCCATCCCGATGGTCATCGGGAGCGTGACGTAGCTGAACTAATCCCGCTTTTGGGCGGGATCTAATAAATTCATTTTTTTGATTTAATTAAATGAAACAACTTTTTTCAATGACATTACAATTGTGATTCCTTAATAATTAAGAGCCCACTTTTATAATATAGGTACTCTTCTTTCCTCTATTGAGAATGATATATTTGCCATTGATCAAATCATCGGCCGTCAATATATAGTCTTCAGCAACTTTTTCCTTGTTCACCGAAATGGAATTTTCCTTCAACGCACGTCGCGCCTCTCCATTGGAATTTAAAAACCCGGTCTTGGCCGAAAGTGCAGCAATCATATCGACGCCTTCGTCAAATTCAGATTTAGGGATTTCTGCCAATGGCACCCCTTCAAAAACTTCCAAAAACATGGCCTCGTCCAAGGTTCTGATATCTTGTTTAAAGCTATCGCTGAACAATATATTGGACGCTCTCTCCGCTTTTTCAAATTCTTCCTTGGAATGCACAAAAGTGGTCACTTCCTCCGCCAATCGCTTTTGTAGGATTCTTAAATGTGGGGCCTGCTTATGTTCTTCAATGAGTTTTTCGATAGTGTCCCGATCCAAAAACGTAAAAATCTTGATATATCTATCGGCATCTTCATCACTCGTATTCAACCAGAATTGGTAGAATTTATAGACCGAGGTCTTATCAGCATCCAACCAAATATTGCCGCCTTCGCTCTTGCCGAATTTTGAACCGTCCGCTTTAGTGATCAGCGGACAGGTCATGGCGTAAGCTTTGGCGTCCTGGCCCACATTCATACGTCGTACCAATTCGGTTCCGGTAGTAATATTTCCCCATTGGTCACTACCTCCCATTTGCAAAAGAATATTGTGGTGCTTGTGCAAATAGTAAAAATCATAACCTTGGATCAACTGGTAAGTGAATTCTGTAAAAGACATCCCAACGTTGCCTTCTTCACCTGAGAATCGTTTTTTGACCGAATCTTTGGACATCATATAATTGACCGTAATACGCTTGCCGACATCTCTTGCGAAATCGATGAATGAGAAATCCTTCATCCAATCATAGTTGTTTACTAAAACCGGCGCATTCTTGGCAGTCGAATTGAAGTCCAAAAATCGGGACAACACTGATTTTATACCAGCCACATTCTTTTCCAAAGTGGCCTCATCCAATAAATTACGCTCGTCACTCTTCCCTGAAGGATCCCCAATCATTCCCGTAGCACCACCTACCAAAGCATAAGGTTTGTGTCCCGCTTTTTCCAAATGGACCAAAAGAATAATAGGCACTAAACTGCCAATATGTAGCGAATCGGATGTGGGATCAAATCCAATATATGCGCTGGTCATTTCTTTACTGAGTTGTTCTTCAGTTCCGGGCATGATATCGTGTACCATTCCTCTCCAGCGTAAATCTTCTACAAAAGGGTTTGTCATGAGTTTTGAGATTAATTTTATAAATTTTCTGCAAAGATAAACATCAAAGGAGAATTAGGGATTAATATCCAATAATTCTTTATTTTAGTGATATGATATTAGTCACAGGAGGCACAGGTTTGGTAGGTTCGCATTTGCTCTATAAACTACTGAAAACCAGCAATAAAGTAAGAGCAATTTACCGAAGAGAACATAAATTGGCCTTGGTAAAAAAGGTTTTTTCCTACTATAGCGCCGATTATGAGTCGCTTTTCCAACAAATAGAATGGGTAGAGGCCGATATTACAGACATTCCTGCACTGCAGAGGGCCTTTCAAAATATAGACTATGTTTACCACTGTGCAGCCTTTGTAAGTTTTGAACCTGACAAGTACCATGTCTTGCGGAAGATCAATATTGAAGGCACCGCCAATGTGGTCAATTTATGCCTATCCCATCAGGTAAAAAAACTCTGTTATGTCAGTTCCATTGCTGCCATTGGGCACCAACAGAATCCGCAGCAATTGATCACTGAAGACACCCATTGGAATCAGGATGCCGACAATAGCGTGTATGCCATTACCAAATATGGCGCTGAAATTGAAGTTTGGAGAGGCACTCAGGAAGGCGTTGATGCGGTGATTTTGAATCCGGGAATCATCATTGGGCCAGGACTCTGGAATAGTGGGGGAAGCAGTAGCTTGATCAAGAAAATATACAAAGGCATGCCCTACTACACCCATGGTGTTACTGCTTATGTGGATGTTGATGATGTGGTCAGGGCGATGGTCTTATTAATGCAAAGTCCCATTAAAAATGAGCGATTTATCGTCATTTCAGAGAATCTATCTTTTAAGCAATTTCAACAACAAACGGCATTGGCTCTTGGTGTAAAACCAGCAACAAAGGAAGCCACAGCCTTGATTTTGGGCATAGGATGGCGATTGGATTGGTTGAGTCGTTTGTTTACCGGCAAGCGCAGAAGATTGTCAAGGCAGATGACCAAAAGCGCAAGAAGCATCACAAAATATGACGCCTCAAAAATAAAAAGCACTTTGGATTTTGAATTTAAGCCAATGCAAGTTTCCATTGAAGAAACCTGTCAATTGTTTTTGGATGATTTAAAAAATGGCCTTTAATTGATGGAATCGCTTTCGATGATTTTTGTAGAATCTTTCTTACTTTTTTTAGCCTTTCTAATAGAATCTTTAACCCTCTGCTCCTCCTCGCTCAGCTTTTCGTAAAGCTCTTTGTCTCTTTCCAAATCTGCCTTCACCTTTTCCACAAGCTGGGCATAGACCTCGGTATCGTAGGCATAATAGGTGTTGCTTTCAACAAATTGCAAACTGTCAATGCCGTACTTTTTGTACACATACTCCACAGGCATAATCCCGTTGAGCTCCAACACTTTTTTGTTGACTCCTTTTGCCGCATTAAGAAGATAGAGGTCGTACATGATCTCAGACATCTTATCTTTTGCAATCAAATTTTTAGGTTTTTTAGGCCTGTCAATAGTGTTGCAACCAACAAAAGAAATGAGGATCAAGATGTAAAAAAAGTGTTTCATCTTTCAAAAGTTAATCGTTTTCCTGCTTTAATATCCAAAACTTTGAAATTCTTATACACTAAAGCACCATTGACAAAAGTATGGGTAATTCTCGACTTAAAGGTAACCCCCTCAAAAGGTGACCATCCGCACTTGTATAGGATGTTCTCCTTATTTACGGTCCACGGACTATTGATATCCACAATGGCCAAATCGGCGTAGTACCCAGGCTTGATATATCCGCGTTTCTCGATCTGAAACAAAATAGCAGGATTATGGCACATTTTTTCGGCAATTTTCTCCAAACTTATTTTATCCTTATGGAAAGCCTCAATCATAGCAACCAAGGCATGCTGCACCAAAGGTCCGCCAGAAGGCGCATTGGTATAAACATTTCGCTTTTCCTCTAAGGTATGTGGCGCATGGTCTGTAGCCACGACATCAATGCGGTCGTCCAAAAGTGCTTTCCACAATTCCTCCCGATCATTGGCCGTCTTAACCGCCGGATTCCATTTGATTAGCGTTCCTTTGTTCTTATAGTCTTCATCGCTAAACCACAAATGATGGATGCATACTTCAGCGGTAATTTTCTTATCCTTTAACGGAATTTTATTCGTGAACAATTGCGTTTCCTTAGCAGTGGATACATGGAAAATATGCAGACGAGCTCCTGTTTTCTTAGCCAATTCAATGGCCTTGGACGAAGACAGGTAACAAGCTTCCTCACTTCTGATGATAGGATGGCATTCCATAGGAATATCATTTCCGTAGGTTTTGATATGCGCTTCCATATTTCGTTTTATTGTCGCTTCATCTTCACAATGCACAGAAATCAATAGATTGGTACTTTTGAAGATGTTCTCCAAAACCTCTGTATTATCCACCAACATATCACCAGTTGAAGATCCTAGAAACAACTTCAATCCGGCCACATTTTTGGAATCTACCTTCAATATCTCTTCCAAATTGGTATTGGTACCACCGAACATAAATGAATAATTGGCGTATGATGTGTTTGCGGCAATATCAAACTTGGCGTCCAGATCTTCAATGGTTGTGGTTTGTGGCGAAGTGTTTGGCATTTCGATAAACGACGTGATCCCACCGGCAATGGCGGCCTTCGACTCTGATGCGATGGTTGCCTTATGGGTCAGTCCAGGTTCTCTAAAATGGACCTGATCATCAATTACCCCAGGAAAAACATAGTTTCCTTCCACATCGATCACCATCACATCAGCATTTTTCGCACTGATAGAATCGGCAACTTCCTTAATGAATTCTCCTTCAATTAAAATATCACCCTCAAAAATGCGTCCCTCATTGACAATCCTGGCATTTTTAATAAGTACTGTTTTCTCTTTCATGTGATTGTTTTTATTGTTTTTTAATGGACACATGCTGATCGCAATCCACCTTTCCAATGGAATTTAAAATTTTTAGCATGCTCGGTTCATATTATTTGCCAAATAGGCTTTTAAATTTCATGTTTATAACTCCAAAAACTGCTTCAGAAATAATGCCACCGCTCATTTTCGATTTTCCTTTTGCTCGATCTGTAAAAATCACGGGGACTTCCACAATTTTAAAACCTTTTAAATGGGCCTTAAACTTCATTTCTATTTGAAACGCATAGCCCACAAATTTAATAGCATCCAAATCTATGGTTTCCAACACCTTCCGTTTATAACAAACAAAACCAGCTGTGGTATCCTGAATTTTCATCCGTGTAATAAATCGCACATATTTGGATGCAAAATACGACAATAGTATTCTGTTCATTGGCCAATTGACCACATTCACACCTGTGATATATCGAGACCCAATGGCAACGTCAGCACCATCCTTGGCGCAAGCGTTATACAGTCTTCCCAAATCGTTCGGATCATGTGAAAAATCGGCGTCCATTTCAAAAATATAGTCATATTTATTCTCCAGGCACCATTTGAATCCGTCAATATAAGCAGTTCCCAATCCGGTTTTGTTCTTACGTTGGAGCAAAAATAAACGATCTGGAAATCCCTCTTGAAGGAACTTTACTTTTTCTGCCGTTAAATCAGGTGAGTTGTCATCTACCACAAGAACGTCAAAAGCTTTATCTTGGGCAAATACCGCAATGATAATCGCCTCAATATTCTCGATTTCATTGTAGGTTGGGATGATGACAATAGCGTCTTTCATTGGTAAAAATTTTAGCAAAAGTAAGTTTTTTTAAAAGATTAATTTTATTGAAATGGACAGATAAAATTTTCTTTATAATTTAGCAGCATGATGAGAGAAATAATAGCGAACGAGTGGTTTACCATTTTCATGGTTTTGGGATTGGTATTTATTACCCTCGCGAAAGTATTATACACCAATCGGTTTTTGGATTTTATCGGTGTTTTTGGCAACTCGAGATACCTCAAAATCTATACTAAAGATCAAAAATTTATTGACATTTTTGATGGGCTATTGTTTTTCAACCTCGTTATATCACTATCTATTTTTGGGTACCTTTCTTTTCTCACCCTACAACCAGATCAGACTTTTGAACTTGATGTTTTCCTAAAAATCCTCCTTGGGATATCCACATTGGGGATCATCAAGATTTTGATTGAACGGCTCATAGGAAGTCTCTTTGAAATTGACAAAGTGATTGAATCCTACCTGTTCCAAAAAACAAGTTATAAAAATTTTAGCGGATTTGTTCTTTTACCTCTTAACGCCTTGTTATTATACACGATAAGTCCAACAAGAACTAGTATTCTTGTAGGAATTTTAGTGTTGGTGATTATAAATCTTATCGGATTTGCAACTTCATTTAAAATTCATCAAAAGACGGTGTTAAACAACATATTCTATTTTATTTTGTATCTTTGCGCACTTGAAATTGGGCCTTATCTGATTTTATATAAAGTAATTGTAAAATATAAAGCTTAAAACCACCGCAAGCCTATGAAAGTGAAAACAATTTTAGTGTCACAGCCCGAACCTAAAATCGAAAATTCGCCTTATTTTGATCTCCAGGAAAAACAAAAAGTCAAAATCGACTTCCGACCATTTATCCATGTTGAAGGTGTTGCTGCGAAAGATGTAAGACAGCAAAAAGTTGATTTGAATCAATATTCCGCTATCATTTTAACCAGCAGAAATTCTGTAGATCATTTTTTTAGAGTGGCAGATGAGATGCGCTATAAAGTGCCTGATACTTTAAAATATTTTTGTCAAAGCGAAGCCGTAGCTTTCTATCTTCAAAAATATGTAGTGTACAGAAAACGAAGAATTTATGTTGGAAAACGCAACTTCGAAGACCTTTCACCTTTGATCAAGAAATACAAGGATGAGACCTTCTTATTGCCAACTACCGATAAACTGAAGGATGAAGTCCCTGAACTCTTGAATAGTTTAAATATTAAGTGGAAGGAGGCAATTTTTTACAAAACAGTGATAAGCGATCTATCCGATCTTGCCGACGTTTTCTATGATATTTTAGTGTTTTTCAGTCCCTCAGGTATTGAATCCTTATTCCATAATTTCCCAGACTTTAAGCAAAACGATACCCGAATTGCAGTTTTTGGAAATACAACGGCAAAAGCTGTTGAAGATCACGGTTTAAGAGTCGATATTTTAGCGCCTACTCCCGAAACGCCATCAATGACCATGGCTTTGGAGAAGTATATCGAAAAAGTGAATAAAAAATAGAATTTCGATTTTTTAAAAACTAAAAAAGGCGATTCAGTATTCTGAATCGCCTTTTTATTTTATTGCGGCTTTAAATTAGAACGCATAACGTTGAGGCCCGCCTCTTCTGATTTCCTCACTCGCAAAACTTTCAAATTTCTTAAAGTTTTCCCTAAAGGCATTGGTCAGTTTAAAGGCCATTGTATAATAAGCTTCATCATTGTTCCAAGTTGTTCTTGGGCTTAGTACCTCAGTAGGCACACCCGGGCAGGATCTTGGTTGCGCTACGCCAAACACGGAATGGATATGATAATGGTCGTAATCATAAAGACCCAAATCGCCATTCAATACCGCGTTGATCATCGCTCTGGTATATTTCAATTTCATTCTGGTACCAACACCATATGGACCACCGGTCCAACCTGTATTAACCAACCATACGCTCACGCCGGTCTCCTTCATTTTGTCGCTCAACATCTCGGCATACTTTGCCGGATGCAAAGGCATAAACGGTGCACCAAAACACGCTGAGAAATTTGGTACAGGCTCGACAACGCCAGCTTCGGTACCGGCAACTTTGGCCGTATAGCCAGAGATAAAATGATAGGCCGCCTGACTAGGTGTCAGTTTGGAGATTGGAGGCAAGACGCCAAAGGCATCTGCGGTCAAAAAGAATATATTTTTTGGGTTTTTCCCAATTGAAGGCACGGCGATATTGTCAATATGATCAATGGGATAGCTCACACGCGTATTTGGCGTGATGGAAATATCATTGAAATCAACCTTTCCGCTGGCATCCAGAATAACATTCTCCAAAATAGCACCTTTTTTAATCGCTTTAAAAATATCAGGCTCATTTTCTTCACAAAGATTAATGACTTTCGCATAACAGCCGCCTTCAAAATTAAATACGGTATTTTCTTTGGTCCAACCGTGTTCGTCATCTCCTATCAAGCGTCTTTCAGGATCTGCAGATAAAGTGGTTTTCCCTGTTCCTGACAATCCGAAGAATATAGCTGTATCACCATCCTTACCAATGTTGGCGCTACAGTGCATAGGCAAAGTCTCCTTAAATACTGGTAAAATAAAGTTTAGGGCAGAAAAGATACCTTTCTTAATTTCTCCTGTATACCCTGTTCCACCAATAAGCGCAATTTTTCTGGTAAAATCCAAAATGGCAAAGTTATGCTGGCGGGTCGCATCGACTGCTGGATCGGCCATAAAACCTGGCGCATTAACTATGGTCCATTCAGGAGAAAAGTCTTTTAACTCCTCTTCCGTCGGCCTCAAAAACATATTGTAGGCAAATTGATTGCTCCAGGCATATTCAGTAATTACCCTAATATTCAACTTGTAATTTTCATCGGCACAAGCATAACTGTCTCTTACGAAAACCTCTTTTCCAGAAAGATAATGGGTTACTTTATCATATAACTTTTGAAAATCGTTGGGATCAAATGGAATGTTGACATTTCCCCACCAAACTCGATCCTTGGTAACATCATCTTTAACAATGAACCTGTCCAAAGGCGATCGTCCAGTGAACTCTCCAGTATTAACTGCCAGAGCGCCAGAAGACGCTTCTACGCCTTGTCCTTTGGCAATTGCAATATCATGAAGCTTTTCTGGTGGAAGTTGGTAATATACTTCGGCATTTTTAATGCCGTACTTATCTAACGAAATCGATTTCGTAGTTTGGGTGTAATTGGCCATAATAATATTGTGTTGTTTGTTGTGCAAAATTAAACATTATTTTAAAGTAGGCACCTATTTTTAGGAATTATCCCGCTTTAGTTTTAAAAAATTCAGCAACATTAACGCCCAGGCACTAATGAGCAGCAATCCGCCTAACGGGGTTATAAAGCCGACACTTTTAAAATTGATCCCTGTTACATCCATGGTTGACAGACCATAGATGGAACCCGAAAAAAACACGACTCCTATAAGGACCAAATAGAAAATAATGTTCTTTGATTTTGCGTTTAAAAATGATGTACCACCAACAAACAACAACATGATGGCATGGTACATTTGATACCGAACCCCTGTCTCAAAGGTCTGCAGTGCCTCAGTAGAGAGTACCTCCTTTAAACCATGGGCGGCAAAAGCTCCTAGTGCAATGGCAACAATTCCAAATATTGCTGCTGTAATCAAAATTGTTCTATTCATTATATTTATATTTTTGACTTCAATAACCGATAGTTATTTAGTAAATTCGTGTTTGCAACGAACAAAATTACTCAACAATTCCCATTATGCGAAAGATTCTAGTCATAGGTTCAGGAAAATCTTCATCTTATTTAATTAAATATTTATTGGACAAATCAACGGAAGAGGATTTACATATTATTGTTGGGGATATTGACATTCGAAATGCCCAAAAACTGATCAACGACCATGAGAATGGACATGCTATCACCTTGGATGTATTCAATCATCATTCCCGTAAGGAGGCCATTGAAAATGCCGATATTGTGGTGTCCATGCTTCCGGCCCGTTATCATATTGAGGTGGCCAGAGACTGTATCACACTTGGTAAGAATATGGTCACTGCCTCATATGTCAGTAAAGAGATGGAAGACCTTGATACTGCAGCGAAAAACAAAGGTTTGGTCTTTATGAACGAAATTGGTGTGGACCCGGGCATTGACCATATGAGTGCCATGAAAGTTATTGACAGTATCAGGGCTAAAGGAGGAAAGATGGTATTGTTTGAATCGTTTGCTGGCGGATTGGTCGCTCCAGAAAGCGATAACAACCTGTGGAATTATAAGTTTACCTGGAACCCAAGAAATGTGGTGGTTGCTGGTCAAGGAAGTGCCGCAAAATTCATTCAGGAAGGCAACTATAAATACATTCCTTACCACCGATTATTCAGAAGAACAGAATTTTTGGAAGTGGCTGGTTACGGACGTTTTGAAGCTTATGCCAATAGAGATTCGCTCAAATACCAAAGCGTTTACGGCTTAGATGAAATCAAAACACTGTATCGAGGGACCATGCGTAGGGTTGGCTTTAGTAGGGCGTGGAATATCTTTGTTCAACTGGGGATGACCGATGATAGTTATACTATTGACGACAGTGAAAACATGAGTTATCGTGATTTCGTAAATGCGTTTTTACCCTATAGCCATACCGATTCGGTAGAACTGAAATTCAGATTATCACTTAAAATTGACCAGGATGATATTGTTTGGGAAAAGCTCGAGGAATTGGATCTTTTCAACAGTAAAAAAATGGTAGGCCTCAAAAGAGCCACACCAGCCGAAATACTTCAAAAAATACTAATGGACAGTTGGATGCTTGAAGAACATGAGAAAGACATGATTGTCATGTACCACAAATTTGGTTATAAACTGAATGGTAAAATGCACCAGATTGAGTCCACTATGGTTACTCTGGGCGAAGACCAAACTTATACGGCCATGGCAAAAACGGTCGGCCTCCCGGTAGCTATTGCAACTTTGGCTATTTTAAATGAGAAAATAACGACGCCTGGCGTCCAAATTCCGATAACAAAAGAGGTCTACGGACCTATTTTAAAAGAATTGGAGGAATTTGACATTATCTTTACTGAAAAAGAAGTACCTTATTTGGGCTATAATCCATTGAATGTGTAGGGTCAAATTTGAAATTTGAAATTCCAAAAAACGAAAAAATCTGAAGGAACAGAATAAAGCCCTATGCAGCACAACAACGAAGCGTAAAAGTTTGATGTTGAAAATTGATAGTCCGAAGTTAAAAATCAATATATAAATCTATGAGATTCCCGTTTTCGCGGGAAGTGAATATGAAAATAGTCAATCAAAATATACAAATTGATGGTATCGACAAAAAGATACTCCGTGCGCTAATGGCCGATGCCAGAACGCCCATTCTGGAAATTGCCAGAAGTGTGGGCATTTCAGGAGCTGCCATTCATCAACGGTTAAGGAAATTAGAAAAGTCAGGTTTGATAGCAGGATCAAAATTCATCATTAATCCGAAGGTTTTGGGCTATACCACCATGGCTTTTGTTGGCATTTACTTGGACAAGGCCATGAGCAATCCAGAAGCGGTCAAGCAGCTCCAAAAAATCCCCGAAGTATTGGAATGCCATTACACTACGGGAAATTGGAGTATTTTTATAAAAATTCTCTGTAAGGACAATGAGCATTTGATGCATTTGCTCAACAAGGAAATCCAATCCATCTCCGGTGTATCCCGAACAGAGACCTTTATCTCCTTAAATCAACAGATTGACAGACAGATTGAAGTTTAACAATATCATAAAAACAAAAAACTCCTGATAATTTCAGGAGTTTTTTCATATCATTTGGTGATGTCAATCGCGAGACATAAAGATCTGAAGCACGTACCAGAACAATAGCATTAAGGAGGCGAACAATCCCAGTGCCGCAGGTATATAATCATCAGTCGAATATTTGTTCACTAAGTTGGATGTTTGGTACAAGATTGAGCCACCGGCCAGAAGGCACATGCCCACTGAAAACCATAGGCCCAGGTTAAACCCGAATAATATTCCGGCAACAATCAATCCAAGGGCGATGAAAAATCCGACTGTTAACCCCGTTCTAAGAAATGAGAAATCCTTTTTGGTTAAAAACACCACGGCAGATAATCCCGTGAACAAGGCCAACGTGACAATTGCCGCCTGGTTTAAAATCTCAGGACCAGAATCCATATAATAAGCCGCTATATAAATTAAAGGCACAAAAATAAACGCCTGCGCCAGGATATACAGACCATAGGCCAAGTACTGCTTATTCTTATCCGGGGATTTCATGGTCATTCGTTCCGCATAGTTGGTAATGAACATAAAACCACCCAACATGATCAGCCATTTGTAACCTTGGGTCATGGACAAGGCAAAATTGACAATGGTTTCACTCTGCAATAATAAATATTCAAAAATGATAAAGACCAGAACGCCACCGGCAACGTGTCCATAGGTTTTCTTGTAAAAATCAACACGCTCTGCATCAGAGGTGTGCACCAGTAGTTTAGCATCAAAACTATCAAAAGGACTTTCAGTAGGTTGTTCCATAAATTTGGTATGTTAAGTTAGAGGATAAAAATAAGAAAAATTAAATACCAAACAACATCATGACATAGTATAAGCCATTTCTTCAAAGATTAAAATAGTCTTCTCCATAGTGTTTTGAATAAAATTAGATGAAATTTCGAATCAATCGATAGCATGTCAATCCATTAGCAGGTAAAATATGATAATGGAGTAAAGCGCTGATTTAATATCTCCAGCTCATTCTGGAAAAATAAAAAAATTAACCATTTGTTAAAGTTTTAAGAAATTTTCCTACTTTAGCCCTGATTCTCAAGCACTGAAGCTTTTGAAATCACCCAAATCAACCTAAAGAAAACCTTGTCCTTATTATTAAGCGACAGTGTTTTCGTCAACTTAAAACCTATATTATGAGAAACCTACATCTTATTTACATTTTATTGTTCTCAATGTTCATTATGTCCTGCAGCAGTGATGACGCAAATAATGATCCTTCTGAAGACCCTTCATTCCAAGCCACGATTAATGGTGGCACATTTTCCAATTACAGTTTCAAACTTGGGGCTTATGAAGCGGTAAAGGGTTCCAATGGCAACACCCTAAGAATTACAATGGCCGATAAAAACGGCAAACAGATTACTCTATTCCTAAACAGTTCCGGAGGCTTCGACAAAGGTACTGTGAAACAAATGGGAGATGTTGATTCGGATAAGTCTATAACTTATGTGGAGATTAAAAATAACGAACCATCAGCGCAGTATTTTTCACAAAGCGGCACCTTAAAAATCACCAACAACCGAGAACACCCATCAAATTCACAAAAAAGTGTAATCTCCGGGGAGTTCAATATTGTAGCATCTACAACTGATGGCACTATTTCCATAACGATGAAGGGTTCTTTTAATGATCTTGAGTATGTGAAATAAATCCACTCGTTATAAAGTCAAATACAAAAAACCCGAATTTCACCTGATTAAGGTAAATTCGGTTTTTATATATTGAGCTGTGTCTATGACTTAATCTCTTCCGCCAAAAACTTGCATTGCCCAGTATAACAACGAAGCCAAGGCACCGATGGCAGCTACCAGATAAGTTCTTGCAGCCCACTTCAACGCATCTTCCGACCCTTTGTATTCTTCCGGAGTCAGCATGTTTTTTCCTTTTAACCAAGCCAAAGCTCTATTACTGGCATCATATTCCACTGGCAAAGTGATAAAGCTAAATAGTGTGGCAAATCCCATGAACACCAACCCGGCGATAGCTATATAATAGCCAAATCCAGCACCGGCAGCGGCACCAAGAATTAAACCACCAATGACCAACCATTGCGACATTCCTGATGTTACACTCACCACTGGCACCAATGCCGAACGCATTTTCAAGGCACTATACGCTTGTGCATGTTGCACCGCATGACCACATTCGTGGGCAGCAACGGCGGCAGCAGCGGCATTGCGTTGTGAGTATACAGATTCACTTAAATTAACCGTTTTATTTGCTGGATTATAATGGTCCGTCAATTGTCCTTTTACGGAAATAACTTCCACATCAGTAATGCCATTGTCGGCCAACATTTTCTCAGCAATTTCCTTTCCGCTCATGCCATTTCTTAAATGGATTTGCGAGTACTTTTTAAATTTTTGTTTTAATTGATTGCTTACCAGCCAGCTTACTAGCGCGATACCACCAATCAAAATCCAATAGCCCATGCCTATTCCTCCCATATTAATTTATATTTTTAATTTGTACTAAATATAGCAAAAAGTAAGCCAATTTGACATTAGGAAATTTTGTCAGTTCCTCAGATATCTCCGTGGCTTCGTTCCACTTAAAAATAACTATAATGACAGAATAAGCCCCAGCTATCTTTAAACTCTCCCTCTTCTAAAATAAAAACTCCTACATTATTTCGGCAGAATCTGCGACCATGATGGAGTGGGTTCTCCTGATTTTCTATCCAACAATATTCACAATCTTTCCAGGAACCACAATCACTTTTTTAGGTGTTCGTCCTTCCAATTGTGCCAAGGTTTTTTCGTGTGTCATCACTTCTTTTTCAATGTCTTCTTTAGTCATATCCATTGGCAATTCCAATGTGAATTTTACTTTCCCATTAAATGAAATTGGATATTTCTTAGTGCTTTCTACCAAATGCTTTGCATCAAATATCGGAAATGGTGCAGTAGAAATGGATTCATCATGTCCTAACTGATTCCACAATTCTTCGGCAATATGTGGCGCATAAGGTGACAATAAAATTAAAAGAGGCTCCAAAATTTCCTTACTGGCACATTTTTGAGCCGTCAATTCGTTCACTGCAATCATAAATGTGGAGACTGAAGTATTGAAGGAGAAGCTTTCGATATCCTCTTCTACCTTCTTAATGGTTTTGTGAAGGGTTTTTAAAGATTCTGCGGTCGGTTCAACTTCGGTAACCTTTAAGCCATTGTCGCCCATATATAATTTCCATAGTTTCTTAAGAAACCCATTGACGCCAGAAATTCCAGCGGTATTCCAAGGTTTGGCTTGTTCCAATGGACCGAGGAACATTTCGTACATACGAAGACTATCGGCACCGTATTGTTCACATATCGCGTCTGGATTGACGACATTCAACTTTGATTTCGACATTTTTTCCACTTCATGTCCAACTTTATAAGTGTCATTGTCTCCTTCAATAACATGTCCATTTTCTCCTATAAAAATGGCATCCCTAAAATCCTTACCAAATTCTTTATCATTTTTTAAGTCGTCGATATTTAATTCATCTGAAGGGTTGACATAGTCTACTTTTACATGTAGCGGTGAAATTTCTATAGTGAATGGCTTAGAAAAATTTTCATTATTCTTCTCAATAATGTAATAATCTCTAATTCGTTGTTTCAATTTCTTAGCAACTTCAGAATCAGAAAGAATTAATTCAGAATATTTTCTTGAAACAAAAAAATCGGTATAGACCCTCTCAGTTTCTTCAGACTCACTATTGGCCACGACTCTATAAACAAAAGCACTCGTCCCCAAGATCATTCCTTGGTTGATCAGCTTTTTGAAAGGCTCTTCAATATTGACAAAACCTCTATCTTTCATAAACTTGACCCAAAAACGGGAGTAGAGCAAATGGCCTGTGGCGTGTTCGCTTCCGCCAATGTACAAATCGACGTCTTTCCAATACTCTAAAGCTTCTTCACTGGCAAAAACCTCATCATTCTGGGCATCCATATATCTGAAGAAATACCACGAGCTACCCGCCCAACCCGGCATGGTGTTCAACTCGAGTGGAAACACAGTTTCATTATCAATGTTTTCATTTTTGACAACCTCACCTTTTTGAGTGTCCCAAGCCCAAACATCGGCGCGCCCCAAAGGCGGTTCACCAGTTTCGGTTGGTAAATATTTTTCGACTTCAGGCAAACGGATCGGCAAATATTGTTTATCGATCATTTGCGGCAGGCCATTCACGTAATACACAGGAAAAGGTTCACCCCAATAGCGCTGACGGGAGAACACCGCATCACGCAATCGGTAGTTGATTTTCCCTTCACCTTGACCTAATTTCTCAAGTTCTGAAATAGCCTTTTTGGTGGCTTCTTTATAGGACAAGCCGTTTAAAAAATCAGAATTTGCAATGACCACATTGTCTTTTGATGCATACGCTTCTTCGGAAATATCAATCCCCTCGAAAATATTAGGAATTGGAATGTTGAAATGTTTTGCAAAGTCATAATCACGCTGATCACCACAAGGTACGGACATCACTGCACCGGTTCCGTAGCCCGCCAATACATAATCGCCAATCCAAATGGGAATGGGCTCTTTTGAGAATGGATGTTCGGCATAAGCTCCGGTAAAAACACCCGTGATGGTCTTGACATCTGACATACGGTCGCGCTCGCTTCGTTTGGCGGTCGTTTTTATATAAGCTTCAACTTCCAATTTCTGCGCGTCCGTTACAATGTTTTCCACAAGATCGTGTTCCGGAGCCAAGGTCATAAAACTCACACCAAAAATAGTATCAGGTCTAGTTGTAAATACAGGAATCTTGAACTCCGAATTCTGAACTTTGAACTCCACTTGAGCGCCAATCGATTTCCCAATCCAGTTGCGCTGGCTTTCCTTTAATGACTCTGTCCAATCAATATCATTTAAACCTTGAAGCAGGCGTTCGGCATAGGCAGAAATCCGCATGCTCCACTGGGTCATTTTCTTCCTAACTACCATATGTCCACCTCGTTCTGAAACGCCATTGACAATTTCGTCATTGGCCAACACGGTTCCCAAAGCAGGGCACCAATTGACTTCGGTTTCTGCCAAATAGGTCAGTCTGTATTTTAAAAGAATTTCCTGTTTCTTTTCTGATGAAAAAGCAGCCCATTCCGATGCTGAAAACGATTCGATATGATCATCGCAAACCGCATCGACATTGGCATTTCCTTCAGAAGCAAAAATTGAAATCAATGTATCGATCGATTCGGCCTTATTGGATGTGTTATTATACCAAGAGTCAAACAATTGGATGAAAATCCACTGCGTCCATTTATAATACGACGGATCAGAAGTCCGCACTTCCCTGCTCCAGTCAAACGAGAATCCAATCTGATCCAACTGACGGCGATAGGTTTTGATATTTTCTTCCGTAGTTAGTGCTGGATGTTGTCCGGTTTGAATGGCATATTGCTCTGCAGGCAATCCAAAACTGTCATAACCTTGAGGATGCAACACATTAAACCCTTTGTGACGTTTGTAACGGGAATAAATATCGCTGGCAATATAGCCTAAGGGATGTCCCACATGGAGTCCTGCACCACTTGGGTAAGGAAACATGTCCAAAACATAGTATTTTGGTTTTTCGCTATCATTTTTGGCCTTGAAAGTTTGGTTTTTCGCCCAAAAGTCTTGCCACTTTTTTTCTATCTCGTTAAAATTATAAGTCATAAATCTTCGTATCGTTGATCTCTCGCAGAGACGCAAAACCGCGCAGCTTATATTTAGAATGAAACTTGGCGACTCTGCTTCCGATAACTATCGGGACTGCGAACATTATTCAGACCGCAAATTTAAACTTATTATAACAATGTTGAAAGTTTAAACGTTGTAAACCTTAACAGATTAGATTTGTTTCATATTTTTACAGCTTCAACTAAAATTCTATGAGTTCATCTTTTGACAGATATCAAAAACGAAAATTAATTTCGTCTTACTTTTCTGTGGTTATCAGTATTGCTTTGGTCCTTTTCTTATTGGGCTGCCTAGGGCTTTTGGTATTAAACGCCAAAAAAGTTGCCGACCATTTTAAAGAACAGGTGGTCGTGACCATCTATTTAAACGATTCTGCTAAAGAAGTTGAAGTCAAGCAGCTTGAAAAGAGTCTAGCCATGGCAGAATACACCAAAAGCACGGAATACGTCTCCAAAGAAGCGGCTGCCGAATCGATGAAAGCAGAAACCGGTGAGGATTTTATGGATTTTGTGGGCTACAATCCGCTTCAAAACTCCATTGATGTGCATTTGAAAGCCGATTTTGTAACTACAGAAACGCTGGCCTCCATTACTGAAGAATTGGCTACGAAAAAGTTTATTGAAGAAATCCGCTATGATAATGATTTGGTGGAATTGATGAATGATAACGTCAAGAAAATTACCTTTTGGGTCTTAATCATCAGTGGTATTTTCACCTTGATTGCGGTTCTATTGATCAATAGTTCTATCCGATTGGCGGTGTACTCCAAACGATTTATCATCAAAACAATGCAGATGGTGGGGGCAACCAAGGCCTTTATCCGTAGACCTTTCATTTATAAAAGCGTACAGTTGGGCATTATTGGAGCCATTATAGCCTTAATTGGCATGGGCATCGTGCTGTATTATCTCAATGAAACGTTTATGGAATTACAACTGCTATCTAACCCGATTTTGATTGGTGGACTGTTTTTGGCCATTTTCCTTTTAGGAATCCTCATTACATGGATCAGCACGTTTATAGCCACGCAACGCTTCCTGAACTTGAAGACGGACGCGCTGTATTATTGATGCATACTTTTGAATGATTGGAATCATAAACGTTTGCCAAATAAAACAAAGAGAGTTTCAGCGATAAGAGTGAACAAAATTTTAAGTAGAATACGCTGTGTCAATCTTTCTTAAATTCTGTAACACTCTCCAAATCGTCAATAAGCCCCAACTATTTAGATACTATTAACGAAAAGGTTTAAATAAATCCGTTAATTTGCAACCTAATAATATTGTAATCGTCATGGGAGAGAAAATACGCAGAGAAAGCGCCAACAACAATTTTATTTTCGGCAAAAGAAACTACAAGTTTATGCTCATTGGCTTGGGTGTTATCGCATTGGGTTTTATACTAATGTCCGGTGGGGGCAGTGACGACCCCAATGTTTTCAATCCCGAAATTTTTAATTGGAGACGCATCCGCTTAGCACCTACCTTAGTACTCATTGGTTTTGGTATTCAAGTCTATGCCATTTTGTTGGATCCGAGCAAAAACAAAAACTCCAAAACTTAAAAATTCCTGCGCAACATCAGACTGGCAATTTCCAATTTCACTCATTCTGTCATTCTTGGAATTTGAATCTTGATAATTAATTACCTTATGAATTTACTCGACGCCATTATTTTAGCCATTATTGAAGGCCTAACTGAATACTTACCAGTTTCTTCAACAGGCCACATGATCATCGCCTCTTCGTTTATGAAAATTGCATCCGATGATTTCACAAAACTGTTCACCATCGTTATCCAATTGGGTGCTATTTTGGCCGTTGTCGCTTTATATTGGAAACGCTTTTTTCAAAGTTTGGATTTTTACTTCAAACTGATTGTCGCGCTACTTCCCGCAGTGATCTTAGGTTTACTTTTAAGTGATATCATTGATGATCTATTAGAAAGTCCCGTCACCGTTGCCATTTCATTAATTATAGGTGGTTTTATCTTATTAAAAGTCGATGACTGGTTTAAATCGAATGAAGAGTTTGACGAAGCCAATCCGGACGCGCATACCAAAGTGAGTTATGCCACCGCACTAAAGATTGGATTCTTTCAATGTTTGGCGATGATTCCAGGGACTTCAAGAAGTGGTGCTTCCATTGTTGGTGGGATGACTCAAAAGTTAAATCGTAAAACAGCTGCCGAATTCTCATTTTTCCTTGCAGTACCGACGATGTTTGGTGCAACTGCAAAAAAAACATACGACTATTTTAAAGCAGGGTTTGAATTGAGCAGCGACCAGGTCAACTATCTTATTATTGGTAATATCATTGCATTTATTGTGGCTTTTATTGCTATTAAATCCTTTATCGAATACCTAAGCAAACATGGTTTTAAAATATTTGGTTACTACCGAATCTTTTTAGGTGTTGCGCTTTTAATCATTCATTATTTCATTTATAGTCTAACAACCATCTAATGCTTTCAGCCGACGATTATCTTTCTGGTCAAGTTCTTTTAATCGACAAACCTTTGCAATGGACCTCATTTCAAGTGGTGAACAAATTGCGTTGGGAAATACGTCGTGCCTTCAAAATTAAAAAAATAAAAGTAGGTCATGCCGGAACGCTAGACCCTTTGGCTACAGGCTTACTGGTGATCTGTACCGGAAAAATGACCAAAAATATAGATAGTTTTCAAGCTCAAATCAAAGAATATACCGGTACTTTCGTTTTAGGAAGCACAACGCCTTCTTACGATTTGGAAACAGAAATCGATCAAACTTACCCTACAGAACATTTAACAGAGGAATTGATCCGTAAGGCCACCAAACAATTTATTGGTGAGATTGCTCAACATCCTCCAGTGTTTTCAGCACTCAAAAAAGATGGCAAGCGACTGTATGAATTTGCACGCGCAGGAGAATCGGTCGATATTCCTTCAAGACAAGTCCATATTTCAGAATTTGAAATCACACATATCAATAACTTAGAAGTCAATTTTAGAGTGGTGTGCAGCAAAGGCACCTATATAAGATCATTGGCCAACGATTTTGGAAAAGCTCTTAATTCTGGTGCACATCTATCAGTATTGCGAAGAACTAAAATTGGTGATTTTGAGGTTAAGAATGCGGTAGGCATTGAAGAGTTCATCAAAAACCTTCCTTCGGAATAGTTTTTGATAAAGTATCAGCACCTAATACCGCTTAATGAAAACACTTGTACTAAGTTGTATGTTCTTCTGTTCCCTGATAAATCTATCTGCGCAGGAAGACATCAAATCCAATGGACTTTATTATAAAATTTCAGTGGCAGCAACCCTGACCAATAATGAAGAGTACACTATTGGAAATAATGAAGGACACACATTTATTGAGGTGAATGGTTTGTTCATCAATAATTCTTTAGGCTATCAATTTGACAGTCGTTCAAGTATCGATCTTAATATTGAATATGATCATTATCTACGTCAAGGTTTCAACTTTTTACCCTTGCATTTAGGGTTTAACTATAATATTCTTGATTTTGACGATGTTCTATTTATACGTGGCGGTTACGGAAAACTCATTAAGGCCGGAAAAAATTTTGAAGAAGGGACCATGTACAAAGTCGGCGTTGGCTACAGAACTTTCGACAGTAATTTTAGGAATTCGTGGTTGATTGGTCTCGATTTTAACAGAAAACGCTTCGGCCATAAACAGGAAGAAAAGCTTTCAAGCGTATCTGTTTTTCTCGAATTTATGGTGTTTTAAAACTTTTTTCCTTAATTTGACGTATATATTCATTCACAGTATAATTGGAAATCAATAAAAAAACAAGTTTTTGGAATTTTTAGATAAACATAAGGCTTTAATCATTACCGCTTTAATCAGCGGCACACTAGTGCTTGCTATGTTTGCCATTGGTATTAAACAGCAAACCAAAGCGATGGCAGAGAGCTATTATGAATTGCCCCCACCTCTTACCCCAGAAGAACAGCAACTGCTTGAGGAAATGGCATTGAACGATCCCAATATTTCTGAAACCAATAAAGCCTACAACTCAGCTAACGAGTTTAAGGAGATGATGAAGAATTTCAAAACCGTCAATTCAGACGATTTTGATCAGAATGCAAAAAAAACAGAAACGGAGGACACTGACATTCCAGAAGAAGTTACAGATATAGCAAACAACCCTACGGCTGAAGATTATTCACTCAATGAAAACGAGCTGTCATCCTACAGCAAGATCAACAACGTCATTGCGATGCGATCTGCCGAAAAACGTCAATCTTCTATATCTAACGGTAACAATTCCTCCAATAACCTAGCCAATAATTCTTCCTTAAACACCAATAGCAGTGTTTCTTATAGTCTAGTGAATAGAAAGGATAAATACTTACCGCCACCAGTGTATCTTTGTGAGGAAAGCGGCAAAATAGTGATCAATATTACCGTAAATAATCTGGGTGAAGTCATTGATGCTTATGTCAACACCTCTTCCACTTCAAAAAATGCCTGTTTGATTGAGAGCGCGCTGCAATATGCCAATGAGGCACGCTTTAGCCCTGACGCTTCCAATCCCAAACAGATTGGATCTATCACCTATCATTTTAAAGGGAAGAACTTAAATTAGCCCCTCCCTTTTAATATTTTAAGATCATTCTGACCCCATTTAGGCGATAACAAAATAGCAGTCACTTTTCATACTTATCAACGGTATCTCTTAGGATAGCTCCAAAATATTCAACAAATCTGAAATTGTACTTTGGCCTTTATCCTTATTGTACCATCCTTGCAAGATCTCCTTAAATTCCTCAGTAATCATACCGTGTTCAGCTAGGTAATCCTTAACCAATTGCGTCGCCGCTGCAGGTCTCGGACCAAAGGTTCCAAGCACTTCTCCAGAAGTACGGTCAAACATAATCAACTTAGGAATTGATTTTCCGCCATTGGTCAGGAATTGTTGCATAAGTGCATCATTTTCGTCACGTAACACAAATTTCAAATCGATGTTAGGGCTTAATTCCGCCACCTTGTTGATTACGGGATTCACGTGTGCTGCATCGCCACACCAGCTTTCAGTAAGGACCAACCAGGTAACGTCTCTTTTAAAGGATGCGATTTTTTCTTGAGCTTCTGCTGAAACCTTAATCGTTTTGTCCCATCGCTTCATACGCTGCTCATTTAAAACGGTGTAGGCAACCATATCTACACTTTTGTCCAATCCCGTTGTGGATTGGCTTTTAACCAATTCCGCCATCAACAACCTGTACTCATTATATGACATACTGTTGTTCAAGCTTTCTTCAATTATTATTTTTATTTCGTTGTGCGTGATTGTATCCATAAATATATTTTTTGCAAATATAACCCTATTTTATGTATTATTAGGTAACCCTTGTTACATTAGTATTTCAATTCAAATGATCGTTAAAATGGAAAAACAAAGATGTGGTTGGTGCATGGGTGATGCGCTTTACCAACAGTATCACGATTTGGAATGGGGCGTTCCGGTAAAAGACGACGACACGCTTTTTGAATTCTTAGTTCTGGAAACCTTCCAGGCTGGATTGAGCTGGATTACGATCTTACGCAAGCGTGAGAATTTTAGAGTTGCTTTTGATGGATTTGACTATAAAAGGATAGCACAGTACAAACAGGATAAGATTGACAGTCTGCTTCAGGATGCGGGTATTATCAGAAACAAGCTAAAAGTACACGCTACGGTTACCAACGCAAAGGCCTTTATGAAAATACAGGAAGAATTTGGTTCTTTTTCCAAGTATATTTGGGGGTTTGTAGATGGTAAGCCCATCAAAAACAAAGTCGAGAACTATAAAGAAGCACCTCCAACTACAGCCCAAAGTGATGCCATTAGTAAGGATCTAAAAAAACGGGGCTTTAAGTTTGTGGGTTCTACCGTGATGTATGCTTATATGCAAGCTGTAGGAATGGTGAATGATCATGAGATGGATTGTTTTAGATATGAGGGGATTCAATAATGCCGAAGATGGTTTTTGATTAACAACGATAGATTAACGATTATTGATTTGTGATTGTTGATTTGTGATTGTTGATTTGTGATCTGACAGACGCGAGACTGAAGACTGCGGACTGACTGCTGATTGCTGATTGCTGATTGTTGATTTGTGATTGTTGATTTGTGATCTGACAGACGCGAGAATGAAGACTGCGGACTGACTGCTGATTGTTGATTTGTGATTGTTGATTTGTGATTGTTGATTTGTGATCTGACAGACGCGAGACTGAAGACTGCTGACTGCTGACTGCTGACTGCTGACTGCTGACTGCTGAATAAAAAAAGGTGTTTCACAAAGATCTTTGTCAAAATTCTCCTTTGTGTTTTTTGAGACTTCTTTGTGTCTTTTGTGAAATAACCATTAGGGTTTTACAAAAAACTAAAAAAATTAGCGTTTTTAATTTGACGCAAAATTGGAATTTGAAAATTGGAATTTGGAACTCGAAATCATAAACTTTAAAACCTAACCCTCTTTCAAATACGCCAAAAACTCACTCCGTTCTATCTCTTCAGCACCCAAACTCGCCAGATGTTTGGTATACACCTGACAATCGATTAGTTTATAGTTTGTGTTTTGAAGAAAGGTGATGAAGGCCACTTTGCTTGCATTGCTTACTTTAGTAAACATGCTCTCACCACAAAACACACCATTGCCCAGATCAATGCCATACAGACCACCTACCAAAATATCCTTCTGCCAAACCTCAACCGAAGTTGCATAGCCCAAACGATGTAAATTGGTATAGGCTTTGATCATTTCATTCGTAATCCAAGTGCCCGCCTGCCCTTCTCGTTTGGCTATGGAACACTCTGAAATAACAGCTTCAAAATCCTTGTTGACCGTCACCGTAAAATCTTTATTTCGAAGTATTTGAACCATACTTTTAGAGACTTTTAAGCGCTGTGGAAACAAAATAAATCTCGGATTTGGCGACCACCATAAGATCAAGTCATTATCATCATTGAACCAGGGGAAAATTCCGTTTTTGTAGGCTAAAAGCAATCGCTGCACCGACAGGTCACCACCAATAGCCAACAGGCCATCGGAGTCGGCCCTATTTGGATTTGGGAACTCGATCTTATCTGTTAAAAACACCATGCCATACACTTTATGTCATTGCTAAATATCACAAAAAAACCTCAATGTTTAGAGCATTGAGGTTTTTTATCATTTTCATTATTGTGATAAAAGGATTTCCTGCCGATAACGTATTAGAACGGCAGATCGTCGTGATCATCCTCTTTCAAGTCGTTTGCAGGTTGAAATGCTTCAGCCGGTGCAACTGGAGGCATGTTGCCCGCAGCACCTTCTTGCAAACTTTCAATACGCCATCCTTGGATAGAGTTAAAATATTTGGTTTCTCCCTGTGGATTGACCCATTCTCTTCCTCTCAGATTGATGCTCACTTTTACATTCTGACCAACTTGGTAATTGTTTAACAAATCGGTTTTATCCTGTACAAACTCAACCATAATATGTTGAGGATATTGCTCTTCTGTAGTCACTACCACTTCTCTTTTTCTGAACCCATTATTTCCAAAAGTTTGGGTTTCTCCTATCATTTTGATTTTTCCTTGTACTTCCATTTGACTAATTTTTATTATTCCTATTTACTGTTATTCTATTCTTTATTTTTTTTATAGCCCTTAATTTCGAATTTTGATTCTTAAAATTAAGAGAGCAACAGCTTCCAAGCGCTGTCAATATCACCATAACTCAGATAATTCCTGGCCATTTTATGCTTTTCACGATGGGTCATTTCTTTAATATTGGCATGATGTTCACCAACACTCTTTATAAAATCGGCAATAGCTTCTTCTGTTGGGAGCTTTTCAATATTGCCTAACATGCCCAAGTCATTTCCCGTAAAAATCATACTGTTTTTAATCGCTTCAGGCATAGCATCGATCCCAATACCAACAGTGCGCAAAGGTTTTGGTACTTTAAAGAATCCATTTTTCGCTCTACTATAATAATCCCCGCCAGCTCGAGCCACTAAGTCCAGCTTTTCTTGATCGATCATTTCATTGTCATCCAGAATTTCATTTGAAATATGAAATTTCACCACTTCACAAATGATCAAATTGCCCGCACCGCCTTCAGTGCCCAATTTTATAACTTCATTGACCTTACATTCAAATTGTATAGGCGATTCTGCCACCCTGAAGGGCTTTACGATATCTGAGTCTAGCATGGTCAAGCCTGCCTTTTCAAATTCATTGATCCCTTTTTCATATTCCGTACTGCTCAATGACGCTTGGTGCACCAAATCATAATTAACAACATTGATCACCACTTCCATCGTGGCCTCTACATTCTCCAAGGTGTGTTTCACACTATTGTTCCTTACCCGTCTTGCAGGAGAAAAAATGAGGACTGGCGGATTCGCACTAAACACATTAAAGAAACTAAAAGGTGATAAATTTGGATTCCCATCGGCATCCATAGTACTGGCAAAGGCAATTGGCCGAGGTGCTACCGCACTTAACAAATAACCATGTAATTTACCTGTAGACAGGTCTTTAGGATCAAAACTTACCATTTATAAAATTGTTAAATGCAAATGTAACCATATTGTTAAACCTATAAAAATGATTTAGAACAAGAATCAAACAATAATATCAACATAATTGCATTAGTTATGTAGTACTTAAAAATTATCGCAATAAAGGTTTCCTATTTGCTAATTTCTTTGAGTATATTTAAAATTACAAACGTATTGATGCCATACCCTATGAACCGAAATATCTTACGGTGGATAATTATTGCCTCGTCCTTTATAATTATCTCATTGATTTTATGGAATACGTACATCTTCTTTCAGAATTTTAAGGCCGAAGAGCGCATAAAAATGCAAAACTGGTCATTTGCCCAATCAGAACTCTTAACATCTGAAAATGAGAATGTGGAACTTACGCTTAAAATTTTAGAAAGCAACCATACCACCCCTATGTTGGCCATTAATAAAGATGGAAGTTTAGGCACTTTCAAAAATATTGACAAAAAGAAAGTAGAAAATCCCACCTCAGTCCAAAATCTTATAACCGCATTTGAAAGCGAAAACCAGCCCATTGAGGTCTATTATAACGACGAAATTTATTACACCATCTATTATGGCAATTCACCTTTAATCAACAAGCTTAAATACTATCCATTGGCATTATTGCTCATTATTGTGCTCTTTGCCGCTGTGGTCTACTTTTTCTATCGCAGTTCAAAGATTGCGGAACAGAACAAACTTTGGACGGGAATGGCCAAGGAAACGGCCCATCAAATTGGTACGCCTCTATCGTCATTAATAGGATGGACCGAAATTTTACGTTCTGAAGATGTCAACCCATCTTATCTATTGGAAATTGAAAAAGACATCGCACGTTTACAAACCATCACCGATCGATTTAGTAAGATCGGGTCTATGCCCACTTTAAAAAGATCAGATATCGTCAAAGAAACTGTCGATTCCTATGAGTATCTAAAAGCGCGTTCCAGCAAATTGATAGGTTTTGAAATTGAAGCACCAGATCATCCTATTTATGTCAATTTGAACCCCCAACTCTACAGTTGGACCATTGAAAATTTAGTAAAGAATGCCATTGATGCCATGAGAGGAAAGGGAAATTTGAAAATAACCATAATTGAAGGCGACAAGGATGTTAAAATTACGGTCACGGATTCTGGCAAAGGACTTTCTAAAGGCTTATTCCAAAAGGTTTTTGAACCTGGATACACAAGTAGAAAGCGTGGTTGGGGCTTAGGACTGTCATTGGCAAAACGGATTGTAGAGGATTACCACGATGGAAAAATAAAAGTGTTACATTCGGAAATTAACAAAGGAACGACCATGCAGATTTCATTAAAATTAATTCCGTAAATTTGGATTATGGAGAACAAGTTTTTCACTTTAAAAGAGGTTGAGTTAAATAACAATTGTCCTGAATGTTATTCAAGAGAAGGATTGCAATTGACATTCAAGCAGCGCTTTGTTGAAAACTTTTTTTATAAAGCCATTACATCAGAAACCGCTCACTCATTATTTTGCAAAGTCTGTGAAACCATGATCTTCCCTGCACGGTGGACCGACGATATTGACAGGGTATTTGAATATCAGCAACGTGCAACACCACCAAAACCATCCTCCTTCAAATTGAAAACCTCATCTTGGATTTTAATGCTCGTCTTGTTCGCAACCTTAACCGCTACCACGCTTCTGTTTATATAAGTTGTTGAGAATTGGATTTATAATCGATCTGAAATTCGTTGAGCTATTGCTTCAAACTCTTCCTTTTCCAAGCTCACCTTATTAATAAATCGAATATCGTCCATACTATGTAACGGGATCAAATGTACGTGTACATGCGGAACTTCCAAACCAACAACAGACATCCCGATACGTTTACAGGGCACGGCTTTTTTTAGTGCAATAGCAACGCTTCTAGAGAATTCCATTAAACCCACATAGGTGGCTTCATCCAAATCAAAAAGTTGATCTACCTCAATTTTAGGAATACAGAGCGTATGTCCTTCGGTATTGGGGTTTACGTCTAAAAAGGCCAAAAAGTCTTTCGTTTCAGCAACCTTGTAACATGGAATTTCGCCATTGACTATTTTAGTAAATATTGATGCCATTTTTTTCGTATTTCTTGTTTCACGCCTCCGATTTGTTGCGGACGGGCAGGCTTGTTTTTTGTTTCTTAAAAGTACTGTTTTTCTTGAAACCCGGAACTCCAAACTCCGAACTCCGAACTCCGAACTCTATAAATATAAAAAGAAAATTCCTGTTAGAATTAATCTTAACAGGAATGTTGTGTTTTTACTAAAAAAGAGCATCCAATAGATTCCTGTCTACGCAGGAATAAGTTTATCTGGATATTTCCAAAATGTCAAATTTCAAAATTCCGTTGGGGACTTGAATATCGGCAACCTCGCCAACAGACTTGCCTAAAAGGCCTCTTCCAATAGGGGAGTTGACTGAAATTTTACCTGATGCCAAATCAGCTTCACCGTCGGCCACCAAAGTATAGGTCATTTCCATGCCATTGGTTTGGTTTTTTATTTTCACTGTTGACAGCACCAAAACCTTGGAACTGTCCAATTGTGATTCATCAATCAAACGGGCATTGGATAAGGTCTCTTCCAATTTGGATATTTTCATTTCCAACATGCCTTGCGCCTCTTTGGCCGCATCATATTCAGCATTTTCGCTTAAATCGCCTTTATCTCTCGCCTCACCAATCGCTCGTGAAGCATTTGGGCGCTCGACATCCTTTAAATAACTGAGCTCTTCCCTTAACTTCTTTAAACCTTCTGCAGTATAATAAGATACTTTACTCATAATTCTTCGTTTTACTATATATAAAATATGCTGAAACCCCGTTTTGGAGAACAGCATAAAAAAAATCCCGTTAAAACGAGATATGAAACAAATATACAAAATATTTACCACAACTTTGAGATTGTTGTAAATTGCATGACAATTTTAAACCTGATGAAACAACTTTTTTTATTTATTGGCCTTATTTTCATAACCGCTTGCAGCAAAAACAATAGCGATGAAAACTGCAAATTCCTGGTCAATGCTGCGGTAAATGTAACCGTCAACATGAATTTACCGCAATATAATCAACTGCAATTCACAAGCAACTCGGTGTATATCGCCAACCAAGGCAATAAAGGTGTTATCGTCATCAATGTTGGTAACGGTTACCGAGCCTGGGATGCTGCAGATCCCAATCACGAACAACAACCTTGTTCCCTACTAACAATTACTGGCGCCAATGCCGTCTGTGGTTGCGTTGACGCCAATAAGTATAGCTTATTTACTGGAGGATCCGTCGGGACCCAACTACCCTGCGGACTCAAGGAATATCGCGTGACCGTATCAGGAAACTCCCTGCATATTACCAATTAGAATTTCAAGGTCGCTCCAATCAGAAAATTGGTGGTAGCTTGTGGAAAATAGCCAGCCCCTTCTATGGTTGTCACTTGGTTTGGATCCGTCCAGGTATCGTCATAGGTATAGTAAAACCCATTGGATATATATTTCTTATTGAAAATATTATTCGCCAGCCCAGAAAATAAAATCGATTTTAGAAAAGGTTTCTTCTGCGAGTCCTCCTTAGATTTTAAATGCCATTCGTAGGTGACATTCACGTCATTCACAAAATAGGCATCCAGTTTAGAAGCTGGAGAATCAGTGTTGCCCATAAACTGTTCCCCTACGTATTTGCTCAACAGGCTTATTTGAAAATGTTCTTTGGGTTGGAACACCAAGGCATTTGACGCCACAAGTTCTGGCGAAAACGAAATATTTGTCTTGCCTAAATCTACCAACTCGCCATCGCGCTCAACAACTGTCTTTTTGGTTTTATTTGAACTCACAGTCACACTTGGCTGAAGACTCCATTGGGAAGTCAATCTCACTGCTGCCTCAATTTCCAAACCTAAACGGTAGCTATCCCCACTATTGGTTCGGATTGGATTTCCGGTTGTATCAAGCTCTCCCGTTAACACCAATTGTTCATTATACAACATATAATAGGCATTGGCGTTGATACGGAATCCTGGATCATCATATCTCCATCCCAGCTCAAAATCATTAAGTTGCTCGGGCTTGACGTCGGTATTGTTTTGAAAATCCTTACGACTTGGCTCTCTGTTGGCCCTGGCATAAGAAAAGTACAAGGCATTTGCTGTATTGAACTGATAGGTCAATCCCGCTTTTGGATTAAAAAAATTAAAGCTTTCATCAATTTCCATGAGATCCGTATCGGAGTTTGTTCCCGTTGTTTTATAACCTACGTTCCGATATTGTAAATCGCCATAAAAACTCAATTGTTCATCAAATTGATAGGTGGCTTTTGCAAACACATTGGCGTCGGTTTTCTTCCCGTTACCATCATAATAGCGATGTCCCTTAGGTGTGTTTCCGGCATATTGTGCCCAAATCACTTCACCAAAATGATCGCCATCGTAAGTACTATACGAAGTTCCAAATGAAAGATTTAAATCCTCCTTTTTATAATTGGCGTTGGCATTGACTACATAGAAGTGGTTATCTAACCAACGACGGCGTACTAAATCACTCCGAGTGATACTTTCACCTCCCAATTCGATATCTTCCATGCCGTATTGTGCCAATTTCTGATTTTCCTTATACTGCTCAAAAAACCCTAAACCACGTGTGTAGTTCAACCCCAATGTGGTGGACCATTGGTTGTTGATGCGCTCATTCCAATGCAATTGGTAATGATCTTGCTTATAGTCGTCAATTTCGTTTTCATAAAACTGAATGTTTCCGTCAGCATCAGTGTACATTCCAGCCGTA
>Ga0208015_1000077_pt1 | contig 65954 bp, 60 predicted proteins | sample 26BtaG_FD_184101 | JGI IMG/M metagenome (GOLD analysis project Ga0208015, IMG submission 184101) | Marine viral communities from Cariaco Basin, Caribbean Sea - 26B_WHOI_OMZ_CsCl (SPAdes) (version 2) | ecosystem: Environmental > Aquatic > Marine > Oceanic | place: Caribbean Sea: Cariaco Basin... | reverse complement strand
CCACCTCTTACCTTTCCGAACAGAGAAGTTAAGCCCGTCAGCGCCGATGGTACTACGAAAGTGGGAGAGTAGGTCGCCGCCTTCCTTGAAAACCTTCATCATTTATTTGATGGAGGTTTTTTTTTGAGATATACCCAAAAAATAGTCATCAAAATAATTTTAGACCTTCAAGAAGTCATATTTTCGACCATTTTCCTTCAATACTACATCCAAAATTAATCTCTTCTATCTATAGAAGCTTAAAATTCTAAAATTGAAGCCCACAGTAATTAATTTAAAAATTATTCTGATCTATCTCTAAATACAAGATGCAATTAGCATCATATATTAATAGAGATTATCACTCCAAATGAATCTTTCTCTATTAATAATATTTTTAAACGTTGAAATAGAGTTTTGTTCATTAAACGTGAATAGCACTTTTTTATTAGTGGCACAACTCTTGAATTACATATGGCTTACCGTGATGCATCCCAGATCCTTCAATGCGATTGGGGTAATCACGAAAATCTAATCACGAACATAACATTGTGGCAACTTCAAAAATGACACAATGTCTTAAATAAAAATATGAATCAATCGAAATTAAAATTGTTGGACAAGCTGTCACTTCAGGATTTACAAGATGACGCAGAGTTTATTCCGCTAATGTCTGTAGAGGATGAAGATGCTATGGACAAGGAAGATTTACCCGAAATTTTGCCGATTTTACCATTGAGAAACACAGTTTTATTTCCAGGCGTTGTTATTCCAATAACTGCTGGAAGGGACAAGTCCATTAAACTTATAAATGAAACCAATAAAGGAAACAAGGTTATTGGTGTTGTTTCTCAAAAAGACGAATTTGAGGAAGAGCCTGGTATTGGGGATATCAATACTATTGGAACTGTAGCTCAAATCCTTAGAGTTCTTAAAATGCCCGACGGTAATACGACCGTAATCATTCAGGGCAAAAAGCGATTTAAAGTGAATGAGGTGATTACAACATCACCATATATGACCGCTACTATCAGTGAAGTATCGGAGGCTCGTCCACCTCGTGAAAATGAGGAATTTTTGGCTATCATTGATTCTATCAAAGAGATGGCTTTACGCATAATAAAGGAAAGTCCTAATCTGCCTTCTGAAGCAGCATTCGCAATAAAAAATATTGAAAGCGCAAGTTTTCTTATAAATTTTGTATCGTCCAACCTAAATATTTCAGTGGAAGATAAACAAGCTCTACTTGAAATCAATGACTTAAAGGACAGAGCTTTGGAAACTTTGCGTTATATGAATGTCGAAATCCAAAAGCTTTCTTTGAGAAACGATATTCAATCCAAAGTACAGAGTGACATAAACCAGCAACAACGTGAATACTATCTTCAGCAGCAAATGAGGACCATCCAAGAGGAGCTTGGTGGATCTTCGATGGATGAAGAAATTGACGAAATGCATGAGAGAGCTCAAAAGAAAAAATGGAGCAAGGAGGTTCAAGAACATTTCGATAAGGAACTGACCAAGATGCGTCGTATGAATCCGCAGGTAGCAGAATTTAGTATACAACGTAATTACTTAGATCTGTTATTGGATTTGCCGTGGAACGTATATAGTAAAGATAAGTTCGATTTAAATCGTGCTAGAAAGATCTTAGATAGAGATCATTATGGATTGGACGATGTTAAAAAAAGAATTATTGAATATTTGGCTGTTCTAAAGCTTCGGAATGACATGAAATCACCAATTTTATGTTTATACGGACCTCCAGGTGTAGGTAAAACTTCTCTTGGAAAATCTGTTGCTGAAGCTTTGGGTAGAAAGTACGTTCGAATGTCTCTAGGAGGTCTTCGCGATGAAGCGGAAATCCGTGGCCATAGAAAAACATATATTGGGGCAATGCCGGGTAGAATAATCCAAAGCATTAAAAAGGCGGAAACGAGTAATCCGGTTTTCGTTTTGGACGAAATTGACAAAATTTCGGTAAGTAACCAAGGAGATCCTTCTTCGGCCATGCTGGAAGTCTTAGATCCGGAACAAAATAATTCTTTCTACGACAACTTTTTAGAACTTGGCTATGATCTTTCAAAAGTTATGTTTATTGCAACCTCCAATAGTTTGAGCACCATTCAACCAGCTCTTCGAGACCGTATGGAGATTATAAATGTTACTGGTTATACCATTGAGGAAAAGGTTGAAATAGCGCGTCGTCACTTACTTCCAAAGCAATTGAAAGAACATGGAATGGATAAAGCGGCACTTCAAATTCCAAAAAAGCAATTGGAAAAAATTGTTTCTGGATACACAAGGGAAAGTGGTGTGCGGGCTTTGGAAAAGCAGATTGCGAAAATGGTTAGATACGCTGCCATGAAAATTGCCATGGATGAAGAATATGAAACCAAAGTTACCGATAAAATCGTGGTTGAAGTATTGGGCGCTCCAAAAATGGAACGCGATAAATACGAGAACAATGATGTTGCTGGGGTGGTTACAGGACTAGCTTGGACCAGTGTTGGAGGTGATATCCTGTTTATCGAATCTGCACTTTCAAAAGGGAAAGGGACCTTAAATATGACCGGAAATTTAGGGAAGGTCATGAAGGAGTCTGCAACGATCGCAATGGAATATATAAAATCCAATGCGGAGATTCTCGGCATTAATTCTGATATTTTTCAAAATTACAACGTACACATTCACGTACCCGAAGGCGCGACTCCCAAAGATGGGCCAAGTGCCGGAATTACCATGCTCACTTCGTTGGTTTCTTTGTTTACCCAAAGAAAAGTAAAGAAAAGCATTGCTATGACGGGAGAAATAACCTTACGTGGAAAAGTTCTTCCGGTAGGTGGAATCAAAGAAAAGATTCTTGCCGCCAAAAGAGCACATATTAAGGAAATTATACTCTGTGAGGACAATAGAAGAGATATAGAGGAAATAAAAGAAGACTATCTCAAAGGGCTAACATTTCATTATGTAAAGGATATGAGTGAAGTGGTAGAGGTAGCCTTGACCAAAGAAAAGGTAAAAAACGCAAAAGTGCTATAAATTCTCGGGTAAAAAGAATTTTATATTTTAACAGGTGAAGAGATGAACTAGGTTCTACTTTTCACCTGTTTTTTTTATCACTTTCACGAAGCCTAAAAATAAATATTGCTTACTTTCGTTTTTAATTTTACTTACGGTAACTTGCGCCCTTATGAGCCAAAAGGTTTTCTTGATTTTCCTCATTTTTTCAGCCACACTTACAGCGCAGATAGGCGGTAATTCTACGTATCAATTTCTTAACCTAGTAAATAATCCAAGGATGGCAGCACTTGGTGGAAAGGTAGTTACGAACTATGATTACGACCCGGTTCAGGCCATATGGAATCCGGCAAGTATAAATCCAGAAATGGATAACCAACTTTCCTTAAATTATTCAAACTATATTGGCGATATAAATTATGGAACTGCCGCCTATGCCTATTCCTGGGATAGAAGGACCCAAGTAATTCACGCAGGAGTTACCTACATGAATTACGGAAAATTCGATGGTTATGATGAATCGGGGAATCCAACCAATAGTTTTAGTGGAAACGAGGTAGCTTTTTCTGTTGGTCATGCACGTAATATTCCATTTACCGATTTCCACGTTGGGGTGAACTTAAAACTTATTTCTTCCAAACTGGAACAATATTCCTCTCTTGGTGGCGCACTTGATATTGGGGTTATGTATTTCAACGAGGATTGGGATCTTAACATTACTGCTGTTGGTAGAAATTTAGGCACACAGTTTACGGCTTACCATGAAGAGTATGAGCCACTTCCATTTGAACTGTTATTGGGAATTTCGCAAACATTGGAAAATATTCCAGTGAGATGGCATTTTACACTCGAGAATATGCAAAAATGGAATGTTGCATTCTCAAATCCTGCTAGGGAAGAAACTGATTTGGAAGGAAATGTCAAAAAAGAGAATATCAATTTTATTAATAATGCTTTCAGACACATGATTATTGGTGTAGAGTTATTTCCTGAAAGTGGATTCAATATCCGGCTTGGATATAATTTCAGGCGTGGTGAAGAATTACGGATTGAAGAGAAAAGAGCATTTGCAGGATTAAGCGGAGGATTTTCCATTAAATTAAACAAGCTCCGTTTAAGTTATTCGTATGCAAAATATAGCACTGCCGCCAATGCCAGTTTCTTTGGGCTTAATATGGACCTTCAATAATTCTGCTTCCGTCTGCTAAGTACTACAAAATGAAAAAAATTACAATCGCTATTGATGGCTATTCTTCCACAGGAAAAAGTACGGTAGCAAAACAACTTGCTGATCATTTGGATTATGTCTATGTGGATACCGGAGCGATGTATCGTGCCGTAGCTCTATTTGCGATGCGAAATGGAATCATTTCCAATGAGCATTTTGATAAGGAGAAATTAGTACAAAACCTTTCAAAAATTGAGCTAGAATTTAAAAAATTAGAGGGTACAGAGAAAGCTAGAATTTTTCTTAATGGAAAAGATGTTGAGGATGATATTAGAAATCTGAGGGTTTCCCAATTTGTAAGCCCTATTGCGACAGTGCATGAAGTTCGATTGAAGCTAGTGGCCCAACAACAAAAGATGGGCGAGGAAAAGGGAGTTGTAATGGACGGGCGAGATATAGGAACCGTAGTTTTTCCAAATGCGGAGTTGAAGATATTTATGAAAGCCTCTGCCAGTGTACGTTCTTTAAGAAGATATAATGAGCTTTTGGAAAAAGGGGAAGATGTTGAATATGAAAACGTTTTAAGGAATATTGAAGAGAGAGATCATATTGATACTACGCGGGAGGATTCGCCTTTAAGGAAAGCAGTGGATGCCATAGAACTAGACAATTCCAACATGAACACACAAGATCAGTTCCAGATTGTTCTACAATTGGCAAAAGATCGTATTGCCGGTCGAGTTTAGTTACTTCTCTTTAGGTTTAAGTCTCTCACATATTCTTTAATCACATAAACAATGAACTCATTTTTTAAAGAATTCAAAAATTTCGCCATTAAAGGAAATATGATCGATATGGCGGTCGGTATAGTCATAGGTACTGCTTTCAACAGTGTGATAAGTACAATTGTTAAGAAGGTCATTATGCCGCCACTATCCCTGCTTACGGAAGGCGTGAATCTTTCCGATAAAAAATATATACTTCACGAAGCAACAGAAGCCAAAGAAGAAGTTGCTATTGGGTATGGAGAGCTTTTGGAAGTGCTTATCGACTTTCTAATTATTGCCTTCACAATCTTTATGATTGTGAAATTTTTAAATCGTTTTAAGAAAAAGGCCGAAGATCCGCAGGATAAGACAGTAGAAACACCCAAAAATATTCAGTTGTTATCCAATATCGAAAAGTTACTGGAAGAGCAGAATAAGATAATGAGCAAGAAGGATCATGGATAGAGTAAAAGAGTAAAATATGATTGTAGAATCTCATTTACTCCTTTACCCTGTAGGCTACTCCTTTGCTGGTTTGAGTTTTTCCCACTTCACTAAATTCAAAAGTATATTGATCCTGGGATGTGGTAAGGATTTTGATCAAAATCGCTTTCTTTTCTGCTTGATTCTTCGGATTTAACTTCTTTATTATATACTCGCAGTTATTTATCCAGCGAATTGAAGAGGTATCAGACTTGCCTTGAAAAAAATCAATTTCGATTGAATCATTTCGAACAATTGTAGTGGTGAACATTTCTGTTCCAACAAGAGCTTCAAACTCGAAGCTACCCGTTTTAAAGTCGGCACAGTTTCTATCAGATTCATAACATCCGGTAAACATAAGAGCTAAGCAAAAAAGGTATAAGAAACGCATAATTCAAATTTTACGCGAATTTCCGAAAAATTAATGACACCTCGTTAGTTTTCATAGTTCTTAAAAGAACCATCGTGGTAAAACACTACAATTCTATCTATTCTTTTTCCTGACAAACTTTTTAAATTTTCTAAGTCCATTCCCGAAGCCGGACTTTCGAAATTATTCGGTTTTAAAGTTTGCCTAGGGCCATCAGAATTATTATCTGCATATGAGCTTTTGGAAGCGGTAGAAGGGAAGATTCCTTTTCCCAAAACCAACCAATCTAAATCCACTTCTTCAAATCGCTGTAGTATTTTCATTACGAATTCTAGGCTGGGTTTATTTCTTCCTGAGACTAAATGTGAAATTGTGGATCGGTTAAAATCAATTTCTTCGGCAAGAGCAGAGGCAGTCAAACCATAAAATTCCATAATTTTTTCAAGCCTAGAAGCAAAGTCCACTCCGTTTACCATTGTAACAAAATTTAAATGTAACTGATGTTTACAAAGGTAATAAAAACAAATTAGATGTAGGGATGTGTTGGAAAAATTTGAATATTTACATTAATTTTTCTATTCAATTGAGCTAATGTAATTGACTGATTATAAGTTAATTAATATTAAAATATGTTAACATACTTAAAATACCTAAAAATCCCATTAAAATAGTGGCCTGTTAGTTTACAACTGTATACAATAATGTAATTTAGTTACGGTTACTTCTGTAAACAAGACTATGTTTAACTTTGTAAACGAGATTAAATAACATGAAAATAAGAGATTGGTACAAGGATAATTGGGAGCATAGATTGGAAGGGAGATATATTTCGTTAGAAATGATTCTGCCAATATTGGATGCTTATAAGGATAAATTTGAAATTTCATATATTGGCATTTCCGAAGAAGACCGAACAATTCCATTGATAAGAATTGGCACTGGGAAAAAAGTAATTTTGGCATGGTCTCAAATGCACGGAAATGAATCGACAACTACAAAAGCACTTTTTGATCTTTTTAAATTCTTGAATGACCCGTCAATTTATCAAGATAAAATTGTCGATTTTTTGAATGAATTCAGTTTGTTAGTAATACCAATGCTTAATCCCGACGGTTCAGAATACTATACGCGCGAAAACGCCAATAAAGTAGATCTAAATCGAGACTTTCAGGATCTTTCTCAACGGGAAAGTCGTTACTTGCGCTCAGTTTTTAAAGAAGTCCAGCCAGTTATGTGTCTTAATATGCATGATCAGCGTACAATCTATGGTGCTGATTTTGGAAAACCTGCTACAATTTCATTTTTAGCCCCGGCGGCAGATATAGATAGAAATATTACAACGGCCCGGAAGAACGCAATGGAAAAGATTGTTCGAATGGCAAGAGGGCTCGAGAATCTTATCCCTGGACAAATTGGTAGATATGACGATCGTTTTAATGCAAATTGCGTAGGAGATTCCTTTCAAATGGAAGGAGTGCCTACAATTCTATTGGAAGCGGGGCATTTTCCTGATGATTATCAAAGAGAAAAGACACGTGAACTTGTATTTTATTCGCTACTAACCTTGTTTGGAATTCTGGGCCCAGGAGATAAAGATCTAGGCTCTGAAGAATACTTCCGGCTCCCAGAAAATACCACTAATTTTAGAGATATAATCCTCAGAAATGCCATACTTCCTTTGCACGAAAATGCGGTAGATATTTCTATCCAATATTTGGAGACTTTAAGTGAAGGAAATATTAAATTTGTGCCGTATGTTGATGCAATTGGGTTATTGTCAGAACTATACGGACATATGGAGATTGACTTGAATTTTTCCAAAATATTAACAAATTCGCAAGAATCATTAACAGTTGGCGTTAAAGTTCCGAAATTGTATGATAAAAATGAGAAATCAATAAGCCTTTTTAAATAGAAATATTTTTTAATACCATAAAACCCCGTATTTTTGCAGAAAAATATCACTATGTCAAAATACAAGCTAGATGACACAGATCACAAGATTCTCGATCTGTTGATAGATAATACCAGAATCCCCTTTACTGATATTGCAAAGAAGCTAGACATTTCTGCAGGCACGGTTCACGTGAGGGTTAAAAAGATGGAAGAAGCAAGTATCATAACTGGTTCTTCACTAAACGTTGATTATAACAAATTGGGTTATTCCTTCATTGCCTACGTTGGAATATTTATTTTTAAAACATCCCAGACACAATTTGTTTTAGAGCGAATCAGCGAGATTCCTTATATTACGGTGGCTCATGTTACTACGGGAAAATTTAATATTTTCTGTAAAATAAGAGCACGTGATACTGCACACGCAAAAGATATCATTTATCAGATTGATGATATTGAAGGAGTGAGCCGTACTGAAACCATGATTTCCATGGAGGAAAGTATTAATGATAAGAAAAGGTTATTACATTCAATATTTAACGACCTATAAATCCCCTTATGTTATTAAAAAACCTTTGCATTCCCCGCAAAGGTTTTTTTTTATACTTTTCCCACTTATTCGAATTTTTGCCGATCATGGAAATTGGCTGCCAGAATCAAATGATTCCGGATTGTTAAACTGACATATTTTTGTTTATGAAAATATTTAAACTTTTAAAGGATACATACCAAAGCTGGGATAAGAATGATCCTTGGGCCAAAAGTGCCGTGATAGCATATTACGCCCTTTTCTCATTGCCTTCCCTTTTAATTATTACCGTTCATCTTGCGGGAGTCTTCTTTGGAAAAGAAGCTGTAGAGGGCCGAATTACTTCCCAGATCTCTGGGTTAATAGGAAAAGGCAGTGCAGATTTAATTCAAGCAATGATTATAAATTCAGCGCTCTCTGAAAGTTCCACTCTTTTTATCATTTTTGGAATTGGAATGTTGATTTTTGGTGCAACGGGAGTGTTCTTTCAACTTCAAAAAGCTCTTAACGATATATGGAGTGTGAGAGCCAAAAAGAATACACTCTTAGATACTTTGAAGCGCAGAGCAGTCGCATTCGGAATGGTTTTGGCAATTGGACTTCTTCTTTTAATCTCATTGGTAATTAGTACAGCTGTAAATGCTTTTAGTGACTATATTGGCAGTTATTATGCGGATTTATCTACTGGAATAATTCAAATATTAAATTTTGTTTTCTCTCAAATAATAATTACTGCCCTTTTTGCGACGATATTCACATTGTTACCAGATGTTAAGGTCAAATGGCGCACCAATCTAATTGGGGCATTTATGACCTCGCTATTGTTTCTTATAGGAAAATACTTAATTGGTTTTTACTTTTCTACCTCAGACCCGGCTTCAGTTTACGGCGCAGCGGGAAGTGTTGTATTAGTTTTAATGTGGGTCTATTACACATGTTTAATATTGTTTTTTGGAGCAGAGTTTACAGTGAATTGGGCGCTGCACCGAAACATTAAAATAGAACCTTCGGAAAATGCCACTCTTTCCTACGAGCTGGAAATGAAAGAACTCAGGGAGTATAAAAGAAAAGTTGAAGAAGATAAAAAAAAAGCCGAAACCTTAGCGAATAACTAAATTATAGTATTTTATCCTGAATATTAAGAAAATATTGGCCCCTAAAATTTGAATTTCCTCCTGATTCACAATATATTGGACTTAAATTGAAATTTAATTAAAAGAAGAATTATGAAAAAGAGAATAGCAATATTGGCGACAGACGGTTTTGAAGAATCTGAATTAAAATCTCCAAAAGAGGCGATGGAAAAAGAGGGATTTGAAGTGGAAATTATTAGTGAAAAAGAGGGTAAAATTAAAGCTTGGAATGAGGGCAATTGGAGTAGAGATTATCAGGTAGATAAAGCAATTGAAAACGCCAATCCTTCAGATTATAATGCGTTAATGCTTCCGGGAGGTGTTATAAATCCTGACAAGCTTCGAAGAAATCAAAAAGCACTTGAATTTGTTAAACATTTTTTTACAGAAAAAAAACCGGTAGCGGCAATTTGTCATGGGCCACAGGTTTTAATTTCTGCGGGTGTTGTAAAGGGTCGTAAAATGACTTCCTTTGAATCCATTAAAGATGATCTTGTCAACGCTGGAGCTAATTGGGTAGACCAAGAAGTTGTAGTAGACCAAGGCTTTGTAACAAGTCGAAGTCCAGAAGATTTGCCGGTCTTTAACTCGAAACTGATTGAGGAAATTAAAGAAGGAAAGCATAGAGGCCAACATGCCTAATTAATATCGAATAAAAAAAGAGGCTGGATGGCCTCTTTTTTTTTATGTGATTTTAGAATGATCTATTCTTCTTCCTCATCGAGTTTGGGTTTTTCCGGCATTTCGCTAATAGGTTCATGGAAATCCGCAACTTCATAGTCATCTTCGTCAAAATTGGCCATTGTAGTCTCTAAGCGAGAACTCACCTTAACCAAATAAACCGTATCAATGGTTTTCACTTCTACAGCCTCCACCAGTTCATTTCTGGCATTTTTAAAAGTAATTACATGGTCATCATCGTACCCATCAGGATACTTTTCAACCAGTAAGGTTAGAATTTCAGGAGTCAGTTTCCGATAATCAACAATAATGCGCTTCATTAAAATAAATGCTTTTAGGTTTGGGTATAAAACTATTCAAAAATTAATAATCGAAAAATGATTTGCATATTTTTTTTAAAAACTTTTATAGTATTCAAAAGCATTAATAATCAACTCATTATCTACAGTGCAATCATGGTGGAATTTCCCAAAATCTTCCATTAACACGAATAAAACCTTCCCATTTCTATTTTTCTTATCGTATATGGTCAGTTTTTGAATATGCTCAATATCATTTTTGGTAAAACGTTGCTTTGGAAATAAAGAAAGTATATGCTGTGTAATGTCGGAGACCTTTGCTTTTTGCAACTCAAGAATCTCGCTAGATATATGGGATGCGAGTATCATTCCGATCGCAACGGCTTCGCCATGAAGCATCGGATTTCTGTCTTTATGGTTCAAAAAATGTGATTCAATTGCGTGTCCAAGAGTGTGTCCAAAATTTAGAATTTTGCGTTTCCCTTTTTCAAAAGGATCTTCTTGCACAATTTTATTTTTAATCTCTACAGATTCCCAGATAAGCTTTTCAAATTCCGTCCTGTTTAAAGGATCCATAGATTTTATTTTTTTCCACGTATGTTCATCCTTTATCAAACCATGCTTAATTATTTCTGCCATTCCTGAAAGAAGCTGGGAGTGGGGAAGGGTGTCCAAAAATGAAATATCCAACAGAACCATATTTGGGAGTTGTACCGTCCCAACTTGATTTTTAATATTGCCCAAGTCAACACCATTTTTACCTCCCACAGAGGCATCAACCATGGCCAAGAGAGAGGTGGGAATATTGATGAACGACAATCCGCGTTTAAAGGTAGAAGCTATAAAGCCTCCTAAATCTGTAACGACACCTCCGCCCAGATTAATGATCAAGCTACTACGGTCTGCTTCTTTAGTAGATAGGTCTTCCCAAACATCAAGACATGTAGAAATATTTTTAAAATTTTCCCCAGGGGTTATGCTGATAATTTCATAGGCAACTTGAGAACTAAAATGTTCAAGAAAATATGGCAGACAATGGTATTCTGTGTTCTTATCAACTATAATAAAAACCTTTGATGGGCCTAGTTTTTTAATTTCAAAAACCAATTTATTCCACCCACTTTCGTTTAAGTAAACAGTTCCTTTTTCTGAGGACATTTTTTTAGAATTTTGAGATGCTTTATTCTTTAATTGGATTTCAAATCTAGCTATATTTGCACACTTTATTTTTACAATATGCCCACAAAAAATTATTTCGACAATACTGAAATCGCCTTTAAATTAAAAAGCGACTCAGAACTGGAACGTGCTTACTTTTTATTTAAGATGATTTCCAAAGAACCATTGGTTAGAATAGGGAGTGCAGTTACCAAATTTGCTTTAAATCTTCATCTTCCGGTTGAGGGATTGATTCGATCTACAGTATTTGATCATTTTTGCGGTGGAGTAAGTGAGACCGATTGTATGCCTACTGTAGATAAGCTGCATAATGTAGGAGTGTTCTCAGTATTGGACTATTCTGTTGAAGGGAAGGAAGAAGATGCGCAATTTGACTTCACTGCTTCAAAGGTAATGGAGCTTACCAAATTTGCAAAGAATAAGAGTGCGATGCCGTTTTCGGTATTCAAACCCACAGGTTTTGGGAAATTTGAGCTTTTTCGAAAAATTACGGAGAAGGAAAAATTGTCTGAAGAAGAAGAAATGCAGTGGTTAAAGGTAATAGAGCGATATGAAGTAGTATCAAAAGCCGCTTATGATTGCGATATCAGTCTGTTGATAGATGCTGAACAATTTTGGATGCAGGAAGCAGCCGATATCCTCTGTGAGCGTATGATGGAGAAATATAATAAGGAAGAGCCAATAATATTCAACACCCTACAATGCTATCGGTGGGACAGGATGGATTATCTAAAGGAGCAGCATAGAAAAGCTAAGGCTGGTGGTTATAAGCTTGGATTTAAAGTGGTAAGAGGAGCTTATATGGAACAAGAAAATGAGCGAGCCATCGAGAAAGGATATCCCACTCCAATTTGTAGTAGCAAAAAAGCCACAGATGACAATTTTAATGCTGTCATGAAATATATTATGGAAAACCTAGAAGACATTTCAGTGTTCATAGGTACTCATAATGAGGAGAGCACCTATCTTGCAATGGATCTTATGGAGAAGATGGGGATTCATAAAGAGGACCGAAGATTGTGGTTTGGACAACTATACGGAATGAGTGACCATATAACCTACAATCTTGGTGAGATGGGTTATAACGTAGCTAAATACATACCCTTTGGCCCTGTCAAGGATGTTATGCCCTATTTAATACGAAGAGCTGAGGAAAACACTTCAGTAGCCGGCCAGACTAGTCGTGAATTGGGATTGTTGAAAAAAGAAAAAGAACGCAGAAATCTTTAAAGCTTTCAGAGTAGTGTATTATTGCTAAGGTCTAAAGAGAATGGAATTTTGTGGATTTAGATATTCCAATAATTAAGAATACTTTGTCAACCGTGGCTAAAAATAGATCTAGCGTAAATTTCAATAAGATTAAATTCCTGTGAAAATCACGACGCTGTAAGGAAAAGTATCCCATTTAGCTTCTGAAAATATTTTTCCCTGAATCACTCTTCAAATGCAGCTGTCATCACAGTTGCTAATTTGTCGCAGTTTTCAATTCTTATTTTTAAATTCTTTTCAGAAATTTTTCCCTTGATAACGTATTGTCTACAAGAATCCAAACGGGTAGCGCTTTCAGAAAAAATAACTTTACCATCCCGTAAAAGTGTGCTAACAACAGATGTGTCCAGCTGATTTTGAGTAAGGAAATCCACTGTGTTTTCAGAAAAGGCTCGATCCTTTAACCGTATGTTTTTTAAAGTACGGGATTGAGCTCCATAAGCACAGGATGTTTTTTTTCCGCTCAGAATAAAAAACAAGAGAAGAAGGCCAATTGCAAAACCACCAGAAAAATATACAAGTCGATATCTCAGTCTCATTGTTGGGAAATTGAAGGGAAGTTGAGGAAATTATAAGTGGTGTTCCATAGTATGGAACATATATATTTATAAGACATTTTATTAAAAAATCAATAAGTTAAGATCGCTATAGGGAAGATCGAACCAATCAGCAACGGCTTTGTTCGTTAGAATTCCGCGGTAAAAGTACAACCCATTTTTTAAACCCTGATCAAAACGGATGGCATTTTCCAATCCGCCGTGTTCTGCCATCTCTAAGATATACGGACTCACGATGTTGCTTATTGATAGTGAAGCGGTTTTTGGGTATCTCGCGGGAATATTAGGCACTCCATAATGTATTACATCGTGTTTAATAAAAGTTGGACTATCGTGGCTCGTCATTTCGGTTGTTTCGAAACATCCACCCATATCAACACACACATCAATAATAACGGCCCCTTTCTTCATTCTTTGAACCATTCCTTCCGTAACCACAATAGGAGCGCGGTTATGACCGCGAATTGCGCCAATTGCAACGTCGCAGCGTAAAAGCGCTTTCGTTAAATTCTTTGGTTGTAGTGTAGAAGTATGAAGAATTCTGCCAACATTGGTCTGTATTCTTCTCAATTTAGTTACCGAACTATCAAATACTTTTACACTTGCTCCTAATCCCAGAGCTGAACGAACTGCAAATTCGCCTACTGTTCCAGCTCCAATAACCACTACCTCAATTGGAGGTACCCCGCTGATATTTCCGAAAAGTAAGCCATTGCTTTTTTCTGCATTTACCATTAATTCTGAAGCAATCAAAACAGAGGCAGTTCCTGCAATTTCACTTAATGCGCGTACTAGCGGAAAGCTATTAGCTTCATCTTTAATAAATTCAAAGGCTAGCGCAGTAATTTTCTTCTTAGCAAGAGCATTGAAATATTCTTTTTTACGGGTTTTTAGTTGAAGCGCAGAGATTATAACGGTTTTGGGCTGAATAAGCTCCAATTCATCTAAGGTGGGTGGCTCCACTTTAAGGATCATGGGGCATCCAAAAACTTTTCTGGTGTCTTTGGTAATTTGGGCGCCCGCTTCAGAATATTCCTTATCCGAAAAACCTGATTCCAAACCCGCGTTTTTTTCCATGAGGACCCTGTGACCATTATTGACTATGGCACTTACTGCGTCAGGTGTTAAGCAAATTCTTTTTTCCTGAAAATAAGCTTCTCTCGGAATACCGATAAAAAGTTCGCCTCTCTGTCGCGCTATCTCAAGAGTTTCTTCCTGTGGCAACAATTGTGCTTTTGTAAATGGGGTGGTGGGGTGGTGGGCCATAGTAGCTGATTTGCCGCGTGAAGTTACGCAATAAATCCAATATTTAACAAATCTAAATATGGGTTAGCACTTTTGGCGTCTTAATTAGCCTATTTTAGTTTTCAACAGAAACGAGCCGAAGGGTTCTGCTGCCATCTTTGTTTTTTTCAAGGATCAATTTCTGTGCATCTTCTGGGATCAAACTCGAGATTTTTTCAGGCCACTCAATAAATATCCAATTTCCGCTATACAGATAATCTTCAACTCCTAAATCTAGGGCTTCGTTGGGATCATCGATTCGATAAAAATCGAAATGATAAATGAGTCCTTCCGTGGCTTCATATTCATTCACGATAGAAAAAGTAGGGCTTGCGGCCAATTCCGAAGCCCCCAATTGTTTGCACATTTCCTTTATAAGTGTTGTTTTTCCAATTCCCATTGCACCGTAAAACAAAATTATTTTTGAATTTGAAGCCGAAAGAACTTGTTTTGCGATTGTTGGCAAATCTTCTTGCCTATAAGTTATATTCATATCTCAAGAAAAATACAATTTACATTTTCAAAAAACCCTCGTTCAATGGAAAAATTATTTTATTTCGGAGTGAATACAGTAAATGGAATGATCATTTCTTCCAAGGAAACTCCACCGTGCTGATAGGTGTTTCTAAAATAGCTCACATAGTGATTATAGTTGTTTGGATATGCGAAGAAATAATCGTTTTTCGCAAATATAAACGAACTACTCATGTTTATTGTGGGCAGCTTAATAGATTTAGGATCCTTTGCCGCTAAAACTTCCTTGTTATCGTAAGTAAGACTTTTACCTGTTTTATATCTTAAATTTAGACTTGTATTCTTATCTCCTATGACTTTGGATGGGTTCTTAACGTTTATAGTACCGTGGTCCGTTGTGATTATCAATTTAAAGCGCATTCTGGCGGCTTGTTGGATAATTTCGAGAAGCGGAGAGTTTTTAAACCAACTTTGGGTCAATGACCGGTATGATTTATCTGTTGATGCCAATTCCTTAATTACTTCCATTTCCGTTTTGGAGTGGGATAGCATGTCGACGAAATTATAAACAACCACGGTTAAGTCTTCATCCTTGTGGCTCTTAAAGTTTTCAACCAGTTTTTTACCTTGTTTTAGACTGACAATTTTATGGTAGCTCCAATTAATATCTAATCTTAGTCTCTTTAGTTGGGCAGCTAAAAACTCTTCTTCTTTCATATTTTTTCCGCCCTCTTCTGTATCATTCAACCAAAGATTAGGATGCATTTTTTCCATATCGCTCGGCATTAAGCCGGAGAATATTGCATTTCTGGCATATTGAGTAGCCGTTGGGAGAATACTACAGAAAAGTTCTTCTTGGGTCTTTTTATACAGATTAGCTATAAAAGGTTCCATAGCTTTCCACTGATCGAGCCTTAAATTGTCAACTACTACAAGAAGGGTAGGCGATCCTTTCTCCAATTGTGGCTGGACTTTATCTTTAAATAAAGTGTGGCTCATTGTGGGGGCATCTTCTGGATCTGAAAACCAATCGGGATAGTTTTTATCAATGAATTTGAAAAATTGGTTGTTAGCTTCAGCTTTTTGAGATTCCAGAATTTCAGCCATACTGGGATCTTCAATGTTTTCCAGTTCAAGTTCCCAATAGATCAATTTTTGATAGAGGTCTTTCCATTCGTCAAAACTGTTAACCATGGAAAGATCCATTGCTATTTTTCGAAATTCCTGTTGATAATTTGAAGTGGTCTTTTCAGAAACCAATCGGCTGTGGTCCAGATTTTTTTTAAGACTGAGTAGGATTTGATTGGGATTGACAGGCTTGATCAGGTAATCTGCGATTTTAGCGCCTATGGCTTCCTCCATAATATATTCCTCCTCACTTTTGGTTATCATTACAACTGGAATTGATGCTTGGCGTTCCTTTATCTCCGAAAGGGTTTCAAGACCCGATAGTCCGGGCATATTTTCATCAAGAAATACGATGTCGAAATTTATTGTTTTAATTACTTCCAAAGCCTCAGAACCACTTTTGGCAGTTGTTACGTCGTAGTTCTTTTTTTCAAGGAAAAGAATATGGGGTTTAAGCAAATCTATTTCATCATCTACCCACAGTACTTTTATGTTGCTCATATATGTATATTTGTCATTATTCTCCAAGGCTTATGCGAAGGAGTATCATTAATTTTAATTTTTAAACAATTCTGCATTACTTGTGAAGAATCTCTTCAAAAATAGGCCTGAATTATTTGAAAAGATTTTTGCAGCTATTAATTAAACGTTAAAGTTTGAAAACCCTTCCAAAGCTTAAGATTATCAACGACCCCATCTATGGTTTTATTACAATTCCTAGCGAATTGGTATTTGAACTCATTGAGCATAAATATTTCCAAAGATTAAGGAGAGTTTCCCAAATGGGATTTTCTTATATCGTTTATCCTGGAGCGCATCATACACGTTTTCATCATGCATTGGGGGCTATGTTTTTAATGCAAAAAGCGGTTCAGGTTCTTCAATCCAAAAAGATTAAAATTTCAAAAATCGAAGAGGAGGCATTATACATCGCCATATTGTTGCACGATATTGGTCATGGTCCGTTTTCCCACGCCATGGAAAACAGCATTGTTGAGAATATTTCTCATGAATATATTTCTATGAGATTTATGGAAGCTTTGAACCGGGAATTCAATCAAAAACTATCTTTAGCTATCAAAATATTTAAAAATGACTATTCAAGAAAATTCTTCCACCAATTAGTAGCTGGGCAACTGGACATGGATCGACTGGATTATTTAAAAAGGGATAGTTTTTATACCGGAGTTTCTGAAGGCACGGTAAATTCTCAACGCTTGATCGCCATGTTAAATGTTAAGAATGACGCTTTGGTTGTGGAGGAAAAGGGGATTTATTCTGTCGAAAACTTCATTTTGGCCCGGAGGATGATGTATTGGCAAGTATACCTGCATAAAACTGGTGTAGTCGCTGAGCAGTTGCTGGTGAGAGTATTGAAGAGAGCGAAATTTCTTTCTTCAAAAGGAATCGACCTTCCGGCTAGTAAACCTCTAAAGTATTTTATCGATAACCATATAGGTGTTGAAGATTTCTCAGAAAAAGTTCTGGAGATATTTTCTAAATTGGATGATAACGATATTGTTTCAGCGATGAAAAATTGGGTGGAGGCAGATGATTTCGTGTTAAGAAATCTATGTGAAATGCTCTTAAATAGGGATTTATTAAAAGTGAAAGTAAAGTCTAGACCTTTTTTAAAGGGGAAATTAGAAGAGAAAAACGCCGCGGTTAGGGCAGCTTATAATATTTCGGAAGAAGAAGCGGCATACTTTGTATTCTCGGGAAAACTGGAAAATCAGGCTTACAGTATGGAGAAAGACACCATCAACTTAATTCGAAAAAACGGTAAGATTGTAGATGTGGCCAAGGCAAGCGATCAGTTGAACTTAGAGGCTCTTTCAAAATCTGTTATCAAATACTATATGTGCTATCCCAAAAAACAATAGATACCTATAGTGACTAATCCCTTTTTTTCTATTTTTGCAAGAATGAAAACTCACGACCTGTACCCAATTTATAATAAGAACAGTAACTTGCAGCTGATTCTTTTGGTTCATACGTTCGCACAAAGCCATAGACAGCAATGAAGTTTACAGCAGCACAAATAGCAGAATTACTTAACGGTACCGTTGATGGAGATGAAAATGTCCAAGTTCACACCCTTTCTAAGATTGAAGAGGGAAGTGATGGAAGTCTTACTTTTTTGGCAAATCCGAAATACATCAACTATATATATTCAACTAAAGCTTCTATTGCCATAGTGAATCATGATTTTGTGGCTGAACACCCGGTGCACAGTACCTTGATAAGGGTGGAAAATGCTTATAAAGCATTTTCCCAACTCTTGGAATATTACAATCAAGTGAAGATGAGCAAAATGGGAATTGAAGAACCCGTGTTTGTTTCCAAAAGTGCCAAATATGGAGAAAACTTGTATCTTGGCGCTTTTTCATATTTAGGTGAAAATGTTGTTATTGGAGATAATGTAAAGATTTATCCCAATGTGTATATAGGTGATAATGTCAAAATTGGAGACAATACTATTTTGTTTACTGGGGTTAAACTATATTCAGAAACAGTAGTTGGGAAATCCTGTGTTTTAAATAGTGGAGTAGTAATTGGTGCAGATGGATTTGGTTTTACCCCGAATGAACAGGGAGAATACCATAAAGTTCCTCAGACGGGTAATGTAATTCTTGAAGACAACGTTGATGTGGGTCCCGGCACCACCATAGACCGAGCAACCTTAGGTTCCACTATTATAAGGAGGGGCGTAAAACTTGATAATCAAATTCAAATTGCGCATAATGTTACCATTGGAGAAAATACTGTTATTGCAGCGCAGACAGGAGTTGCGGGTTCTACCAAAATTGGCAAGAACTGTATGATTGGCGGGCAGGTAGGTATTGCTGGCCATATAACGATTGGTGATAATGTGAAGGTGCAAGCGCAGAGTGGAGTGGGCAGAAATGTTAAGGATAATGAAACCTTACAAGGCTCGCCGTCATTCAATTATGGCGACTTTAATAAGAGTTATGTTTATTTTAAAAACCTTTCAAAAATTGTAGATAGGTTGAATATCGTTGAAAAAAAACTTGAAAATGAGTGAAAGTGTGGACAAACAGCGCACCATAGGCGAAGAGATATCTCTTACAGGGGTAGGGTTGCATACAGGAAAGGAGGTAACCATTACCTTCAAGCCAGCGCCTGAAAATTTCGGATATAAATTTGTAAGAACAGATTTGGAAGGTAAACCAGTTATTGAGGCCGACGCCAATTTTGTGGTAAATACACAACGCGGAACCAATCTTGAAAAGCATGGAGTAAAGATTCAAACTTCAGAGCACGTACTTTCAGCATTGGTAGGATTGGAAGTGGATAACTGCCAAATAGAGCTTAATGCTTCAGAACCTCCTATAATGGACGGCTCTGCAAAGTACTTTGTTGAAGCAATCGAAAAAGCCGGAATCGTAGAACAAAATGCGCCGCGTTCCGAATATATAGTTAAAGAAGTAATCTCTTACGTTGATGAGGAAACTGGGAGTGAGATTCTTGTAATGCCTGCAGATGAGTATCAGATAACAACTATGGTAGATTTTGGCACCAAAGTTTTGGGCACGCAAAACGCCACTCTAAATAAGTTGTCAGATTTTAAAAACGAAATTGCCAATGCGAGAACATTCAGCTTTCTTCATGAAATTGAGATGCTTCTGGAGCACGGGCTTATAAAAGGTGGAGATCTAAACAACGCAATCGTTTATGTTGACAAAGAACTTTCACCTGGCACCATGGACAAGTTGCGAACTGCCTTTGGAAAAGACAATATCTCGGTAAAACCTAACGGTATATTGGATAATTTGACCTTACATTATCCTAACGAAGCGGCTAGACACAAACTATTGGATGTAATGGGCGATCTTGCGCTGGTAGGCTGCAGAATTCGCGGAAAAATAATTGCAAATAAACCAGGCCACTTTGTAAATACACAATTCGCAAAAAAGCTTTCAAAGATAATCAAGATAGAAAATAGGAATAAAATTCCAAAATTCGATCTCACAAAGCCTCCAGTGAAGGATGTGAATGAAATTATGGCAATGCTTCCGCATAGGCCACCATTTTTGTTGGTGGATAAAATCATGGAAATGTCAGACACCCATGTTGTTGGGCTCAAGAATGTTACCATGAACGAGCCGTTCTTCGTCGGCCACTTTCCGGGAGCTCCCGTAATGCCAGGTGTTTTAATTGTTGAGGCTATGGCTCAAGCAGGTGGAATTCTGGCATTGAGTACAGTTCCCGATCCAGAAAATTATCTTACTTTTTTTATGAAAATAGATAATGTGAAGTTTAAACAACAGGTACTTCCTGGTGATACTTTGATTTTTAATCTACAATTAATTTCGCCCATACGCCGAGGAATAGTGCATATGAGTGGGAAAGCGTATGCCAATGACAAACTGGTTACGGAAGCCGAATTGATGGCACAAATGGTAAAAACAAAAAACTTATAGATGAATAGGTGTATCGCGACCATCGTTTCCAATGATTAATGCGGTATAAAAATTCATTAAAGAAAATAACAATTATAAATGAACCAACCACTTGCATACGTCCATCCGGGCGCAAAAATAGCCAAGAATGTAGTAATTGAGCCTTTCACCACAATACACAACAATGTTGTGATAGGGGAAGGTACATGGATTGGGAGTAATGTAACTATTATGGAAGGTGCGCGCATTGGAAAAAATTGCAATATTTTTCCAGGTGCTGTAATTTCTGCTGTTCCACAAGACCTAAAGTTTAAGGATGAAGAAACCACGGTAGAAATAGGGGATGGCACCACCATCCGCGAATATGTAACCATTAATAGAGGAACAATTGACCGTGGGAAAACTGTAGTTGGAAAAAACTGCTGGATAATGGCCTATTGCCATATTGCGCACGATTGTATTGTGGGCGACAATTGTATTTTCAGCAATAATAGTACACTTGCAGGCCATATAACCGTGGGTGATTATGTGGTTTTGGCGGGAATGACGGCCGTTCATCAATTTTGTATGATCGGTAATCACGCATTTGTAACTGGAGGATCCTTGGTTAGAAAAGATGTTCCACCTTTCGTGAAAGCTGCACGCGAACCCTTAAGTTATGTGGGAATAAATTCCATAGGGCTTAGAAGAAGAGGTTTTTCGCCACAAAAAATAACAGAAATACAGAGTATTTATAGAATTCTTTATCAAAAAAATTACAATACTTCACAAGCTGCTGAAATTATTGAAGCGGAAATGGAAGCTACACCAGAACGAGATGAAATTCTACAGTTCATTAAGAATTCCAAACGAGGAATTATGAAAGGGTACTTCAATTCTAACTAAATTTAACAACCAAAGTCAAACGACTCAAATCTAAAAAAAAATGGCCACATCATCAGACATTAGAAAAGGACTGTGTATCCGATATAATAACGATATTTATAAAGTAATTGAATTTCTTCATGTTAAGCCAGGGAAAGGCCCTGCATTTGTCCGAACAAAATTAAAAAGTGTTACTTCTGGCAAAGTAGTGGACAATACTTTTTCTGCGGGTCACAAAATTGATGACGTACGTGTAGAAACACATAAATATCAATATTTATATAATGAAGGGGAAGTTTATCACTTCATGAACACCGAGGATTACTCACAAATTCAGTTGATGGAAAGTATCTTGGATACGCCAGGGTTGATGAAGGAGGGTGAAATAGTCAGTGTACTGATCAATTCAGAAGACGGAGCTCCTCTATCAGTAGATATGCCGGCGCATGTTATCTTGGAGGTAACATCTACCGAACCAGGATTAAAAGGCAATACAGCAACCAACGCTACCAAACCAGCTGTAGTGGAAACAGGCGCAGAAATCAACGTTCCTTTATTTATTAATGAAGGAGATAAGATTCGAATAGATACTGAAAAAGGACAATACCAAGAACGTGTAAAATAATAATTTGATTATTTATTTACTTTAAGTGATAACGCGCATCGAACTATAAATAAGATATATACATGAAATTTCCTTATCCCCAAACTTTAAAAGAGATTGCAACCTTAATAGGTTCTGAATATGTGGGAGATGAAAACTTTCCTGTTTTAGGGATGAACGAAATTCATGTAGTTCAACCCGGAGATATCGTTTTTGTGGATCATCCCAAATATTATGATAAAGCACTTCAGTCTCAAGCTACAGTAGTTTTGATCAATAAGGAAGTAGCTTGTCCAGAAGGAAAAGCTTTATTGATTTCAGACGACCCGTTTCGTGATTTTAATAAATTGACACAACATTTCAAGCCTTTTCAAAGTGCAAATCTGGCAATAGCCGAAACTGCCCAGATAGGTGAGAACACTATCATACAGCCCAACGTTTTTATCGGAAACCATGTGAAGATTGGCAAAGATTGTGTCATCCATGCAAACGTTTGTATCTATGATGGCACTGTTATAGGAAATAACGTTACCATTCATTCGGGCACCGTTTTGGGTGGAGATGCTTTCTATTACAAAAACAGACCTGCGGGCTTTGACAAACTCTTGAGTGGTGGAAATATCATTATTGAAGACAATGTTGACCTTGGAGCCTTGTGCTCAATTGATAGAGGTGTAACCTCTGCCACAAAAATTGGAGAAGGTACCAAACTCGATAATCAAGTACATGTGGGGCACGATACTGTTATAGGTAAGCGTTGCCTTATCGCTTCGCAAGTTGGGATTGCAGGATGTGTACTCATTGAGGATTTTGTTACCATTTGGGGACAAGTTGGAATTACCAGTGGAATTACCATTGGTGAAAAAGCCATTATTTCCGCTCAAAGTGGGGTGAGTAAATCGTTGCCTGGAAATAAATCCTATTTCGGAACCCCCGCAGACGAATTCATAAAAAAATATAAGGAATTGGCCTCTATTAGGTTAATCCCAGACATTATTGAAAAACTTGACAAATTATCATGAGTAGAACACCAAAACAAATTGTGAGGGATTTTTACAGATCGGACATATTGGAAGATAATACGGTAATGGAACGTTTTATCCATCCCGATATTGATCTTTATTGGAACAGTCCGATTGGGCTTTCAATTATGAAATATTCCGATATGGCTAAGTTCTTCGAAGAAGTCCGCAAATCATACGTGGATCTACGTGTAGAAATAAGCCATCTGTTATCCGATGAAAACCATATTACAGTGCGCTACAAATATTACGTCCGTACTATGGAAAATCCAGATGAAGAGCTGGGGATAGCACATTTTATGGCAATATTAGAGATCAAGGACGATAAAATTTTCCGTGCATATCAAGTGAGTCAACCCGTAACAGACAATGACGATACGAATGTAAGTTATCAACGTGTTAAGGTATAATATCCTTTTATTAGCTTGCGTAAAAACTATATCTTTGCGGAATTAAAATTAGTGATTACCTGTTATTTAATTAATAAAGTAGAGCAATTAACATAAAATATTAGAAATGAGCGTTTTAGTAAATAAGGATTCAAAAATAATTGTACAAGGGTTCACAGGGAGTGAAGGTACTTTTCATGCCGAACAGATGATTGAATACGGAACCCAAGTTGTAGGAGGTGTAACTCCTGGAAAAGGTGGGCAAACTCATTTGGATCGACCTGTTTTTAACACAGTATCAGAAGCAGTTGAAAAAACTGGTGCAAATACATCGATTATATTTGTTCCACCGGCCTTTGCTGCCGATGCCATTATGGAAGCTGCAGATGCTGGAATAAAAGTAATTATTACTATTACCGAGGGAATCCCAGTAAAAGATATGATTACAGCTGCGAACTACATAAAAAACCGTGATTGCCGTTTAATTGGTCCTAACTGTCCTGGCGTTATCACTCCTGGTGAAGCTAAAGTTGGAATTATGCCTGGTTTCGTTTTCAAAAAAGGAACCGTGGGAATTGTTTCAAAATCTGGAACGCTTACCTACGAAGCTGCTGACCAAGTTGTAAAACAAGGTCTTGGAATTACTACAGCGATAGGTATCGGGGGTGACCCAATTATCGGAACTACTACTAAAGAAGCTTTGGAAATGTTGATTAACGATCCTGAAAGTGAAGCTGTGGTTATGATTGGTGAGATTGGAGGTCAACTTGAGATAGACGCCGCTAAGTGGTACAAAGAGAGTGGTGTAAAGAAACCAGTTATTGGATTTATCGCTGGTGAAACTGCTCCTGCCGGAAGAACTATGGGACATGCTGGTGCCATTGTTGGTGGTAGCGAAGATACAGCTCAAGCGAAGAAAAAAGTAATGCGTGAATGTGGAATCCACGTTGTGGACAGCCCTGCTGAAATTGGTAAAAAAGTAGCCGAAGTATTAGGCAACAAAAAATAATTTTATTTAACGAACGCACCTTTTTCTTTAGAGAAATATTCTTTGGAAGTTTAGGACGTTACGTTCGAGTTTAAGTGGCATTAAAAACATAGAAAGCCTTGTGAATTCGCAAGGCTTTTTTTATGGTGAAGCCACTGCCTTTTGTTATATTTGACTCCCATCATATAAAGCGTTTCTGGAAGATTTTAAAATCTTGAAGGAAATTAAAAGACCAATAAAAAAACCAACTTTAGGTATGAAATTATTAGAAGGAAAAACAGCAATCATTACAGGTGGAAGCCGGGGTATAGGCAAGGGAATTGTTGAGATTTTTGCCCAACACGGTGCCAATGTAGCTTTTACCTATAGCTCTTCAGCCGAAGCCTCGAATAAATTGGCGGAAGAAATTTCCAAAACAGGCGTAAAAGCAAAAGCTTATAAGAGTGATGCAGCATCATATGAAGAATCACAAAATCTGGCAGAAGAAGTTCTTAAAGACTTTGGAAGCATTGATATATTGATCAACAACGCTGGAATTACCAAGGATAATCTTCTTATGAGAATGTCTGAGGAAGATTTTGACATCGTGGTGAATGTTAACCTTAAGTCTGTTTTTAATATGACCAAGGCCGTTCAACGAACCATGTTAAAGCAACGAAAAGGTTCCATTATCAACATGAGTTCCGTAGTTGGGGTAAAAGGAAATGCAGGTCAAGCAAACTACGCAGCATCTAAAGCGGGAATCCTGGGCTTTACTAAATCTATGGCTCTAGAATTGGGCTCAAGAAATATTCGTTGCAACGCCATTGCTCCAGGATTTATCGAGACAGAAATGACAGGAAAACTTGATGAAAATACGGTTCAGGCGTGGCGAAATGCTATTCCTTTAAAACGTGGCGGAAGCCCAGAAGATATTGCCAATGTTTGTGTTTTCCTTGCAAGTGATCTCTCTGCCTATGTTACCGGCCAAGTGCTGAGCGTGGATGGAGGAATGTACACTTAACCTTTGGTTGGTGGATGGTATTTGATAGTGATTTCTACTTTTGATAGACCTGAAATCCATGTTAGCCGAAGTAAATACTTCAGATCATTTTTTGAAATGATTTTCGAACATAAAATCTCGGCCTAAATCTGAAACATAAAACTTTGATCCTTCAAATCTAAATCTTAACCCACTTTAGTGTCAACAGAAACCATATTATATATTATAATCGCCGGAGTCCTTTCATTGGCTCTGGCGATTTTTATGTATGGCTATAAATCAAAACAAACTGGTCCTTTGCAGTGGGTTTTTGGTACGCTTCGATTTCTAGTTGTTTTCGGAATTTTATTGTTGATAATCAATCCGAAGTTTCAAAGCCAGACTTATTCTATTGAAAAGCCCAAACTACCTGTTCTTGTAGATAATTCTGGATCGGTTTCAGAATTGGAGCAGGGTGAGAATACCTTAAGACTTCTAGATAAACTGAAGAATAACCACAAACTGAACGACAAGTTTGATATTTCGTATTTTTCCTTTGGAAATGATTTTCGTCAAAATGATTCTCTTTCATTTGATGAAAAAAATACCAATATTTCAAAAGCGCTTTCTTCTGTTGATGAGATTTTTAGACATCAAACGGCACCTACTATTATCATTACAGATGGAAATCAAACCCTCGGAACGGATTATGAATTTTCATCATCTAGCTTTAAAAATCCGATTTATACGGTTGCCCTGGGCGATTCCATTAAACATACCGATCTTAAAATTGAGCACCTCAATACAAACCGTTATGCGTTTTTAAAAAATCAGTTTCCCATAGAAGTTATTCTAAATTATAGTGGCGCCGGTCCCGTACAAACGGAATTTGTAGTTTCTCAGGGAAACACTAATGTTTACAGGACTCCGGTTTCTTTTTCGCAGGAAGAAACTTCCAAAACTGTGAATCTTACACTCCCAGCAAACAGCGTGGGTCTTCAGAAATATAGCGCACAATTAATTCCTCTGGAAAACGAAAAAAATAAAACAAACAACATTAAACATTTTGCCGTCGAAGTTATAGACCAAGCAACCAATGTATTGATTGTAAGTGGTCTGACACATCCCGATGTGGGAGCGCTGAAAAAGTCTATTTCCACCAACGAGCAACGCACAGTAACTATTAAAAAACCATTGGAAGCCATTTCAGTTTTAGATGATTTTCAATTAATTATTCTTTATCAGCCCGATAGAAATTTTGCATCTATATTTTCCGAAATTCAAAAATTGAACAAGAATTCTTGGATTATTTCAGGATTGCAAACAGATTGGAATTTTTTAAATAGCGCACAAAAAAACTTCAAAAAAGAACCTTCCTATCAAAGAGAGGATGTGCAGGCTTTTTTAAATCTCAATTATGGAACTTTCGCGGTTGACGATATAGGCTTTAACGATTTTCCTCCACTAAACACAACATTTGGGTCACTTAGTATAACTGCTCTTCATGAGTCAATGCTGGAACAGACCGTTAATGGTCTTGCAAATGAAAATCCTTTGTTGGCAACTATGGAAGTTAATGGAAAGCGAGATGCTATCTGGGATGGAGCTGGTTTTTGGAGATGGCGGGCGAGAAGTTTTATCCAAAAAGGAAGTTTTCAGGACTTTGATAGATTTATTGGAAATCTAGTTCAGTATATCGCCTCTAACAAAAAGCGGAGTAGGCTGGAAATTTCGTCCGAAACATTCTATTACAACAACAACCCCGTAAAGATCAACGCCCAATATTTTGACAGAAATTATGTTTTTGATAATCGTGCCTCTCTGAATATTAGGGTGAAAAATGTTGAAACAGAAAAAGAAAATGTATTTCCCATGCTTTTGCGAAACAATTATTACGAAGTTGATCTAAGCAACTTGAGTGCAGGAGAATATAAGTTTACGGTTTCTGTTTTAAATGAAGCGGTTTCCAGCAGTGGAAATTTCACGATTTTAGAGTATAATGTCGAGCAGCAATTTTTAAATGCCGATATTGCGAAGCTTCACCGAATAGCCCAAAAAAGTGGGGGAGAGGATTATTTGATTAGTGAAAATGATCTTTTAATCAATAGTTTACTTCAAAATTCAAATTATAAAAATATCCAGAAGGCTGAGCAGAAAACAATCCCGTTGATAGATTGGAAATATCTATTGGCGATTATTGTAATCCTTCTTTCTGCTGAATGGTTTATCAGAAAATACAATGGCCTTATCTAACGATCCAAACTCATTTAAAATGGAAAAATTACCAAAGCTTACCGTTCCGGTTGTCATCGGAATTATTTTACTTATTATTCTCGTTGCGAAATCATCTGTCACCATAAAAGCCGGGGACGCAGGAGTGCTTTATGAAACCTTCGGAAATGGTGTAGTTACAGACCGACCTCCTCTGGGAGAGGGTTTCCACATTATTGCGCCATGGAATAAAGTTTTTATTTACGAAATGCGTCAGCAGGAACTTTCGGACAAAATGCAAGTGCTTTCCTCTAACGGTCTAGAAATTAAATTGGATGCATCTGCTTGGTACCAGCCTGTTTATGGAGATGTTGCTAAACTTCACCAAGAAAAAGGAGAGCGATATTTGGAGCGAATCATTATGCCTGCTATTCGAAGCGCTGCCAGAAGTGTGGTAGGAAGATATACGCCAGAACAACTTTATTCTAGTAAGCGTGATGCCATTCAAGATGAAATTTTTGAAGAAACCAAAAGGATTTTGGATAAACAGTATATTCAACTTAATGAAGTCTTAGTGCGCGACGTTACACTTCCTACGGCAATTAAGACTGCCATTGAAAGAAAGCTAGGCCAAGAACAAGAATCTCTTGAATATGAATTCAGATTGGAAAAAGCAACAAAGGAAGCAGAAAGACAAAGAATTGAGGCAGAAGGAAAAGCTGCTGCAAACAGTATATTGAGCGCTTCCCTTACCGATAAAGTTCTAAAGGAAAAAGGGATTCAAGCTACCGTAGAACTTTCAAAATCATCCAATTCCAAAGTGGTTGTAATAGGTTCTGGAAAAGATGGAATGCCCCTAATTTTAGGAGATAACTAACTTTCCGACAAAATAATAAATCAGATTGACCTACAAGGAATTCTTTTCTTTGTAGGTCTTTTTTTTTGGCATAATCTCTCAAAAATTTTACCTAATCTTTTAGCTCAAATTTTCAGAAAGGCTTTTTTTCTTGTAACCTCTGGCGTCGTTTTTCATCTAATTGTAAAGGACGGATTATGGAAGCATTAACAAAAAATAATCCCCGAGATCATAAATTGGGAGAGCAAGAAATTATAAAACGCATATTGGCTGGAGAAAAGGAACTCTATGAAATTTTGGTTAAACGCAACAATCAAAAACTATATCGAATAATAAGAAGCTATATTACTGATGAAGCTGAAATTGAAGATATTATGCAGGATACCTACATTAAAGGATTTACTAAAATGTATCAATTCAAATTGGAATCTACTTTCTCTACATGGTTAATACGAATAGGAATAAATGAATCTTTGGCGCATATTAGAAAAAAAGGAAAGCTATTTCGACTTAATGATTACCTCCAAAAATCAAATAGTACTTTAATGTTGGACCTTGAAGATAGAAAACAATTAAATCCATACGAAAAGATGACACGAAGGGAATCCGCCCAACTTTTTGAAGATGCGGTCGACAGTTTGGACTCAAAATACAAAATAGTCTATATAATGAGAGAAGTGGAGGAGATGAGTATAAAGGAAATTGCAGATGCTTTAACTTTAACTGTTTCCAATGTTAAAGTACGATTACACCGATCCAAAGAAATGCTAAAGGAAAAACTTTTAGAAAAATCGAAAGATGTTGGAATCTTTGAGTTTGGTTATGGAAGATGTGATAGGATTACCGAAAAGGTTATGAAAAGCATTTGATGCCAATCCAAGAACGAACTAATGGAAAGAATGGGAAATGAGCTAATTAGGAGGCCAACTTTTATTCCGATATGTTTGATATTGCGTGCGCAATACTACTAACCGCACTCGTCATAATATCAAAATCCAGAGTATCTATTGTATCGTTTTCAGTATGATAATTTGGGTTCCCATGGCCACCGGTTCCAATTATCATTACGGCTGGAATATCCAATTGCCAATAGTTTCGATGATCTGACGGGCCATTATTTGAATAATTATCCGCGTAAGATAACCTGCGGGAATCAATTTCACCAAAAGCTTTCAACAGCTGGGAGATTTTCTTGTTAAAAACATCGAACTTCTTAATACCTGAAACGATCAAAAGATTTTTCGGTGAATCGGGAATATCTTCATTTTCTTCGCTTCTTCTGTAATAACCTATCATTTCCAGGGAAATCATCCCTAAATACTCCATGTCTTTATCTAAAATAGATTTAGCATGCACATAACTTCCCATCTCCTTTTTTTTAAAAAATGGAGGTTCTTCCAGACAATAGGAAATAAAGTCGATTCCATAATCTAGGTGTGGATTATTTTTAGAAATTAAGCGAGCTATCTCCAGCAAACCGGCAACACTACTCGCATTATCATCTGCTCCTGGAGAATCTTTATACACATCATAATGTGCGCCTAAGATGAACCGTTTTGTTTTTTCTGGTAGGAAAGATGCAATTATGTTTTCGTATAGATTGCCTTTGGCAGTCCATTGCTGGCGTGAGGTGGGCAACTTATATTTTTCGAATTCTTCTTCAATAAAATTAGCGGCTTTATTTAAGCTTTGAATATTTTGGAAATTTCTATAAGGATATATAGAAGTTAAAAAATCTACATGTCGATATAAGTTCTGTCTGTTTGCCTTCATTTAATAAATATGACCAAATGAATTTGAACTAGAAAAAAGTTTTGAAAAATTTATAGAAATAAAATAATTTGAATTTTATCTCATCTTAAATAGGAATGCCAATTTATTTAAAGTCTGCTGTTCTAAAAGATCTGATTATTAATATTCCACAGATAACAGTCACCGTTAAAAGTGAAAAAGCTAAGAAATTATGACCATAAATAAAGTTTCCGATGGAAAATAAGGCACAATAAACGCCGACAACTCCTGCGAAGAATCCGAGTATTTTCATTCCAAAACCTTTAAACTTAGATTCTTCACCAAAAATTAAACTGTTAAAGCTGCTCAAGGTTTCCGCTTTAGAAGGTTTCGTCAATAAAGTAACAGCAACCCAACCAATGGTTGTTACTATAACACCAATCACCAATTCCATATACCCAGGAATATCTACCATTGGAATTTCCATTTTACCATTGATAAAAAAGAAAGCAGCAATCAAAAATGATATTGCCATAGCTGCAATTTCACTATAAGGATTGATGCGGCTCCAAAACCATCTTAAAATAAATAATAATCCTGTTCCTGCACCGATGGAAAGTAATAAGTTAAATCCGTCACGCGCTTCGTCCAAGACAAGCGCCAACAAACCGGCCAAAAGCATCATTAATACGGTAGAGGTTCTTCCCACAGCCACTTGTTCTTTCCCCGACGCCTCTTTTCTAATAAATCTCACATAGAAGTCATTGACCACATAAGAACTTCCCCAGTTTAAATGTGTTGAAATGGTGCTCATAAAAGCAGCAATCAGAGATGTGATTACTATTCCCAATAAACCTGCAGGCAAAAATGTGAGCATGGCAGGATAGGATAAATCATTTTTCACAAAGGAAGGATGCAGATCTGGAAAGGCCGCTTGTAAACTTTCGAGATCGGGAAACACAATTATGGATGCAAATGCAATGATAATCCATGGCCATGGTCGTAGTGCATAGTGGGCAAAATTGAAAAACAAAGTGGCCCAAGTAGCGTGTTTTTCGTTTTTGGCAGCCAGCATTCGCTGAGCAATATATCCACCTCCGCCGGGTTCGGCACCAGGATACCACACGCTCCACCATTGAACGGCTAGCGGAATTATAAGAAGAGGAATCAACAGATCCGGATTTGAAAAGTCTGGAAGCATCGAAGTTTTTGCCGCCACGGCGGGTGTGGAAAGTAATTTTTCTATTCCGCCGATTTCGGGCATGTTTACAATATAGAATGTTGCCCAAATACTTCCTACCATGGCAATTATAAACTGAATGAAGTCTGTTAATAAAACTCCTTTCAGACCTCCAAAGGCGGAATAAATAACAACAACGGGAGAGGCTATCAATAATACATCAATAGCAGATAGGCCAAACATAACATGACCAATTTTTATAGCGGCGAGGCATACATTGGCCATGATAACTATATTAAAGAAAACGCCAAGATAGATAGCTCTAAACCCTCTTAAAAATGCAGCGCTCTTCCCACTATAACGAAGCTCATAAAACTCTAAATCTGTAGTAATTCCACTTCTTCGCCATAATTTGGCATAGAAAAAAACGGTGAGCATACCAGTTAGGAGGAAACTCCACCAAATCCAGTTACCTGAAACTCCATCTTCCCGAATAAGACCAGACACAAAGTTGGGTGTATCTGCTGCGAAAGTAGTAGCCACCATACTTACACCTAGCAACCACCATGGCATATTCCTGTCTGACAGAAAAAATGATTTAGAATCCTTACCAGATTTTTTCGCTACAACCAGACCGATAATAATGAAAACAATAAAAAAACCAATAATCAGAATCCAGTCAATGGTGGCTAAATGCATAAGAAGTGTTTTGTTTTCCTTTTTTTTAGGAAATTAGCCGTGAAAATACTTAATCTTATAGAACTAGTAAAAAGTCTCTCATTATAATATCCACATAATTTTGAACAATAGTAAAGTAGGAGTTACCCTGTAATTTTTGAAATCTTTAAAACTAGCAGCCTCGTTTTTCCTATCTTTAAAAAATCGAAACTGGAAAAAGATAAATTTTCAATTTTCACACCTAAAATAAAGTTTCAGTGGTTCTGAGAAATACTATCTAGCTCCATTAATGCGTGAGACAAGAATTTTTAAAATTCAATTCCTATTTATGACTGCAAAAAAAAGACGAAAGCAAAAACCCACTAAAATCCAGCCACGAAGAGCCAAAAACCTTTCACCTGGAACTGTTGCTTACACTGGGAAGAAGACTTCTATGCAGACGCATTTGGATATCATAGATTATTCCAAGGAATTTTATGATAGATTTGAATCAACTTCTGTTGAAGACGCGTTTAGATATGATGATGCTTCACATATCACCTGGATAAACATTAACGGTTTAAGCGATACTGAAGTGATAGTAGCTTTGGGAAATCATTTTGAACTTCATCCATTGATTCAGGAAGATATAGTTACTATACATCAACGTCCAAAAATTGACGAGTATGAGGAATATTTGTTTATAGTTTTTAAGATGTTGCACTACAGCGAGGACGAACGTTTAACTACGGAACATATCAGTATGGTTATGGGAAAGGATTATGTATTGACCTTTCAGGAAGCGGAAGGAGATGTGTTTACTGAACTTAGAGAAAGGTTAGCGCAGGGGCGAGGTAGAGTGAGGGGAGCGGGAGCAGACTATTTAATGTTTTCAATTTTGGATGCGGTTGTGGACAACTACTTTACTGTGCTGGAATTCTTGAGCAATAAAGTTGAAATTCTGGAAGATAAACTTTTTGACAATAAAGAAGACGAGAATATAACCGAAGAAATCCAAGAATTAAAAAAGGAAGTATTGAAAATAAGACGCTCGGTACAGCCTTTAAGAGAAGTAATTAACAGATTGGAAAAAATTGAGCACCCCTTGATTGCTGAAAAAACCAACAAATACATTCGCGATTTATATGACCATATTATTCAAGTGAATGAAAATGTGGAAATCTACCGAGATATGATTTGGGGCTTAATGGATATGTATATGACAACTATTAGCAATAAAATGAATGAAGTGATGAAGGTTTTGACCATTATGGCTTCAATATTTATTCCTCTCACCTTTTTAGCGGGAATTTACGGGATGAATTTTGACAATATGCCCGAACTTCATTTCGAGAATGGATATTTCTATTTACTCGGATTTATGGTTTTAGTATTTTTTGGAATGATTTGGTATTTTAAGAGAAAAAATTGGTTTTAATTTTTGAATTATGCAGAAGAATGAAATTTAAAGATTTCTACAAGACAAAAATCCGCACCTATATTATAAATTAAAACCACAAAAATTCATTTTTCATGAAGTCAATAAATCTCCAATCTACTTTCAATTTCCTTACAGAATTAAAACAAAACAACAATCGGGATTGGATGCAGGAGCACAAAAAAGAATATTTGGCCAATGAGAAGGTGTTGAAAACATTTTATTCTGAAATTGAAAAAGGTTTAAATGAAACGGATAAAATAGCCAAAATAAAAATATTCAGAATTAACCGAGACCTCAGATTTAGTCCAAATAAAACCCCATACAACGTTCATCGAAGTGTAAGTTTCAGGAGAGCGGGCCTACAACGGCGTGGAGGATATTATCTCAGATTGGAACCTGGAAATTCCTTTTTAGCAGGCGGTTTTTTTGATCCAAGTCCTGCAGATTTACTTCGGATTAGAAAGGAATTTGAAGTTGATTCCTCTGAAATAAGAGAAATACTCAATAATCCATCATTCAAAAATTCCTTTGGAGGTTTTAGTGATGAAGATGCCGTAAAAACAGCACCCAGAGGATTCGATAAAGATCACGAAAATATTGACATGATACGTTTAAGAAAATATGTTGTTAGACATTCCTTTACGGATGCAGAAGTCCTTTCGGCTGATTTTATAGAGACCGTTCTTCATAAATTTAGACACCTCCGCCCATTTTTCGATTATATGAGTTCTATTCTCACAACAGATTTAAACGGCGTGTCTTTATTGGGAGATAACCTAGATTAGGCACACTGATATTCCAAAAGTTGGATATTGCTTTTTATACGCTCTATAACTATATCCATCATTCTCTTGTTCAATGTTGACGAATTCAGAATATATTCATCAAATTCTTCCAAAGTAAACTGTCCGATTATGATCCCTTTTAAGGAATTTCGGAATTTCATATCCTTTTGGATTGAATGTTCTATATAATCCAATCTTTTTTCAAGAGATAGATCGTAGAATACATTTTTATGCTTTGCTACATAATTTCTAAAAGAAGCAAGTAAAAGCTCATTTTGAAGTCGTACTACGGGCCTTAAAGTCTGATTTTGAAAACGCTCATCGCCGGATGTATTAGGATGGATTTTTGCCGACGGAATTTCAGGGCGCATGCTGATAAGAATGCTATCTCGTGTTTCCATAATAGGGTTTTTGTGAAAGTTATAAAATAAATAAGCCATTCTCCTCCGATTAACATTTAGTTATAAACCTCTTTTCAACAACAGCGGATCTATCTATATTTGACGAAATATCCACTCATGAAAATATTATCTGCCGATCAAATTTATAAAGCTGATGAAATTTCGATTAAAAATCAGCAAACAACCAGTACAGAACTTATGGAACGAGCGGGGTCTCTTATAGCTCAATGGTTGGACGAACGTTTACAAAACTCGCAGATTGTCCTTCATATTTTCTGTGGAATTGGTAATAATGGCGGGGATGGGCTTGTGGTAGGGAGATTACTTCTCAAAAAAGGGTATAATGTAAATGTTTATATTGTCAATTATAGCGATAAACGCTCTAAGGATTTTTTAATAAACTATGATCGGTTTAAGAATGTGACCAAAAATTGGCCTGTCTTATTGAAAAGCGAGAAGAATTTCCCAGAGATAAAGGATGAGGATATTGTGATTGATGCCATTTTCGGAATCGGTCTTAATCGGAGCCCTGAAGGATGGGTGAAAAATTTGATAGAATATCTAAATAGCATTTCAGCTCTCAAAGTGGCCATTGACATTCCGAGTGGCTTATTGGCTAATGAAGCGGTTAAGGACATGGATTCTATTTTAAAGGCTGATCACACCTTGACCTTTCAGGTCCCAAAACTCTCATTTTTCCTTCCCGAAACTGCCGATTTTGTTTCCGCTTTTGACATCTTGGATATTGGGTTGGACACTAAATTTATAGAGGATGCGAAACCAATAGCGGAATTAATAACAAAGCTAGAGGCACAAGAAATTTATAGACCTAGAAAGAAATTCGAGCACAAGGGAACTTATGGCCATACATTAATTGTAGGCGGAAGTTATGGGAAAATTGGTGCTGCTGTTCTGTCAACATCTGCTGCCTTTAGAATTGGTGCGGGAATGGTTAGCGCATTTGTTCCGAAATGCGGATATAATATTTTGCAGACCGCCGTTTCTGAAGCAATGGTTATAACAGATAAGGAGGAAAAATATCTATCTGAATTTAAATTGGATTTCGAACCGGACGCTGTAGCCATTGGAATGGGAATAGGTCAGAATATAGCTACTGCCGAATTTCTGAAGAACTTCTTGAAGACCATTAAAGCTCCTCTCGTCATTGATGCTGATGCGTTAAACTTACTGGCAAAAAATAAAGAATTGTTACAATTAATTCCGAAGAGTTCAATTTTAACTCCGCATCCCGGAGAATTGAAAAGGTTGATTGGTTCTTGGACAGATGATTATGATAAGATAAAGAAGGCTAAGAAGTTTTCTAAAAAACACAATGTCGTTCTTATAATTAAAGGCGCTTATTCAATGATAATTTTTGAAAATAAAGTTCATATAAATACCTCGGGAAATCCTGGAATGGCAACCGCTGGAAGTGGAGATACTTTAAGCGGGGTAATTTCGGGATTGCTTTCTCAGGGTTATGATCCGCTTTCGGCATCGATATTTGGGGTGTTTATGCATGGCAGCGCAGGAGATATCGCGGCGAGCCAGATGGGATATGAGTCTGTTATGGCTAGAGATATTATCAAAAATATTTCGGAAGCATATCTAAATCTATTCACTTCCCCCGAACAGGATTTAGAAGAAGAGTATGAGGAAGATTTCTAAATGATATTTAGAAATGTCTATCTTTCCTTAAATAAAGATTTAGAAGAAATTTTAAGTTTCCTTGAAATTCTTCTGGAGCGTTTATCGAATTAATAATTCAAAGAAAAACCACGAACACACAAATTCTAAAAATGGTTTGTGCAGTCGTGGTTGAACTATATAAATCAAAAAATAATTAGACCATATCTTCGGGTCTAACCCATGCATCAAAATCTTCTTCGGAAACATAGCCTAGATTCACGGCTTCTTCTTTCAGGGTAGTTCCGTTTTTATGCGCAGTATTGGCTATTTCGGCCGCTTTGTAATATCCTATTTTCGTATTTAGAGCAGTCACCAACATCAAGCTGTTATCCAACTGTCTTTTTATAACCTTTAGATTCGGTTCAATTCCTTGAGCACAATGTACGTCAAAAGAAACGCAGGCATCGCCAAGAAGTTGGGCAGATTCTAGGAAGTTGGATGCCATAACAGGTTTAAATACATTTAGTTCAAACTGTCCTTGCATTCCTCCCACGGTAATGGCCATATCATTTCCAATCACTTGAGCGCAGACCATAGTTAAGGCTTCACATTGTGTAGGGTTTACTTTTCCTGGCATGATGGAAGAACCAGGTTCATTTGCAGGAAGATTAAGTTCTCCAATTCCACTTCGAGGTCCGCTGGCAAGCATACGAATGTCATTGGCAATTTTATTTAGTGAAACTGCTAATTGTTTTAATGCGCCATGAGATTCTACCAAGGCATCATGTGCGGCTAATGCTTCAAATTTGTTTTGTGCCGTAACGAAAGGTAAATCCGTAAACTTGGCAATATATTCGGCTACTTTAAAATCATAGCCTTCAGGAGTGTTTAAACCCGTACCCACAGCCGTTCCACCTAAGGCAAGTTCAGCCAAATGGGGAAGAGTGTTTTTTAGTGCTTTAATACCGTGTTCTAATTGAGCCGCATATCCACTAAATTCCTGGCCGAGGGTTAGGGGAGTGGCGTCCATTAAATGTGTTCGACCAATTTTTACTACATCTTTAAAATCCACTGCTTTTTTGGTCAATGTTTTTTGGAGTTGAGTTACTCCCGGAATAGTTACGTCGATCAATTTTTTATAGGCTGCAATGTGCATTCCGGTGGGGAAAGTATCATTTGAAGACTGCGATTTGTTAACGTCGTCATTTGGCTGCAAGGTTTTTTCACCTTCCCCAATAGTTTTTCCGGCCAATTGGTGAGCTCTATTGGCAATTACTTCGTTCACATTCATATTGCTTTGCGTGCCGCTACCTGTTTGCCAAATGACCAAAGGAAACTGATCGTCATGTTGTCCTGCGAGGATTTCATCACAAACAGTGGCAATCAAATCTCTTTTTTCCTCAGGAAGCACGCCGAGCTCACAGTTGGTGTAGGCAGCTGCTTTTTTTAGATACGCAAAACCATAAATAATTTCCAATGGCATGGAGGCACGTGGCCCAATCTTGAAGTTTTCAAAAGAACGCTCCGTTTGTGCGCCCCAAAGTTTGTCGGCGGGAACTTTTACCTCGCCCATGGTGTCTTTTTCTATACGATACTGCATTATATATATGTTTATGGATAAATCACCTTATTGCTAAGGATTATGATTGAATTTAAGTTCAGGATGAAGTTGTTAAGCTTGAATACAAAGATATGGAAATCCCAAATGGAGGTCAACCCTTGCCACTGTTTATTTCTTGTTGATAAATGAGTCCTTATTGTTGTTTGTTTACGAAAAAATATTTTATCTTTGGATCATCATTATAAACGGCTTTCTTATGTTCTCTTTCGACCAATATTTAGGATTTATATTTATCATGCTCGTCGTCACCATCGGTTTTTGGCTTATGATTTTCTTGGTAGGCTTTCTGCCTTACTGGATAGGAGGAGCTTTAAAAGAGCAATGGCAGGAAAAACGTGATGCTAAACGCAATAAAAAAGAATTGAAGCAATAGTTTTTTAGAGCTATATCTTATCATATCACGAGGGAGCTAATTTGTAGCTCCCTCTTTTTGTTTTATAACGAGTCATTGTAAATTATCTTACCAACCTCCCAAATTCTATAAAATTAAAAAGCCGTCCCAAATTTTGAGACGGCTTTCAAGTAAAGTTTCGTTGTGATTTATTCCTGAAGATTAACCTTCAAAACCACCTTCAGTATCCATTGTTCCATTACGGTCCGGACGTTGACGTTGTTTCTTTTGGTTAAATCTGTATGTGAAGGACAAGTTTACAGTTCTACCTCTCCACTGAAATTCGCTATCGCTAGAAAAAGTATCAGTAGTAGTAAGGCTACTTCTTTTTCTCGTATTGAAAAGGTCACTTACGTTTAGTGCCAACGTACCATTATCGTGAATAATATCCTTGCTCAACGCCATATCAACAGAAAGCATTCCGTCAGTTTCTGTTTGGGCATTCTTATAAGCGCCTCTATAAAATGCATTTGTTTGCCATTCCACTTTTGCAGGAAGTTTTACTTTAGAGCTGAACCTTCCAAAATAACTAGTGCTTTCCGCGCCGTAATCTACACCATTATAAAATCCTTCTGTTTTGAATTTGTAATAGTTGAAGCTACCATTAAGGGAAAGCCATTTGGTTGGGTTATACATAATTCCCGCTTCCATTCCATAACGGTCATTGGTGGAAAGATTGATAGGCATTGTTCTAATTATACTTACACCACTGCTTGTCACTTCTCCAGTTTCTTCCTGAACGCGTTCAAAGGAGTCTGTTTCTCTTTGGTAATAAACAGACGCAGTAAGAGTAATTTTAGACCAACGTCTCAAATATCCTAAATCGAATGCACTCGCATAGGCAGGATCCAAATCTGGGTTTCCTTGGAACACGTTAGATTCACTTGAACGAGAAGGGAAAGGGTTCAAATACCATCTCCTTGGGCGGTTGATACGTCTGTTGTAACCCAGTGTGATATTTTCTCTTTCCCCTAATTCGTAAGTAAGGTTTACAGTGGGGAAAAGACCTAAATAGTTTTTATCAAAGTTTAGATCAACACCAGAAGTTTCGTAAAGATCTTCTGCGGCTACACTTCCTTTCATTACAGTATTTTCTAATCTAAGACCCAAAAGGAATGAGAAATCGCCAAATTTATTTCCGTATTGTGAATAAATGGCGTTCACGTTCTGTTCGTAAGTGAAAAGATTCGAAATACTGTCATTGCGAACATATGAGCCAGTAGTTCCTACTTCTTGTTCTAGAATATAATCTGTTGTAGTTTTACTAAAATCACCTCTATATCCTGCTTCAAACTGAGCATTCTCTCCTATAGGTAATACATAGTCCAGCTGTGCCAAATAAGTTTTATTCTCTTCGTCCTGAAATATCTTTTCTGAAGGACGAGTAATGAATTCCGGGAAAGTAGTATTGTTATTTATTAATGAAAACTCATTGCTTTTTCGATTTTCAAATTGAAGATCTGCCGTTAGTTTTTGGCCATTGTCATCGAGCTTATTCTCATAATTCAGAGCAAATTGCAAGTTCGAGTTGTCATCATCATTATTTTCTGTTCTAGAATTGCGCTCCATAACCACTTGATCGCGATAGTTGATCACATTATTGGTAGTGGTATTGTTATTGTCTCCTTTTCGGTAGAATCCACTGGCAGTAATAGATGAGCTTTCAGTTAAGAAATATTCAATACCTAAATTAGTATTAAATCCTTTTCTAATTCTTTGATAATCTCTGTCCTCGGTTACTCTGTCAAATAAAGGATCTACGCTTGTTGGATTTCCATCTGCATCAATTATTGATCTGGAGAAATAGTTATTGTCAAAGTTTGCTTTTCCGGGAACATCACGATAGTCGATAGACGTAGTGTTGAAAATATTGAACTTATTGGTCCTGATGTTGATATTTCCTGAAGCATTACTTGTTACCGGATGACCAATAGTAGTACTAATAGATCCATTGATTCCTAAGGTTTTTTCTTTTTTAAGAATAATATTTAGAATCCCCGCGGTTCCTTCTGCATCATATCTCGCCGAAGGGGATGTAATTACCTCCACACGCTCAATGGCTTCTGCAGGTAGTTGTCTTAGGGCATCTGTAGATCCAAAACCAGCTATAGCTGATGGTTTCCCGTTAATAAGTATTTTTACGTTATCGTTTCCTCTCAATGCAATGGCACCATCAACATCTACAGTAACCGAAGGTACATTATTCAAAGCATCACTTACGGTTGCTCCTCCAGAGGTTAAATCCTTTCCAATATTATATATTTTTTTGTCCAAACGCACCTGAACTTCGGTGGTTTCGGCACGAATAACAACCTCATCCAAACCCGCAGCATCCAAATCTAAGGTTACCAATGGTAAAGTTGTGTTCTTGGTGAAATTTTGATTCTTTAAAGTATGGGTTTTATATGAAATGAATTCATACTTCACCGTATACACTCCAACGGGAACTTCTATACTATAATGACCTTCAGTATTTGTAATGCCGCCCGTTACAATTTTACCATCCTTATCGGTAAAGGAAACGGTGGCATAGTCTAGAGGATAGTTGGTCCCTTTTTCCATAACGGTTCCTTTGATGGTAACCTGTTTTTTGGGTTGTTGTTGGGCCGATAAACTTAATGTGATAGAAACTAGAAGTAGGGAAAAAAGTAATCTCATGAATGTTTTAATATATAAGACTCGTAAAAGTCCGTTGGGTTTAATCCACAACCGTCAAATATTTGTTAAAAATGAGGGTCTGTAAAAATTTAAAGCTTTATGATTGAAAATTAGGATTTTACAGGATTTCCAAAACTTTTTCGGGGGGTCTGCCAATTATGGCATTAACTCCGTTTATGGCAATGGGACGTTCCATCAATTTTGGGTGTTTTAGCATCGCTTCCACAACCTCATCATCGGAAAGGTCTTTGCCTTTATAATTATCTTTCCATTCCTTTTCTTGGGTTCGGATCAATTCTATGGGTTTGATACCCAGTAATTCAATAATTTGTTGAAGTTCTATTTTTGAAGGAAAGTCTTCCAGGTATTTGATTACCTCTAAGGTTTCCCCTTTCTCTTCTAGTAGCTGCAATGCTTCTCTCGATTTACTGCAACGTGGATTATGGTAAAAGGTTGTCATTAATTTAGGTTTTGAAATTTTCGTAATATAGTTTATGAAGATTCTAAAGCTTCGAGTTCCATATTAAAATCGAATTGTAAATCTTCGTGCATAGCGCTTACTTTTCTTCTAATGTATTCAATTTGTCTTTCGTACAAATTTGTTAGCGTCTTATTATGCGATATGGAAGGCTTTAAATTTTTGAGTTTTTTGCAAAAATAGATCAAAAGCTCTACTTCTGTTTCCTTATTCTGTGAATAACGAATAAACTTTTTAGTTTCCCGCAATATCTTTCGAACACTCTTTTTTATAAAATAGAAAGTCTTAGTATTTATTTCTTCAAAGGAATCATCTATTTGAGCTTTAATACTTTCAATAAAGGCTTCTTCATCTGCAGATTCAAACAGCAAATAGGTGAGGAGCTCTTTGTTTTCTTTTTTGAATTTTGAAAGTCGAAGGCACAATTCCAACAATTCCTGTGTGGAACGTTGGTTCAGTTCAGTTTTAATCTCTTTTAAACTTGCAGCCTTCATTGATGAATTTACCGCAAAGATACTTGGCTTTTCATCAAATAAAAACTTGAAGGCAACCAAGTTGTATTAAAAGAGAAATATGATATAAGACGTCCATTCAAAATTTAAATATCAGATTAGTCTATTTGGATTCGTGAACTTTTGAAAAATATGAAAGTGAATAATCGTCAATTGCTTTATCAATTATGAAATATTCCCAATTAAAATCCCGCCATTCTAAATTCGGACAGCGGGATATCTAAACATTTATAAAATATTACACTAATTTTCTACGCTCACCTTGCCTTTCATCACTACATGTATACTGCAAAAATAAGAGGTTTTTTCTGTAATCTTTTTAGACCATTTGTCCCCAGGTTTCAAAATGCCTGATGTCCAATTATTATCTGTTTCGGTTACATCATGAGGCACAATATCCTTGTTTATCCAGATAACAAGATCACCTTTATTAACCTTTAAATTTTCGGGATCAAACTTCATTCCTTGGATCAGAACAGTATGCGTAGTGGAATTATGATCCATCTTACTCTCCTTAAAACTAGTCAGTAGAAATAGGGAACAGGCCACCCCGATAGTCACCGCTAGGGTATAAACTAAAGTTGTTTTTAAAGGTTTCATTTTTTAAGAATATTTTTTTGTGCCATCTTAGCATGTTCGAGGTGTGTCTCTAAAATCGGCATGGCAGTTTGCAGTAATTCCTTTAATTCTTCATTCTGTGCTTGCGGAATTAAGACATTTTTTACTGCTCCAATTACAGCATCGTGATAAGCAACCTCGTTATTGATGTAGAATTCATCGAATTCATTTCCCTTTAAGGAGTTTAATTTTTTAGAAGTTTCTTTGGCTTGGGCCAATAGAGATTGGCTCATGCCATTATCCTGTGGAACTACTCCAAGTTTTGTAACAAGATCCGTGGCCATTTTTATAATAGCTCCATGATCTGCAATCATGGTTTTTGCAAATTCTTGCACTTTAGCATTCTTACTGCTTTTCATGGCAATATTGGCATAGTCGATATCTATTTGATTTGCAACAACGGCAACCGAGGCAATTTCGGCATCATTTAATTTTGGATTATCCTGGGCAAAACCAGTTGCTCCGATAAATAGAATTATGAAAAGGACTCCAAAGGTTTTAGATAGAAAATTTGTTTTCATGATATTTCAGTTTTGGTTTAAATAAAGGGTTTATTGATTGGATGACTTCTCGTGATGATGGTTACAAAATATTTGAAGTTTTATTTATTATTTTTTGAAATGCAAGTCGAATATTATAAGCCGACTTTAAAGTGCAATTACTTACGAAACTTAGAGTAGAATTAGGTTTAAAGAGGGAAACACATCCTTTTCAACTTCCGATGTGCCCGGAAAATATGAAATCCGTTTAGAGGAGAGTTAAAATAACCATTCTAAGAAACCTGTGAAATAATATAATAAAGCTGAATAGTAATAATTATATTATTAACGCTATAAACTAAAATAATTCAAAATTCTTGTTAAATATTTGATTTATTTTGTTAAATTTAGACTTAACTGTTTTTGTTCACTGTTTTATTCTTGGAAGTTATGTTGCACTGGAAGGCTATATATATTATTCTTGCTGTTGTTTTCGGGGTAGTCGGATTTATAGGAATTGGGGAAGGAGGTCTTCAACCTGCTAAATATATTTCCGGAATGTTCGTGCTGCTCTTATTGATTTCTTGGACCGTGGATCTAGTAGGTAGAAGAAGATCATAATTTTATTTTAATAATCAAACATCGGAAGGCTTGTAAATTGTAATAAACAATTTATCTAACACGAAATCAAAAAAAGCCCTCAATTTCACTAAAGTGAAAAGAGGGCTTTCTCCTCATAAAACAACACAATATAATTCAGAATCCTGAATTTATATTTTCTCTATTCTTTTATCATCATTTTGCATATTCGCTCGCCGTTCTGCCCGTTAACGAATACCATATAGGTAGCGCTAGAAAGGATTGTAACATCCAATTCCATTTCCGAAGTAATTCCTCTAAGATCAACTGAAGAAATCAATCTTCCCGTAAGGTCATAAATCGAAACGCTCTCAAGTTGTACGTTCTTTGGATTGCCCAATATTAACTTGTTTTGCATTGGGTTTGGAAAGAGCGTTATGTCTGCAAGTGTTGGAGGGTTTGACATTCCTGGTCTTTGATCCATTGCGTCACCGCAATCCAATCCACCATCAGTAATGTTCCAGTTGAAAGTTGCTATGATGTTTTGTCTGGCAAGCTCGCCGTTACAATAAGTGCTATTGCCAGCACTGAACTTAACATTGTTTTTCAATGTCAGAGTGTTCCAGCCATTCAAAAGGGCATCATAATTCGCAATTGAAAGAGATATACCTTTGAACATGTTTTTCATATTCACTACATTGCCAACGTCCCAGCCTCCAAGATTTTGGTCAAAAGCAGTTGCATTTCGAAACATACTGTCCATATTTCGTACAGTTCCAACATCCCAACCACCAATGTCCTGATTAAAGGAATGTGTATGACTGAACATCAATTTCATGTTGGTCACATTGCTCACATCCCAATTGCCAATGTCTGCATTAAAATTGAATGCCCCTCCAAACATACCGTACATAGTGGTAACATTGCTTACGTTCCAATTGCCCATGTTCGCATCGCCATTGAATGAAGTTGCGTACGCGAACATTCCGTACATATCTGTAACCATGGAAAGGTTGGGCATATCTGTTGCATTGCTCACCAAACTGCCAGCACCCATAAAGGCGCTATTCATGGAGCTCCATTGAATATCGCCCCATTGTTCGATGGTTCTTATTTTGTTTTTATCTCCAGAATTGTTAAAATATATTCTTGGGAAATCACCATGAATTTTAACGATATAAGTTCCAGAGGTGGCGTAAGTATGAGTGGCATCGCCATTTACTCCGGAATTGTTTGAACCATCACCCCATTCAATTGAATAGTCATAACCGCTGCCGGTGGTAGGAATGGTGATCGTTAAGTCGGAGGCATCTACTTTCCAAGTAGTAATAAAGTAATCTGAAGGATCTATATCTCCACATGCTGATAGAGGATCTTCTACGGTAACCATTGCATTAGCCCAATCAGAATTGCCATGAATATCGGTTACGGTCAAAATTACAGTGTTTTGGCCCACATCGGAACAGCTGAAAGTATCTCGATCAAGTTCCATACTTGCAATTCCGCAGTTATCTGAACTACCATCATCAATATCGGACGTTCCAATACTTGCATTTCCACTAGCATCCAATTGCAAGGTAATATTTGAGGTCCTGACGGTGGGTGCAAGATTATCCTGTACAGTTATTGTTGTGGTGCAACTATTTGTAGCAATACCATTGTCTACGGTCAAAATTACCTGGGTAGTTCCAACGGCATAGGGGCCTACTGGATATACAGAAAATGTCAGTGGATTTCCTTGAGGATCTGTAGATCCGCCATCAAACTCTTCTGCCCCTACATGGGCTTGGCACTCTTCATCTGCATCTATATTGATTGCTTGGCAAACTGCTAAAGGTGCTTCTTCGCATGCGCCCAAAGGATCAGTTACAGTGACAACAGTAGAGCAGGAAGAAATATTTCCACCAAGATCAGTAACGGTCAGGGTAACCGTGTTTTCACCAATATCTCCACAGCTAAATTCTGTCATATCGATATAAATGCTTGCAATGCCACAGATATCTGTACTTCCATTATCAATATCTACTACCGTTATGCTAGCATTTCCACTGGCGTCAAGTTGGACCTCAAAAGGTGCAACACATGATGCCACTGGAGGAATATTATCCAATACCGTGATCGTAGTAATACAGCTATCTGTTGAATTTCCATTGCTCACGGTCAACGTGACTTGGGTGGTCCCAACAGGATATGGTCCGATCGGATCTACCGTAAATGTCAATGGATCCCCATGCGGATCTGTAGATCCACCATCAAAATCCTGGGCTGTTACAGTGGCCTCACAGTCCTCACCGGCATTTGTCGTAACGGCTTGGCAAACAGCACTGGGCGCTTCATCACAAGCACCCAATGGGTCGCTTACTGTTACCACAGCGGTTGCATTGGAACTATTTCCGTTACTATCTATAACTGTGAGTGTCACGGTATTTTCTCCAATATGTGCACACCCAAAGGTATCGAGATCAATTGCCATGCTTTCAATGCCGCAGTTATCCGTGCTTCCATTATCAATATCATCTGCTTCGATCATTGCATTTCCACTTGCATCCAGCTGGACGGCGATATCCTGTACGGAGATAACTGGCCCCATATCATCTTCCACAGTAACCACGGCATAGGCCGAAGAGGAGTTTCCGTATCCATTTGTTACCGTGAGCTCAACGGTATTTTCGCCAACATCTGCACAGGTGAAATCAGATCTGTCTAAGGTAAAAACTAGATCCTCAGGATCGCTGCAATTATCGGTAGAGCCGTTGTTCACTTGGTCTGGAGTAATGGATATATTCCCAGTTGCGTCCAATTGCACGGTAATATCTTGTGTATATACCTCTGGGAAGGAATTGGGAGATTTTCCCGAAACGGTTAAAACCACGGCCTTATCGTTGGGATAAGAAATATTGAAAGAATATTGAAAGCAACCATAATCCGCATTTGTAGAGGAGAGGCTTTTGGTGGCAATGGTTCCACTCATAGTTGCAATGGTGAAGGAATCACCGATATTCGCATCAAATGCCATTGCAACATTTACTGTACCGTCAAATATGGCATTAGTTCCAGTAATGGCGAGAACATCGTATTCTGCACCTTGTGTTAGACCATTCAATTCCACTTCGAGAACTGAAGATGTTGAAGATTTATAGGTTCCCAAAACAGTGAGGATTCCAGGAGATCCGCCAGGTGAGAATGTACCATCGTTAATGAAATTAGCCGCAGCAGGCAGATCTATTATAGCAGTTCCTTTTATTATTCCATCCACAGTATTGTTAAGTCCAAAATTATCCCTAAATGCTATTGTTCCTGATAACGCATCTATTATACCTGAATTTATTACGGGAGGATAAATCCATGACACTCCAGTTGTTACCGTTTTTTTGATTAATCCAGCATTGATTATTTTAAATGCTCCTGCACCATTATAACTTATATATCCGTCAGATTGAAAATCAATAATTCCAGAAGCTTGGTTATCCAGCGTTGTATCGTTATGAAGATATAAATATCCACCGGAAAGATAATTTATGGTTCCCGTGTTTGACAAGGTTGTTACAGTCCCAGAAATATATCGACTGCCGCCCGAAGTTAGATTAAGCTTGCTCGCATTTACAAGAGTTCCACCTCCCACTAAACTACCTGAATTCCAGTTTACACCCGTAGTTCCTGTAAAATTGAAAGTAGCCGTGGTTGCTACAGATAAATTGCCCGTCCAGACAAGGGGACCGTTCAATATTCCCGAAAGCGTTCCACTGAGGTTCATTCCCGCGGTAGATACCAAAAGGACACCTCCAGATGAGACATTATACACACCTCCATTAAAATATTTGGGATGATAATACATGTCTATCGTACCACTTTCAACACTAATGGTCCCGGTGTTGGTGAATATGACATAGATATAAGATGTGCCCGTTCCTCCTGATTTTTTGAAAATACCCGCGTTGTTAAAATTATGAAAAGTATCGTTATAACTGATGTAAGCATCTGATTGCAGGTCAAAAACTCCTGAAAGTGTGTTATTAAAGACAGAAGTATCATAAAGATATAAATAGCCTCCACCAGGCATGGTCACTGTGTCTTTGTTGGTCAGTGTTGTTCCACCAGAGATATATCGACTACCACCTCCTGTCAATCTGATTAAGCTCTCATTAGTTAAATTTCCCCCTCCTATTAAACTTCCCGAAGTCCATGTAACGCCCGTGTCTCCATCAAAATCGAAGGTGGCCGTAGTTCCGACTGAAAAATTGCCTGTCCAATTTAAAGGACCGTCCAATGTCCCAGTGAGTGTGCCACTAATATTCATGTTCGCAGTGGACACTAAGAGTTTGCTTTCCGAAGAGACATTATACACCCCTCCATTAAAGTGTTTGGGATGATAATACATATCTATCGTACCACTTTCAACACTAATAGTCCCAGTGTTAGTGAATATCGCGTAAATATAAGAAGTGCCCAACCCTCCCGATTTTTTAAAAATTCCGGCATTATTAAAATTATGATTTGTCTCGTTATAGCTGATGTAAGCATCTGACTTTAGATCAAAAACTCCTGAAAGCGTGTTATTAAAGACAGAAGTATCGTAAAGATATAAATAGCCTCCACCAGGCATGGTCACAATACCTTTGTTGGTTAGTGTTGTTCCTCCAGAGATATATCGACTGCCCCCTCCGTTTAAACTTATGGAACTTTTATTGGTCAAATTTCCTCCTCCAAGTAAACTTCCTGAAGTCCATGTTACGCCGGTATCTCCAGTAAAATCTAAGGTAGCTGTAGTTGCGACAGCTAGATTACCTGTCCAATTTAAGGGACCATCAAGTGTACCTGTGAGGGTACCGCTGATGTTCATTGCCCCGGTAGATACTAAAAGCTTGCTATCTGAAGTTACATTATATACCCCTCCAATGAAGTATTTAGGATGATAATACATGTCAATAGTGCCGCTTTCCGCACTAATGGTCCCAGTGTTTGTGAAAATCACATAAATAAAAGAAGTGTTCGGGCCAGCCGATTTTTTGAAAATTCCAGCATTATTGAAATTGTGTTGGTTTCCATTATAACTTATATATGCATCGGACTGAAGGTCAAAAATTCCACTTCCATTATTGTTAAAAACGGAAGTGTCATAAAGGTATAGATAACCCCCATTTGGCATTGTAAATAATCCATTATTATTTATGATTGTAGCTTCTGAAATGTATCGAGACCCACCGCTGTTCAAGCTCACAGTTCCGTTATTTGTCAATGTACCTCCGCCATATAATGAACCCGCGCTCCAGTTGACCGTAGTATTTGAACTAAAGGAAGAGGCATTCGTAAAGCTCAAACTGTTATTTATACTGATATTTGACGTGCCCTGGACAACAATCGATTTTACGAATGAAGAAACATTTATGGTCATCGTGCTTCCCGTGGGGATAATTACGTCATTGGCAGCCGTGGGCACCTGCGCGGGGTTCCAATTGCCAGCATTATTGAATAGATCGTTGACGGCCCCCGTCCACGTAATGGTCTGGGCTTGCATAGTGCTAAGAGATATGCAAGTTAAAATCAGAAAATAGAGTAGTTTCTTCATGATTAACAAGTTTTAAGATTGATTACAATAGATTATCGTAACAATTCTAAAATGTCATCAATGAATCAGGATATTTTTAAAGTAATATTCATTTTTGATAAATAGATGAGGGCACATTCCATTTATCATAAAGGAAGAGGGTAACTATTAAAACACTGTTGATATGGGAAAGTAATTAGATTCGTGTTCCCGTTGCATTGAATACAATATAGTTCTAGGTAATGAAGAATTTCATTCTTCCAAAATATTGTATTTAAACGTTTTCAGAGGAAGAAAATTAGAAATGACCTTCAAAATAGTTTTTTGTTTGGGTTCCTAACGCCAATAGATCATTAAATCTCTAAGTAGAAATAATATTGAAATAGAAGAGAGTAATGAATGATTAGTTATTTATAAATATTTGAGGATATGGAGAATTCAAACTTTCCAGTTTCTTCAGTATATTGTAAAAAAGATGATCTTCTATTCAGGTAAGGATCTCTACAAGTTTCATTCAAACTCGAAACATTTTTACGAACTTCTGAAATAAAATATCGGCGCTAGAAATTAGAGTCAACGAATGGAAAAGAAGAAGGAATTTAAAGCCCTTCTTCTTTTTCTTTTTGACCGGTCATCATCAAATAAGCTTTTAGAAATCCATCAATTTCCCCATCCAAAACATCATCTGTATTTCCCGTTTCATGCCCGGTACGTACGTCCTTCACCAAGTGGTAAGGATGCAAAACATAGTTTCGAATCTGAGAGCCCCATTCTATGGCCATCTTATTATCCTCAATTTCGGCACGTTGGGCCATTTGTTTGCGCAGCTCAATTTCATAAAGCTGTGAACGCAGCATTTGCATGGCTTTTTCACGATTGTCCAACTGGCTACGAGTTTCACTGTTGTGAATAACTATTCCCGAAGGGTGGTGGGTAAGGATAGCTTTTGTTTCTACCTTATTAACGTTCTGTCCTCCAGCACCTCCACTACGTGCAAAATCCCATGAAATATCAGCAGGACTTATTTCAATTTCTATAGTATCATCTACCAAAGGATAAACATACACACTAACAAAACTAGTATGACGCTTGGCATTGCTATCAAAAGGAGAAATTCTAACCAACCTATGGACGCCATTTTCGCTTTTTAACCAACCAAACGCATATTCTCCATCAATTTCCAAAGTGACCGTTTTCACGCCTGCCACGTCGCCAGCCTGAAAGTTCAATTCTTTTACCTTATAGCCGTGTTTTTCCGCCCACATAAGATACATGCGCATAAGCATTTGCGCCCAATCACAGCTTTCCGTTCCGCCAGCACCCGCCGTAATCTGCAACACAGCGCTCATATCGTCTCCTTCTTCATCTAGCATGTTTCTAAATTCGAGCGCTTCTATGGCATCCACCGCTTTATTGTAAGTGTCCTCTACCTGCTTTTCCGAACCTTCACCTTCATTTAAGAATTCATATAAAATTTCGGCTTCTTCAGTTAAGGAAACGGCAGTGTCATAATCTGTGACCCACTTTTTTTTGGTGCGAAGTTCCTGCATAAACAACTCAGCCTTTTGGGAGTCATTCCAAAAGTTGGGGTCGAAGGTTTTTTCTTCGTCGTTGGTGATTTCCACTTGCTTTCCAGCAATGTCAAAGATAGCGCCTCAAAGCATCTAGCCGCACTTTAAGGTCTTTAATTTGGTCTGTTAGATTCATGTTTATAGATATTCATTTAAACTCGTTTGCAGAATTTAAAAGGAAATTAATTTGTAAAATATAGTACTTTCAATTGCTGTGAAAAAGCTATCACAACGAGAACTTATGGCAAAAATACTATTAACTTCGTGAGCAGAATATTTTTTCTGCTAATTTTATACGTACAGTGAATTTCCATATTGCAAAGCACTAACGAATCTAGTTCACCACTATTTAGAAAACACTTCCTATTTAATTTCGAAAGGTTTTTAAATAGAAGTCAGCTACCTGATTTAGTGCTACAAAATTTCAGGAAATAATTAATAAAAAAAAGATGAATATTGATTTAAGAAGTGATACCGTCACAAAGCCCAGTACCGAGATGCTCAAAGCAATGATGCAAGCTGAGGTAGGGGATGACGTCTATAAAGAAGATCCTTCAGCGAATGCGCTGGAAGAAAAACTCGCGACCATGTTTGGGATGGATTCTGCGCTATTTTTTCCTTCGGGAAGCATGGCGAACCAGGCCGCCATCAAAATGCATACGCAACCGGGAGAACAATTGATTGCTGATAAATGGGCACACGTTTACAATTTTGAAGGAGGTGGAGTATCATTTAACAGTGGCGTTTCCTGTAAATTAATTGATGGACATCGAGGAATGATAACTGCCGCACAGGTTGAAGAAAATATCAATCCTCCAGATTTTTATCACAGCCCTTTGACAAGCTTGGTTTGTTTGGAAAACACAACCAATAAGGGAGGAGGTGCCTGTTATGATTTTTCAGAAATCCAACGGATACGTGAACTCTGCAACCATCATAAACTTGGACTTCACCTGGACGGGGCAAGAATTTGGAACGCTCTTGTAGCAGAAAAACAGGATCCCAAAATCTTTGGGGAAGTATTCGACACTATTTCTGTTTGTTTAAGCAAAGGTTTGGGAACGCCAATGGGCAGTGTTTTGCTGGGAAACAAAGAATTGATGCACAAGGCTATGCGGGTTCGAAAAGTGCTTGGTGGCGGCATGAGACAAATTGGGTATATGGCGGCGGCTGGTATCTATGCGCTTGACAACAATATTGACAGACTACAGCAAGATCATCAAAGAGCCACGGAAATAGCACAAGTTCTTTCCAAACAGACTTATGTTAAAGAGGTTGAACCTACAGAAACCAATATTGTTATTTTTTATCTGTCTGAAGAAATTTCTGAAAATAATTTCATAAAAGAATTACTACAAAAAAACATAAAAATCAGTACAATGGGGCAGGGCAAATTGCGGATTGTTACGCATTTGGATTATACCGAAGAAATGCATCAGAAATTCCTAGAAACTCTAAATCAAATCCGTTAAAATCCGTAGAAACTCATATATACGCTTTCACGAATCTTAAAGTTAAAATGAAATTAACAATGAACCTTGATAAAATGAAAGTTTGTATTTTTCAACACTTATAATCTAAACCTGTCAAATTTTGAAAATTACTGCAGCATACACCGATCTCTACCAGCTTACAATGGCTCACGTCTATTATAAAACAAAGCCAGATGGAAAGGCGGTTTTTGACTATTATTTCAGGCACAATCCTTTTAATAGTGGTTATACCATTTTTGCTGGTTTGGAAGATATTCTTAACATTCTTGAAAATTTAAAATTCTCCTCCTCAGACATTGCATACTTAGAGGAACATGGTTTTGAAAAGGAATTTCTAGATTATTTAAGCAACTTTGAATTTAAAGGAAATATTTATTCCAGTAGAGAAGGTGACATAGTATTTCCGGGCCGACCAATTTTGCAAGTGGAAGGCACTCTTATTGAAGCACAAATTATTGAAACTGTATTGCTCAACATTCTCAATTTTCAAACTTTGATTGCGACTAAGGCCAGCCGAATTCGGCTTAGTGCAAAAGATGGAATCTTGTTGGATATGGGTTTACGTAGGGCACATGCCACAGGAGGATATTATGCCTCAAGAGCTGCGGCGATTGGTGGATTTGATAGCACAAGCAATGTTAAGGCGGCTGAAGATTATGACATTCCTGCTTCAGGAACCATGGCTCATTCTTTTATTCAAAGTTATGAAGATGAGCTACAGGCTTTTCGGGATTTTGCAACGCATAGACCTAAAAACTGTGTGCTTCTTATCGATACTTACAACACTTTAAAAATTGGATTGCCCAATGCAATAACGGTTGCAAAAGAAATGGAAAAAAGAGGGGAGCGGTTAATGGGGGTTCGGTTGGACAGTGGAGATTTAGCGTATTTGGCCAATAAAACTCGTAAAATGTTGGACGATGCCGATTTAAAATATGTAAAAATTGTAGCTTCAAACCAATTGGATGAATTCGTAATAAAAAGTTTGAAAGAACAAGGCGCTCCCATAGATATTTTCGGAATTGGGACGAATCTAGTAACAGGAAAACCAGATGCGGCCTTGGATGGCGTTTATAAATTATCTGAATATAATGGACAACCCAGGATCAAACTTTCTGAGAATATTATAAAAATCTCTCTTCCTTATAAGAAGCAAGTTTATCGGATGCTAGATGAAAACGGGATGTTTTACGGAGCGGATGCTGTAGCTATGTTTTCTGAAGAGAAAGTTGAGCAAATGGAAGATCCGTTTGATATCACAAAGAAATTAAAACTCAACAATTTTATTCATGAGCCTTTGTTAGAAAAGGTGATGGAGAATGGTAAAAAAGTAGGACCCGCGCGAACCGTAAAGGAAATTGCCGCCTATTCGAAATCAAGATTGGAAAAACTTCCAAAAGAATTCAAACGCTTTCAGAATCCGCATATCTATAAAATAGGAATTAGCACGGCCCTTAAAATGGAGCGCGATAGGTTGATTCAGAAGCATATATCCTAGTTTTAAAAAAGAAAGAATTATATTTCATTTCACATCATAAAGTTGCTGTAGAAAGGGTGTTTGATTAATTTTACCAGAATTCCATAACCATAATTAGCAATGAAAACTCTTATAATTATAGATGTGCAGAATGATTTTATGCCTGGCGGTTCGCTCTCTGTTCCTGATGGAGATAAGATTGTTCCAATAATTAATAAAATCCAGAACAAATTTGATTTAATTGTTGCTTCCCAAGATTGGCATCCAGCAGATCATGTGAGTTTTGCATCAAATCATAATGGGAAATCCGTTTATGATGAGGTTGAAATCCTCGGCAAACCTCAAACATTGTGGCCAGATCATTGCGTCCAGGATACGGAAGGTGCAAACTTTCATCATTCTCTTGAAACCAAAAAATGGGAGGCCATTTTCAGAAAAGGAACTGATAAACAGATTGACAGTTACAGTGCATTTTACGACAACGGACATTTGAAATCCACGGGACTTGCTGGATATCTCAAGGAAAAAGGTGCATCACAAATTTATCTATGTGGTCTTGCCGCAGATATTTGTGTGTATTATTCTTTGTACGACGCATTCAAAGAAGGATTCGCCTGTTTTTTTATCGAAGATGCTTCCAAACCTTTGGATGTAAATCATTTGGAAAAATTAAAAGAGGAGATAAGATATTTGGGGATACAGATAGTTTCTTCGGAAGAAATTTAAATTACTACTTTTTCCTTATAACGAAAACTAGATAAATAGCATTCTGTGCGAAAGTGTTGAATTATGATTAATTTTAGCCATTTAACCTTTAAAGAAATTTGATATGTTAGATGAAGTAAAAATGGTTCCAGGTAATTCATTGATCACCAAAACTCCTGAGGAAGGCCGGCAATTAGCTGTTAAAATGGCGCGCTTAGTTATTAAAGTTACACAGCCAGATGCGGAAGTTAGAGAGAAACTCCGACCCATCTATGCAGAAGATGCAGCGATGCTTTTGGCAGTTGGTCAAGTGGTTGCAACTGAATTTGCTACAATTGCTGCGGCCAATAACTATTGGAGATAGATTTAGAAAACAACGACTTTTTAGTGGCAAAATCATTTAATTAAAAAGAGAATCTACCAAATACTTTAACGAGATTTGTGAGTATAAATGATTTTAGTACAGTATCTTTGTGCTTTATTGAAACAAGTAAAACACCTGCTACAAGATAATTTTATCAATATACTCATTATAAAAGCATAAAAGTCGTCTGCATTAGCAGAGGACTTTTTTTTATTTAATTTTAAATTTACAAATGGCGAAATCGCAACAGACACAGAATAAAAAAGAAAAGGAAAAAGCAAAACTTAAAAAACGGGAGGATAAACGTAAAAAACGTGAAGCCAGAAAGGACAACAAGACCACCGGAATTGAGTTTGCTTACGTAGATCATAATGGAAACTTGGTGGATACTCCGCCAGATCCATCTATGAAAGTAGAAATCGATCCGGAAGAGATCGTTTTGGGTGTTCCACCTAAAGAGGAAGGAGAGGGTGAAGATTTTGATCCAGTACGAAAAGGGAAGGTTTCATTTTATGATTCTTCCAAAGGTTTTGGATTTATTATAGATAATGAAAACCAGGAAAAATACTTTACTCACGTAAGTGGTATCATTGATGAAATCACTGAAAACGATAAAGTTTCCTTTGAACTGGAAAAAGGACAGCGTGGTATGAATGCTGTGAGAGTTAAGAAAATCTAAGAGTGTACTTCGTCTTTGGAAAATAAAAAAATCCCGTTTTTTAAACGGGATTTTTTAAAATTTGAAAACGTCCAAATTAATTGACGATATCTTTCATTTGATCTTTTCCTTTATTCTTAAGGTCGTCATACTTGTCCGCACCTTTGTTCTTTAGCTCGTCATACTTACTGGATATGGAACTTTCAACATTGTCTACCTTATCCATAATTTTTTTTCCAGTGTCACTCACTTTATTCTTCAGATTTCTTTTTTCTTCGGGAGTCATGTTTTTGTATTTGTAAAATGCAAATGCTCCGGCAGCTGCTCCTAAAAGGGCCAATAATCCTGTTCTTTTCTTATTCATGGTTATAGATTTTTTTATTTGTATGGTGTGAAGATACGAGTTTCTTGCTGCCTTGCTAAAATCCTGAATGACTTTAGTATATATTTAGTATTATATGGGATTTTATAGAGTTATTTCATAAATTTTTAGGAATAAAATGATTGCCTTCATGGAGCATTTAGGACGCAAATTAATTTAATTTTATTATTTCAAATTTTGTTCAGTAAAACTTCGAATATTAAACGTTGTAGAAGAAAATATTCCTCCTAAAATCTAAACTTAGATATGCCAGAAAAACAACCCAACAACCCTTTACACGGAGTAAAATTGAGTGACATTTTAGAGTTTCTTGTGGAACGCTATGGATGGGTAGAACTTTCCGAAAAAATTAATATCAATTGCTTTAAAAATGATCCTTCCATAAAATCCAGCTTGGTCTTTTTAAGAAGAACACCTTGGGCACGAGAAAAAGTTGAAAACCTTTATTTGAAAGCCAAGAGAAGTAAGTAAGGATTTCAAATACGTCGAAAATCCGAATCAGTGGATTTTTCTTAAAATAGATTCTTGCCACTTCCTGATTCTTGTCAGCACAAAGCATCCCGAGCACACACCCAATCACTTGAGTAAACCATAAATTGGGAGATTGTATTATGAATTTGATTTCTTCATAAATTGTAGAAATACTATTAAAATTAATTTATTCCGGAAATCTTCGTTCTAAACCTTTTAAACTGTGTAATTTTGCATCCCCAAAATACGGAGGAGAATATGACAGAACTAGACTTATCGCAAGCCATTCAAGACAAAAAAACAGACAAAGAATTATACAGCTATCAAAAAGGTGCCATTGACCAAATTTTCGAAAAATTTGAAACGGCCCCCGCAGATCATCACTTACTTTATCAACTTCCCACTGGTGGAGGTAAAACGGTGATATTTTCTGAGATAGTAAGACAATATTTAAAAAATCACCAAAAAAAGGTTTTGGTGATGACTCACCGCCTAGAGCTCTGCAAACAAACGTCAAATATGTTGACCAGTTTCGGAGTTATTAATAAAGTAGTAAATAGTACCGCCGACCTTTCAGATCAGGACGAATACAGCTGCTTCGTTGCTATGGTTGAAACTCTAAACAACCGATTAAATGACGATAAGCTCGATATTTCTGATGTTGGGTTAGTTATTATTGATGAGGCACACTACAATTCATTTACAAAGCTTTTTAAGTTTTTTGAGAAATCGTTCATCCTTGGAGTTACTGCTACTCCATTAAGTTCCAATAGAAACCTTCCCATGAAGGACAACTATGATGAGCTTATCGTAGGGGAAAGCATAAAATCTCTTATAGAGAATGAATTCTTGGCCGAAGTGGAAGTTTTCCAATATAATATGGGACTCACTTCCCTAGAAATTGGCCCCAATGGCGATTATACCGTAAAGTCTTCTGATGATCTCTACTCGGGCGTGGGAATGTTGGACAGGCTTTTGGAGGCTTATAGAACACATTCTAACGGCAAGAAGACCTTGATCTTTAACAACGGGATCAATACTTCTATTCAGGTCTATTACCATCTAAGAGCGGAAGGATTACCAATTATGCACTTGGACAATACCGCTACTAAAAAACAACGTAAGGAGATTTTAAAGTGGTTTAAGGAAACACCTGATGCAATCCTTACCTCCGTAAGTATTTTGACCACAGGATTTGATGAGCCTACCATAGATACAATTATCTTGAACAGAGCAACAAGGTCATTAACTTTGTATTTTCAGATGATAGGAAGGGGATCTCGAATCTTGAACAGCAAATCCAAATTTTCAGTAATAGATCTAGGAAATAACTACCAACGGTTCGGCCCTTGGGATGCGCCTCTGGATTGGCAGGCAATCTTTAAAAACCCTGATTTCTTTATTGATAGATTGGCCAGCGACGAAGATCTTGAAAGCACTTTCAGGTATGAAATGCCCGAAGACCTTAGAGCGGAATTTGCAAACAGCAAGGAGGTCTATTTTGATATTAAGGCTACCTATGAAGATGCTACGAACAAAGGGGAATCTTCCAAAGTAATATTGGAGCGTTCTATAGAACAACACGCTTATATCTGTGTTGAAAATAGTGAAGACGTATATGATGCCCTCGGCTTGGCAAAAATGTTGGATGATGATATCGACCACCGTATCGACCATTATTCTCAGTGTATCAGCAAAAGCACACATAACTTTCTAAAGTGGTTAAAAGACGACTACAAGTTAAAATTAAGAACTTATTTACGTGAAAATTTTGATCAGGTTTATGAGCAGATCCATGGTTTTCCGCCTGAAGATTGAATTTTAACGGTAAAATTGATTCCATAGTTCATAATCAAATACGAAATATTACTTTTAAACCAAACGCATTAAAATGGAATCATTTAAAGAATTCGCGATAAATAAACAATTGCAGCAAGCCATTGAAGATCTTGGCTTTAATAACCCAACACCTATACAGCAACAATCATTTCCGGTAATTATGTCTGGCGCGGATATGGTTGGGATTGCTCAAACAGGAACCGGGAAGACTTTTGCATATATGCTTCCCACGCTTCAGGATTTAAAGTTCTCTAAGGAAATTCATCCACGTGTTTTGGTAATGGTTCCCACTCGAGAACTGGTACTCCAAGGTGTGGAAGAGATCGAAAAGCTGGGAAAATACTCTTCTGTCCGTGTGCTGGGAATTTATGGCGGCACCAATATTAATAAACAGAAACAGGCCGTCGCCGAAGGTGCAGATATAATTGTGGCCACTCCAGGTAGAATTTACGATTTGATCATCAGCAGAGCCATCCAACTGAAATCTGTGCGAAAGATGATTATAGACGAAGTGGATGTAATGTTGGATCTTGGATTTAGATTTCAATTGACCAATATTTTGGAACTCCTTCCAAATAAACGGCAAAATATTATGTTCTCCGCAACCATGACGGACGAGGTGAATGCTTTTATCCATGATTTCTTTATTGCACCTCAAACAGTTTCCGTAGCCGTTAGCGGTACACCTTTGGAAAATATATCGCAGTTTTCCTATCCTGCGCCGAACTTTTATACCAAGGCCAATCTTCTGGAATATCTGCTTCAAAAGGTAGAGGAATTCAAGAAAGTATTGGTTTTTGTACCTAATAAAAAAAGTGCGGATTTATTGTTTAATGTTATGGATGATATCTTCGGAAGCGAGGTAGCGGTCATTCATTCCAATAAAACCCAGAATTATAGAATCCGTTCCATAGAGGATTTTAATGCTGAAAAAACTCGTATTTTGGTTACAACAGATGTGATGGCAAGAGGATTGGATCTTAACAATATTTCACATGTAATCAATTTCGATACGCCTTCATTTCCCGAAAACTACATGCATCGCATTGGGCGAACGGGTAGGGCAGGGCAAGATGGAATCTCAATTTTGTTTTATACTGAAGCTGAAAGAGAAGCTAAGGAAGCAATTGAGACTTTAATGGATTTAAAAATTCAGGAGCTTAAATTTCCTTCTGAAGTAGAGATTTCCAAAAAACTTACTTTTGAAGAACAACCGGTGATAGTTGAGATTAACAACCCAAATAAAGAAGAAGAAGCAGGACCAGCCTTTCACGAGAAAAAAGAAAAAAATAAAAAAACAAACCAAGGAGGATCTTATAAACGTATCATTAAGGAAAAGTATAAAAAGCCAAAGACCAGAGGTGATAAAAATTATAATAAACGTAATAAAAAATAATCGTTTTACCAGCTTTTTCGGAGATTTAAGGTTCCCAAAAAATAAAAAATGCCTAAAGTAATTTTGAAATCACTTTAGGCATTTTGCAGTTATTAAATTGAGTAATTATATAGGATTAATATTTATCAGGATTTTCAATTCGGCGTTTTCCTTCAGACTTATCCAAAAATACCTGAACTCCGAAATTCAATCCTAGCGCATGTTGGTAGGTTGTATTTCCTCCACCAACAAGGCCATTGTATTTCAAAGTTGTTTCCAAGGCTACATTTTCTGTAACAAAATATGAATATCCTGGACCTACACCAAAGGCAAACCCGTTTGTTGTTGGGCCATCTTTAACATTCACACCTGCAACACCAGCATTGGCTTCACCAAAAAAACTTCCTCGTTTATAAAAGTTGTCTACGCCTTTTTCGCCTTGGCTTATATAATATCGAGTCAGCCCCTGGATTCCATATGTCGTTGTTCTAGTAGAGAAACCATCATATTCCGCAGATTTTGTAAATCCTAAATTCACTACGGCTCCCACCATAAAATTGTCTCGTACAAAATAACCCATTTTAGGGCTAATTCCCACATTGAAACCAGCGCCTTCATTAAGACCAAAGTTTAAACCGAATAAGCCGCGGCTAGCATTGTTAACCAAACCACTGCCTAGATCACTTCCAAGCATGAAGGTTCCTTTTTCAGTTTGGGCGTTGCTCATACCTGTAAATCCGAGTATCACTACTGTCGTTAAAAAGAGTAATTTTTTCATATTGTTTTTTTTTGACCCATAATTTTTATGGGTACGTGTTAGACTATTTCATAAAGATATTACAGTCCATAGGGGTTAACGTTACTTTTGGGAAGCATTTATCAGTATTTTTTGTAAAATTTAGCATTAATAGGTCTTTTTTAAATTCACCTTAACCAAAATGAAATTTTGGGGCATTTAAACTTGCAATTACGTAAGGAGACAATAGAGTTTTCTTCTGCTTTTCCGTTTAATAACTATTCAAGAAAGATTCTTCAACAGAGTTTTGTACATTTAGGAATAATTGATAAGATATAAACCAATTTTTTAACAATCATCTAATTAAATCTTATACATATGAAAAAATTAAATTTACTTTTTCTATTACTTTTTGCAGTGATGATAAGCTGTAATTCAGATTCGAAGGATAATGTGGTTGTACTTGTGAAATATAAAACACAACCTAACAAAAATATAGATGCCATAGATGCCCTAAAAACACTTATTTCAGAAGTAAAGAAGGAAGACCATTTTCAGCAGATTAGGATGTATGTAGATCCGCAAAATAATTCGAACATCCTTTTATATGAAGAATGGGATAATGAAAATTATTACAATAATGAACATTTGAAAACACCGCATTTTCTAAAATTTAAAGAATTGTCCTCTGCATTTTTAGTCGGTCCGCCTGAGATCACTTTTTGGAAATTGAATGAAACCTATTAAGAAAATTTAAAATTCTGTTCCTAGAAATCTAGCACATAATTGTCATGGCTTAAAATTCCATTATTATCCAGAATTCATTCTTAAATTGACAATTAATGCACCTACAATTCAAAATAGTATATCATTTATTACCTTTAATAAAAAAAAAGTGAATTATGGCAAAAAAAGTAGCAGATTTATTAGTAGAAAATCTAGTTAATGCAGGAGTCAAAAGATTGTATGCAGTAACAGGAGATAGTTTAAATCCCATCAATGATGCCGTACGAAGAGATGGAAGGCTAAAATGGATTCATGTGCGCCACGAAGAAGCTGGTGCCTATGCCGCTTCTATGGATGCCGAACTCGACGGCATAGGATGTTGCATGGGAAGTAGCGGTCCAGGACATGTCCACTTGATCAATGGTCTATATGACGCCAACCGATCTGGAAATCCAGTAATTGCCATTGCCACCACGATAAACTCCAACAAGTCAGGCATGAATAATTTTCAGGAAACCAATATCGTTAAGCTTTTTGATGATTGCAGTAAGTATTGTGTTATGGCCAATACCGCTGAACAGGCGGCCAATGCTTTTCAATCTGCAATTCAACATGCCATCCAAGATAGAGGCGTGGCAGTTGTAGGTTTGCCAGGGGATGTATCTGAGGCGGACGTAGTGCATATTACTACTGCCCACAAAAATTTCTTCACCAATTCAAGACTTATTCCTGGAAAAGATGAAATGAAAGAATTGGCAGATCTGATCAACTCAACCGAAAAGGTAATGGTATTCTGTGGATACGGATGTAAAGATGCACAAGAAGAGGTCATGCAGCTTTCAGAAAAACTAAATGCCCCCATGGGATATAGTTTTCGGGGTAAGATATTTTTTGATAAGATAAGTAACCCGTATGCTGTTGGCCTAAATGGTTTATTGGGAAGCAAATCTGGTTTTAAAGCGATGCAGGAAGCAGATCTCCTGATATTATTGGGAACGGATTTCCCCTACACCGACTTTTTACCCGAAGAAAATATAATTGTTCAGATTGATGATAAACCAGAGCGAATCGGGAGACGTGCCAAAGTAGATTACGGGTATGCTGGAAAAATAAAAGATACCATGGAAGAATTATTGCCCATGCTAGAACAAAAGACTGACGACCAGTTTTTAAAAGACATGCGTAAACTGCATGAGGAGCAGGAGGAAAAATACATTTCCTATGTAAAGGAAAAGTCTGAAGAGAAAAATATACATCCGGAATTCGTAGCGTCGGTTATTGATGAAATAGCGGCAGATGATGCCATCTTTACAGTTGATACCGGTATGTCTGCAGTCTGGGCTGCTAGATATATTAAAGGAAAAAGAAATAGATACCTCACTGGATCCTTTAACCATGGATCCATGGCAAATGCAATGCCTATGGCCATTGGAGCGGGACTTTCAAGACCAGATCGTCAAGTTATAGCTTTGTGTGGCGATGGAGGCATCAGCATGCTCTTGGGCGATATGATGACCATCAGTCAATACAACATACCGGTTAAGATTATTATCTTCAACAACCGTTCCCTGGGAATGGTAAAATTGGAAATGCTAGTTGCTGGATATCCAGATTGGCAAACAGATATGAAGAATCCGGACTTCGCGAAGGTTGCCGAAGCCATGGATATTAAGTCGTGGAGTGTTCAAGAATGTAATGATGTTAAAAGTGTGCTGCAAGAAGCATTTGCCCACAACGGTCCCGCGTTGGTGAATATTTTCACAGATCCTGACGCTTTGGCAATGCCACCAAAAGTAGAATTCGATCAAATAAAGGGTTTTGCCAAAAGCATGGGGAAATTGATGCTTAATGGTCAGGCGGCCGAAGTGATTGATACCGCAAAATCTAATATCAAATATTTAAAGGAACTCTTTTAAAAGGTGATTTTCAAAAGTGGAATTTTCCGTAAATAAAATATTGCAGATGCTATTGGGTAATATATGCAAAATTCACTAACAAGACCTTGAGAGCAGATATCATTGGTATTATTTAAAAATGATAAAAGTCTAATACAAATTTCTAAAATCAAGGTTATGTATCAATTGCTAAAAGTTTCAATCCTATCAATTTCATTTTTGGTCTTATCAGGAAGTCTACAAGTTCAAGAACAAAATAAATTAATTGCTCAAAATGATGTTAAGTTAGAAAAATCGAAAGACGGAAGGGTAGGGAAGGTAATGACGCAGATAGAACAAGTTGCCTTAACCCCGGAAGGTGTAATCAAATCTCTGGCAGATGGAAACAGCAGGTATGTCAATGACAACCTCACTCCCAGAAGCCAATCCTTGCAGGTTGTAAATAGCTCGGCGGGTCAGTATCCGGAAGCAATAATTTTATCTTGTGTAGACAGTAGGGTGCCAGTAGAAAATGTCTTTGATAGAGGAATCGGCGATCTCTTTGTTGCCCGCGTAGCTGGAAATTTCGCCAATGAAGATATTTTGGGAAGTATGGAGTTTGCATGTAAAGTTTCGGGCGCCAAACTTGTAGTAGTATTGGGCCATAACCATTGCGGAGCTATCAAGGCAGCTGTTGACGATGTTAAATTGGGAAATATTACACCTCTTTTAGAAAATATAAAACCCGCGATAGCATTGGTAAGTTATAATGGCGAAAAAAATTCCTTCAATGAAGAATTTGTCGCTATGGCATGCGAAAGTAATGTGCGGAATACCATTAACGCAATTAGGAAAAACAGTCCCATTTTAAATGATATGGAGGAGCATGAAGAGATTATGATTGTGGGAGCCATTTATAATCTAGAAAATGGAAAAGTTGATTGGTTGAAATAAAGGATCCATCTTTAAAACTTTGACGAAATTACATAAGATCATATCCCAGTGAAAAGTCACTCGACAAATTGGGGAGACTATTTTGTTTTCTGCTACCTTTGCGGGAATTCTTGCATTAGAAAAGGATTCAAATAAAATTATAACATAAATACATTAAAGAAGTGAAAATTTTATCCCGTCGGTAGGGTTTCATTCTTACGGAATTAAGGATATTAAAATTATGAATTAGCTATGGTTCAGGACATTTAACCGCTGAACCGAAAATAAAGTCTACGTTTTCTTAAGTTTCTATAGTTCAAATTCTTAACCGTTATCAGGAACATTATTCGAGAATTTACTATATTACATTTTTTTTATCGAATTTAGAAAACCACCCAAAAAGATATAATAATAAAGTATAAAATAAAAAACGAGTTAGATCATGTTTAAAGCACTTATAGATAAAATATTTAATAACAAAAAGACTCAACCCATTCAACAAGGTACCGTTAAGTTTTTCAATATTACCAAAGGTTTTGGTTTCATCATATTAGACGATTCAGAAGAGGAGATTTTCGTCCATAAGTCCAATGTCCTGGGAAAAATTCGTGAGAAGGACCACGTGCAGTTTGAAGTGGAGGATGGTGAAAAAGGACCAACAGCCGTAAAGGTTCAAAGGATTTAGGAAGTATCAAATTATATATCAGCCGTCTAAATTTATTTTAGGCGGCTTTTTTCTTTTTAAAAATACCAAGAAAAGAAATCCATTTGTGATACGTACGTTTTAAATGGATCAAGTAATAAACCAATTATTTCCAAGAAAGATCCTTAAATTTAAATCTGCTTTCCTCCTTTGAAAACGCGAAGCTTACTTCATCTCTTAAATTATATTTATGAAAATAAAAATTGCATTAATTGGATTATGCCTTAGTCTATTCACCGCCTGTGGCACTCAGAAAGAAATTAATCAAAACGACCAACTTTTTGGAGGGATATGGCAACTGGAATATATGTCTGGTCCACGTATTGCCTTTGATGGGCTGTTTCCCAATAAAAAGCCGGAAATATCTTTCAACCAAGTCAACTCGGAAGTGGTAGGAAACAATAGTTGTAACGGGTATTCTGCGTCCTATACTTTAAATGATAATTCCATTTCCTTTGGAGATCCAGGTATTACTACTATGATGTACTGTGGCGAAGGTGAAGGACAGTTTCTGAATATGATGAAAAAAATTAACGCCTATTTTATTGATGAAAATGGAAAGTTAAATCTCTTAATGGATGAAATTCCAATGATGCGTTTCCATAAAATAAATCCATGAAAAGATTACTAATTATCTTAATTATGTCTAGTGCTTTTTTGCTATTTGCCTATTTAATTTGTTAAACAAAAAATATGCGTTGTTCCAGACCCTATCATTCGAATTTCAAGTCCTCCATGGAGCAAATTATATTTTTGCTTATGGTAGCTGTATTTTTTTTAAGCTGTAAAAACCAGGAAGAAAAATTTAACCCAGATATCGGTAAAAGATACCGCTGAAGAAGTGGATGCAGAACCTGTAGTAGATCTTGGTTGCTATACATACAGCGAAAATGGGACTTTGATAACACTCGAAATTACCGAGAATGATAATCCTGTGAAAGGTACTTTGACTTATGCTCTGTCCGAGAAAGACAAAAATACAGGAGCTTTTACGGGAGAATTTAATGATGGTATACTTCTAGGCATCTATACATTTCAATCTGAAGGAAAAGAAAGTAGGAGAGAGGTTGCATTTCTTTTTGAAGACAATCAATTTATAGAGGGTTACGGCGAGCTGAATGAGGATGGAACCACATTCAAGAATGTAAAAGCAATTAATTATGTGTCTATTATGCCATTGACCAAAGCGCATTGCAATCGCTAGAAACGATGTGGTTTTTTGTAAGTGAAGATTTTCAAGTGATAGTGGACAAAATAAAATTTTGAGTATTGTTTAAAGTGTAATACTCCCCTAAATTCAGACCATAAGTTAAGTTGAAAATTTTTAACTTTAAACTTATGAATATGAAACGAACAAAACGAAAATTCACAATTGCTTTCAAGACCAAGGTTGCCATTGAGGCCCT
>Ga0208015_1000076_pt1 | contig 67538 bp, 47 predicted proteins | sample 26BtaG_FD_184101 | JGI IMG/M metagenome (GOLD analysis project Ga0208015, IMG submission 184101) | Marine viral communities from Cariaco Basin, Caribbean Sea - 26B_WHOI_OMZ_CsCl (SPAdes) (version 2) | ecosystem: Environmental > Aquatic > Marine > Oceanic | place: Caribbean Sea: Cariaco Basin... | reverse complement strand
TCGGGGTTTCCGACACCAATGTGTTGCACACATTCGGCCGACAACGCCGTGGCGAACGTCAGTACCGCCGCATCGGGCTGGCCGGCAAGTACACCGTGGAGCATGCCCGCCAACAGGGTATCGCCGGCGCATACGGTGCTGACCACCGACACGGGGGGAACCCACGATCGCAGGGTGCCGGCCGGTGACGACCAAAACACGCCGTCCGCTCCCATGGACACGACCACATGGGAAACACCGGCAGCATGGGCTCGGGCGACTGCAGCTTCCACAGCCGTAAGGTCCTTCAGGGGCGTGCCCGCCCAGCCTGACAACTCATCGGTGTTGGGTTTGACCCCAAAAGGCCCGGCCTCGATGCCTGCCTTGAGGCCCTCGCCACTGGTGTCCAGCCACACCGGTTTGCCGGCACGGGAAGCTTGCTGGACAAGAGCCGTCAATCCGGATGGCGGAAAGCCATCGGGCAGACTGCCACCAATCACCACTACGTCGCATTCCGGCAGCAGCGGTGCCAGCCGGAATTCCAGGCGCTGCAGGGCGTCTTCCGACACTCGGAAACCCGGTCCGTTCAGGTCGGTCACCCGGCCACCGGACTCGGCAATCTTGATGTTGACGCGGTTCTGGCCCGGAATGCGCACGAAACTGTCCTGCAGGCCTTCCGCTTCGAACAGACCCTCGAAGGGCGCGGCATTGGCCTCGCCGAGCAGGCCGGTCACCGTGACCGAATGGCCCAGTCGCGCCAGTACCCGGGCCACATTGATGCCCTTGCCGGCGGGCTCCAGGCCGGTGTTACCGGTACGGTTAACCTCGCCAGGGTTCAGAGCCGGAGTTTCAACGCTCAGATCCAGGGCCGGGTTCAGAGTGATTGTGAGAATACTCGCCATCACCAGGCCTCCAGGGCATCGCGTACCTCGGTCGCCGTTGCCAGAGACAGGGCCTTTTCAGCCTGACGACGAGCGGTTTCAAGGCTTAGGCCACGAATACAGGCCTTGACCAGGGGTACCCGGCGGCTGGTCACAGACAACTCGTCCACCTCCAGCCCGACCAGTATCGGAATGGCCTGGGGGTCGGACGCCAGCTCACCGCAAACACCGACCCAGCGGTCGTGGGTGTGGGCCGCCTCTACGGTCATCCGGATCAGCCGCAGTACCGAAGGATGCAGGCCATCTGATTCGGCCGACAGCTGTCCGTGGCCACGGTCGATGGCCAGGGTGTATTGGGTCAGGTCATTGGTGCCGACCGAGAAGAAGTCCACCTCGGGCGCCAGGGTCGAAGCCAGCAACGCGCAGGAGGGCACTTCTATCATCACGCCAACCTGAACATCACTGGCGGCCACCTCCGCCTGCACCTGGGAGACAATCGCCCGGGCTGCCCGGAACTCTTCCACATCCTTGACCATGGGGAACATGATGCGCAGGGGCCGGTCGCCGGCGGCAGTCAGCAGCGCCCGCACCTGGGTTTCGAGGATATCCGGGCGTGTCAGCGACAACCGGATACCACGCATGCCCAGAAACGGGTTGTCTTCCTGGGGCAACGGCCAGTAATCCAGGGGCTTGTCGCCGCCCACGTCCAGAGTACGGGCCACCAGGGGCAGACCGTTCAGGGCATCAAACGCGTGTTGGTATTCACTGACCTGGGTGGCCAGATCCGGCGCTTCCGGATGGGCCATGAAAATGAACTCGGTACGAAGCAGGCCAACACCGTCGGCGCCCCTTTCCACGGCATCCGGGGTGTGGGCGGTGTTGCCGAGATTGGCGCACACTTCGATGGTATGGCCATCTTCGGTAGTAGCAGGCTGATTACGGTTTTCATGAGCTTCGGCCTGCAACGCTTCCAGTTGTTGCAAACGGCGACGGATCTTCTCGCATCGCCCGGCCCCGGGGTTCGGCACCAGGCAGCCCCGTTCGCCATCCACCACCAGATCAGAGCCGTTCAGGATCGTCAGTATTCGCTCACCAGCACCCACAACCGCTGGCAGGCCCAGGGCTCGGGCCAGAATCGCACTGTGGGAAGTCGCTCCCCCGCGGGCTGTGACCAGGCCGCGCACCCGGGTGGTATCCAGCCGAGCCACATCCGACGGCCCGAGATCATCGGCCACCAGTATATAAGGGGTGTCCGGCGGCGTCGGCATCGCCACGCCACAGAGGTTGGCCAGGACCCGGCGCCCGACGTCCCGCAGATCCGCGGCGCGTTCCGCCAGCAATCGGTCAGCCAGCGCTTCCTGGGCCCGGGCAGCGGTATCAATGGCCTTCCACCAGCCCGCTTCGGCGGACGCCCCTTCGTTGATCGCTTCCAGCGTAGCCTGATACAGGTCTTCGTCCTGAAGCATCTCCACATGTACCGAGAGTATCGGGGCGGCCTCACCACCTTCGGCCTGTCGGATCAGGGTCCGGAGCTGGCCATCGGCCTCATCCATGGCCTGGTTAAGGCGCTGGATCTGCTGTTCACTGTCCGCAGCGGACTCCGGATACTCCAGCACCGGCTGGCGCATCACGAACGCGGGCGCCAGCGCCAGCCCCGGTGACGCAGCCACGGCTTTCACAGGCTGATCATCAGCCAACGGCTCTGGAGGCTGAACGTCGGGCTCCGCGGCCTGCTGCTCCGCCGAGCGTAACGGCGCGACCTTTTCGCCCAGACCCTCTTCGATGGCTTGGGTGAGGGCTGCAATAGCCTGATCGGCTTCATCCCCGGTTGCCGACAGCAGCAACGTCTGGCCTCTTCGGGCACCCAGACCAATCACCCGGGTGAGGCTGGTGGCGGACACCGCACTGCCGTCGCCTTCAAGAAGACGAATCCGGATGCCGGCATTGTGTCGGCGGGCTTCCTGAACCAGTTGCTTCGCGGGCCTCGCATGCAGCCCGTGGGTATTAAGCAGGGTCACTTTGGCGGTAACCGCATCAGCAGCCTCACCAGACAGCCGGGCCAGCACAGCCTCGGCGCTCAGGCCATCAATGGGTTCATTGCGGGCCAGGAAATTGTCAATGCGATCGAGCAGGTCATGACATTCGTCACCGGGACCGGCCAGGCAGAACACGCCCCGCAGTTCCGGCGTTGCCCGCTTGGGTGTCGCCAGGGACAGGGTCGGGCGCCTGGCACCGACGGTATGATGGGTCAGCCAGAAGCCCTGGCCGAGCGCCACTGGCGGCTGACCAATAATGCTGGCCAGAAACTCGGTGTCCACACAGCGCAGGCTCTGCAGGCGGGCGGCGGCAATCAGGGACAGCTCATTCGGAGTGGTAGCATCGATGCCCAGGCACAGGGTTTCGCTGTCGCATTTGGCCACCGCCGGGGCTTTGGAGAGCAGGGCAACCAGCTCGGCGGCATCCGTGGCCCGGCCCAGTTTTTCCGCCAGCCCGGGCTTGTCCAGCACGCGGGTCAGGTGGCGGAGAATATCCAGGTGTTCGTCAGACTGGGCCGCAATCGCCACCAGTACATGCACCCGGGCATTGTCGTGCCAGGTGATGCCTTCCGGGAACTGAAGAATGCGAATACCGGTTTCGAGAACGGCCTCCCGGCTTTCCGGGGTACCGTGGGGAATGGCAATGCCGTTGCCCAGTACCGTGGATGATTGCTGCTCACGGGCCTTCATTCCGGCCAGGTAATCGGGGGAGGTTCGGCCGGCGGCCTCAAGATCCCGGGCGGCCTGGTTCAGGGCATCCTGCCAGTCAGCGGCGGTGGCACCCAGTCGAACGTCATTGGCAGTCAGCGTCAGCATGATTGTTGCCTCGCTTTTTGTTTTGATACTGCGTCTTTGTTTCGATACCGCGTATCGGTTTTTGTTTGCTGAATCGTGTCAGCATGCTTAAAATCGATCATGAAACAGATATGATCAGAAATCAAGCAATCTTTGAATCGGAGCTGTCGTCCATGACCCTTGCGGAACTTGCCCGGCTTGCCGGCGTTTCAAGAACCACCGCCAGCTATGTCATAAATGGCCAGGGCGCTGCCCGGCGCATCAAACCGGACACCATCGAGAAAGTGCTTGCGGTGGCTCAGGCCCATGACTTTCAGGTAGACACCCAGGCGGCAGCCCTGCGGGGCGGCGCCAGCCGGACCCTCGGTTTTATCCTGCCGGACCTGGAAAACACCAGCTATGCCCGACTGGCCAAGCTGCTGGAGCAAGGCGCCCGGGCCAAGGGCTATCAGCTTCTGATTGCCGGCTCCGACGACGACCCTGAGACCGAAAAATCTCTGGCCCGAGCCCTGAAAACACGACGTTGTGATGCCCTGATCGTCGCCAGTGCTCTGGCCCGGGACGACCCCTTTTATCCTCAATTGCAGAAGGACGGCCTGCCGGTGGTGGCCGTCGACCGGGCCCAGTCACCGGATCAGATCCGATGCGTGGTCAGCGATAACCTCGCAGCGGCAGACGCCCTGACCCGTTCCGTGTTGGGCAGCGATACTGCCACCATCGCCTGGCTGGAGGCGGTGCCGGAACTTGCCATGACCCGGGAGCGCCGCGAGGGCTTTCTGGCGGCCGCGACTGAGGCTCGCATTACCCCGCTGGTGGAAAGCGGCCCTCATTACGACCGCGCCTCCGGTGCCGCCATGATGAACCGGATTCTCCAGGAGCACGGTCTGCCGGATGCCCTGGTGACGGCGTCCTATACCCTGCTTCAGGGGGTTCTGGATGTCTTGCTGGAGCAACCCGGCGGACTGCCGGCCAACCTGCGCCTGGCCACCTTCGGGGATGATCGACTGCTGGACTTTCTGCCACTGGCGGTCAATTCCCTACCGCAGGACCACCAGGCCATCGCCAATGCCACGCTGGATCAGGCGCTGTCTGCTATCGCCGGGCAAGGTTCTGTTGAAACGGTTACCATCAACCGGACTTTGAGGATTCGCGCTGCGGATCGTCCGACCCGGCCGTGGCAAACCACCAGCGCGGCAACAGACGATTGATGCCAGGCTTTAAAAACCGGTCATCAATCAGCCAGATTACGCCCCGGTCTTCCGGAGTACGAATCACCCGCCCGGCCGCCTGGGCCACTTTCTGCAAGCCCGGAATCAGATAGGTGTAGTCGTAACCGGCGCCGAAGCGCTGTTCCAGGCGAGCCTTCAGGATTTCATGCCAGGCATCAAACGGGGGCAAACCAAGGGTTGCAACAAAGGCCCCGATCAGCTGATCCCCGGGCAGGTCAATCCCTTCACTGAACACGCCACCCAGAACGGCGAATGCCACACTGCCTTCCGGTTCCCTGAAACCGGCCAGAAAGTCCGCCCGTTGCTGGGGCGACATACCCGGCGCCTGCGCCCGCTGGGGGACATCGGGAGCCTGCTGCGCCAGAGCGTCGCTCGCCTGCTTCGCGTACTTGAAGCTGCTGAAAAACGCCAGGTAATGCCCGGGCCGGTCCCGGAACTGCCGGGCGATCAGATCGGCGATAGGCTGGAGGGAGGCTTCCCGGTGAACCTGCCGGGTGCTGATGCCGGGCGTAAAGTGCACCTGCAGCTGATCCGCACTGAACGGACTGGGCAACGAGGTAAAACGGGAATCCTCGGGCAGGCCCAGCAGATCCCGGTAGTAGACACCGGGACTCAGGGTGGCGGAGAACAGCAGCACCGAGTGCGCGGCTTCAAACCGCTCGCGCAGGAAATCCGCCGGAATCAGGTTCTGAATCGTCAAACTGGCCCGTCCCCGACCGGCGCGCTGGAATTCACACAGGGAGTGATCACCAAAGGAGTCCGCCAGTTTCATGAAGGCGACACTTTCAAACAACAATTCCTGCAGGGCCAGATCCGGGGGATTGTCGGCCAGGTAATCGGTCAGATTGGAGACCATGGCCTGCAGGGCCCCCAGCAACTGGGCCGGCACTGCTTCCAGAAACTCCGGGCTATCAGCGTCAGTCTGATGATCCCGAATCAGGCTTTGCCACGCCCGGGCTGTCCGGTCGATGGCGGATTTGAGCGGCTTCGGTGCGGTTTTTTTGGTCCTCAGCAAGCGCTGCTGGTCCAGCTGAACCGAATACATGCCCCGGCCCCGGTCCACCAGGTTATGGGCCTCATCCACCAGCACGCTGATCTTCCAGTTGTTCTGGCGAATCAAACCATGGAGCAGGGCGGATTGATCGAACAGCCGGTTCACATCACCGATCACCACATCGCTCCAGCGGGCCATTTCCTGGGCCAGAAAGTAGGGGCAAATATCGTGACCGGCGGCGATCTTCGCCAATGTGTGTTGATCCAGTGTGCCTTCAGTCCGGGCCGCTTCCGCCCGGGCATCGGGCAGCCGGTCGAAAAACCCGTTGGCCAAGGGGCAGGATTCACCATGGCAGGCTTTGTCCGGGTGCTCGCAGGCATCGTCTTTCGACACCAGTTCCAGAGTTCTCAGGGGCCAGTTCGGGGCCGCTTGGGCCGAACGCAGGCGCGCCACGGCATCCATGGCAAGCTGGCGCGCGGTATTACGGCAGGTAAGGTAGAACAACCGGTCCTGCCCGGCGGCAGGCATGGCCATTAGCGCCGGGAACAGCGTGCCAAGGGTCTTGCCCAGACCGGTCGGGGCTTCCAGGAGCAGGGTGCCGGACTTTACCGCATTCTTGTAGACCGTCTCCGCCAGCTGGCGCTGCCTGGGACGAAACTCGGCGAAAGGAAACGTAAGGCCTGAGAGCAGGGCGTTGCGCTGCTCCCGGTGATGCTCTTCCTGTTCGGCCCAGGCTTTGTAGCGACCACACAGGGTTTCCAGTTCCTGCCAGAGTTCTTCGGCACTGGCGGTCTCCACCACCGGTGTTTCCTTGTCTCTGCCGGTGTCGTAATAGATCAGCGCCAGTTCAAGCGTTTTCCGCTTTTCCTGTCGGCACAAAAGCGCGCCGTAGGCTCGCAACTGGGCACGGTGAAGCGCCCGCTGATGCTCGCGGATTCGGGCCAGGTCACCCCGGTGGGTCTTGATTTCTTCCAGCCGGCCACGGTGCGGGTTATAAATGTCCGCGCGCCCGGAGAGCAGTAATCCCATGCACTCACCGGTCAGTAAATACTCGCTTTTGTAGCCATAACCGCGCCGGGACTGGACTGCCTGATGGCCGGCGATGCCTTCCTCGGCACTGGGGGCCGGGGTATAGCGGAAGTCCAGATCACCGGTGCGGGCGGCAAATTCGCAGAGGGTCCGGACGGCCACCTTCACCGTCATTCCATCACCCCATCGCCTTGCCAGCGCACGTAGCAGACACTGGCGGGGATGCCTTCACCGGCAAAAAATTCGAGCCAACGAATCTGGTGATCCTGCAGCCGGTCACCCGGCCCTTTCACCTCGATCATTTCATAGCGCTTTGCCGTGTCGGTGGCGGCCGGAAAAAAGCGAATCAGATCCGGGAAGCCACTGCGATGCTCCCGGATATTCAACAACAGGCGACGGAACAGCCGGTCCAGATCCTCCGCTGGAATACAGTCCAGCGCCAGGCCGAGCAGTTCCTCGGTGATGACCGGCCAGATCACGAAGGGGTTGGTGGTGCCCTGCTTGGCCCGGTAATTCTCCAGAATCCGGTCCCGGTAACTGCCATCCGCCAGCAACCCAAAACACTGCTCGAAGGATGCCTGGCGACGGCTTACGAAATCTTCCCGGGTCAGGTCCGCGGGGCCCACATGGAATGGATGGAAAAAGGCCCCCGGCACCGGTGCAAAGATGGTTTGCCAGCAGAGCAGGCCGAACAGTCCGTTGACCAGGGTATTTTCCACATAGAACACTGGCGCATCGTCCCGGTGCAGGTGGTGCTGAACGGCGTATTCAACCGACCCGACTTCGGGCTTCGGCAGAGTCAGGGTCATATCCCGGATGGGCGGCTTCGCCGGAGGCTGGGGCGCGGTCTGGCCAAGCCGGCTCGCAAGCCGCTTCAGAATCCGCGCCAGACCCTGGGCTTCGGCATCGCTCAGTTCTTGGTTCTGCCACTGGGAGGCAATGGCCCAGGCTTCCTGGTGGCGTTTCAAGCGCTCCAGCAACCGGAGTTGCTTCAGCCTTGCTTCCCGGTGCCCGCTGCTGGCGAAGGCCTCAACGGCCAGTTCCCGCTCGCCCTGACGCTCCGCCAGGCGGCCCAACTCCAGCAACAACCGGTCCCGGCGGCTGGTCAGCCAGGCGTTCTCCGAAGGACCGGGCACTTCGCGCCATACCTCTCGGGCAAGTACGCCTTCATCGAGCCATTCCCGGCACTGGTGCATGGCAAGGTACAGGTCCACCTCTGAACGATGCTGGAAAGCCCGGGAATCCGGTGTGAAGGTGACCGGCTCATACTGCTGGTGACCCAGTTCCACCAACACGAAATCCGACCAGCTCTGACGAAGGTTGCCGAAAAACATCAGGCGCACCCGGTCAAACAACGCCATGGTTTCAAGACGGACGACCGGCTTTGCATTCTCACCGAGCCAGTCGGAAACCTTGAGAGGATCGGGAAACCGGGGCAGCAATGCCTCACGCATCTGGCCCTTGGGCAGGTTTGCGGGCTCTCCGGCGGCTTTTAGCATAGGCGCCAAAGCCGGCCGCAATTCTCCCAGGGTGAAAAGCCGAAACAGCTCGTCCATGCTGAGGAGGGGGTCGATGTCCAGCCAGCCTGCCTCCGTCAGCTCGGCCAGGGCCCTGGCTTCTGGTACGCCGAGCTCCGGATAGTTCAGTTTGTCTGCGCGGAAAAGATCCCCCGAGCGCATCACCATGCGGGTCAGCAATGCCCGGGCCGGCATTGCAAGGGTATGAAAGCCGGCCAGTCGATCCAGCTCTTCCGCCGTCAGCAAGTCGCCGTGATGGCTCTGCACCCAGCCAAGGACGGTTTCCATGTTTTCGAGATAGTACAGCGGATTGCTCAGATCGGCGGTACCCGGTTGTGGGCTTATCGGGTTCCGTACTGCCATAGTCAGTGTGGGCGTTATGCCTCCGGTATCAATCGTCGAAAAATGGTCTCACATAATCAAAGATCTGTCCTCTGGTGGTTAGCCACAGTTCTCTTTGCTTAACACATCGCTTAACAATCTCTTCAAACGCCCAGGCGCCGGCAGGCCGACCGTAGCAATGGCCGTGAACAATCACGTCCAGAATCAGCGTTTCGCGATTGCTCGCCAAGAGCCGGTCCAGCGTCGCGGTGAACATCTCGACGAATTGCTCAGGCGTTCTGCCAAATCGCATGGCGTGTGGCAGATCATTGAAATCAATGGTTACCGGGATCGCCATGATCGTACTGTCGGAAAACCGCTGCAGGTACGGTCGATCGTCATCCAGTGCGTCGCCGTGCCACTTGTAGCCATGCAGGGATAGCCGGCGCTGAACGTCCAGATCGGAGGTGATTCGAGGACTGATCCAGCCGCCAGGCTTCTGACCGGTGGCTTGCGCAATCAATGTGGTCGATTTCTTTATGTTGTCCTCAATCTGCTGTTCATTCAGATACGGGAAAAGCATGTTCTGGCCATAGCTGTGGCCTATGATCTCATGCCCATAGTCAAAGCGTTTTTTGAGCTCATCCGAACAGTGTTCTGCAACCAGTCCAGAGGTAAATACACTGGTGGCCACTCCGTAACTTTCCGCAATATCAAACAGCCTTTTCGCGCCCACGTTGGCATTGTAGCGACCATAACTGTCGGCGTTAGGGTCTACCATCTCACCGGCGAGAACGTTGCCCATGGGATTGACGCTGGAACACGAATCCGGCGTCCACATTTCAAAAGCAATATTAAAGTTAACCGCCAATCGTTTGTTTTCGGGCCATAAAAAGTCTTTTCCCAGGCGCTCTATTTCACACGACACTTCCTGGCTCATCGCTTTTTCCTTTTATTAATTAATACCGAATAACATAAAATAAATAACCATCTCACATCTAAATAATATGATTTATCCTTTTTTGCAAATTCAATTATATTCAGGTGGTTATGAATGGAATTCAGGAAAGCGCCTTTTCAATCTCATTCACAAATGACTGAATAATATTAAATTTGCGCTTTTGTTTTTCTTACCCTAAATTATTTTTACTGATCGAAATCGGAGCAAATAAACACAATTAAATTTGGCACAACCTGCCTGTCTGGAAAGCGGATACTATCAAGACAAAACACGTTTCCAGCTTGATTTACATCGGAGAAAAACAATGAAACTCATGAATCGTAAATTGATTGCCGCCGCCGTCCTGGCCAGCGCCGCCACGTTGAGCCAAGCCCAGACAACCATCAAGCTCGGCTGGACCACGGCTGACAGTAAAGTCGACCCCTATGCAATCGCCGCCCACTACTTTGCGGAAGAACTCGAGGCCGCCGCACCGGGCGAATTCAACGTTCAGTTCTATCCCAACCATCAACTCGGCAACGACACCGCGATGCTGCAAGCCATGCAGTTCGGAACCATGGACGCAGGCGTGATTACGGGAACCCAGGTCGGTACTCTGGAGTCTGCGTTCCAGCTCAACGATCTACCCTTTCTGTATGCCAACAACCAGCAGGCACACAAAGTCCTGGATGGCGAAGTGGGCCAGACGCTGCTTGCCAAGCTGGACGACAAAGGCATTGTCGGGCTCGGTTTTCCGGAAGCCGGCTTCCGGCACACCATTAACAACGAGCGCCCGATCCGCACACCGGAGGATTTCAACGGCGTGAAGCTGCGAGTTCAGCCTAGCGACCTGTTCATTGCCAGCTTTCGCGCCATAGGCGCAAACCCGGTACCCATGGCCTGGAGTGATGTTTTTACCGCGGTACAGCAGGGCACGGTCGATGGGCTGGAAATTCCACTTCCTGTCATCTTTGCCAACAAATATCCGGAAGTAACCGATTATCTTTCCCTGACCAGCCATACCTACAACGCCCTGGCCCTGTTGATGTCCAAGCAGACCTTCAACAAACTTTCCCCGGAAACCCAGGAACTGGTTCACCAGGCCGCGAAACGGGCCATTGATCGCCAGCGCGAGACCGTTGCCTCTAACAACGACGAGGTTCTTGACCAGATCAAGGCGGCGGGTATGACTGTCAATGAAGTCGACGATGTTGAGGCGTTCCGGAGCAAGGTCGCCAACGTCTACGACGAATACCGCAGCAAAATTGGCGCGGATATTCTCGACAAGGCCCTGGAGCAGGTGGCCGAATAACGCCACCTGCCCGGGAACACCCTGAGGCTATCGAGATTTCTGACCGGGGAACCGTTTGGATGTATCAGTATCTGGATAAATTTGGAAAGGCCTTGGCCTTAGGTTCCCAGGCGGTCGGGGTGGTGACCGCTCTGGTCATGATCGGCAGCCTGTTACTGGGTGTCTTCTACCGTTACGTTCTCGGTGATGCGCTGGTGTGGAGCAATGAAGTGGCGGCCCTGGCATTCACCTGGACCGTCTTCCTGTTTGCCAGCGCGCTGGTCCGTTCCGGTGGCCATGTCCGGGTGACTTTGCTGGTAAACGCACTGCCACCACTTCTGGGTGAATTCGTTGAACGCGGCATCATGGCGCTGATCACCGGCTTCGGGCTTGTGATGCTCTGGAACGGTTGGAACTTCGCGGAGTTCACAGCCGGCCAGGTGTCCCCCGCCATCCGCTATCCAGTCTGGATGAAGAATGCGGCGGTCCCAGTCGGGGGCGCACTGATCAGTATTCATGCCTTAATTCTTCTAATCCGGCCACAGCCGATCCACAAATCCACGGAGCATTAACATGGGTGAGATTGGCCTGGTCATGATAATTGGCCTGATTGTTCTCCTGGCCCTGGGTGTTCCCATTGCGTTTACCATCGGCCTGCTTGCGGCTGCGGGCATCTGGATGGCCGATGTAAATCCAATGATTCTTCCCCAGCAATTCATTGCCGGAAGCAGTGTTACAAGTCTGCTTGCGATTCCCGGTTTTATTCTGGCAGGTGAGGTGATGAGCGCGGGGGGCCTTTCCCGGCGACTGGTGCGGGTGGCCGAAACCTTTTTTGGTCACCTGACCGGTGGCCTATCCATGTCTACGGTAGCCGCCGGAACCTTCTTCGGCGCGATCTCAGGTTCCGCACCCGCCACGACAGCGGCCGTCGGTTCGATCATGATTGATGAGCTGGAAACCCGTGGCTACCAGCGTGGGTATGCAGCGGCACTAGCGACTGCGGTGGGACCACTGGGGCAGATGATCCCCCCCTCCATACCCATGGTCATCTGGGGCGTCCTCGCGGAGGAATCCATCGCCAAGCTGTTCCTGGCTGGCATCATTCCCGGTCTTATTGCCGCCACCGGTTTCTGCGTTGTGAGTGTGCTCTATGCCCGTTATCAGGGTGTTGCCAAGCAGAAGCGTGCCACCGGCAAAGAGTTTCTGTTCGCTCTGAAAGATGGCATCTGGGCGCTGCTCGCTCCTGTTGTCATCCTCGGTGGCATCTACAGCGGCATGTTCACCCCCACGGAAGCGTCCATGGTCGGTGTCCTCTATAGCGCCATTGTTGGCCTGTTTCTCTATCGCGATCTGGACTGGAAAAAAGTACCCTCCATCCTGATGAGCTCTATGAGAACGACCGCCGTTATCATGTTCATTGTAGCGATGGCTTACGGGTTCGCCTGGGTGATGGCGAGTGAACAGATTCCGGCCCAACTCACCCAGGCACTGCTTGCGCTCACAGACAACCCGATCATCCTGCTGCTGATCGTCAACATCATGTTGCTTCTGCTTGGCGCCGTCATGGATAACATTTCGGCTATGGTCATCCTCAGTGGCGTGCTGATCGGCCTTGGACAGCAGATTGGTCTGGATCCGATACAGCTGGGCGCCATGGTGGTGATCAACTTTGCCGTCGGCATGGTGACGCCACCGGTGGGCTATTCCATTTTTGTCGCCTCAAGCATCAGCGGGTTGCGCGTGGAGACTGTCGCGCGCCATATCTGGCCCTTCATGCTGGTTCTGCTTGGCGTGGTGGCACTGGTGGCCTATGTCCCGGCCATCACCCTCTGGCTGCCCGCAACCTTCGGCTGAGCCTGGGCCATTGTGGTGGCCTGCTTCCGGAATCTCTCCACATAACCGCTCCTCTCAACCCGGTGCCTGGTAACAGGGCACCTGCTTCCCTCTGATTGCCAACACCTCTGAATCTGGCGCAAATTTGCCGGGTCTGCGAGACTTGTCACATGCCTCTGGCAATCAACGGCCGGCCTGAAGCGAGACAGCGCTGCCAGGTGGACGTTGCGATAACAATAATGATGGCAAGCTGCGAGAATTAATAAATATGGTGAATTTGCGCGACTTTGATCTGAATTTGCTGGTAATTTTCGCCAACATCATGGAACAACGCTCGATTTCAAAAGTGGCCAATGAGCTCGGGCTCTCCCCCTCGGCCGTCAGCCATGCACTGGCGCGACTGCGCCTGATGCTCAATGATCAGCTGTTCTACCGGACCGCCAAGGGGCTGGAACCCACCGAAAGAGCCAAAGAACTCATCGTTCAGGTGGAAGACGGCCTGTCTTACCTGTCGAGCGCGATCAGTGCCCAGCAGCAGTTCGTGCCTGCCGAATCCAAGCGCGTGTTCAGCATGCAGGTTGCCAATTATATCTCGGGCTTTTTCCTGCCAAGCTTTTCCCGGCGGATTCGCGAAGAAGCGCCGAATATCACCATCGATATTCTGCCATTCTCGATTTCCACCGAGAGCTCCGAGTGGGACCGGGTAGACGCACAGATCCGTTTGACACCGGGCCGTTTGAAGCCCAAGGCTGTGCGAAGTAAACGGCTAATGGCCGATGACGTTGTGGTGCTGATGCGACCAGACCATCCCAACGCGTCGGAGCCGATGACTCCGGAGCTCTATGCCAGGTTGCCACATGTAAAACTCTCTCAGACGTCCACGGGTACAACAGTGATTGATGACGCCCTCGCCGGGCGCGGTTTTGAACGACATTCAGCGTTGATTGTGTCGAGTTGGGACGCCATTCCCGATATCCTGTTGAAAACAGACCTGATTGCCATAGCGCCACAGCGCCTGCTGGCACTGGATCCCCGCCTAAAACATCTCAAAGCCGCCCCGCTGCCACTGGAGGAGGTCGTGTTCTCCTTTGACCTTTGCTGGGACCAGAACTCAGAGAAAGAATCCGGTCACAAATGGCTCTGCGAGACGATTATTGACGTATTCAATTCAGAGATTAAGCAGATTGAACCCTGATTGGAGATGTCATGACCGCCCCCATTCTGATAACCGGCGCCGGCCAGAGAATTGGCCTGGCCTTCGCCAAAGCCTGCCTTGATCGTGGCCAGCCCACCATCGTTACCTACCGCACCTATCGACCGGCCATCGATGCACTGCAGAAAGCGGGTGCCAAGTGTCTCCACGCGGATTTTGCCACGAATAAGGGCATTGATGACTTTAACGAGGCCCTGAAATCGCGAACGGACAAACTGCGCGCGATTATCCACAATGCCTCAGACTGGTTACCAGAGAGCGAGGATTCGGACCCGGCGGACGTGATGAACGCCATGATGCAGATTCACGTGATGACACCCTACCGAATCAATCTGGCATGCCGATCCATGCTGGAGCACGGTGATTCGACAACTGACATCATCCACATGACAGATTATGTGGTGGAAAAAGGCAGCGCAAAACATATCGCCTATGCCGCCAGCAAGGCAGCGCTGACTAACCTGACCCTGTCGTTCTCCCGATTACTGGCGCCCAAAGTGAAGGTGAACGCGGTCGCTCCCTCCCTGATCCTGTTCAACCAGGGCGACAGCGAGGCCTACCGGGAAAAAACCCTGAAGAAGTCCTTGATGGGTATTGAACCGGGGGTCAAAGTTGCCGTAGCCACTCTGCAGTTTCTGCTGGACAACCCCTACATCACCGGCAGAGCCCTGCCCCTGGACGGCGGGCGGCATCTGGCCTGAAACCTCAGATACCCAGCTCGGCCGGCTGCAGTCGCACGCCGGCAACCTTCCAGGCGCCCTCGGTCAGCACCATCCGGTAATAGGCATCCCAGCGTTTGCCTTCCGGCCCCTGCAACCGTACCACCTGAATTTCAAAGGCGCCGTGGGGCACCCGTTCGGCAAACTCGATGGCAGTGGCATTGTGCACGGCCGGATAGGCTTCGCGGACCATATCCACGAACACCTGGGATGACCCGAATCGACGCTTGATGCCCTCGGAGGCATGGGCCCAGGCCTGCTCCTGATCGTTGTTGGCGAAAGCCTCTATCTGGCGAAGGATGGTTTCCTGGATTTCCGCATCCCTGTCGCTGGCGAGGGACTGGGAGGACCCGATAATGGCGAACCCCAGAACAGTCAAAAGAACGGGAATCAGCCACTTTCCGATGGTTATGCTTTGGTGACCCATGATGGCACCTCTTTACGGTTCATCATCTAATCGATACGGATAACAGCATACTCCGGATCGGCGCCGGTGATCAGTGTCCACATAATGCGTCTCCCCTCCACAGACAATTCACGACACCGCCTGTCGCAACGGGCCGTCATGATTCCCGGTAATCGAACGTTTCAGACTGTCCGCATCTGTGGTCACATACGGTAACCTGTGGCAACAGGATTGAACTGCATATCAGACAAGGAAACCCATGGCCGCTCTGTCCACCGATAAACCCGCTCCCATCGAACCCGGGTTTCACGCGATCCACGCCAACCATCTGGAGGATCTGCGCCGGGCCGTTGTGTACATTTGCCGGCACAATCCCATGCCCCCGCTGCAGAGTGAAACCTTCCTGGTACAGAGCAACGGCATTGCCCAGTGGCTGAAGCTGGCACTGGCGGAAAAGCGCACTGACGATGGCGTGGAGGGCGGCCTGGGAATTGCTGCCGGCATGGATTTTCTGTTCCCGGCCCGGTTTATCTGGCAGGCCTACCGCGCGGTGCTCCCGGACGGCGAGGTGCCGGAACAGTCGCCCTTTGACAAGCGTCGCCTGGTGTGGCGGCTGTACCGGTTGCTGCCCAGGTTGGTGGGGCAGGACGAGGCCTTTACCCCACTGGCCCGGTTTCTGGAGGGTAACGATCCGGACCTGCGCAATTTCCAGCTGGCAGAAAAGGTGGCGGATCTGTTCGACCAGTACCAGGTATTCCGGGCCGACTGGCTGGCTGCCTGGGAGCAGGGCAAGGACGTGATTATTACGGCCCGGGCCGAGGAAAAGCCGCTGGATACGGAAACCCGCTGGCAACCCCTGCTCTGGCGGAGGTTGGTTGAGGATGTGGGCGCTGACGCCGATACCAGCCGCTCGCAGATCCACACCCGGTTCATGGAGCAGGGCCAGCGCATCCCGGCACCGGCCAACCCGTCCCGGCTGCCGACCCGTATTGTCGTGTTTGGTGTCTCCTCGCTGCCGCGGCAGGCGCTGGAAGCCCTGTATGTACTGAGCCGGTTCAGCCAGGTGGTACTGTGTGTTCACAACCCCTGCCAGTTTTACTGGGCCGATATCATCAGCGACCGGGAGCTGCTCACCGCCGAACGCAAGCGGGGCAAGGCCCATCCGGCGCTTTCCGCCGTTGAAGATCCAGACCAGCTGCACCAGCACGCCAATCCGCTGCTGGCCGCCTGGGGCAAGCAGGGCCGCGACTATATCCGGCTGCTGGACGAGTTCGACAACCCGGAGGAATACCGGGGCAGCTTCCAGACCCCGGACCAGAAAATCGATATCTTCTCGGACCATGGCAACGAGGACGCACCGCGCCTGCTGCACCAGCTGCAGAACGATATCCACAACCTGACGCCGCTCCAGGAAATCCGCCAGCAGAAGCGAGAACTGGATCTGCAGCAGGATCATTCCCTGGCATTCCATCAGGCCCACAGCCCCCAGCGGGAAGTGGAAATTCTGCACGATCAGCTGCTGGCGGCTTTCAACGTGGACCCCACGCTGCGGCCCCGGGACGTCATCGTGATGGTGCCGGATATCAACGTGTACGCGCCGCACATCCAGGCCGTGTTCGGCCGTTATCAGCCCGGCCGGAAGCGCCACACACCTTTCACCATTTCCGACCAGGGCCAGCGCCACCATGAACCGGTGCTGATCGCCCTGGAAACCCTGATGTCATTGCCACGCAGCCGATTCGCGGTGAGTGAGATCATCAGTCTGCTGGAGGTGCCGGGCATACGGGACCGGTTCGGGATCAGCGAAGAGGAAATTCCCCTCGCCCGGCGCTGGGTAGAGGGCGCCAATATCCGCTGGGGGCTGCACGGCCGGCACCGGGAAAGTCTGGACCTGCCCGCCGAGCTGGAGCGCAACACGTGGCAATCCGGCCTGAGGGCGATGCTGCTGGGTTATGGCATGGGCGACGACGAGCCCTGGGGCGGCGTGGAACCCTTCGGCGAGATCGGCGGCCTTCAGGCCAGCCTCGCCGGCCGCCTGAACGACTTCGTGCATCAACTGGAAACCCTATGGCGGGCGCTGCAGACCAATCGCACGCCCGGAGACTGGGAGCGCCTGTTTTCAGAGATGCTCGGGCAGTTTTTCCACAAGGTGGAAGGCAGCGACCTGTTGCTACTGAACCGTTTCCGCCGCCAGCTGGAGCAGTGGCTGGATGACGCCATGGCCGCCGGCCTGCAGGAACAGACGCTGCCCCTGAATATCGTCAAGGATATCCTGCTGGAGGGGCTGGACGAAGGCGGCCTGAACCAGCGCTTCCTGGCCGGCAAGGTGAATTTCGCCACCCTGATGCCCATGCGGGCCATTCCCTTCCGGAAAGTGTGCCTGCTGGGCATGAACGACGGTGACTACCCCCGTTCCCGGCCGCCGGTGGATTTCGATCTCATGGCCCAGGACTACCGCCCGGGGGACCGCTCCCGCCGGGAAGACGATCGCTACCTGTTCCTGGAGGCCCTGTTGTCCGCCCGGGAGCAGCTGTACATCAGCTGGGTAGGCCGCAGCATCAAGGACGATTCAGAACGGCCACCGTCGGTGTTGGTGGGTCAGCTACAGGATCATCTGGACAGCCTATGGTCCGTGGCCGGGCAACCGGAGGCAAAGGTCACCGACGCCCTCACCACCCAACATCCGCTGCAACCGTTCAGCAGGGCCTATTTCCCGAAAGCCAACGGTCTGGGTGAAGGCGAAGACAGCCAGCCCAGACCCCTGAACGACGTCCTGAAGGCCCGTCATCTGTTCACCTTTGAACGGGAATGGCGTAGTGCTCATGGTGCTGAGGCTGCAGAACAGGCGCAGTCTGCCCTTCCGTACCAGGCGCCCGAGGAGCCCATCAGCCTCAACGATCTGGCGGCTTTCCTGAAAAAGCCCATCGACACCTTTTACCAGCGTCGACTCCAGGTACGCTTCGAGGATGTCGAGGACGACGACACCGACAACGAGAATTTTGATCTGGATGGCCTGGACCGCTGGCGTCTGGACAACGAGCTGATTCAGGACGGGCTGCTGAAAGCCGGCAATGAAGAAGAACTGGACGAACGGCTGCAAACGACCCTGGACCGGATGGCCCGCCGCGGGGACCTGGGGATGGGCGTCACCGAACACCGCCTGCGTTCCGAACTGGCCGGTCGCTTGCCGGACCTGTTCGAGCGGTACCAGAGCGCACTGGCTGACTGGCCGGAGGCGGTCGCCGAGCCTCTGCCTTTTGACTACCAGTTTGAAAATGCCCTCGGCTCGGTAGCCGTTGCCGATCTGATCGACGGCCTTCGCTGCAATGCCGGGGGCGAATTGTGCCGGCTGGTGGTGGCCAGTTCCAGCCTGCTGAGCGGCTCCGGTTCCAGCAAGAAAGTACGCTATGCCAACCTGATGCGGGACTGGCTGATTCATCTGGCCGGGCAACTGGGCGGGCAACCGTTCGACACCCTGGTTCTGGGCAAGGAGGAGGGCCGCCGGTTCCGCTTTGCAGCTCTGGCTCCGGAGCAGGCCAGACCGCTGTTCGAGGCGGTGCTCACCCGATGGATGGAAGCCACCACCCGGGCCTTGCCCATTCATTGCGAGGCCGGCTTTGCCTGGATCACCAGTTTCTACGGCGGCAAAAAGTATGTCGGTGACCACGAGCGGGCTATCAGCGAGGCAGAGCAGGCCTATACCACCGCTCTGGAGCGGGACACCGGTTACCTGATGGGCGCATTCGAAACCCCGGAACGGCTGATGGCCAGCGGCGAATTTGAAGCCCTGTTGCATCAGCTCTACGTGCCGGTTTGGGAAGCCGAGCAGGGCAAGTCGGCGGCGGATCAGATCGGGAGTATGGAATGACGGAACAGATGAGCAACCGGAACCCGAACCTGGATCCCCTGGCCCTGGCCCTGAACGGCAGTGCCCTGATCGAGGCCAGTGCCGGCACCGGCAAAACCTTCACCATTGCCATACTGTATGTGCGCCTGGTGCTTGGCCACGGCCAGTCGCCCGACAGCCCGCTGCAGAACCTGCTGCCTCCCAACCTGCTGGTGGTGACCTTTACCGAGGCTGCCACCAAGGAGCTGCGTGACCGCATCCGCACCCGGCTCACCCAGGCCGCCGAGGTGTTTTCCGACGCGCCCGACGAGCCCAATCCGCCTGCAGAAACCGCGCTGATCTATCAGCTACGGGATGAAAGCTACCCGGATCCGGCCAGCTGGCCGGAATGCCGCAAGAAGCTGCTGCTGGCCGCCGAGTGGATGGACGAGGCGGCGGTATCCACCATTCACAGTTTCTGCAACCGCATGCTCAGCGAGCACGCCTTCGACAGCGGCAGCCTGTTCAAACTCACCCTGGAAACCGACCAGAGCGAATTGCTGGACGAGGTCGCCCGGGATTACTGGCGCACCTTTGTCTATCCGCTGCCTCCGGCGCTGATGGACGAGGCCCTGAGCCACTGGCAAACGCCCGGGAATCTGCGCCAGGGTGTTCGTAACCTGATTGACGATCCTCAGGGCCTGGGCACACCACCGGACAGCGTTTACCAGGCCATCGACCAGGTGGTCAGGCGGCGTCTGGAACAGTCACAGGCCCTGAAGGCTCACCCCTGGAGCGAGTGGCGTGGAGAAGTCATCGAGCTGTTGAACGACCTTAACAAGAGCAAGCGGCTCCACGGCGCCAGCAAGAACGCCATGGTCAAGGTCTGGGACTTTCTGGTCGCCTGGGCGGAATCGGACGACCTGTTGCCCGAAAAAATCGATAGTGCCGCCGGTTACAAAAATCAGACGCCCGAGGGTCTCGACAACATTCTCAAGGGCGATGAATCCGCCCCCCAACACCCTGCTTTCGACGCCATCGAAGCGCTGCTGGATTTCAGCCAGAACCAGCCCAGTGCCAAATCCGATATCCTGCGCCACGCCAGCCACTGGATTGCCGAGCGGCTGGAATCGGAAAAGCAGAAGCGCTCGGAAATGGGCTTTGACGATCTGCTCACCCGGCTGGACGATGCGCTGCACGGCCCCCGTGGCGACCAGCTGGCGGCCACGATCCGGCGCCAGTTTCCGGTGGCCCTGATCGACGAATTCCAGGACACCGACCCGGTGCAGTATCGCATTTTCGACCGTATCTATGATGTCGAAAGCGCCGACGCCGGCACCTGCCTGTTGATGATCGGGGATCCCAAGCAGGCCATTTACGGCTTCCGGGGTGCCGACATCTACACCTACCTTCAGGCCAGGCAGGGTGTGAAAGAGCGAACCTACACACTCGGCAAGAACTTCCGGTCTGCCAAAACCATGGTGGCGGCGGTCAACCGGGTATTTGAACACAGCGACCAGCACAGTCGGGACGGCGCCTTCCTGTTCGGCAAGGGCGATACTTCACCGCTGCCGTTCCAGGGAGTGGACGCCAACGGCACCAAACGATGCTGGTCGATCAACGGCGAGGTGCAGCCCAGCCTGGTGTTCTGGACCCACGAATCCGGGGACGAGGACAGGGACGGCAATCCAAAAGGCATTGCCAAGGGCACCGCCACAGCCGACGTGGCAGAAACCTGCGCCAGCGAGATCGCCCGTTTGCTGACCCTGGGCCAGGGCGGACAGGCGGGTTTTGCCTTGCCGGAACATCCGGAGGATCTGGAGGTGGTTGCCCCGAAAGACATCGCGATACTGGTCAACAACCGCAACGAGGCCAGTGCGGTGCGGGACGCCCTGGGTCGCCGACGCATCAAGAGCGTCTACCTGTCAGACCGGGATTCGGTGCTGACCTCCCGGGAATCCAAAGAAATACTGTGCTGGCTGCGGGCGTTTGCCGAGCCCCGGCAACTGGCTTACATCCGCGCGGCCCTGGCTACGCCCACCCTGGGTCGGTCCTGGCAGGCCCTGAATCAGCTGCTCACCGACGAGCTCGTGCTGGAGCGGGAAATCGAGCGCTTTATCGGTTACCAGCAGCAATGGCAGAAGCAGGGTGTGCTGCCCATGCTGCGAACCTTCCTGATGGATTTCGAGGTGCCGGGCCGGTTGCTGCAACGGCCCGACGGCGAACGGCGGCTGACCGACATTCTGCACATTGCCGAGTTGCTGCAGCAGGACAGCCTGCAACTGGACGGCGAACATGCCCTGGTGCACCACTACACCCAGATCCTGCGGGCGGCGGACGAGGAAGACGAACACCGTACCCTGCGGCTGGAAAGCGATGCCGGCCTGGTGAAGGTCATCACCGTGCACAAATCCAAGGGTCTGGAGTACCCGCTGGTGTTCCTGCCTTTCGGCACCGCCTTTCGCGCCCAGAGTGAAAAGCAGGCCTTCGTGCGCTATCACGATGACCAGGGCAAGCTGGTCACCGTATTCGACCCCGCGCCGGAAGACGTCGCCAGGGCCGACCAGGAGCGCCTGGGAGAAGATATCCGCAAACTCTACGTGGCCCTGACCCGGGCCCGGTTCGCCACCTGGGTCGGCACGGCGGCCTTGGACAACTGGCAGCAGAGCGGTCTGGGCTACCTGATTGCCGGCGATGGGCAGAGCCGTATCAGCGACTGCCTGAGTCAGCTGGCCCAGGGCAGGGCAGAGATCCGGATTACCCCGTTACCGGATCCGGACGAGACGCAATACCACGAGAAGGCCCCGGAGGCCCTCGGCCCGGCGCTGGTCTCCTCCCGGGAGGCAAAAGAGGACTGGTGGATTGCCAGTTACTCGTCCATCGAGTACACCGGCATGACCGGCACCGGAATCGCCTTCACCGGTGAGGTGGAAGACGCCCAGACCCAGAACCTGCTGGAAGAAAGCAGCCAGGAGGCAGGGGAAGAGGCGGAACCGATCGCTAATCACCGCAACCAGCACAACTTTCCCAAAGGCGCCGGCCCCGGCACTTTCCTGCACGAACTGCTGGAGTGGTGCACGCAGCAGGGGTTCCAGCGGGTTGTGGATAACCCGCCGCTGCTTCACGAGCAACTGACCCGACGCTGCGGAACCCGTGGCTGGAGTGACTGGGTGGAACCGCTGGAGCGTTGGCTGCTGGCATTGATCAGCAGACCACTGAGCCTCGACCGGGCCGGCACAGAACGCGTCAGCCTGGCAAACCTGACCACCCTGCGCCCGGAACTGGAGTTCTGGTTTGAGAGCCGCAACGTCAGCGTCCGGAAACTGGACCAGCTGGTGACCGCGCACACCCTGAACGGCGCAGACCGGCCCCGGGTCGAGGAGACCCGATTCAACGGCATGCTCAAGGGCTTTATCGATCTGGTGTTCGAACACAACGGGCAGTATTACGTGCTGGACTACAAATCCAATACCCTGGGCGAGGATGACAGTGCCTATACCGACCAGGCCATGGGCAACGCTATTCTGGATAAACGCTACGATCTGCAATACGTGCTCTATCTGCTGGCCCTGCACCGGCTGCTGAAAGCCCGTTTGCCGGATTACGACTACGACCGGCACATCGGCGGCGCGGTGTATCTGTTCCTGCGGGGCGTTGATTCCGCCAGCGGCGGTGCCTTCAACGACAAACCGCCCAGAACCCTGATTGAACAACTGGATGCCCTGTTCGATGGCGAGACCGCCGGGGAGGTGGCTGCATGAGCCGTTCCCGTTCTCACATCGGAAAATCCGACCACCAGATTGATCTGTTCGCGGAGGACACCGCCCCGGAAACCTCGACCATGACGGCAGCCGGTGGTACCAGCATCGATATCAACGATCTGCTCACCAGCCCGGATAAAACCGAGGCTCTGCTGGTTCACTGGCAGCAGGCGGAGTGGATCCGCGCGCTGGATGTGGGGTTTGCCCGGCTGATCGGGGAGCTCTCGGAAGAGCAGGGCGAACGCGCGAACCCGCTGGTTCTGCTGCTGGCGGCACTGGTCTCCCATCAGGTGGGGCGTGGCCATGTCTGCGTCGATCTGGGCAATCTCCTGGCCGATGCCGGGCATACCCTGTCACTGCCGCCAGAGGAGTCGGTCCAGGAGCCGTTCACCGATCCCAGCACCAGCGAGCCGGACCGGCCCAAGCCCGCCGACGTGCTTGCACTTGTAACGCTGCCGGAATGCTTGAGCATACTTGAAAGCGTCAGCGCCGTAAGTGATGGCTCACATACAACACCGCTGGTGCTGAACGGAACCCGGCTCTATCTGCGCAGATTCTGGCGCTACGAACAACGCATTGCGGAGGGCATCCGGCACCGCCTGGCTTTGCCATCACCCCTGGCAGATCCGGAATCCGGTCCGGCCCGCACCCTGTCTCTCGCTCTGGATACGCTGTTCCGGTCGTCAGAACCGGTGGATTACCAGAAGCTGGCCTGTGCCCTGGCGGCCCGCAACCGTTTCGCCGTAATCACTGGCGGGCCCGGCACCGGCAAGACCACCACGGTGGTCAATCTGCTGGCAGCCGTGCAGGCGGTGGCCGGGGAATCCTCCGAACAGGCCGGACGGAAATACCGGATCCGCCTGGCAGCCCCGACCGGCAAGGCGGCGGCACGACTGAACGAATCCATTGGTGGTGCAGTGAGCCGATTACCCCTTGCCGAACTGCCGGGCAACGTGGACCTGAATGATATCCCCACCAGGGTCACTACCCTGCACCGGTTACTGGGCAGTCGGCCGGATACCCGTAAATTCCGCCATAACCGGGACAACCCTTTGCTGGTGGATATCCTGGTCATCGACGAGGCCTCGATGGTGGACGTGGATCTGATGGCGTCGGTATTCGATGCCCTGCCCGCCAACGCCCAGCTGATCCTGCTGGGCGACAAGGACCAGCTGGCCTCGGTGGACGCCGGTGCGGTACTGGGTGAACTGTGCCAGCGAGCCTTGCAGGCCCACTACACCCCGGAAACGGCACAGTGGCTGGCCGCCATGACCGGCAGCCAGATACCGGAGTCACTGGTGGACGCAACCGGCCAGCCGATGGACCAGGCCGTGGCCATGCTTCGCAAGAGTTACCGGTTCCGGGAAGACAGCGGCATCCGGGCATTCGCGGAAGCCGTGAATACCAATGCCCTGGATAGCGCCATGTTGCGCCAGATCCGGGAGGCGGCCTTCCAGGATGTCATCCTGCTCAACGGCCAATCCGGAAAAGCGGATCCCGAAGACACTCTGGACCTGGTGTGTCGCCATGCCATCACCGGCTCGCCCAAGGCATTCCGCAATGCCGGGCAGGGTCGGCAGCTGAACGGCCAGAGCCTGCCACCACCGGTTGGTTATCGCCATTATCTCGAGCGATTACAGAATCACGGCCTGAACGAAACCAGTCCCCGGGAAGACTGGGATGCGATGGCGGTGCAGCTGCTTGAAGCCTTCAGTGATTTCCAGGTGCTCTGTGCCCTGCGCAAGGGCCCCTGGGGCGTGGAAGGACTGAACGACCGGATCGCAAGGCAGTTACTGGCGGAAAAGCTGATCCCACGGGCAGAAGGCTGGTATCCGGGCAGACCCGTGCTGATTACCGGCAACGACTACAACCTGGGCCTGATGAACGGTGACATCGGCATTACCGTCAGCGTACCCTGGGACCGGACCGAGACCGGTGAGCCCCGATACACCCTGCGAGTGGCGTTTCCCAGCAGCGACACACCAGGCGGCATACGCTGGATCTCGCCCAGTCGCCTGCAGCAGCTGGAAACCGTCTATGCCATGACGGTGCACAAATCCCAGGGTTCGGAGTTCAACCACACCTGCCTGGTGCTGCCAGACCGGCTGAGCCCCGTCCTGACCAGGGAACTGATCTACACCGGCATCACCCGGGCCCGGAACTGGTTCAGCCTGATTACCGGCGATACCCAGGTTCTGAAAGACAGCGTCGGTCAGCAGGTGGTGCGGGCCTCCGGGCTGGCGCTTCGGCTTGGAGAACGTTAACACCCAGGCTTCATGCGGCAGTAAGGGGAGGGGCCCTTCCAAAACCGTGCGGAGCCAGGGATGGCGGAGCCCGAGCGTCACATGGATGTGCCGAAGGAGCGTGTTTTGGAAGGGCCCCTCCCCTTACTGTTCGCCACTCCGGTGCTGCTGCTCCCAGAGATGGGCGTAGTGGCCACCGCGCACCAGCAATTCGCTATGGCTGCCGCTCTCGACAATACGCCCGCCATCCATCACCAGAATGGTGTTGGCATCGCGGATGGTGGAGAGCCGATGGGCTATTACCAGCGTGGTCCTTTGCTGGCTTACTTCGTTGAGCGCACCAAGGATCGCCTGCTCAGAGAGTGAATCGAGGCTGGACGTGGCCTCATCCAGAATCAGCAACGGCGGGTTCTTCAGAATCACCCGGGCAATGGCCACCCGCTGCTTTTCGCCACCGGAGAGCTTGAGGCCCCGTTCGCCCACCTTCGTTTCGTAACCGTCCGGCAGGCTGTGGATAAAGTCTTCCAGGTGGGCCATGCGAGCCGCCCGATAGACCTCTTCCTCGGTGGCTTCCGGCCGGCCGTAGGCCAGGTTCCGGTACAGGGTATCGTTGAACAGCACCGTATCCTGGGGCACCACCCCAATCGCCGATCGCAGGCTGTCCTGGGTCACCGTCCGGATATCCTGGCCGTCGATACGGATGGCGCCCTGATCGACGTCGTAAAAACGGAACAGCAGTCGGGCGAGGGTGGACTTGCCGGCACCACTGGCCCCCACCACCGCCACCTTGTGACCGGCCGGGATGGAGAAATTCACATCCCGCAGGATCGGCCGATCCGGGCGATAGGCAAAGTGGATATGGTCGAACTGCACTTCGCCTTTATCCACAGCGAGCTCGGTGGCATCCGGGGCATCTTCAATGCCCGGTTTATCCCCCAGCAGTTTGAACAGCCGCTCGACATTCACCAGCGCCTGCCGGATTTCCCGATAGACAAAGCCCAGGGCGTTCAGGGGAATGAACAGCTGGAGCAGATAGGCGTTGATCATGGTGAAATCACCCAGGGTGATCTCACCGCTGGCCACTTCCCGAACAGCCATGGCCATAATTACGATCATCGCCAGACCAATAATCAGCGCCTGACCGGAGTTAAGCGCGGCCAGGGACAACCGGTTTTTCAGCCGGGCCTGTTCCCAGTCGTCCAGATCGACGTCGTATAACTGCGCCTCATAGCGTTCATTGTTGAAGTATTTGACGGTTTCATAGTTCAGCAGGCTGTCTATCGCCCGCGAGTTCGACTGGTTATCCCGGGCGTTGGCTTCGCGCACGAATTTGGTCCGCCACTCGGTAATCTTGATGGAGAACACCACGTAGACCACCACGGCTACCAGAATGGCCACGACATAACCCACGTTGAACGCGACAAACAGGATGCCGGCCACCAGCAGGATTTCCAGCAGGGTGGGCACGATGTTGAACAGGGTAAAGCGCAGCAGAAAGCTGATGCCGTTGGTACCCCGCTCGATATCCCGGGCCAGGCCACCGGTCTTGCGATCCAGGTGGAAGGCCAGTTCCCGCTGGTGCAGGTGCTCGAACACCCGCAGGGAAACGCGCCGCATGGCCCGCTCTGCCACCCTGGCAAAGACCGCATCCCGCAGCTCGTTAAACAACGTCGCCCCGAAGCGCAGCGAACCGTAGGCCACCACGAGAACCACCGGAATCCACAACAGCATGTCTGCGCCGCGGTTCTGATCCAGATAGTCGACGATGTATTTCAGGGCAATGGGTGTGGCTACCGTTGCCAGTTTCGCCAGCACCAGCAAAGCCAGCGCAAGCGCGACCCGGCCCCGGAATTCCGCCAGATAGGGCCAGAGGCCTGAAATGATTTTCCAGTCCGGTTTATGATCTGCCGGGTAGTCGTTGTCGGCGTAGGCGCGCACTGGGAGTATCCTCTAACAATGTTGTCGGATTACGCTGGGCTAATCCGACCTACGAGTTGACTCCAAAATCTGGGAGCCCGCGTGGGTGGAGGGTCCTTCCGGGACCGTCAAAAGCCATGGATGGCTTTTGCCGAGCGTACAGGGACGTATTTACAGCGTGTCTCGGAAGGACCCTCCACCCATGTGGGCTCTTCCCGAAGGTATGATAGGTCTTGTCAGCAGTACAAACCGTATTGTTGACGGAGTCTACAGCACCCCGTATCCAGGAGGCACATCATTAACACTCGTCACCGCAAGGCCCTGAAACTGGTTATCGACTTTATCAGCCCCTATCGCCGGGCTGTTGCCGGTGCCCTGGTGGCGCTGATCTTCACGGCCGGTATCACACTCGGATTAGGGCAGGGTTTACGTATCCTGGTGGATCAGGGATTAGCCACCGAGTCGCCGGAGAATCTGGCCAGGGCCATCGGGCTGTTTTTCATACTCGTATTGGGGCTCGCATTTGGCTCGTTTGCCCGATTCTATCTGGTGTCCTGGATCGGCGAGCGGGTGGTGGCGGATATTCGCAAGAAGGTGTTCAACCACCTGATTGATCTTCATCCAGGCTTTTTCGAGCAGAACCGGGCCCTGGAGATCCAGTCGCGGTTTACCGCCGATACCACCGTGCTGCAGTCGGTGATTGGCTCCACCGTATCCATTGCCCTGCGCAACGCCCTGATGCTGGTCGGTGGGTTGCTGCTGCTGTTCATTACCAACGCCAAGCTGGCCAGCATCATTCTGCTGGGCTTCCCCTTGGTGATCGCCCCCATCCTGTTCTTTGGCCGGCGGGTACGGGCACTGTCCCGGCTCAGCCAGGACCGGGTGGCCGATGTCGGCAGTTATGTAGGCGAGAACCTCACGCAAATCAAGACCGTTCAGGCCTTCAACCATCAGCCCCATGACCGCAAGTATTTCTCCGAGGTGTCTGAACGGGCCTTCGAGATCGCCCGTCAGCGTATCCGTCAGCGCGCCTGGCTGACTACGCTGGCCATTTCCCTGGTGATGGGTGCTGTGGGCATTGTTATCTGGATAGGGGGCCTGGATGTGATTCAGGGGCGGATCAGCCCGGGGGAGCTGGCAGCCTTTGTGTTTTATAGCCTGCTGGTGGGCGTTGCTGCCGGTGCCATCAGCGAGGTGATTGGCGAGTTGCAAAGGGCGGCCGGGTCGGCGGCACGGCTGTTTGAGCTCTTACAGACCGAACCGGCGTTCGAGCGTAAAGAGACCACCCGAAGCCTTCCGGAGCCCGTTCAGGGTGAGATCCGGATTGACCACCTGAGCTTCAGTTACCCGGGACGTTTGGAAACTCCGGCGCTGACCGATCTCACGCTGACGGTAAACGCTGGTGAGACCCTGGCCCTGGTGGGCCCGTCCGGAGCCGGAAAATCCACCTTGTTTGATCTGCTGCTGCACTTCTACCAGCCAACGGAGGGCAGTATTCTCATTGATGGCATGGACACCGCCGAGCTGTCGCTCGATGCCCTGCGCCGGTGTTTTTCCCTGGTGCCCCAGAATCCCGCCCTGTTCCATGGCACCGTGGCCGATAACATCCGTTACGCAAGGCCCGACGCCAGCCAGCAGGACGTCGAGCAGGCCGCGAAGATCGCCCATGCCCATGATTTTATTCAGGCTCTGCCGAAAAGCTACGAAACCCCGCTTGGGGATGCCGGCCTGGGCCTCTCCGGTGGCCAGAAGCAGCGTCTGGCCATTGCGCGGGCGCTGCTGGCCGACGCCCCGATTCTGTTGCTGGATGAAGCCACCAGTGCTCTGGATGCCGAAAGTGAAAACCTGATCCAGCAGGCTATGCCGGCGCTGACAGCCGGGCGGACCACTCTGGTGATTGCCCATCGCCTGGCCACGGTCCGGGACGCTGACCGCATTGCGGTACTGGATCAGGGACGCCTGCTGGCTGTGGGCAGCCACAATGAACTTATGCGCGATAACTCGCTCTATCAGAGACTGGCAAAACTGCAGTTTCGGGACGATACCGCCTGAGGGCGACAATAGTCGGTTTGTTTCCTGTCACCGTACTACTTACACTGGTAGGTGAAACTTTCGAACCTGAACCCAGGGAGAATGGCAAAGTGAGCAATAAAGAATTGCAGGCACTCAAAGAACGCTATGTTGCAGCGGGCGCGGCAAGTCCCAACGAACAGTTTGCCGACCACGCAACGAATGCGGAATTGTGGGATGCAGACGGCAAGCGCATGATTGATTTTGCCGGCGGCATCGGCGTACTTAACATCGGCCACCGTCACCCCAAGGTGGTGGAAGCGGTCAAGGCCCAGCTGGACAAGCTGATGCATACCTGCCAGACGGTCATGCCCTATGAGGGCTACGTAAAACTGGCGGAGAAACTAAGCGGCGTGACACCGGTACGTGGCCATGCCAAGGTGATGCTGGCCAACTCCGGTGCCGAGGCCCTGGAAAACGCCATGAAGATTGCCCGGGCGGCGACCGGAAAGACCAACGTGATCTGCTTCGACGGCGGTTATCACGGCCGCACCTTCTACACCATGGCGATGAACGGCAAGGCGGCGCCTTACCAGACCGACTTCGGCCCCATGCCGGGCACGGTTTACCGCGCGCCTTATCCTGTTCCCTACCACGGTGTGAGCGAAGACGAAGCGCTTCGCGGTTTGAAGATGGCCATGAAAGCGGATTCCCCGGCCCGTAACACCGCGGCGATCGTGATCGAGCCGGTGTTGGGTGAGGGCGGCTTCTATGCGGCACCCGCCAGTTTCCTGAAGGAAATCCGCAAGATCTGTGATGAGAACGATATCCTGATGATCGCGGATGAAGTTCAGAGCGGCTTTGGCCGGACCGGCAAGATGTTTGCCATCGAGCACAGCGGTGTTGAGCCCGATCTGATAACCATGGCCAAGAGTATGGCCGATGGCATGCCTATTTCCGCTATTGTCGGCACCGACAAATACATGGACGCCTCCGGCCCGAACTCCCTCGGCGGCACCTATACCGGTAGCCCCACAGCCTGTGCGGCAGCGCTGGCGGTGTTCGATGTATTCAAGGAAGAGGACATTCTTGGCAAGGCCCAGGCACTTGGCGACAAGCTGAATAAGCGCTTCAGTCAGTGGCAGGAGCAGTTCGAGCACATTGATAACGTGCGCAATCTGGGCCCCATGGCTGCGTTCGAGCTGGTCGAAAGCAAAGACAGCCACACACCCAAGCCCGAGTTGGCGGCTGCGATTACCAAGAAGGCCAAGGAAAAGGGTCTGATCCTCCTCAGCTGCGGCATGTACGGGAATACCCTGCGGTTCTTGATGCCGGTCACCATCGAGGATGAAATCCTGGAAGAGGGGCTGGCGATTCTGGAAGAGAGCCTCAAGGAAGCCGGCGCCTGATCTTGTCGGCTATCCTGTGATGTGAGAAGCCGGGCCCAAGATTGGCCCGGCTTTTTTGTGCGCTTACGTAAGTCTTCGGATTCATCGTATACTGCAAAAAGTTCTCTGGCAGTGCCGTTCGGCTCTGCTGCTGTTTCACCAACCAGGCTAAACCATGACGTCTCCGAGTTCCTCCAACGTTCCGGACCACAAGCCTAGGCCCTGGGTCGATTTGCTGGTCAGTATTATTATTCCGTCCGTCATCCTGATGAAATTCAGCGGCGACGAACACCTGGGCAGTGTCAATGCGCTTGTGATCGGGCTCGCCTTTCCCCTGGGATGGGGGCTGTTTGAGCTGATCCGCTATCACAAGAAGAATTTTATCGCGGTCCTGGGGCTGATCAGCGTTGGTCTGACTGGCGGTATCGGGCTACTGGAGCTGGATGCTGGCTGGCTCGCGATCAAGGAGGCGGCGATTCCCGCCATCATCGGGCTGGCCGTACTCGTGTCGACCCGGACAAAGTATCCACTGGTCCGGACCCTTCTGTATAACCCGAACGTACTGGATGTCGAGAAAATCCAGCGCTCCCTGGAGGAGCATAACCGGACGGAAGAATTTGAAGAGCGGTTGCAAAAGGCCAGCTACTTCTTCGCGGGAACCTTTCTGTTTTCGTCAATAATGAATTACGTTCTAGCTAAATGGATCGTGGTCAGCCCCTCCGGTACCCAGGCATTCAACGAGGAACTCGGCCAGATGACGCTGGTCAGCTATCCGATGATTGCCATTCCTTCGATGGTGATGATGATGCTCATTTTTTACTATCTGTGGCGCACCATCCGACGCCTGACCGGCTACACTCTGGAAGAAGTGATGGCACCGCATCTTGCTGAAAAAGAAAAGAAAAACTCGTCTGAATCAACGTCCGGAAAATAGTAGCAAACCGGTTTAGAAATAATTGGAAAGAAAAAAAGCGGCGAAGGTATCAAACCTTCGCCGCTTTTTTATGTTCCTCGGAACCCCCGACCCGATCAGATGTCGAGGTTGGTCACTTCCAGTGCATTGGTCTGGATGAAGTTCCGGCGCGGTTCTACATCGTCACCCATCAGCGTGGTGAAGATCTGGTCGGCCGCAAAGGCGTCCTCAATGGTGACTTTCATCATCCGCCGGGTTTCCGGATCCATGGTGGTTTCCCACAGCTGATCCGGATTCATTTCGCCGAGACCCTTGTAGCGCTGGATGCTCAGGCCGCGCTGGGCTTCCTTCATCAGCCAGTCAAGAGCGCCTTCGAACGACAGTACCGCCTGTTTCCGCTCACCGCGCTGCACATAGGCACCTTCTTCTATCAGGCCATCGAGGGTTTCTCCCATGCGGGCAATAGCGGCATAAGAGGAAGACTCAAAGAACTCATGGCTGAACACATGCTCGTGCGGAATTCCGTGCACGTAGATGGTAACTTTCGGCAGGAACAGGTCCCGCTCGGCATCTTTGGTGACCGAGAAGGTGTACTTGGTACCGGTTCGGGTATCCAGGTCCAGACCATCACCAAGCCGGGCAACCCACCGGGTGACGGTTTCCTCATCCTTCAGATGCTCGGACTTGAGGGTGATATTCTGAAGCATCTGTTCCAGCACCTTGGCAGGGTAGGCCCGGGACAGGCGGCCAATCATTGCCATCACCGCCTGGTAATCCTTCACCATGGTTTCCAGTGCGGATTCCTTGATTGCCGGTGCCTCCGGGTTCACATACAGCTGTGCACCCTCCAGAGCGGTCTGGGTGAGGTAGGCTTCTTTGGCCTTCTCGTCCTTCAAATACTGCTCCTGCTTACCGCGCTTCACCTTATACAGGGGTGGCATGGCAATAAACACATGGCCGCGCTCAATGATCTCGCGCATCTGGCGGAACAGGAAAGTCAGGAGCAGGGTTCGGATGTGGGAACCGTCCACGTCCGCATCGGTCATGATGATGATGGAATGGTAACGCAGCTTGTCGGGATTGAACTCTTCCCGGCCGATCCCACAACCGAGAGCGGTAATCAGGGTACCCACTTCGGCGGAAGACAGCATCTTGTCGAAACGGGCTTTCTCCACGTTCAGGATCTTACCCTTCAGCGGCAGGATCGCCTGGGTTTTACGGTCCCGGCCCTGCTTGGCGCTTCCGCCGGCCGAGTCACCCTCCACAATATAGAGTTCAGACAGTGCCGGGTCCTTTTCCTGGCAATCTGCCAGTTTCCCGGGCAGGCCGGCGATATCCAGGGCGCCCTTGCGACGGGTCATATCACGGGCCTTCCGTGCAGCCTCGCGGGCCCGGGCCGCTTCAATCATCTTGTTGACGATCAGCTTCGCTTCGTTGGGCTGCTCCTGCAGGTAATCGGCAAAGCTCTGGTATAGCTCCTGCTCGACCGCCGTTTTCACTTCCGACGACACCAGCTTGTCTTTGGTCTGGGAGGAAAACTTCGGATCCGGCACCTTGACGCTGACGATCGCGGTCAGGCCTTCCCGGGCATCATCACCGGAAGTTGCGACCTTGGCTTTCTTGCCCAGGCCTTCGTGCTCGATATAGTTGTTCAGTGAACGGGTCAGGGCGGCGCGGAAGCCCGCAAGGTGGGTACCACCATCCCGCTGAGGAATGTTGTTGGTAAAGCAGTAGAGATTTTCCTGGAAGGCATCGTTCCACTGCATCGCCACTTCCACCGAGATCCCGTCTTCCCGATCACGGTTAAAGTGGAACACCCGGTTGATCGGTGTCTTGTTGGTATTCAGATGCTCAACAAAGGCGCGCAAACCGCCTTCATATTCAAACACTTCCTCCCGGCCGCTGCGCTCATCGGTCAAGCGGATGCGCACGCCGCTGTTCAGAAACGCCAGCTCACGCAGACGTTTGGCCAGAATGTCGTAATGGAACTCGATGTGGGTAAAGGTTTCCGGTGACGGAATAAAATGCACCTTGGTACCCGAGGCGTCGGTTTCACCGACCGGTGCCAGAGGCGAATTCGGTACACCGTGGGTGTAGGTTTGCTCGTAGACCTTGCCATCGCGGCGGATCGTCAGGGTGAGCGTGGAGGAGAGGGCGTTTACAACCGAGACACCAACACCGTGCAATCCACCGGAAACCTTATAGGAGTTATCATCGAACTTACCGCCGGCGTGAAGAACCGTCATGATGACTTCAGCGGCAGAGACACCCTCTTCTTCGTGCAGATCGACCGGGATACCACGGCCGTTATCTTTCACCGTCACCGATTCATCGGGGTGGATAACAACGCCGATCTCGGAGCAGTAACCGGCCAGCGCTTCATCGATGGAGTTATCCACCAATTCAAAAACCATGTGGTGCAGTCCGGTGCCGTCATCGGTATCGCCGATGTACATGCCGGGCCGTTTTCGCACCGCATCCAGTCCCTTCAAGACCTTGATACTGGAGGAATTGTAGTTCGATTCACTCATTCGGAAACTCCTGAAGCGTGATAGGCCGGGCATTCTATCGGTCCGCACCGGTCTTATTCTTCCGTCAATTTGCCATGTTCCACGTGGAACAATCTGTATTCTGGGGCCCCACCGTCTGGCCAAAGCTGGTCAACTACGGGCCGCTCGATCGAAGTAATGAACACCTGACACCCCAAAGCCTGCAGGCGGCTCGCCAGCATCGCCCGGTGACCTTCATCCAGCTCGGCGTTGATATCGTCCAGCAAAAAGGTTACCTGCTTGCCCATGTCACTCAATACCATGCCTTGGGCAATTTTCATCAAAATAACCAGGGTTTTCTGCTGGCCCCGGGAAAAGGTTTCAGCAACGGGCCGGCCCTGAAACTTCAAGCGAATATCTGCTCGGTTAGGCCCATAAAGTGTATGCCCCACCTTACGCTCCTGCTCCCGATGACTGGCGAGCAGATCCACCAAAGATTGCGCGGTATCCCAGCCGGGATAAAACTCCAGCTTGAGTCCCTCAGTCCAATGCACCTCGACTTCCCGTACCAGAGCTTCGAAGGCCGTCTTGAAACGCCGGAAGGTGGCAACCCGCGCTTCGGTAATCCGGTCACTTAACTCGGCGTACTGCTTATCCCAGACCCGCAATAGCGATCCGTCCAGTCTACCATTTCTGAGCGTTTGATTCCGCTGTGATGTCACTCTCTGGCACTGTTGCCACACGGAGGCGAAAGAAGGTTCCACGTGGAACACCGCCCAGTCAAGAAACTGCCTTCGCTTCCCCGGTCCGCCTGCCACCACATCAAAAACCCCGGGATCGATAACCGATACCGGAAGATGCATGGCAAGGGCAGAAAGACTTCGAACGCCTTCACCATCAACCCGTAACGTCGTTTCTTTTTGCAGCACGTCTCTGGATATTCCCAACCGATGCACCAGACCCTCGGGGTTGCCGGAGAGTTGCTCAGTCCGCCCATGATCCAGCCCGCCAAAGACCGTGACTCGCTGTTCACCATGACTCACCACCGCTTGATGCCGATTCACCCGAAAGGATCGTCCCAGACCAAGATAGCCAATCGCTTCCAGAACGCTGGTCTTGCCGCTGCCGTTCTCTCCGTATAGCAGATTGAAAGAAGCAGAAAAGCTCACGGGAGAAGGCGACAGATTTCGGAAATGTTCAGTCTGGAGTCTGACAAGCGCCATAGGGAAGAGAGCTCAAAACGGAAGGGAAGGAGGCAAAAACTCCTACACAAAAAAACAGCGTTACCGATTACGATAACGCTGCCTTAGTGTACAAAAGCCGATCGCTGATGGCGACCGGCTAGTGAAGCATGTTTAAACGTTCATCCATGAACACATCCATTTCCGGCGCGAGAATGTGCACGTAGCGGTCAAAATACAAGAACTGTTTCAACAGCAGGGCAAATTCACGCGGAAAATGCAGTCCATGACTTTCGCCGATTTTAACCATGTCCATCAGGATATGATTCACATCGTCTTCCGCCTGATCCGCCTCATAGGGAATCTCGTCGGGAACCATCTTGTCCATCTGTTGGTAAAGCCTGCGAAGATCAGCAGCAAGATCATCCACCCTTACTGTCTGCCGGGTTATTCCAATACGAATCATGGCATCCGCCATACCGTCGAAATTCCCGACCATGACCGCAGAAATAAAATCACTGACCGCCTGCCAGGTATCGGGTTTGATCCGCCCGACAATGCCGAAATCAATGAAGCCAACGCGGCCATCTTTCAGCACCATCAGGTTGCCGGCGTGAACGTCCGCATGGAAAAACTCACACTGGGTCAGACTAGCGAACCAGGTGTTCATTGCAGTGATCAGCGTCCGCTCCGGATCCCGGGCGTACCCCCGAATGCTTTCCAGATCGGTCAATGGTACACCGTGGAATCGCTCCATTGTCAGAACCCGGCGTGTGCTGCATTGCTCGAAAACCCGGGGGACCGCTGCGTCTTCGTTATGAGTATCGTGGAGAAACTCCCGGAACACCTTCAGATTATTGGCCTCCTTGATGAAGTCGCATTCCTCCATCATGGTCCTCTGAATTTCCTCCACAATACCGGACATGGACGTCCAGGACAGTTTTGGCGCCAGGGTTTCCAGTATCCGTGCCGACAGATACAGAAAGTTAAGATCCGTCAGCAAAATTGTCTCAACGCCCGGCTTCTGGACTTTGATGACCACCTCTTCTCCGGTGACCAACCTGGCCGCGTGAACCTGGGCAATGGACGCCGAGGCCAAAGCGACCGGATCAATCTCAGTATAGACTTCGTCCAACGGACGCCCAAGCTCCTCCCGAATGATCTTCTTGATCACGCCAAAGGGCAGGTTGGGGGTTCTGTCCAGGCAGTACTGAAACTCTTCGACGTATTCCTTGGGGAAGAACGTCGGCGAGCTGGCAATGAACTGGCCGAGCTTTATATAGGTGGCACCCAGGGATTCGAAGGTCTGCCTGAGCAGCCTGGGTGTCGGGGGGCGATCTCCCCGTACCCAGTTAATCCCGGTGCGCCCAAGTACCGACACAGTCTGACCAATCCGAAAAGCGCCTTTGATTCCGTCCATTACGGTGCTCATCAATCTTTCCTCCTGGGGTGTCTCATCCGGGACACTAGAGCCTCATGGGCATAACCACATACAGGCACCGACTATCGTTCTGCGCTTCGATCAACGCACTACTGTTCGGGTTGGATAGGGTAATTTTCACCTGATCCTCGTCCAGCGCGTTCATCACATCCACCAGATAGCCTACATTAAAACCAATCTGCAGGGATTCGCCCTGATAATCCACAGGCAGAGCGTCTTCGGCCTGTTCCTGGTCCGGGTTGTTGGCAAAGACCTGAAGCTCGTTTGGCGCCAGATTCAGGCGAACACCCCGGATGTTCTCATGGGACAAAATACCCGCCCGCTGCAGGGTATTCTTGAGCGTGGCCCGATCCGCCAATACCACCTTGTCGCCACCCCGAGGGATAACCCGGTTATAGTCCGGAAACTTCCCTTCAATCAGTTTTGAGGTGAACGTGTAACTACCCACGGTGGCCCGCAGGTGATTGTCACCGATCACCAGGGTCACCGGTGTTTCCACATCTTCCAGCAACCGGGCCAGCTCCAGCACCCCTTTTCGGGGCACTATCACCTGGCGGGGTTCCGGACAATTGGTAGCCAGTTCCAGATGGGCCATGGCAAGGCGATGACCATCGGTAGCAACCGTCCGGACATGGTCTTTATCCACCTCCAGCAACAGTCCGTTCAGGTAGTACCGGACATCCTGCTGAGCCATGGCAAACGCCGTGGCATCCAGCATCCGCCCCAGTTCCTTTTGTGGCAGCTCCAGCCGGAAACTCTCGGCTTCGTCTTCGACATTGGGGAAATGTTCGGCCGGCAGGGTGGACAGCGTGAAATGGCTCGCGCCACAGCGCAGATGCAAGCGATCCCCTTCCAGTGACAGTTCCATCGGAGCCTCATCGCCCAGAGCCCTGCAGATATCGGACAGCTTTCGGGCGGGAACGGTAATGCGACCTGGCTGATCCACATGGACCGGTGTTACCCGGGCAACCAGCTCCACCTCCATATTGGTTCCGGTCAGGGTAAGGGTATTGTCTTCAGCCACCAGCAGTACATTCGACAGCACGGGCATGGTCTGTTTCTTTTCCACCACGCCGGCAATGCTTTGCAGTGGGACAAGCAGGGATTCACGGCTGATCGTCAGTTTCATGGCACTCAGCTTTCTTTTATGTTGGAAGGGTGAATGTTTGTTCGCCAACGCCCGGCATCAGGTGGTCAGCAGTCTCATAAAATTCTGATAATCCTCGCGGATGCCCGGATCAGTCTCCTGCAACTCCACGATTTTCTTGCACGCATGCAACACGGTGGTGTGGTCACGGCCACCAAAGGCATCACCAATCTCCGGCAGGCTGTGATTGGTCAGTTCCTTGGCCAGCGCCATGGCAACCTGTCGCGGACGGGTGACCACCCGAGTCCGCCGTTTGGACAGAAGATCCGCCACCTTAATCTTGTAATACTCCGCCACGGTGCGCTGAATATTATCGATGCTTACCTGCTTCTCATGCAGCGCCAGCAGGTCTTTCAGGCTTTCACGAATGAAGGGTGGCGTAATCTCCGATCCAGTGAAGTGAGCATTCGCTATCACCAGACGTAGGGCGCCTTCAAGCTCCCGGACATTCGAGCGAATTTTCTGAGCAATAAAAAAAGCCGCTTCGCTGCTGAGCTTTACGTTGGCCTGATCGGCCTTTTTCATCAGGATTGCCACCCGGGTTTCAAGCTCCGGAGGCTCAACCATCACCGTCAGGCCCCAGCCAAATCGCGATTTCAACCGCTCTTCCATGTCGACGATTTCCTTCGGAAACCGGTCACAGGTCACAATCACCTGTTGGCCACCCTCCAGCAACGCATTAAAGGTGTGGAAAAATTCTTCCTGGGAACGCTCCTTGCGGGCGAAAAACTGAATATCGTCAATCAACAGGGCATCCACAGAGCGATAATACCGTTTGAACTCGTTTATCGCATTCAGTTGAAGCGCCTTGACCATATCGGCCACAAAACGTTCCGACCTCAGATAGGCGACTTTTGCGTTCGGGTTGCGACGGACAATTTCATTGCCGATGGCGTGCATCAGGTGGGTTTTACCCAGACCAACACCGCCGTAAAGGAAAAGCGGATTGTAGGCGCCGCCCGGATTCTCGGCTACCTGCATGGACGCGGCTCGGGCCAACTGGTTCGATTTACCTTCCACAAAGGTCTCAAAGGTGAAACCCTCGTTCAGAAAACTCTGGTGCTTGATGTCCCCTTCAATCTGGACGGGCCGCCGCTCGTTATGACTCTTCGGCCGCACGGACGCTGACCCTGGCACCGTCGCGGCAACGCCCTTTTCCTCTTCGGTGATCCGACTGCCTGCTTCATCCTGGACCTGCCCGTTTACCCGCGAAGGCACTTCCGACCGCTTGACCGGATCACTTTCCCTGGGCGCCGACCCCACTTTCATATCAACCCTGGGCGCCTGGCCACCGTTCAGGTCCTTGAGCACTTCCTCAATCCGCCGAAGATACTTTTCATTAACCCAATCCATCACGAAGCGGTTGGGCGCAAACAGCATAAGCTGGCCCTCCCGGTGATCGGACTGCAGGGGCCTGAGCCAGGTATTGAACTGTTGTGCGGGAAACTCGTCCCGGAGTACTTCAAGACATTGATGCCACATACTGTTTGGCACGACAGCCTGCTCCCGATAACCCAGAAATGTCGCTGAACGGATAGGGGCATCCTGTCCAGTGAGATGACCCCGGATTCTAACCCGACGGGCCCGACAGTAAAAGAGCAAAAGCAGGTTCATGAACAGCCTGTGGAAATTAATTTCCATATATTTCAAATTTTTACAAACTTACCTACAGCCTTGTGTACAGAAAAATCGACATTTAAAAGTTACCCACAGCCCTGTGTGTATAGCCGGGGTTAAACCCTGTTAGGAACCACGGGACGCAACCGGGGATAACTCGATCTGAAGATCAGAAGTCGGATTACCCACATTTCGCCCCGCCATCGTCCACAGACCTCACGGGGTCTTGTCAATAGCCTTTTCAACCTCACAAGAACTTGTTTTACAAATTTTTCTCTCGCTTATCCACAGAAATCGATGCCCCTAATAACAGTAATAATTAATCCTTAAAAGAATTCTAAAAAGACCTACTGAATTTATTACCTGGCCGGTGCTTCTCCCATTTTTCCGTATCGGCATAACCCCCTAGCAATAAGCATTGAATTCCCACCGGTATTTGCATAGAATGCCGCTCCTGTTTTGGCTGTTCATTTTCCAGCCAGTTACTGAATTTCCAACTTACGAATTGTGAGATCATCACCATGAAAAGAACGTTTCAACCAAGCGTCCTGAAGCGTAAGCGCGTTCACGGTTTCCGTGCCCGTATGGCCACTGCCAACGGTCGCAAGGTAATTTCCCGTCGTCGTGCCAAAGGCCGCGCACGTCTGTCCGCGTAAGCCAAGCTCGCCTCATGAAGGCTTTGAATTTCCCGAAATCACATCGTCTCCTTCGACCTGCTGATTACGGCAAAGTCTTCAACGACGTGCAGCTGAAAGTTCCGCACCGGAATTTTCTGATCCTGGCAACACCGAATAACCTCGGTCATGCCAGGATCGGTTTGATTTTTTCGAAGAAAAATCTGAAGCTTGCGGTACAGAGAAACCGGATAAAACGGCAGGTCAGGGAGAGCTTCAGGCACCAGACAGAGCTTCCCGGTCTGGACATCGTCGTACTGGGAAGGCAAGGTCTCGTTTCCCTGGATAATCCCGCCGTTCGCTCGTCTCTGGACGACCTCTGGCGACGACTCAGGAAAAAGTACACTCAAGCTCAGCCATCCCGGGCAGCACCATCAGAAACTGCCGGTCGAGGAACGGGTTAATGCGCAAACTCTTGCTCCTGCCCATTCGCTTCTACCAGTACGCAATCAGCCCCATGATGGCCAGCCATTGCCGTCATTACCCAACCTGCTCTCAATATGCCGTTGAAGCCATTACGCGTCATGGTGCCCTGAAAGGATTATTTCTCGCCATCCGGCGTCTGTTAAGGTGTCACCCTTGGGCCCAAGGCGGTTATGATCCGGTGCCGGGCACGGTACTATCCGGGAGCACGGAGGCCGGACCACCCTGCGAACACGCTGATCATTCTCATACAACAACCCAGACCAGACAGTAACTCTATGGATATTCAACGCATCGTATTATTTGCCGGCCTGGCTATTGTCAGTTATCTGATGGTGCTTGCCTGGAATGAGGATTATCATCAGCAACCGGAAACCGCCCAGGTTTCTCAAGCCACTCAGTCACAGAATGCCAACGGTTCAGGTGATTCCGACAATATGGTACTGCCGGAAGACAGTACTGGCCTGGCCGTGCCCGATTCCGGTACTGAGGAATTCGCCACCCCGGAAACCGGCGAGTCTGTTGTCAGCCCGGCGCAAACCGATACTACCGTCACTGACCAGTTCGTAAAGGTTCGCACCGATGTGATTGACCTGACCATCGATCGTGTCAGTGGTAATCTGGTCCGTGCCCAGTTACTCGACTACGACAAATCGCTCAACAGCGAACAACCGCTGACCCTGCTCAATAACACAGAAAACCGGTTGTACGTCCTCGAAAGTGGACTGATCGGTCGTGATGGCCCCGACAGTCGCAAAAACGGCACCGCCCCGGTCTATCAGACCAGAGCAACCAGCTATGAACTGGCTGAGGGTGAGAAGCAACTGGCCGTTGATCTGACTTTCACCACCGACAAGGGCGTGCGCATCATCAAACGCTATCAGTTTGAGCGCAACAGTTACGAAATCGGTGTGAAATACCTGGTCGAGAACGCATCCGATGAAAACTGGCAGGCCAACTTCACCGGCAAGATCGTTCGTGACCAGTCACCGGATCCGACCTCCCAGGCCAGCATGGGCATCCAGGCCTTCCTGGGTCTGGTAATCAGTTCTCCGGAAGATCCTTACCAGAAATTCGAATTCGACGATCTGCGGGAAAACCAGCTCAACCGCTCCATCACCAATGGCTGGCTGGCTTTCCTGCAACACTACTTTATTTCCGCCTGGGTGCCGGAACGTGATCAGCCCGCCCAGTTCCAGACCACCCGTCGTGGCCCCTACTATGTGATGGGCTTTGTTTACCCGGCGACCACGGTGGCACCTGGCGAGACCGCAGAAATCGGTGCCCGTGCCTACGTTGGTCCCAAGGTGATCGATCGTCTGGAAAACATGGCGCCCAACATGGACCGCACCGTCGATTTCGGCTGGCTGTTCTTCATTTCCCTGCCGTTGTTCATCATCCTGGAGTGGTTCCACAGCATTGTCGGGAACTGGGGTGTTGCCATTATCCTGCTGACAGTCCTGGTCAAGGCCGTGTTCTTCCACCTGTCGGCGACCAGCTACAAGTCGATGGCCAAAATGCGCGCCGCGGCGCCACAGCTGACCCGACTCAAGGAACTCTACGGTGATGACCGGCAGCGAATGTCGCAGGAGATGATGGCACTGTACAAGCGGGAGAAGATCAATCCGCTGGGTGGCTGTCTGCCCATTCTGGTACAAATGCCGGTGTTCATCTCTCTGTACTGGGTTCTGTTCGAAAGCGTGCAACTGCGTCATGCGCCGTTCGTGTTGTGGATCAACGACCTGTCACAGATGGATCCGTATTTCATCCTGCCAATCCTGATGGGTGCCAGTATGTTCCTCCAGATGCATCTGAACCCGACACCGCCGGATCCGATGCAGGCCAAAATCATGAAGATGATGCCGCTGGTATTCACCATCTTCTTCCTCTGGTTCCCGGCCGGTCTGGTGCTGTACTGGCTGACCAACAACATTCTGTCGATCGCCCAGCAGTGGTACATTACCCGCAAGATTGAAGCAGAAACGGCGGCCAGGAAGCACTGACCTGTTCACCTGACCTGAACCCGACAGAGGCTCCGTGAAGGAGCCTCTGTTGTTTCAGCCCTGAGGACAAACCACCATGAGCCAGAGTTCTGACACCATTGCCGCCATTGCCACGGCACCCGGCCAGGCCGGTGTGGGTATTGTCCGGGTATCCGGCCCAAGGGCCTCGGACATTGCCGGGCGAATGCTGGGATTCAGCCCCAGGCCCCGGTATGCCCACTATGGGCCGTTTCTGGACAGCCAGGGTGCGCTGATTGACGAAGGCATCGGTCTGTTTTTTCCCAACCCGCATTCGTTTACCGGCGAGGATGTCCTGGAGCTACAGGGCCATGGCGGGACCGTTATCCTTGATCTGTTGCTACGGGAAGTCTGCAGTCTCGGTGCCCGGCTGGCCCGGCCTGGTGAATTCTCGGAACGTGCGTTTCTGAATGACAAGCTGGATCTGGCCCAGGCGGAAGCCATCGCCGATCTTATCGAGAGCAGTTCAGAACAGGCAGCCCGCTGTGCGGTCCGCTCCATGCAGGGGGTGTTTTCCCGGCGGATTGATGAGCTGGTGGATGCGGTCACCCATCTCAGAATCTATGTGGAAGCGGCCATCGACTTCCCGGAAGAGGAAATTGATTTTCTCGCCGACGGCAAGGTTGCCGGCGATCTGGACAGCCTGATCCACCGTCTGGATACCATCCTGGCGGAGGCCCAACAGGGGACGATCCTCCGGGACGGGATGAAAGTGGTTATCGCTGGACGGCCCAATGCCGGGAAGTCCAGTCTCCTCAATGCCTTGGCGGGTCGAGAGGCGGCCATCGTAACCGCCATTGAAGGTACCACCCGGGATGTGCTTCGCGAGCACATCCATATTGATGGCATGCCGCTGCATATCATTGATACCGCCGGCCTGAGGGACAGCCCGGATGAGGTGGAACAGATCGGTATTGCCCGTGCCTGGGACGAGATCGGTCAGGCTGACCGGATTCTGCTGATGGTGGATGCCACCACCACCGACAAGACGGAACCCCACGAAATCTGGCCCGATTTTATTGACCGGTTGCCGGCCAACGCGCCGGTGACGGTCATCAGGAACAAGGTGGACCTGTCCGGCGAACCGGCCGGCATTGCTGCCGAACCTGATCAGGTTGCACCGGTCATCCGTCTTGCGGCCAAATCGGCCGATGGGCTGGAGACACTACGGGATCACCTCAAGCAATGCATGGGCTTTGCCAGCACCACCGAGGGTGGTTTCCTGGCGCGACGCCGTCACCTGGATGCCCTGGAGCGGGCCCGGGCATCCCTGCTGCAGGGCCAGGGCCAGCTCGAAGGCTTTGGCGCCGGGGAACTGCTGGCCGAGGATCTGCGCGCTGCCCAGGATGCCCTGGGCGAGATCACCGGCCATCTGACCCCGGATGAGCTACTTGGTAAGATCTTCAGCAGTTTTTGTATCGGCAAGTAGCTCCGGTCAAAAGCGTCAGCCTGTTCGGCGAAGATCATCCTGCTGCAACGGTTTAAGGGCCTCGGTATTGGTTCTATTTCCCAGGAAGTCCGGCCGCGGTTTATTACCACAGAACGGCTGTTCCAGCTGGTTTTCCACGCTGTTGTAAACAAAAAACAGATTGCTCCGGGGCCAGGGTGACATGTTGGCGTTCGATGCGTGCAGCGTGTTGCACTCGAAAATGATCAGTGAGCCGGCCGGTCCGGTCGGTGCCTGGATGCCGGATTCGTCTGCCAGTGCCGCCAGATCCCGATCGTTGGGGACACCCAGTTCCTGCTTTTTCAGGGACGACTGGTAGTTGTCTTCGGGGGTGCGTCCGACACAGGGCACAAAGCGCTTGTGCGAACCGGGGATCAGCATCAATGGACCGTTGAAGGGAGTATTATCGGTCAGGGCGATGGAGAAGCTGACGGCCCGCATCCGGGGCATGCCATCCTCGGCGTGCCAGGTCTCGAAATCGGAGTGCCAGTCAAAGCCTTTGCCGTGGAAGCCCGGCTTGAAGTTGATGCGGGACTGGTGGATGTAGGCATCGCTGCCCAGCAGCTGGTGGACCATGGCGAGAATCTTCGGGTCCCGGGTCAGGCGGTCGAAGCGCTCGGACAGTTCATGAATCCCGAAAATCGAACGGATCTCCTGTTTGCCGGGCTCGGTAATGGTGCCTTCCGAACGCAGGATGCTGTCGTTGTCCTCATAGCCGCGCAGATCCTCACGAAATCTTTGCACTGTGGCCTGATCCAGGAAGTTGTTGATGGCCAGGAAGCCGTCACGTTCGTAGCGGGCCAGGTCGGTGTCGCTGAGGGGGCCGTCGGTTCGGTCTGGGCCGGTACTGTGGATAACAGGATCGCGGCGGTCAAAGCTCGGGGTCGGCCGTTCCAGGCGGGTTGGATAAAAGTCGTCAGTACGAGTTTCCATTTTCGAACCTCCTTCTTTTATTCTCGAAATCAGAACATTGCTAATTGATTCGGTTGGTTAAGAACTCCAATTTGAAATGGCACAGAGCATGTAGGGTCAGCCCTGGAAATTTCAAGGGCAAAAAAATCCCGGGCATTGCCCGGGAGTCAGAGACACCGGATCGGTTATCCGGTAAAGGCCAGATCTTCGGCAGCGAGTTGCATCAGGTTCTTGCTGGGGCTCAGCATACTGGCTGCATGGCTCTGGGCCCGGGGTAGCAACCGCTCGTAATAGAACTCCGTGGTGGCCAGTTTGGCCTGATAAAAGGCCTCGGATTCGTTCCCGCCATGTTTGAGTTTATCCACAGCCACCGACGCCTGGCGTAGCCAGATATAGGCCATGGTGACGTAGCCGCTGTACATCAGGAAATCGTAGGAGGCGGCGCTCACCACATCGCGATCCTTGCGGGCGGCCAGCATGATTCTTACCGTCAGCAGGTTCCACTGGCCGGTCAGTTTCAACAGTTCAAGCGCCCAAGGCCTTAACCGTTTGTCAGTCAGGTGCCTGCGGGCAAAGTTGGCGATCTTCAGAGTAAATTCCCGCACGGCACCGCCCCGGGTCATTAGCAGTACCTTGCGGCCCAGCAAGTCGAGAGCCTGGATTCCGGTCGTGCCTTCATAGAGGGTGGCGATCCGGGTATCCCGAACAATCTGCTCCATGCCATGCTCGCGGATATAGCCGTGGCCACCGAACACCTGCATGCCCAGGCTGGCGGCCTCGCACCCCAGTTCAGTCAGAAAGCCTTTCAGGATAGGCGTCAGGAAGCCGAGTTTGTCATCGTATTTTTCCGCCTTTCTGTTGTCGCCCTCGGTGAAGCCTTCCACCATGTGATCGGCCAGACGGGCGGCGTAATAGAGCATGGCCCGGCCGCCTTCGGCGATGGCTTTCTGGGTCAGCAGCATCCGACGCACATCGGCATGGTGAATCAGGCTGTCAGCGACCTGATCCGGTTCTTTGTTACCGGAGAGTGCGCGCATGGAGCGACGCTCCTTGGCGTAGGCCAGGGCCCACTGATAGGACAGTTCTGCCGGTCCAACGCCCTGAATGGCGGTGCCGATGCGGGCGGTGTTCATAAAGGTGAACATGCAATTCAGGCCTTCGTTTGCCGGCCCGATCAGAAAGCCGGTGGCGCCATCGAAATTCAGTACGCAGGTGGCTGAGGCCTTGATGCCCATTTTCTGTTCAAGGCTGCCACAGACCACGGCGTTCCGGTCTCCCACCCCGCCCTGGTTGTCGGGCAGGAACTTGGGAACGATGAACAGGCTGATTCCGCGGGTGCCTTTCGGGGCGTCAGGGAGGCGCGCCAGCACGATGTGAACAATGTTTTCGGTGAGGTCGTGGTCCCCGGAAGAGATAAAAATCTTGGTCCCGGTGAGCCGGTAACTGCCGTCGGCCTTCGGTTCCGCTTTGGTTTTCACCTGGCCCAGATCGGTGCCGCATTGGGGTTCGGTCAGGCACATGGTGCCACCCCACCGCCCTTCCGTGAGCGGTGACAGGTAGGTCTGTTTCTGGTCGTCAGAGCCATGCAGGAAAATGGTATTCATGGCGCCCAGGGACAGGCCGGGATACATCGAAAACGGCCAGTTGGCGGTGCCCATCATTTCCTGTTTCAGAAGCCCCATGGAGGCAGGCAACCCCTGGCCCCCGAATTCTTCCGGGGCCGAAAGGCCCTGCCAGCCACCCATGGCGTACTGCTGGTAAGCCTCCCGGTAGCCCGCCGGCGTGGTGACTTCGCCGTTCTCAAGCCGGCAACCTTGTTCATCTCCGGTCAGGTACAAAGGGCTCAGCACCTCCTCGCAGAATTTGCCACATTCCTTGAGAATGGCGTCTACGATATCCGGTGTGGCATTTTCACCACTGGCCAGGGTGGCGTAATGGCCCGGGTAGTCGAACACTTCGTTCAGCAGAAACTTCATGTCGCGCAGGGGCGCCTTGTAAACCGGCATAGTGCAATCCTCTGTATCTTTCCTGGCATCGGTTGCAGGCGAACACCGCCCATGGCCTGCTGTTTTACGCCAATCCCGGGGTGCTGCCATTGACGAAAAGCGCTGATTGGGCTGTCAGAATGGACAATTGGCCGAGATGACAGGATATGCGCCGGCCCTCACGGACTGATCGTTGGCAGCTGTCCCAGCGTATTTTCACTGTTGAATCTGATCACAAACCCATGGAAAGAGTGTAAAAGTCATGCAAAGCCTGTTAACCGGGATTTCAAAACGCTTACCGGCCCCTATACTCTGGGTGGTATGTTCGGCACTGCTGCTTGGTGGTTGTGCCAGTCCGTCGCTTGAGGATTACGCCGACCGGTCTCCGAAACTGGTGCCCAAGCAGTTCTTTACCGGCGAACTTTCTGCCCGCGGCGTGGTCAAGGATTTCTCCGGGGAGGTTATTCGCACCTTCGATGCGGACATCACCGCCTCCTGGGACGATCAGGGTGTTGGAACCCTCGATGAGACCTTCCGTTTCAATGACGGCGAGGTCCAGACCCGGGTCTGGACCCTGACCCCCTCGGATAAGGGCTACCATGCCGAGGCCGGTGACGTGGTGGAACCGGGAACCATGCGCTGGCGCGGCAACGCGATTCATATGAACTACGTCCTCCGTGTGCCCTATGGCGATGACACCCTGGATGTGCGCATGGATGACTGGATGTATTTGATTACCCCGGACACCCTGATCAACGAAACCACCATGAGCAAATGGGGCGTTGATGTCGGCGAAGTGGTATTGGTTATCCAGAAAAAATAGGCCGGATCTCCGGCTAACCGAAACGAACAAGAACCTGGAAGCCCTATGTGGAAACAGTGGTTGATTGCGTTGGTGCTGGTTGCCGTGGCTGTCGGCGGTGCCGTTATGTTCCAGAATCTTGAGGATGGAGCAGCGGCTCAGGAGGGCGGCGAGCGGCCGGCCAGCATGGTCAACACGGTTGCGCCGGAACGCGACACCGTTCGTGATGTGGTGAAGGCGGTGGGCAGCCTCAGGGCGCTCAACGCGGTGGAGCTGACCACCGAGGTAAGTGGCCGGGTAATTGAACTCAACCTGGACACCGGTCAGAAGGTGGGCAAGGGCGACGTGTTGCTGCGCCTGGACGACCGTCAGGCCCGGGCCGATCTCAAAATCATCGAGTCCCAGCTGGCCGATGCCCGCCGGCAGTATGACCGGGCCCAGCAACTGCGCTCCAACAACAGTATCTCCCAGTCCCAGGTTGATGAACTGCGCACGGCCGTCGATGTGGCGGAAGCCCAACGCCAGTCCGCCCGGGTCCGGTTGGAAAATCATCGCATCGAAGCGCCGTTTGCCGGCGTGGTGGGGCTCAGCGACATCAGCATCGGTGCCTACCTCACGTCGGGCACCAGTGTTACCACTCTGGACAGTACCGACCGGATGGAGCTGAATTTTGCCATTCCCGAGCGCTTCCTCGGTCAGGTGGCTCTGGAACAGCCGGTCAGCGGCTCGTCCCCCGCGTATCCGGGCCAGGTCTTCACCGGCAAGCTGGTGGAACTGGGCACCCGAATCAACGAATTGAGCCGTACCCTGCCGGTACGGGCATTGATTGACAACCCGGATGGCCAGTTGCGGCCGGGCCAGTTCATGTCTGCCACCCTGACCCTGCGGGAGCGGGAGGCGCTGGTGATTCCCGAACAGGCGGTGATGATCCGTGGCGACGAAAAATACGTGTTCGTGGCCGAGGATGGTATTGCCCGCCGGATGTCCGTCACCCTGGGCTCGCGAATGCCGGGCCGGGTGGAAGTGGTGGAGGGCCTGACCATGGACGATCGGGTGATTGTCACCGGCCAGGACCGGCTCAGCAGTGGTGACCGGATCAGCGTGAAAGACGGCGAAAACGTGATTCCGGAAAACCGCTTTGCCAAGTCCATGGAGTCCTGATCCTTGATCCTTTCCGATATCTCCATCAAGCGCCCGGTCTTCGCCACGGTGCTCAGTCTCCTGATCGTGGTTTTTGGCCTGGCGGCGCTGCTGGGCCTGCCGGTGCGCGAATACCCGGATATTGATCCACCGGTGGTGTCCATATCCACCGATTACACCGGCGCGGCCGCGGAGGTTGTGGATACCCAGATTACCCAGGTCATCGAAGGTGCGATCAGCGGCATTGAGGGTATCCGTTCCATCGAATCCTCAACTGAACAGGGCGAGTCCCGCACCAGTATCGAGTTTTCCACGGCCCGGGATGTGGATATTGCCGCCAACGACGTTCGCGATGCGGTTTCCCGGATTGCCAACCAGTTGCCGGACGAAGCGGATCCGCCGGTGGTGCGCAAGGCCGATTCCGACGCCCGCCCGATGATGTGGGTGACCCTCCGTAGCGATGTCTGGGACAGTGCCGAACTCAGCGACTTCGCCGAGCGTGTGCTCGCTGACCGGCTGTCGGTGCTCGACGGTGTGGCGGATGTCCGTATTGGTGGCGAGCGCCGCTACGCCATCCGGGTCTGGCTCGACCGCGAGCGCCTGGCCGCGCGGGATATTACCGTGGCGGAAGTGGAGCGGGCATTGCGGGCCAACAACGTGGAGCTGCCGGCCGGCTCGGTGGATTCCTCCACCCGCAATTTCACCGTTCGCGCCGAGGGCCGGCTGACCGACGTTGAACAGTTCCGCGAGCTGGTCATCCGCCGTGATGGCAACGACCTGTTGCGGCTGGGTGACGTGGCCAATGTTCAGATGGGGGTGGAGTCTGATGTCAGCCGGTTGCGGGCCAATGGCCAGACCGCCATCGGCATGGGCGTGATCCGGCAGTCCAAGGCCAACACCGTGGCGGTGTCCGATGCGGTTCGGGCGGAGCTGGTGAAGATCCGGGAAACCCTGCCCCCGGAAGTGACCATTGCCGAGAGCTACGACGAATCGATCTTTATCCGCGCCTCGATCAAGGAAGTCGTTACCACCCTCGCCATTGCGGTATCCCTGGTGATTCTGGTGATCTTCCTGTTCCTGCGTTCCTGGCGGGCCACCCTTATTCCGGCAGTGACCATTCCGGTGGCGGTCATCGGGGCCTTTATCGGTCTGGGTTTCCTGGGTTTTTCCATCAATGTGCTGACCCTGCTGGCGGTGATTCTGGCAATCGGTCTGGTGGTGGACGATGCAATCGTGATGCTGGAGAACATCCAGCGCCGGATCGATGAAGGCGAGCCGCCCCTGCTGGCCTCCTACCGGGGCGCGAAACAGGTGGCATTTGCGGTCATCGCCACTACCCTCACCCTGGTAGCAGTGTTCGTGCCTATTTCGTTTATGGGCGGCAATATCGGCCGGCTGTTCGCCGAATTCGGCTTTACCCTGGCGGCGGCGGTCGTGGTGTCCAGCCTGGTGGCCCTGACCCTGGCGCCGATGCTGTGTTCCAAGTGGCTGAGGCACAGTCCGGAATCCGCCGAGGGTCATCGCCTTTGGGCTGCCAGTGAAAAAGTGCTCAACGGCCTGACCAATGGCTACGAGCGCATGCTGCGTTTTTCCCTCAATCAGCCGGGGCTGCTGCTGGGCCTGGGGATCGTGGGCCTGATCGTGGCCGTGGTGATTTTTCCGCGCTTGCCCCAGGAGCTCGCCCCTACCGAAGATCGCGGAGTGATTATCATGCCCACCAGCGCGCCCCGGGGCTCCACCGTTGAGTTCACCGACCATTACGTGCGCAAGGCGGAACAGGCTTTGTTGCCCTACCTGGAAGACGGCTCAGCGAACCGCTTGCTGTCCATCGTCGGGTTCCGGGGTGAAGAGGACAACGCGTTCATGATCATGGGCCTGGTGCCCTGGGAAGAACGGACGGTGAAGCAGCAGGCGATCACCACCGAACTGCGGGGCAAATTGAGCGAGATTTCCGGTATCCGGACCGTGGCGGTCAATCCGCCCGGGCTGGGCCAGAGGGGCTTCAATCAGCCGGTGGAATTTGTGGTGGCAGGGCCGGATTACGAATCGGTTCAGGCCTGGAGCGAGGAAATCGTGGAGCGGGCCAAGGCCAACCCCAACCTGCTGAATCTGGAGACGGATTTCGAGCTGACCCGGCCGGAGCTGCGGGTGTCCATTGACCGGGAGCGGGCAGCGGACCTCGACATCACCATCGAGGACGTCGGGCTGACGCTTCAGACCATGTTGGCGTCCCGCCAGGTGACCACCTACCTGGATCGGGGCCGTGAGTACGATGTGATCGTCCAGGCGGCGGATGCCGACCGGGCGACGCCATCGGATCTGGGCCAGATTTTTCTGCGGCCCCGGCAGGGCGGCACCTTGATTCCCCTGCAATCGCTGGTATCGGTGGATGAAATCGGCGCCAACCCGGACCTGCGTCGCATCGACCGGCTGCCGGCTGTGGTGATCAGTGCCTCCCTGGCCGAGGGCTACGATCTGGGTTCGGCTCTGACCTATCTGAACAATCTGGCGGTGGATAACCTGCCGCCGGAGGCCCGGGTGAGCTACAAGGGGTTGTCCCGGGAATTCCAGGAATCCTCGGCTGCGATCTATGTAACCTTCGGGCTGGCATTCGTGATTGTGTTCCTGGTATTGGCAGCCCAGTTCGAGAGCTGGATTCACCCACTGATCATCATGCTGTCGGTGCCGCTGGCGGTAACCGGCGCCTTGCTGGCGCTCTGGTGGTCTGGCATCAGCCTGAATATCTACAGTCAGATCGGGATCATCATGCTACTGGGGCTGATGGCCAAGAACGGCATATTGATCGTCGAGTTTGCCAACCAGCTTCGGGACAAGGGCTATGAAGTGAGGGAGGCCATTCTGGAAGGCGCCTGCCTGCGCTTCCGGCCGGTGCTGATGACCACCATTTCCACCATCTTCGGCGCGGTTCCCCTGGTGATCGCCACTGGAGCGGGGGCGGAGAGTCGCGCCGCCATTGGTATGGTGATTCTCGGGGGCCTGATCTTCGCCACCACCCTGACCCTGTTTATCATTCCGGTGCTGTACAACCTGTTGGCGCGATTCGCCAAGTCCTCCAACGCTGTGGAGAAAGAGCTCGAACGCCAGGCCTCCGGCAATGTCGGTGGCACGGGACTGGCGTCGGCGCCCCAGCGGCGGGCCGACGATTTCTGACCGGGCCTGGGATTACAGGGTGGCGGGGAAGCCCAGCTGCCCGCCGAACACTTCGTCGGGATGGATATCTACACAGAACACCTGTTGTCCCGGCAGCATGGTGGACAGGGTCACGGTTCGTTTGGCGTCCGGCAGGCCGACGTAGGGTCGGCAGCTGCTGATGTGCTGGGGCCGCTCCAGGGCGTTCCGGAAATACTCCCGGTGGGCCCATCGGGCGCCGGCTGAGTGGTACAGCGGATTGAACTTTCCCCGATGAATGTCCGGATTGGCCCTGGCCAGGTTGCCCTGCTGGATACCCTGGCCGTTAAGCAGGAAACAGCGCTGTATACCGTCGACTTCCAGAAGCCGACCGCAGGCGGTGTTGAAAGGCAATTCCCGGATCAGGGAGTGACAGGCTTCGAGCATCTCGAAACGTAACAACCGCAGGTAACTTTCCTGATCGCGGATATCCTGCAGCGACCATTCGCTGGAATCGGCAATCACGGTTCTCAGGTTGCGTTCGGTAACTTCGGGCTGATGTTCGGCGAGTCCGGTGGGCCGGGCAAACAGGAAGCCTTGCAGCAGATCCGCCTCGGTTTCGAGGGCGATGCGGGCCTGGGCATGGTTTTCGATCCCCTCGAGCAGAACCAGGCTGCCGCTTTCGCGGATCATTTTCACCAAACTTTCCAGCAACATCCGGGCGCGGCTGTTGGTTTCGGCGTTCACCAGCAGGCTCCGGTCGAGCTTCACGATCAATGGATTGATGCGCCAGAGGCGCTCGAAGTTCGAATCCCCCATGCCGAAGTCGTCTATGGCAATCTGAAACCCGCGGGCCTTGGCCTTGTGGATAAATTCCAGCAGGGCGGCCGGATTATCGGAGGCTGTCTCCACCAGTTCCAGCACCACTTTTTCCGGATGAATGCCACTTTGCTGGCACTGGCTGGCCAGACGTTCCAGCGACGCCTCCGGATGAATGCAGGTGCCGGGGTTGATGTTCAGGAACAACCACGCGGGCTGGGCGCCGGCCACGAAGTTATTCAGGTGAAGCTGAAGCAGGTGCCTGTCCAGTTCGGGAGTCTGGTTGTGTCTGTCCGCCTGTTCGAACAGTTCAACCGGGGAAACGGGCTGACCGTCGCGGCTGACCCGGACCAGGGCTTCGTAACCCACCAGTTTCTGATGGGTGGGGCTCAGAATCGCCTGGTACACAGAGTTGAAACGGTAACTGTGGATAATATCCGGGGCCGGGACTGTGCCGGTCCGGCGATGGCCCCGGCGGGGAAGTCGAACTACGCTGCTCATGGTCAGGACCCTTTATACTGCTGATTCTGTTCGAGCCATCCTGGCCACGGAAACTGAGTGTCTGGGTGGGAGAGCAAAGCGAATTCCGTACCAGATCGTCAAAAATCATGCAGTTAGATCTGATTAAGGGCGTCAGATAAACTTCAAATCCGGCGATTCAGTGGTTTTCTGCACCGGATAGGGGCGTCAGTGGAACGCTTGCCTGCAAGGCTGCACCAAAACAGGGTATTTCATGGCCGTACACAGTCAGTTCCGTTTGCTGGGTCAGCGCCGGTTTCTGCCGTTCTACCTGACCCAGTTCTCCGGCGCCTTCAACGACAATCTGTTCAAGAATGCCTTGTTGCTGCTGATTACCTACAGCGCCGGCGGTCTGATGGGGTTGTCGGTCAATGTCGTGGTGAATGTGGCCGCCTTCCTGTTCATCCTGCCGTTCTTCCTGTTTTCAGGCATCGCCGGGCAAATGGCGGACCGCTATGAAAAAGCCCGGATTATCCGCAATGTGAAACTGGCGGAAATCGTGATCATGTCCGCTGCGGCCCTGGGGCTCTGGTTTGGCTGGTACGAATTGTTGCTGGTGCTGCTGTTCCTGATGGGGACCCAGTCTACCTTCTTCGGTCCGGTGAAATACGCCATCCTGCCCCAGGTGCTGGCGGACGATGAGCTGGTGGGTGGCAATGGTCTGGTCGGCATGGGGACCTTTGTGGCAATTCTTCTGGGCACTATCGCAGCGGGTTTGCTGATGGGGTTTGAGACGGCCGCCCGGCTGACCGCGATTGCCGTTGTGGTGATGGCGGTACTCGGTTATCTGGCGGCACGCCAGGTGCCGGAAACCGAACCGGACGGTTCAGGAGTGACTGTTCGCTTCCGTCCAGTGCTGGAAACCCTGAATCTGATGGCCGTGGCGGCCGAGCGCCGGCAGGTACTGTTGGCGGTGCTGGCAATCTCCTGGTTCTGGTTTCTGGGCGCCGCCTACCTGACCCAGTTTCCCAACTTTGCCCGCACCAACCTGCTTGGCGATGAAACCGTGGTGACCCTGCTGCTGGCCATGTTCACGGTCGGCATTTCCATCGGCTCGATGATGTGTGAGCGGCTGACCAAGCATCGCATTACCCTGGCGCCTGTGCCCTGGGGAGCTCTGGGGCTGAGTCTGTTCGGGATGGATCTGTATTTTGCGGTGCCGGCCGATCCGGTCGCCTCGACCTGGTGGACCCTGTTGACCGATCCTGTCTACCTGAGGGTGCTTATGGATCTGGTGGGTATCGGGATCTGCGGTGGCCTGTTCATCGTGCCCCTGTATGCGTTTATCCAGCACGAAACCCCGCGGGCCAAACGTGCCCGCATCATTGCTGCACTGAATGTCATCAACGCATTGTTCATGGTGACCAGCGCCCTCGCTGGCATTGTGGTGCTTGGTCTGTTGGGTGTCAGCATTCCGGGGTTTTTCCTGCTGTTGTCGCTCCTGAACGGCGTGGTATTACTGGTGGTCTGGCAGCTTCGGCGAAAAACGGCCGCGCAATCTGTGGATAATTAGTTGGACAACCTACGGAAAGACTTTGGATGAATTTATGTTAGTTTAATAAAAACAAAACCTTAGTGCTTTTTTTAGGCTGATTAATAAGTAGTCTTGCATGTGGATAACTTTCTGAAAACTTTTCTGAGAAGAGTGATCCAAGCCTATGAAAAGCCATAAATTTCGGTTTTCCACTATCCGAACAACCTGCGAAAAAACGCGCTCTTGCGGCGTCTGAGGACCTCGCTGCTTTTAACCCGGACGGTCTCTGGTTAAAATTTGCACATTCTGACTGCAATTTCCCGAGTGAGGCGTTATACTCGCCGCCCTATTTTATCCCCGATTTCCGAGGTGAGCTGTGGATTTTCCGACCCGTTTCGATGTCATTGTCATTGGTGGTGGCCATGCCGGTACCGAGGCCGCTCTTGCGGCTGCACGCATGGGTTCCCAGACCCTGCTGCTGACCCACAACATTGAGACCCTGGGCCAGATGTCCTGCAACCCGGCCATCGGTGGTATTGGCAAAAGCCATCTGGTGAAAGAAATTGATGCCCTGGGTGGCGCCATGGCCGAGGCCACCGACAAGGCCGGTATCCAGTTCCGGGTACTGAACAGCCGCAAGGGGCCGGCCGTGCGCGCCACCCGGGCCCAGGCTGACCGCGTACTCTACAAGGCGGCCATTCGCCATACCCTGGAAAGCCAGCCGAACCTGACGCTGTTCCAGCAGGCGGCGGACGATCTGATTGTGGAAAACGACCAGGTCACCGGTGTCGTTACCCAGACCGGCATCCGCTTCAATGCGAAGACGGTGGTGCTCACCACCGGTACCTTCCTGGGCGGAGTTATCCACATCGGTATGCAACACCATGCCGGCGGCCGTGCCGGTGACGCGCCGGCCAACGCCCTGGCCCAGCGCTTGCGGGAACTGCCGTTCAATGTCGGTCGTCTGAAAACCGGCACGCCGCCGCGGATTGATGCCCGGTCTGTGGATTTCTCGGTGATGCAGGAGCAGTGGGGTGATGACCCCACGCCGGTGATGTCCTTTATCGGCAGCCGTAGCCAGCACCCGGAACAGGTCTGCTGTTACGTGACCCGGACCACTGAACAGACCCACGATATTATTCGCAGCGGTTTCGACCGTTCGCCGATGTTTGCCGGCAGCATCGAGGGCGTGGGCCCCCGCTATTGCCCGTCCATCGAGGACAAGGTAAACCGGTTTGCCGACAAGGATTCCCACCAGATCTTTGTGGAGCCGGAAGGACTGACCACCAACGAGCTCTACCCGAATGGCATTTCCACCAGCCTGCCGTTCGATATCCAGCTGGCGGCGGTGCGTTCGATTCCCGGCTTTGAAAATGCCCATATCACGCGGCCGGGTTACGCCATCGAATACGATTACCTGAATCCGCAGGACCTGCGCCACACCCTGGAAACCAAGTTCATCCACGGTCTGTATTTTGCCGGCCAGATCAACGGCACCACCGGCTATGAAGAAGCCGGGGCCCAGGGTCTGCTGGCGGGGATCAATGCTGCCTTGCGGTCCCAGGAAAAAGACGAATGGTACCCGCGCCGGGACGAGGCCTACCTGGGCGTGCTGGTGGATGACCTGATCACCATGGGCACCTCCGAGCCCTACCGCATGTTTACCAGCCGCGCCGAGTATCGCCTGATCCTGCGTGAGGACAACGCTGATCTGCGCCTGACCGAAACCGGTCGTAAGCTTGGCCTGGTGAATGATGAGCGCTGGCAGAAATTCAACGACAAGCGTGAGGCGATCTCAACGGAGCGCAGCCGCCTCGAGGCCACCCGGATTCATCCGAATACCGAGGCCGGTGAGCGGGCCAACGGCTTTCTCAAGCAGCCGATGACCCGGGATCAGTCCCTGGCGGAACTGCTGCGTCGCCCCGAGATTGTTTACAGCCACATTGCCGAGATTGGTTCCGAGCAGGCGGACGATCCGGTTGTTGCGGATCAGGTGGAAATCGAGATCAAGTACGAGGGCTACATTTCCCGCCAGACCGACGAGATCGAGCGGCTGCGTAAAAATGAGAACACCGCTCTGCCGGTGGATCTGGACTATGACGTGATCGGTGGCCTGTCCAACGAGATCAGGCAGAAGCTCAAGACCGTGCGGCCGGAAACCGTGGCCCAGGCCTCACGCATCCAGGGTGTGACCCCGGCGGCGGTCAGCCAGATCCTGGTGCATCTGAAGAAGCGCGATTTGCTGCGCAAACAGTCGGCCTGAGCCGTAGCATGACCAACGCACTCTGGCAGAGCCAGCTCCGGGACGGGCTGGCAGCGATGGACCTGTCCCTGGACGAGGATCGGCAGGAAAAGCTGCTGGCTTTCCTGGGTCTGCTCAACAAGTGGAACCGGGCGTACAATCTCACCGCGGTCCGTGATGAGCGGGAGATGGTTTCCCGGCAGCTGCTGGACAGCCTGAGCATTCTGCCCTGGGTTACCGCGGATCATCTCTTGGACGTGGGTGCCGGCGGCGGTCTGCCCGGTATTCCCCTGGCCATCGCCCTGCCCGAAAAGCGCTTTACCCTGCTCGACAGCAACGGCAAGAAAACCCGCTTTCTCCACCAGTGTGTCCTGGAGCTGGGCCTGGGTAACGTAGAGGTTGTTCACGGTCGGGCGGAAGACTGCCGTCCAGAAGAGCCTTTCAGCCAGATCAGTAGCCGGGCCTTTACCGCTTTGGAGAATCTGGTGAACTGGTGTGGCGATCTGTTGGCAAATGAGGGTGAGTTCCTTGCCATGAAAGGTCAGTTTCCGGATGATGAAGTGGCTGCCCTTCCGGTTGGCTGGCAGGTAGAATCCAGCCACTCCCTGGACGTTCCCGGCGCCGATGGCGAACGCCATCTGCTGGTGATCGCCCGGGCAGCGGATTCCCGATAATACCTAACAAGGAGGCAAGACATGGCGCGCGTGATTGCAGTGACCAATCAGAAAGGCGGTGTGGGCAAAACCACCACCTGCGTCAACCTTGCTGCCTCCCTGGCCGCCACCAAGCGCCGTGTGCTGCTGGTGGACATGGATCCTCAGGGCAACGCCACCATGGGCAGCGGTGTGGACAAGAATGCCCTGGAACTGTCCGGCTACGACATGCTGACCAAGCGTGCCAGCGCCGCCGAGGTGATCATCCCCGCCGAAGCCTCCGGTTTCGATATCCTGCCGGCCAATGGTGATCTGACCGCAGCGGAAGTCGAGCTGATGAACGAGATCGGTCGTGAGCATCGCCTGCGTCTGGCCCTGAACACGGTTCGCGACAACTATGATTACATCCTGATTGATTGCCCACCCTCACTTAGTCTGTTGACGGTGAATGCCCTGTCGGCTGCAGACTCTGTGCTGATTCCCATGCAGTGCGAATACTACGCCCTTGAGGGGTTGGCGGCACTGATGAATACCGTTGAGCAGATCCAGGAAACCGTCAATCCGAATCTGCAGGTGGAAGGCATTCTGCGTACCATGTACGACCCTCGAAACAGCCTGACCCTCGACGTGTCCGGCCAGCTGAGTGAGTACTTTGGCGACAAGGTTTACCGCGCGGTGATTCCGCGCAATGTCCGCCTCGCCGAGGCACCAAGCTACGGTATCCCGGCCCTCAAGTACGACCGCGCCTCCAAGGGAGCCATCGCTTACCTGGCTCTGGCCGGCGAGATGGTTCGCCGCCACGGCTCAAAAAAGACATCCGCGCCGGTTGCGGTGTAACATACCGCCCTGTCACTCACTTAAGCACAACGATTTTCAACGGGAAGAATGACTGACACCATGGCGGCGAAGAAACGAGGATTGGGTGAACGTGGACTGGGCGCCCTGCTGGCGGGCTCCAAGGTCAACCTGGACCAGGAGCTGAAAGACCACGACGGCGAGCTCCGCGAAGTCCCTATCGACCTGATCCAGCGTGGCCGGTTCCAGCCCCGGCGCGATATGGACCCTGCCGCCCTGCAGGAACTGGCAGATTCCATTCGCCAGCAAGGGGTAATGCAACCGGTGGTGATTCGCCCCATCGCTGAAGGCCGCTATGAACTGATTGCCGGAGAGCGTCGCTGGCGCGCCACCCAGATGGCCGGCCTGGACAGTATTCCTGCCATCATTCGGGATGTTCCGGACGAAGCCGCCATTGCCATGGCGCTGATCGAGAACATCCAGCGCGAAAATCTCAATCCCATTGAAGAAGCCTTTGCTCTCCAGCGCCTGCAGGACGAATTTGGCCTGACCCAGGCGCAGGTGGCCGAAGCCGTTGGCAAATCCCGAACCACCATCACCAACCTGTTGCGATTGATCGGACTGTCCGAAGACGTCCGTATCATGCTGGAGCATGGCGACCTTGAGATGGGCCACGGCCGGGCAATGCTGACGCTGGCGCCAGAACTGCAGATGCAGGTGGCCAAACAGGTAGTGGCCAAATCCCTCTCGGTTCGCCAGACTGAGGCCCTGGTACGCCGGGTCCAGCAGGAAACCCCGGACAGCAAAGCCCGGAAAAAAGGCGCGCTGGATCCAAACATCCGCGCCTTGCAGGATGACCTCGCCGAACGGCTGGGCGCCAGGGTGTCTATCGACCACGGCCAACGGGGCAAGGGCAAGCTGGTGATCGAATACAGCTCGCTGGACGAACTGGACGGTATCCTCGGCCACATTAAATAAATCGTCGGGGTTTGCCGAGTCATTCGTCCCCCCTACGAAAGTTCGTACTCCGGCCTGTACACAACATGTAGTGGTGAAAAACTGAACGGACGTCTATTTGTGACGGAAATTGCCAAACGCCAGTTATTCCGCCGTTTCTGGCGGGCCGACCGGTGCCCGGTTTTGTTGATTCGTGCACATTGAACACATATAATCTGCGGCGCTCGTATCGGTGTATCTGCTTACTTTTTATACGACATCGACTAAAGGCACCGTACTCCCGGGACGAACATGACGAAGGCAGCTTCAGGCGGTATTGGCCGCCCGCCCATCGCACGATGGTTTGTAATTGAAAGCGTGATATTGGTCTTCGTCAGCCTGGCGTTTCTCTTGCGAGGCCAGGTTGCCGGTTATTCAGCGCTGCTGGGCGGACTTATTTTTCTGATCCCCCACGGGTATTTTGCGCTAAAGGCATTCCGCTACGCCGGTGCGCGGTCTGCCAAGAAGATCATGACTTCTTTTTACCAGGGTGAGGCCGGCAAGCTCATCCTGTGCGCCATCCTTTTCACGATGGTGTTCAAATGGATTCAGCCGCTTGATGTAGCGGCACTTTTTTTAACATTTGCGATCATGCTGGTCAGCAACTGGTTGACACCGCTTCTGGCGGGCAGCAATACGCAGCAAAGCTAACTGGACCTGGGAAACCGTTATGGCAGGAAGTGCATCCGAATATATCCAGCATCACCTCCAGAACCTGACGTACGGCAAGTTGCCTGCGGGTTATGAGCGTGCCGACGGCACGGTACTGCAGGAAGCACAGTGGACGATGGCCCACAATGCAGCCGAAGCCTCCGATATGGGCTTTATGGCCCTGCACGTGGATTCCCTTGGCTGGTCCGTCGCCCTGGGCGTGCTTTTCCTGTTTCTGTTCCGCCTGGCCGCCAAGCGTGCGACATCCGGCCAGCCCGGTGGGCTCCAGAACTTTGTCGAAGTGATGGTGGAGTTCGTTGATAACAGCGTTAAGGAAACCTTTCATGGCAAGAACAAGGTCATTGCTCCGCTGGCACTGACCATTTTCTGCTGGGTGTTCCTGATGAACCTGATGGACCTCGTGCCGGTCGACTTCCTGCCCCAGCTGTTCCACCTGATGGGTCTGGAGTACATGAAGGTAGTTCCGACCACCGATGTGAACGTGACTCTGGGTATGTCCCTGTCGGTCTTCTTCCTGATCATCTTCTACAGCCTGAAGGTCAAGGGCGTGGGCGGCTTCCTGGGCGAGCTGACCCTGCATCCCTTCTCCTCCGACAACCTGTTCCTCAAGATTCTGCTGGTGCCGATTAACCTGTTGCTGGAGGGTGTGAGCCTGATCGCCAAGCCGATCTCACTGGCTCTGCGTCTTTTCGGTAACCTGTATGCCGGCGAGCTGATCTTTATCCTGATTGCACTGCTGCCTTTCTGGGCACAGTGGGCACTGTCTGTTCCCTGGGCGATTTTCCACATTCTGGTTATCACCCTGCAGGCATTCATCTTTATGATGTTGACGATCGTGTACCTGAGCATGGCTCATGAGGACAGTCACTGATCGGACACCATTAAGCCGTAGTTCTAAACCCTAAACCCTTAAACTGAAAAACCTAACTGAAAACTGGGAGTTATCATGGAAACTGTAGTTGGAATGACCGCTATTGCCGTTGCACTGCTGATTGGCCTGGGTGCCCTGGGTACTGCGATTGGCTTTGGTATCCTCGGTGGCAAGTTCCTGGAAGGCGCAGCGCGTCAGCCGGAAATGACCCCGATGCTGCAGGTTAAAATGTTCATCGTTGCAGGTCTGCTGGACGCCGTAACCATGATCGGTGTTGGTATTGCCCTGTTCTTCACTTTCGCCAACCCGTTTGTCGGCCAGATCGCCGGTTAATCGAGTCGCCAGCCGGGGGCTTTCCCCGGTCAGATGATTCTTAACAAAACAGGCGAGAGGTGAAGACGTGAACATTAATTTGACGATGATTGGTCAAGCCATCGCGTTCTTTATCTTTGTCGTCTTCTGCATGAAATACGTGTGGCCGCCTATCATGGCCGCACTGCAGGAGCGTCAAAAGAAGATCGCTGACGGACTGGCTGCCTCAGACCGCGCTTCGCGCGATCTGGAGCTGGCTCAGGAAAAGTCAGCTCAGGAACTGCGTGAAGCCAAGCAGCAAGCTGCTGGTCTGATTGAACAGGCCAACAAGCGTGCGGCCCAGATTGTGGAAGCATCCAAGGATGACGCCCGCAAGGAAGGCCAGAAGCTGATTGAGCAGGCCAAGGCCGAAATTGAACAGGAGCGGAATCAGGCTCGTGACGCGCTGCGTGCAGAAGTTGCCGCTATTGCTGTCGCCGGTGCTGAAAAGATCCTGGAAACCTCTGTCGATGCCTCCAAGCACAACGAGATGTTGGAAAAACTGGCGGCAGAACTTTAAACGACGAGGTTCATCATGGCAGAACTGAGAACGCTGGCCCGTCCCTACGCAAAGGCAGCATTTGGTGCCGCTCAGGAGCATAAGCAGCTGGCTGAGTGGTCACAGGTGCTGACGGTTGCCGGACAGGTCACCGCGAACAAAGACATTCGACAGCTTCTCGCGAATCCGGGTCTTGAAGAGCAGAAGAAGGCTGATCTGATTCTGGAGGTCGCCGAAGACGGCGTCACCGATCAGGTTCGCAACTTTTTCGCTGTACTGGCTGAAAACCGCCGGCTGACTCTTCTTCCTGAGATTGCAGCGCTCTTCAACACGTACCGGGCTGATCTGGAGCGCACTGTTGATATCGAAGTTACCGCGGCTTTCGAGCTGACGGACGAACAGCAACAGAAGCTCGCCCAGGCACTCTCGAAGAAACTCGAGCGGCAAGTGTCACTCGCAGCGTCAATGGATAAGTCTCTGATCGGTGGTGTGATTATCCGCACCGGCGATCTGGTCATTGATGCTTCTGTACGCGGAAAGCTGACCAAGCTGGCCGACGCTCTGGGCTCCTGATTTCAGCACAAGGTTTGAGGATATTGGCATGCAGCAACTGAATCCATCCGAGATCAGTGACATCATCAAGAAGAGAATCGAAAAGCTCGATATCTCTTCCGAAGCAAAGAACGAAGGTACGATCCTGTCGGTTTCCGACGGTATCGTGCTGATCCACGGTCTTGCCGACGTTATGTACGGTGAGATGATTGAATTTGCCAACGGCACCTTCGGCATGGCTCTGAACCTGGAGCGTGATTCCGTTGGTGCGGTAGTGCTGGGTGACTACGAAGATCTGGCTGAAGGCCAGAAAGTTCGTTGCACCGGCCGCATCCTGGAAGTACCGGTCGGTCCGGAACTGATGGGTCGCGTTGTCGACGCTCTGGGTAACCCGATCGACGGCAAGGGTGACCTCGGTACCGAGCTGACGTCTCCGGTTGAAAAGGTAGCGCCTGGCGTTATCGCTCGTCAGTCCGTTGACGAGCCGGTCCAGACCGGTCTGAAAGCCATCGACACCATGGTCCCGATCGGCCGTGGCCAGCGTGAGCTGATCATCGGTGACCGTCAGATCGGTAAGACGGCGGTTGCGATCGACGCGATCATCAACCAGAAAGACACCGGCATCAAGTGTATCTACGTTGCCGTTGGCCAGAAGCAGTCTTCCATTGCTGCCGTTGTGCGCAAGCTGGAAGAGCACGGTGCCATGGATCACACCATCGTGGTTGCCGCCGGTGCCGCCGATCCTGCAGCGATGCAGTTCCTGGCTCCGTATTCCGGTACTTCCATGGGTGAATACTTCCGTGACCGTGGTGAAGACGCGCTGATCATCTATGATGATCTGTCCAAGCAGGCTGTGGCCTATCGCCAGATCTCCCTGCTGCTGCGTCGTCCGCCGGGCCGTGAAGCATACCCGGGTGACGTATTCTACCTGCACTCCCGTCTGCTGGAGCGTGCGTCCCGCGTTAACGCCGATTACGTTGAGCAACTGACCAACGGTGAAGTGAAAGGCAAGACCGGTTCCCTGACCGCCCTGCCGATCATCGAGACCCAGGCCGGTGACGTTTCCGCATTCGTACCGACCAACGTAATCTCCATTACCGACGGCCAGATCTTCCTGGAAACCAACCTGTTCAACTCCGGTATCCGTCCGGCGATGAACGCCGGTATCTCGGTATCGCGGGTAGGTGGTTCCGCCCAGACCAAGATCATGAAGAAGCTCGGCGGTAACATCCGTCTGGCTCTGGCCCAGTATCGTGAGCTGGCCGCTTTCGCCCAGTTTGCTTCCGATCTCGACGAAGCAACCCGGCAGCAGCTTGAGCATGGTCAGCGGGTAACGGAACTCATGAAACAGAACCAGTACAGCCCGATGTCTGTGGCTGAAATGGGTACCGTTCTGTTTGCAGCCAACGAAGGCTTCCTGGACGACGTTGATGTCGACAAGGTAGTGAAGTTTGAAGCGCAGATGCTCGACTGGATGCGCTCCGAACAGAAAGACCTGCTCGACAAGATCAACGAGAAAGGCGATTACAACGACGAAATCGCTGCCGGCCTCAAAGCTGCACTTGAGAAATTCAAGACCACTCAGAGCTGGTAAGAAAACGGGCCTGCGGCGACTGTCGCGGGCCGCTTTTCGTAGCAACGAGTGTCTAACTTGAGAAGGCAGTGAGTTATGGCCGTCGGCAAAGAAATACGTAACCAGATTTCAAGCATCAAGAGCACGCAGAAAATCACCAGCGCCATGGAAATGGTGGCTGCGAGTAAGATGCGTAAGGCTCAGGAACGCATGCAGGCGACCCGCCCGTATGCCGACAAGATGCGTCAGGTGATCGGGCACATTGCCAAGGCGAATGCTCAGTACAAGCACCCGTTCATGGTCGAGCGCGACGTCAAGCGCGTGGGCTATATTGTGGTGTCAACTGATCGTGGCCTCTGCGGTGGTCTGAACATCAACCTGTTCAAAGCGCTTGTCCGTGAAATGAAAGCGTGGAAAGAAAAAGGAGTGGAAACCGATCTGTGCGCCATCGGGCAGAAAGGGGCTTCCTTTTTCCGGAGCTATGGCGGCAACGTCATCGCGGCGTTGACCCACCTGGGCGACAACCCGAGCTCCGAAAAACTCATCGGCAACGTCAAGGTCATGCTGGATTCGTTCTCTGAGGGCAAGATTGATCGCCTGTACGTGGTGAGCAACGAATTCGTCAACACCATGACCCAAAGCCCGAAGGTGGAGCAGCTTCTGCCCCTGCCTCCGAGTGAAGACGAAGAAGAGATCAAGAACCAGTGGGATTATCTCTACGAGCCCGATGCCAGGCAGATCCTCGATGGCCTTCTGCCACGTTTTATTGAATCCCAGGTGTACCAGGGTGTGGTAGAAAATCTGGCATGTGAACAGGCAGCCCGGATGATCGCCATGAAGAGCGCAACTGATAACGCCGGTAGCATTATCGACGAGCTTCAGCTGGCTTATAACAAGGCGCGTCAGGCAGCCATTACCCAAGAGATATCGGAGATTGTGAGCGGCGCCGCTTCGGTCTGATCCGGCCCACAATCCAACTGGTTTTATTGACTATCAAGATAACGAGGAACCGAGCATGAGTAGCGGACAAATCGTTCAGATCATTGGCGCGGTTATCGACGTGGAATTTCCACGTGACTCCGTACCCAAAGTATATGACGCACTGCTGCTTGAAGGTGGCGAAACAACTCTGGAAGTCCAGCAGCAGCTGGGTGACGGCATTGTACGTACCATCGCCATGGGCAGCACCGAAGGTCTGAAACGTGGCCTGAAAGCAGAAAACACTGGCAAGGCAATCTCGGTACCGGTTGGTACCAAGACCCTCGGCCGTATCATGGACGTTCTGGGTCGACCCATCGACGAAGCCGGCGAGATTGGCGAAGACGAGCGCTGGGCCATCCACCGCAAGGCACCGAGCTATGCCGACCAGGCGGCCTCTGCCGACCTGCTGGAAACCGGCATCAAGGTTATCGACCTGATCTGCCCGTTCGCCAAGGGTGGTAAGGTTGGTCTGTTCGGTGGTGCCGGTGTTGGTAAAACCGTCAACATGATGGAACTGATCAACAACATCGCGAAAGAGCACTCCGGTCTCTCCGTATTCGCGGGTGTTGGTGAGCGGACCCGGGAAGGTAACGACTTCTACTATGAAATGAAGGAGTCCAACGTTCTCGATAAGGTTGCCATGGTTTACGGCCAGATGAACGAGCCTCCCGGGAACCGTCTGCGTGTGGCCCTGACCGGTCTCACCATCGCCGAGAAGTTCCGTGACGAAGGTCGTGACGTACTGTTGTTCGTGGACAACATCTACCGTTACACCCTGGCGGGTACCGAGGTATCGGCACTGCTGGGTCGTATGCCGTCCGCGGTAGGTTATCAGCCGACCCTGGCCCAGGAGATGGGCGAGCTGCAGGAGCGGATCACCTCCACCAAGAACGGCTCCATCACGTCTATCCAGGCGGTCTACGTACCGGCGGATGACTTGACTGACCCGTCGCCTGCGACCACCTTCTCGCACCTGGATGCCACCGTGGTACTGAGCCGTGACATCGCCTCCAAGGGTATCTACCCGGCGATCGATCCGCTGGATTCCACCTCCCGTCAGCTGGATCCGCTGGTCATCGGCCAGGAGCATTACGAAGTCGCCCGTGGCGTGCAGACCAACCTGCAGCGCTACAAGGAACTGAAAGACATCATCGCCATCCTGGGTATGGACGAACTGTCAGAAGAAGACAAGCTGACCGTAGCCCGTGCCCGTAAGATCGAGCGTTTTCTGTCCCAGCCGTTCCACGTTGCTGAAGTATTCACCGGTTCCCCCGGTAAATACGTTTCCCTCAAGGAAACCATCAGCAGCTTTAAGGGCATCCTGAATGGTGACTATGATGAATTGCCCGAGCAGGCGTTCTACATGGTTGGTACTATTGAGGAAGCGGTCGAGAAAGCGAAGGAAATGAAGAGCAAGGCCAAGAAGTAATCGTGCCTGAGCACTTGTTTCCGGATCGATCAAAGAGGCAACTGACATGGGTATGACCGTGCATTGTGATGTGGTAAGTGCCGAAACAAAGATCTATTCCGGATTGGTAGAAATGCTGATCGCAGCGGGCTCTGAAGGTGACCTGGGTATTGCCCCGGGTCACACGCCGCTGCTGACCGAGCTGAAGCCGGGTCCTATTCGGATCATCAAGCAGGGCGGTGAGGAAGAAATTCTTTACGTGTCCGGCGGGTATCTGGAGGTCCAGCCCAATCTGGTGACTTTGTTGGCGGACACCGCGGTTCGTGCAAAGGATGTGGACGAAGCAGCCGCACTCGAGGCTCAGAAAGAGGCCGAGAAAGCACTTGCCAACCAGACCGGTGAATTCGAGTACTCCCGTGCTGCTGCAGAACTGGCCGAAGCTGTTGCCCAGCTTCGTACCATTCAGCAGCTGCGTAACAAAATGCGCTAAGCATTTCTGTTCCGGGTTTGCCGAATACCGAAGCCGCATCCTGAGCGGCTGGAAGCTCAACGCCTGGCGTTGGTCCTCCGGCCAGGAAGGATGCGGTTTTTTTTATTTTTGCTATCAGACACACAACACCCCGGGAGCCTGAGCTTTCCATGAGCCCGTTACACGTTGTTATTCTGGCCGCCGGCCAGGGTTCACGAATGAAATCCGCCCTGCCCAAGGTTCTGCACCCGGTGGCCGGCCGCCCCATGCTTCATCATGTGATTGCCACCGCCAGACAACTGGGCGCTGAAAAGATTCACACCGTGATTGGCCATGGCGCCGACAAGGTCCGGGAAGCCACGGAGGATGCCTCAGTGAACTGGGTCGTCCAGAACGAGCAGCTGGGTACCGGCCATGCGGTGGCCCAGGCCTTACCGGACCTGCCGGACGATGCCCGGGTTCTGGTGCTCTATGGTGATGTGCCTCTGACCCGCCATGAAACCCTTGAGGGTCTGGTGGGCACGCTGGACGATCAAACCCTGGGTCTGCTGACTGTTACCATGGACAACCCCCAGGGATACGGTCGCATCGTTCGCAACGCCGAAGGCCAGGTGCAGTGCATCGTTGAGCAGAAAGACGCTTCCCCGGAGCAGCAACAGATCCGGGAAGTGAACACAGGCATCCTGGCGGTCTCTGCGAAGCACCTGAAAGCCTGGCTGCCGACACTCTCAAACAGCAACGCCCAGGGCGAATACTATCTTACCGATATTATCGCCATGGCGGTGGATCAGGGCCTGAAGGTGGCCGTGTCCCAGCCTGAGAATCCCTACGAAGTGCAGGGGGTCAACAATCGCCTGCAACTGGCCGAACTGGAACGCTGGTTCCAGGGCCGTGAGGCGGATCGGCTGATGACCGAGGGCGCCACGCTGGCCGATCCGGCCCGGGTTGATGTCCGCGGCGAGCTCAGTATTGGCAATGATCTGTGGATTGATGTGAACGTGGTCTTCGAGGGCAA
>Ga0208015_1000073_pt1 | contig 68322 bp, 65 predicted proteins | sample 26BtaG_FD_184101 | JGI IMG/M metagenome (GOLD analysis project Ga0208015, IMG submission 184101) | Marine viral communities from Cariaco Basin, Caribbean Sea - 26B_WHOI_OMZ_CsCl (SPAdes) (version 2) | ecosystem: Environmental > Aquatic > Marine > Oceanic | place: Caribbean Sea: Cariaco Basin... | reverse complement strand
GAGATGCGGTTGAAGCTGGCCCCGCCTTCGAGGTAAAGCTTCACCATCTTTAATTTGAATGCTTCACTATGTGTTCTTGTCATGTGACTCCCCAAAAGTCGGTGTCCAACTTTCGGGGGTCACTTCAGTACATTTCGAGTGGTGAAATGTATCGGGGGTCTGACCTCGTTTTGGTACTTGGGGTTAGGCTAAACTACCGCAACCAACTTGGCCGCGTATAGTATGGCGGGTTACAGCTCGGGTATGCCGGTCTTGGCCGCACAAACTCGGCTGACTTCAAACTCTTCCAGCGCTGATAGTAGCTCAAACCCCCCGCTGAAGATCTCAACCGCGTCGAAGGGCTGGCTGGTTTCAAACACCAGATACTCAAAGCCATCGCTACCGATAACTTGCGACAGACCTAGCAGATCCAGATCTGCACCCACGCTGCCGCCGGTTTCTTCCTGTACTTCACCGTTGAGCAAGGTTCTGACCTGGAGCCCGCCATTGGTTAACAGTCCCAGCTTGAGAACTTGAGGAGCATTGCGAAGAGCAACGCCTACATAGTTGTTGGCCGGATAGACAAAATCTGTGCCGGCTGCAACGCGCAGGGAAACCGAAGATAAACCCAACAGGTTAGTGTTGTAAATTGCAGCAATATTGTTCAGGTCGTCATCAGTCACATTTTCCGGATCGTTGACCCCACATAGCAGTCCGCCTAAACCTCCGGGCAGCAGGCAACGGGTTGAGTTCACTGAAGTGACAGCCTGAATCTCGCTATCGTTGGCCCGCATCGGGCTATAGATTCCCTCGACAGAGCAAGAGAAACCCTCTTCAATGCCCGGATCGCAAGCATCACCAATGCCGTTGCCGTTTTCATCGTTTTGTCCGGGATTTGCAACAACTGGGCAGTTATCGGCGCCATTCAGAACGCCGTCACCATCAATGTCTTCATCGCAGGCATCTCCAACGCCGTCCTCGTCCAGGTCTGACTGGCTTGGGTTAGCGATATCCGGACAGTTATCCCATGGCTGGCCAACTATGCCTTGTGAAATGAACGGCTCAATGGCCGGGTACAGAGTGGGAATGCCATCGCCGTCCGGGTCAACTGATTCATCACACAGCGCCGGATCAACGCCCGGCACACGGGGGCATGGATCGTCCTCGTTTGGAACGCCATCGCCATCCAAATCGTCTTCAGTGGGCTGAAGTGGCAGGTAGGGGTTTGATGAGTTTGAATCGTCACTATCTCCATTCCCATCTCCCCCGGGGCTGCCACCTTGTTCAGTGTCAGCCGGGAGTTCGTCGAGTGGTAGTCTGGAGTCGCTGCTGTCCGAGCGGCAACCCAGCATGGTTATTGTGGATAAAACGAGTAGAGCGAGCGTGATGAAATTCAGTTTTCTGCGCATTTTTGAAGTCCTTTTTAGAAAATATTACAAGTTTATATAGAATGGTCCATCTTATGCGAAACAATTTTGTGGATATTTAATGTGGTGATCAGCAAGATCGCTCCTTGAACCTGGCTATCACTGGATCATGTTTGAGTGCCGCCCGGTCGGGCGGCACGATCCTGAACGGGTCAGTCCTGATCCTTCTTTATGATTTCGGAGTACTGCCCGGAAACTATTGCCTCAACCCGGCGATTCTGGGCCCGGCCAGCTTCTGTTTGGTTGCTTGCGATTGGCTGTGATTCGCCCATCCCTGTCGTGCGAATACGGTCCGGGTTGATCATGTACTCGTCAACCAGAACCTTCATCACTGCGCCTGCCCGGCTTTTTGACAGCCGCTGGTTGTATGAAGCTGGCCCAGTGCTGTCTGTGTGGCCTTCGAGCAGAATACGCGATGTAGGGTACTGCCGTAAGATGGTGGCAAGCTTGCCAATATCGTCGAAGTATTCAGGGCGCACCATGGTCTTGTCGTGCTCAAATTCAACATAAAGCGTTTCTTTTATGTCCCTCGTTAGCTCTTTAGCACAGCCGTCATCGTCAACCAGAGCCCCGGTTGGTGTATTCGGGCACTTGTCGCGATAGTCTGGTACACCGTCGCCATCCGAGTCTGCTGGCGGTGTGGAAATCTGTGACAAGTCAAGCGCCTCCCGGCTGGAAGGAGCTTTCCGGAACTTCCGCCCGAACATATAATGAACACCAGCAAAGAGCTGGGCGTCAAAAAATTCGTCTTCAACTTCCAGCATGCCCCTTGCGCCAGCCTCCGCCAGGAAGCGTGGGGCGATCATTTTCTGCAGACCCCCTTCTGCGTATATCAGGTCTTCATTTTTGGAAGTAAAACCGGCGTCTATGTTCTGGTAGGTATAGCCTGCGCCGGCAAAGGGGCGCCAGCCACCAAGCCGATAGTGCGTGGGGTGCAATCGGCCGCCCAACATTCCTCGCCATAGCTCGGTGTCGACCTTTGTGTTACGGGTTTCTGGCTCGGCATAGCCGCCCTGCAATAGCATGCTGACATTTGGGTTAAACTGGTGTGTGAAGTTGACGCCCAGCGACCAGTAATTGGACAGATCATCCACCGAGCTGGACTTGTTCTCGGAGTTACCAGAGTCCATATAGCTGATTTCAAGACCCAGAGTGCTGTATCGCTGAGGGAAATCCTGCGAGGCTAGCGCCAACGAAGGTAGGGTAAGTGCTGCGGTGAGCACTACAGACTTAAAATCCGGCATGGCTGAAACTCCTTGTAGTCTACTGACATTGCTTGTCATTTCAAATCTGATTCGGAAGGTATAGTACTATACATGTGATATTTTGTTAAGTGTTGGTTTATCGTGTCAAGCCGGTCTTTATGGATTCGCGGCCAGTTTGATAGGGTAGCTACTGAGGAGCGCCATGAAAGCTCTCCTGCTCACTGTTAACGCTAGCATGATCATTCTGTGGTCGGTTGTTTTGAATGCCGGGAAGTAACCCGCTACCGGCGGCGGTTCAACCGGCTTTCCGGCGAGAGGCTTACACCCGGAACTGGGTATCAGAACTAGTGCTCGCCAATGGATCGGGTGGCTATAGCGATGCCATATCAGGACATTCGGCTCCCGGTGCCTGGAGCATGACGTTAGTGCCGGGCGGAATCACGGTGGTTTCGTCGGTACGAATGGCGTCCATATTGAACACAGTGAGGAACTTCGCAGCACCAAAGCGGGTTTGCACATCGTAGGCGATGGCATTCAGCTCGTTGTAGGGCGGCAGGGCAACCAGCTTGTCCAGCAGGTCCATCCGGTTGGAGGCTTTGCGTGGGAAGTCTTCGTTGGGGGCGCCTTCTTCATCCAGCCAGCGATTCCAGTGCTGGTTTATATCATCCAGCACTTCCCGGTTAGCCCGCTGGGGCAGGTTCAGGAACCGGCAGTGGCCAAAATTATCCAGCTTCTGTTTGTTGGCATCCCACTCGCCGATGTCGATTTTGACGTCGGCAAAGCAGACTCCGGCACCAGAGCTGGCACTCTGGCGGACTGCAGCGCCAATCAGGCTGCCTGGGCCTTTGTGACCGTACAGCAGGGTAACGCCACTGGCCGGCAGCCGGAAACCGTCTTGCTGGAAGTAGTCTGGCCTGCAAATAATATGTGTGTCGGGCTGGGAATCACCCTCAAAAAAGAAGAACGTTTTGGCCCCGATAACAGACACGTTAGTGAATCCTTGTGACAGTTCAGTGCGCCCCATGCGGCGCTACGGCAATATTGCCAGACTCAATAATTGGTTATGTTAACATCGTACACATTTTCGGAAAAACATACCCTATACCATACAGGTACTGTGCATGCAGCAATCCAGAAGCCGGCAATCCCGGAATGAGCTGACCCACCCCTCGGCACCGATCAGTGGTAATACGCTGATGAACCTTAAACTGGTTCTCGAAAGTGTAGTGGGTGATGGGGAAGTCCGGGACCTTGACCTTGCCATGTTGCTGAACGTGCCGGTAAACCGCCTGGGCCGCCTGAAAAAGGCCGGTGCCCCCGCGGGCGCTGCTGAAACGCCGGAACCGGATGACGAACAGGACGATGCTGCTGCCGCAACGATTCGCCCCAACCAGGCCATCCTGGTTCGCCTTCTTCTGAAACACCCGGAATACGCGCCACTGACCATGCGCCCGGGTAATGCCGAGATGTTCGAACTGATTGCTCCGCTTATGCCCGGCACGGGCAGCAATGGCAAGATGGCCGGCAAGCAGGGTTACGCGCCGCTGTTTGGTCGCTCCTACGTGTCGTCCTACAAAATGCTGGCCGAGGCGGAATCTACCAGTTTGCCGGTTGTCCGTTTGCAGTTGCTGATTGTCGGCCGGCTGGGGGAAATGTTCCGGGAGCTGTGCCTGAAAAAAGTGCAGCAGGCCGCCAAAAAAGTACCGGACTATGTCATGCAAAGCCTGAAGCACGATGCCGGCTGGCAGCTGCTGAGAGCCAGGGACTCCCTGACCGACTGGATGCCGGATGTGGTTTTCGAGGAATTCAGTGCCGAGCTGCTCAGCCAGTGGCGCACCTGGTTTAACGAATGCTACCTGACGGTACTTCGCGATGAGGCGTTGTCACGGGACCTGGACCCGGACAAGGTGATGCTCAAAGGTAACTGGACCAACCGGAAGAACGTAGAGCCGGCAGATCTCCAGAACTACGACCGGGCCGCGCAACCGATTCTCGGCTGTGAAGACAGCCTGTTCAGTATTTTCCGGGAAAGCTTCGGGCTGACCAGTGCCGAGGCGTTCTGGGCGCTGGGGCTGCAGGTGAAAGCTTTTTACCGTTTCCGCCAGCGCGCCCGGCAACGCATCGATGCACCCTCAGCCCTGCTGGTCCGTTACCTGTTCCGTTACCCGGACGACATCCGCCACATTATTCCTGCACCACCCAGTGGCGAAAGCATCCTGCAAAGTATTCAGCAGGACGATCCGGCCTTCCGCACCAGCCAGCTGGGCCCGATGTTTGGTGCCTCCCGGGTGATGAGCTACGAATTTGCCGCCGACCAGCATTCCAGCCCGTTTTTTGCCCGTCGCCTGGCCACCATTTACGCCGAACAAAAGCGTCGGGGCCAGCCGATTTATGCCCAGTTGCGGCAGTGTGTGGAAGACGAGCTGAAGGCCAGAGGGCTGGATTCCAGGGAATTCTGGCGTGACGGGCGTTGGAACCCTTGAGTTTCAAAAGTTAGAAGATGCAGGTTTGTGTAACGGCGTGTGTCAGTCGTGTTGCTGGCTTGGCCCCTTACGACAATAGATGAAGAAAGGCTCACTTTTTTTACAAGATTTTGCACCCTTTGGGCTGCACAACTTGCAATAAGTAGATACCATAAGGGTATAAAGATGATACAGGTCAATATTGAATAACTTGATCGATGTTAGGCGGCGAATTTGTCGCTTGGTGGTTTTAAATTCAATCAACAACAGTAAGCCAGAGGTGATCAGTTATGAAACTCGATAAAGCAGCAGTTGCTCGGATTAAGAATGCTACGCCTAAGAAGCAGCAGAAGGGGGCTTCCTCGCTGGAATACATTATGTTGGCTGCGGTGATTATTGCTGTGTTAGCGCTCCTCTCCAGTGATAACCGTTTAGGTAATACAGTCAGGGATGCGTTCACTGCTCTCTTTACAGAAGCTACCGCCACCGCCACCGGTAACACTGGTAACACTCCTGGGGGCGGATGATTTGGGAGGCTTTTAGCCCGGGGGCTGCTTGAAAGGTGACGCGTCATGTTTGGGATAGGCTGTGTTTTTAATAGTCGGCAAAGCGGCGTGGTGGCACTCGAGTTTATCTTGGTTTTTCCCTTACTTGTGGGACTGCTTTACGCAGGCCTTGTATACGGCATGTTGTTTTTCTCCAAAGTAGAGCTGCAGAGGGCTGCAGATGCTGCAGTTACCTCTGTGTACTATTTAGATCGCCGTGATTTGGAGCCCGAACATTACCAGGATTTTGGGCAGAAAGTTCGAGCTCATGCGGATGAGGCGCTACGCAGAGCGGTTGTGCCTTTGGTTGGTCGTCTCTCGGTGAACGATGCAGCGTGTGACACCCAGGAGGTCGGGGGGGATCCTGTAAAGGTCGTAATGTTGGAGTGCAGTCTCACAGCAGCTCCCATGAAGGATAAGGCTTCATTCCTGCCCCAGCTCAACCTGAGCTTCTTGGGCAACTTCCCTCCGCAACCAGCCACTCTGTCTGCAAAGGCGGCGGTAACATTTTAATAATCCAATAACAGGGAGCTTTGGCTCCCGAAATAACAAGGACAGGACCAACGATTATGAGGACAAGGCTCGTGTCCACCCTGCCAGCCCTTCTGCTGGCTCTGGTGGCGATCATTCTGGCGGTTGTGGGGTTGGTCAGATACAACGATCAGCCTGCGGTTACCTCATCATCGGCAACCGGTCAGGTTGCCCGGTCTGAGCCGGCCGGCGAGAAGGAGCCGGAAAAGCCGACATTCACCTACCTGTTCGCTAAAGAGGATATCGAAGCCGGCACCGAGCTGAAGCCGGAGTTGTTCTCTGAAGTAACCACCACGGTTGAGCTGCCGGGCGCCCTCGCTAAAGGCTCAGCGACCTTCGGCGAAGCTATCCCCAATCCCCTCAAAGCGGGTGCCCCGCTGACCGACTACGCCATGGAAGACTCCAGCATTCTGCAGCGGGAGCTTCCTGAAAACATCCGTGCCGTGGCCTTTGACCTGAACCCCTTGTCTGGCATCGGTGGCCTGTTGCGCCCTGGTGACCTGGTTGATGTGGTGGCTACGTTCAAGGGCAACTCTGCGGATAGTGCCCTGAGTACCGTGTTGCTGCGGGAAGTCGAAGTGCTGGCCATGCGTGGAACAACTGATCCATCAGGCGGAGCTGATGACGATGACCGTCGGCGTAACAGCACCATGGTGCTGGCAGTGCCCGAAGCCGAAGTGAACCGCCTCGCTCTTGCGTCTGCGGAAGCAAACCTGCGCTTTGTTGCCACCCGGCGTGGTGTGTCTATGGCGGAGCCAGTGGAGGGTGACGGCGAAACCGAGGTGATCGCCCAGGCTGATCAGAAACCGCAAGAGCCGGAAGCCATCTTCCTGGCCGACATTCGCCCCCTTTCTCCGGAAGCAAAAGCCAAAAAAGAAGCAGAGGAAAAAGCCCGGCGCCAGGAAAGGCAGAAAGAGACAGACAACGGGCTGAAGGTCCAGATCTTTGAAGGTTCCGACACAAGGACAGTCTATGTTCGCTGATAAAACGAAGATGGCCCTTCGGGGGCTGGCTTGTCTGATGCTGGCGGGATTGCTGCCTTTCACCGCCCATGCCCGGGACGAAGCCCCGGTTGCGCTCAGCCCCGGACAACAGCATGTGCTGGTGTTTACAAAGGAACTGGAGAAAGTAGCTGTGTCCAGCCCGGATGTGGCATCCGTTCAGGCCAGTGCGGAAAAAGAGGTGTTGGTAACCGCGAAGGCAACGGGTGAGACAACGGTCCGTGTATGGCTGAAGGGTGATGACACCCCTCGGGTGACGGACTATGCGGTGTCTGCCATGGCGGGCAAGCGTCAGCCGGTGCCCATGCAGGTGCAAACAGACATTCGGGTGGTAGAAGTAAACCGCCAGGAACTGAATACCCTTGGTTTTCATTACTCCAAACTACTTAACGGTGGGGAGAATGCGTTTGGCCTGTCTTCCAATGGTGGCGGTTTTACCAGACCCGGAGGTGTTCCCGCGAATGCGCCCGGGCTGGGAACTGATGGTTTTAACCTTTTCAGCTTTGGCCCCAGTTCACTGACGGTCATCAACGCCCTGGAATCCGGCGGTTTCGCCTACACCCTGGCCGAACCCTCACTGGTCAGCCTGAGCGGCCAGAACGCAACCTTCCTGTCTGGCGGTGAGTTCCCGGTGCCTATCTCCGGTGATGACCGCGAGGTGAGAATCGAATACAAGGAATTCGGTGTCAGCCTGTCTTTGACGCCCACCGTGGTAGACGAAAACCAGATCATCCTGAAAGTGGCGCCGGAAGTGAGCGACCTTGACTTCACCTCCGGCGTATCCTCCGGCGGAGTGTCTGTTCCCGGGCTTCGGGTTCGCAGAACAGAAACCATGGTATCCATGGCGCCGGGTGAGAGTTTTATCATCAGTGGCCTGGTTAGCCGCAGCACCTTCAACAACAGCGACCGTCTGCCGGGGCTGGGTAACATCCCGATTCTGGGCGCACTGTTCCGCTCTGACCGCATTTCCAACGAAGAGCGCGAGCTCATCATGGTGGTTACCCCCAGGCTGGTCAGCGCCGTGCGGGAGCTTCCGGAATCGGCGAAAAATTTTGGTAAGAAGTACGAGTACAGCAGCACGGAGTGGGGCGATATGGTCATCAACCCCAGAGAAGGAACCGAACCTCTGGAACATGGCCTGAGCTGGTAAGGAGCCCGACACCATGAGTGAAACCCTGATTTGCGTTGTTGAAGATGTCGGAGTGCGTGTCTGGCTTGAGCGTGTCCTGGAAGATGAATGGAGCCTGGAATTTGTTTCCGCCTCTGACCTTTCCCGGGTAAGCCGGCTGGCTTCGGCAAGCGCTGCCAAACTGGCCCTGGTGGCCATCAGCGAGGATGAACCGGAAAAAGCCGTAAAACTGTTTTCGGCCCTGCACCAGTCCAATCCGGGGGTTACCCTGGTTGGGGTTTCCCGGCATATTTCCCAGGATGCGCTGCTACAGGTAATGAGGGCAGGTGCCCGGGATTGCCTGATCACCGCCGTGGATTCAGACCGGGCGAGGGAGCGGGTCCAGAGCCTGGTCAATGAGGCGGCCGCCGAACGCCAGCAAAACGGTGAGCAAAAACGCCGAAGCATTACCCTGGTGGTTGGTGCGTCTTCGGTGGTGGATACCCGTTTCTTTGCCCAGAACCTGGCAAGCGAGCTGAACGACCTTTACCCGGAGCAGCGGGTGCTGGCGGTAGACACCATGGCCACAGAGAATCACGCTTTCTACTTCGACAGCCTCAGCCGGTTGTCGCTGAATGACCTGGTCAACCGCACAGATTCCATTGATGAATCCTTCGTTAACACCGCGCTGGAAGAATGCAGGCCGGGGCTCCGGCTGTTGTCTGGCCAGATTATGGCGGACCAGCTCTCCGGTGACACGGCAGCCGACCTGTTCATTGCGATCTCCCGGCTGGCCGAGTTGTTTGATCACCTGATTATCCGGGTAGTGGAGCACCAGTCTGCAGATTGGCTGAAAATTCTCGGGGCTGACCTTTCGCGGCTGATGATTGTGGCCAATCCCATGGTTGAGCATGTGCAGTACGTGGAGACCATGCTGGCAGGTACAACCCAGTTGCTGGGCAGCAATTGCCAGACCAACGTGGTGATCGACGGCTTCGACAAGAAAGCCACGCTGACGCTGGCCGATATGGAAAAACGGATGGGCACCCAGGCAAGCCTGAAGCTGCCCCTGGATTGGCTCAACCGGCTGGACTCCATCAACGCCGGCGTACCCTTGTCGGCCTTGCTGCGGCGCTCTTCCTACCAGAAGGGCCTTGCCGAGTTTGCGAAGCGACAGTACAGCGAGCAGTCATCTGGTGCCGGTGCTCTCGGCTTCTTCAAAAAACGTGCGGCGGGCAAGGAGTAAACCGTGGCTACTCGTATCGATGAAGAGTACCAGCAGCTGAAAAAGCAGGTGCACAGTCATCTGATCGAGCGGCTGGAAGAAGAGGGTATCGAAGTAGAGCTGGCTGAAAAAGCCCAGCTGGAGCATTTTGTGCAGGCCAATGTGGGCCAGTACGTCGCAAGCCAGCGAATTCCTCTGGCTACCTCGGATCAGTCTATGCTGGCCCGGGAAACCTTGGATGAGATCGTCGGCTTTGGCCCGCTGGAACCGCTGCTGGACGACCCGCAGGTGAACGACATCCTGGTGAACGGGCCCAACAGTATCTTCGTGGAAGTGGCCGGGGTACTGCAAAAAGCCCAGACCCGCTTCATCGACGACGACCACGTAATGCGCATTATACGCCGGGTTCTGGCCCCGCTGGGCCGGCGCCTGGATGAAAGCAGCCCGATGGTGGATGCCCGCTTGCCGGATGGCTCCCGGGTGAATGCGATTATTCCGCCCATTGCCCTGGATGGCCCGTCTATTTCCATCCGGAAGTTTACCCAGAAACACCTCACTGCCAGCGACCTGGTCAACCTGGGTTCCATGACCCGGGAATGCCTGGAGCTGCTTACCGGGATTGTCCAGAACCGCCGCAACCTTTTGGTCAGTGGTGGTACCGGTACCGGTAAAACCACCATTCTGAACCTGCTCAGCCAGTTCATCCCCAAGGATGAACGGATTGTGACCATTGAGGACTCAGCCGAGCTTCAGCTTAACCACCCCCATATTGTCCGGCTGGAAACTCGGCCCGCAAACGCGGAGGGAACCGGTAAGGTGGCCGCCCGGGATCTGGTGGTCAACGCCCTGCGTATGCGGCCAGATAGGGTCATCGTGGGCGAAGTGCGTTCCGGCGAAATTATCGAACTGCTGCAGGCCATGAATACCGGCCATGAAGGCTCCATGAGTACCATTCACGCCAACTCCTCGAAAGACGCGCTGATCCGGATTGAAACCCTGTTGGCGGTAAATGGTTATGATGCTGGTGAGCGGGCCATTGGCCGGCTTATCGGTTCGTCGCTGGATGTGATTGTGCAGCTTGCACGCTTGCCAAATGGCCGGCGCCTGGTGAGTGAAGTCGTCGCCATGACGCCGACCCGCGATGACCCGTACCAGATGGAAACCCTGTACCGGGCCAAGGAGCTGGATGCCCAGGATATGGCGGGAGCTCAGTTGTGAGTGTTCAGGTGATTTGGCTGGCAGCGCTGTTCTTTGGCGCCCTTGCGGTGGTGGTTATGCTGCTGCAGCTGGTGATCGGCCAGGTTCGCCATGACAGCAACCTGAAAAAACTCAGTAAGAACCGGCTCTATCCGCAGATTGTCACAGAAGACCAAAAGAAAGCCGGTATCGACATCGGGCCGCTGGAGCAGCTGCTGATTCGCGCCGGTATCCGCATGTCGGTAACCAAAGTGGTTGTGGTTGCGGTACTTTTCTTTGGTTCCCTGATCGGTGTTTATGTCTACCGTGGGCCCATTGAAGCCCTGGTGGCCCTGGTGGCCGTTGTGCTGATTGGCGTTACCCTGTGGCGGGTGAAGTTCGAGCGCCTTCGCCGGCAGATCTTCGAAGAGCTGCCGGGTATTGTGGATGCGGTACTTCGTTCTTTAGTGGCCGGTCGCTCGGTGGAGCAGAGCCTTCTGGTGGCCTTTGCCGATGCCTCCGATGTATTCCAGCCCCTGAGCTTCCGCTTGCGGGGCGCGGTCAGCCAGGGCCGGGACTACACCCGCATCTTTGACGACTTCGCCGAGTTGTACAGTATTCCTCCGTTTACCCAGATTGCCATTGCCCTGCGCACGTCTGCCCGTTTCGGCTCGTCGGTTCGCCCGGTTCTTCAGGAAGTCTCCAAGGCCATTCGTGCACGGCAGGAACTGCGCCGGGAGTTTATGGCAGCAACGTCAGAAACCCGTTTCACAGCCGTGGTCTTCGCCATCTTGCCGCCTGCCATGGGGGCTTACATCGTTTTGATGAACGAAGAGTTCTCGGAGGCGCTGCTGCACACCAGTACCGGCCACACCATGATGATAACCGCCGGTGTGCTGCAGGTGCTGGGCACCCTGTTGATCTGGAACCTTATCCGGGGGGTGGGTCGTGGATAACCTCTGGTTTGCGGCGGCGATCGTGTTTGCCATGGCGTCTGTGCTGTATGCCCTGGTCTGGGCGCCGGCCTGGGCCATGCGGGCGCGGGTAACGGCTCGGCTACAGCGCCGGCACCTGTCGGCAGATGATGCCCGCGAGGATTCCCCGCTGGCAGGTTTTCTGTACTGGCTGGTAGAGAAACCGCTGTTTGCCGGGGATTTTCGAGAGCTGGAGCCGGCACTGGATGCCACAGGGAAAACACCGCTACAGGCCCGGGGCCATTATGTGTTGATGTGCTGGGTGGTGCCGGTTGCGGTGGGGGTGATTTGCTATATCACCAGCGACTTGCTGACCTTACTGATTGCTTTTGTGCTGGCTTTTTATATTTCACGGCAGCTGGTTCGTGCGGCTGGCCGCACGGCGGAAAAACAGCAGAACCGTGAAGCCATCGAACTGTGCCAGATGACCCGCATGCTGATGCAGGCGGGCCTCAGCCCGGAGCGGACCCTGAAGCTGATCGCCCATCAGGCCCGGGATTTGATGCCATTACTGGTGCGCCGTATCGACCGATTTAACCGTGTGATGGAAAGCGGCGCAGACCGCACACGGGCGCTGGATGAGCTGGGCCACAACCGCAACCTCACCGTGCTTCGCAACTATGTAACCATTCTGAAGCAGGCCGGTAGCCTGGGGGCTGGGGTATCCAGCGCCCTTGAACAGATTATTGCCGAGGCTCACCACGAAGAACGCAGCAAACTGAAAGAAGAAACCAACCGTGTGGGCGCCAGGATGACCATCATCATGATGGTATTTATGTTGCCGTCACTGTTCATACTGATTGGCGGGCCGGCAGTGCTTTCCATTATGGATGCGCTGCAGCGGTAATCGACGAGTGATCACCAAGCTTTCCGGGAAGGAGCGTTAGATGAAGTACAAGAAAGTTGTCCGGTTACCAGCGATGGCGGTTTTTGCCGCGACCCTGGTGTCTGGCTGCGCCATGACACCTGAGACAGACGGTTCCGCTGACAGGGCAGACCGGGATCAGGGAACGCCGCTTTATGTGAGCTGCAATACCAACATGACTCCGGAGCACCGGGTAGAGCTGGAAGCCATTGATTCCATGATGGAGAAGTCCAGAAACTACGCGGCATTGGCCCGGCTGGAAGAGCTGCCTTTCCAGACTCAGCATCACTGGCTGCGCTGGGCCCAGCTGCTCGCGAAGGTGGAGCAACTGGATTATTCCGAAGAAGTTTACCAGAAGATTGCCGAAAGCTGTGACAGCGCACAGGCCTATCATGGCCTTGGAGTGGTGTATGTGAAACGCAACAAGCTGGAAGAGTCCCTGACCGCACTAGGCACCGCCAAGGCGAAGGCGCCAGCCTCCTCCGATATCCGCAACGATTTTGGCGTGGTGTTGATGCAGACCGGTTTCTATGGCCAGGCAGCGTTCGAGCTGCGCACGGCCTACGAGTTATCTGGCGGTAGCGAGACCACCGGCCGCAATATGGTAGCGGCTTATTACCTTCAGGGTGGAAACAGCTCCCTGGCCCGGTTGCAGCAGGACCTGGGGTTGAGTGACCAGCTGCTTGCCACCGGTAAGGAATTCTCCAAACGCTTTGCAGGAGGTTCACGATGATCCGCATGACCTGCCTGGCTAGCGCACTGGCGCTGGCTGCTACGTCCGCGCTGGCAAACCCGCCGGATAATGATCTTGGGCTGGCGGGCGTAAGCTTTGACCAGGATGACCGGACAGAGGCCCGTAAAGCCATGGACGAACAGGCGCAGCGGCCTGCCCGTGGTGGCGAGCTGAGTTCCACCATTTACATAAAAACCCAGGAGCGGCTGGCGAAGTCTTTCGAACAGCCAATCCGGGACAAGATTGGCGAGACCACCAGTGAATAAGATCCGTCGTCAATCCGGGGTGCTGGTTTTCCTGACCCCGTTTTTGATTGTGGCACTGGCCGTAGTCGCTGTGCTGGCCATGGATGCTGCCCGCCTGTATTCGGTGAAGGCAGACATGCAGCGTGTGGTGAATGCGGCGGCTACAGCTGCTGCAGATGAGGCTCAAGCTTGTAGCATGAATGCAGATATCGGCTTGATGAAAGCTAGAGCGCTTGTTGCAGCTAGGCAGGTAGGCTTTAACGGTAATGCCGAAGAGCTGGAAGTTTTTGCAGGCGTATTTGAGCCTGCTGGTGATGGCTCAAGTACGTTGAGTTTTACTCCCCAGAGTGACATTGATAAAACAAACGCAGCGGTTGTTCGTTATAAGCGCCAGGAGCGATTGTCATGGTTGTTGCCAGAATGGTTGTTTCCACCAGTAGAGTTGTCTGTTAACGCTGGGTCCCGCAAGGAGCTCTATGCTGCCCTGAGCGCGAGTGCATCGACGCTAAACCTTGAGGGGGGGCTGCTTGGTAACCTGCTGGGTGCAGTCCTCGGTCAGAGTAACTATTCACTTGATCCGATAAGTCTTCAAAGCCTTGAGTCAACTCTTTTGGGAGTTGGGGATCTGTTGACGTTGTTAGGCCTGGCGGATGTTACAGCTCTGCTGAATGCTCCACTGGTAGACGTGCTAGATGCGACCGTAGATTTGGTTGGTGGAGTGACTACCCCTGTAGGAACGTTGGTTAGTGAGCTAGCGGAAAGCGGGGGTCTCTCCGGGCTTGATACGGGGGCGGTTTTGTCGGTTGCGGGAGACGCTGATGCTGCCAAGAACGCAGAATTCCCATTATATGACTTTATTGTAAGCGTCGTGTTGAATAGTGCAAAGGCGCTTTCTGATGATGGCCAGGGACTGATTAATTTATCTGTTGATCCGTCAGAGTCACCAGTGTTAGAAACACTGCTTAATAACTCCTTGCTTGGGAGTATTGATATCCAGCTAAGGCTAGGTATTGATAATCCGGCTCCGGTAGTAATTGGGCCTGCTCGTCAAGGTAAGAACAATGAATGGCTGACTGAAGTTTCGGCGACGGACATTTCTCTCGAAGCCTTAGTAGATCTCGAGCTGTCCATCGGATACATAGGGGATCTCATCAGTGCTTTGACGTTGAATATAGTTAAAGCAGAGACGTTAAATGACATCCGCATACCGCTAGTTGTTCAAGTGGGTGGAGGGTCGGCTGAGTTTACTGGAGCCCAGTGCGCCCGAGGTGGCTCCAATGAAGTCGATTTGGCGGTTTACGCGAAGCCTGCAGTTGCAAATGTTGAAACCGGTACGTTATCAGCTGTTGGGGATCTTGTGCGAGAGCCAATTCATGCGACCATACTAAAGCTTAGTATTGCTGAGCAGCCTTTGTTGAACGTTTGTGTGGATGCGGACCTTGGAGCAAAACTCCCCGTTGTTGAAGATGAGCGATACGTTCAAGGCTACCCTCTTCGTTGTCCAGATGGCGACTGTAGTCGTGTGTTAGAGAGTAGCGGGCCGACTTGGGTTAAAGGGTTGGATGTGCAATTGGATAACTTGGCTTTGGATTGCGGGGAAACGAGTCTTTTGAGTATTTTGAATCCGGTGATTGACCTATTGAAGCCGGTTATTGAAACGTTGTTGAATATCGTTACCACGGTCGTGCTGCAAGGAATTATTTCTCCGTTGTTGATGCTCCTCGGTGTGGATTTATCAGGCCTTAACGTGGCTGTGGTTGGAGCGGATCAGTTAGGTAATCAACTCATAGAAAATGTAGAAATGTAAAGCCACAAGCGCTTGCCTTGCACGCTATGAATAGGAGCGAGTATCCTCGTGGGCTCGAAATCATCAACATATTCCGAAAGCCGGCATCGCCAGCTTTTACTAAACCGAAAATAGGGCAGGGCGCAGTGCGCAAATTAGTTTGGTTGCCGATGGTTGCCGCGATTGCATCCGGTTGTGCGGTAAGTTCCGATGCACCGGGGCAGAAAGTGACGGGTGTATACGCTTATGAAGTTGGTTCTGGATCGGAGCCAAAACCATCCAGCACCCGGCAGGAGCCGGAACTGTCAGAGTCGGAAGCCGTAGATGCGTCTCCGGCCCGTGAGAGCGACAAGGCGGCAACCGCTCCACCGGAGACCGTAGCCGAGCCCAGCCTTGAACCACCGCAGTCTGCCTCACAAGCGGTGACCGGACAATCCGTTTCGCCTGCAGCTTTAATGTCTGCCCAGGCGGAGACTGGTGAAATCGATATTCAGCCGGGCCAGTGCTGGGTTTACGCCCAGATCCAGCCCCGGCCGGTGCAGGAAAGTGTTCAGGTTAAGGTTCGGGATTCCGAGGTGCGCCTGGATGTGACCCCTGCGGAGTTTCGCCGTGGCGTGAAAAAGGTGGTAACCCGGGAAGGCACTAAAACCTATCGTGTGAAGCCAGCCACTTATAAGGAAGTCGCTGAAGAAGTGCTGGTCAAGCCGGAAACCACCAGGCTGGTGATTGAGCCTGCAGTGTATGAAGAGGTTGAGGAAGAGGTAGTTCTGGAAGCCGCCCGAACCGAACTGGAGCCCTGCCGGACCTCCGGTGCGGTGGCTTACGGAAATGCCTCACCGGCCTTCGGGTTTTGTGCGGTAGAGATTCCTGCCCGAACCAAGACCGCGAACGTCACCAAGCTGGTGAAGCCGGAGACCACCCGCACCGAAGTCATCCCCGCCGAATATAAAACGGTGACCCGTTGGGTGGTTGATCAGCCGGCGCAGGTGATTCCGGTGAAAACGGATGATGAGATTGAAGCCTTTGAGGTTTCTGAAGTGGTGGAGCAGCCGCAAACCCGGGAGACTGCGATTCCTGCAGAAACCCTGCAAATGAACGTGAAACGCTACGAAGGTAAGCCGAGGATTGTTGCCCGACAAGCCGTGTGCGACCGCAACCTTACCCGGGACATGGTCAGGGAAATGCAGGAAGCACTGGTAGAGCTTGGTTACGGCGTTGGCGAGATTGACGGCTTGCCGGGCCCGGATACCATTGATGCACTAACCCTGTACCAGGTGGATAACGGCCTCGCCTCTGGCGCCATAACCATTGAGACTGCCGAACGCCTGGGCGTTCTTGACTGAGCGCTATCATGATTTCTGAAGCACTGTATTTACCCCTGACGGGCCTTTTGGCCGCCCTCGCAGGGGGAGTGCTTCTTGTGGCGCTGGTGCAAAGACGCAAGCATCAGCGCCGGTACCGTGAGCTCCAGCACGAGTTCTACGATCTTCGCAGGCAATACGCCTCCGCCCAGGAGGATTCCCGCGCACAGCTTGATCAGCTTCCTGCCGTTATTCTGATTTTTGATCGCCAATGGCCGAAACTTCTCTTCGCTAACCGCCTAGCCAGGGAGGTTTTCGGGTGCCAGACCGAAGAGCAGCTGATGGAGCGGTTGTTCAATAAGCCGGATGCCTGGTTGTCCGGCCCCCACAGCCTGGTGGATTTTGAAGATTGGCTGGCCGGCGCCCGGGATTTTGGTATGGCCCGGCGGGAGTGGTGTTTTGCCACAGGGCAGGATGAGAGTCTCTGGCTGGATTGCGAGGTGGGCAATACCATCTTTGCGGGGCAGCCGGCACGGTTGTTTTCCGGGGTGAACATCCACCATCGCAAGATGGAGAGCATTGCCGACAACCTGCGTGAACGGGCGCTGTTCGGGATCAATGCCGGCCGCCCCCTGGATCGCCTTATTGAAGCCGCGTCCAAGTTGCTGGAAGTTCAGATTCCCGGTACCCGCTGCATTGTTTCCCTTTACGACGAGCAGCGTGACGTTCTGGTTTCCCAGGGTAATTCCGGTTTTGCCAAAGAGTTCTGTACCCAGATACCGTCTGTGCCGGCTCGTTTCGGTGCTACCTCCATCGGTTCGGCCGCCCATACCCGCGCAAGGGTGACCACGGAATCCATCTCTGGCGACCACCAGTGGCAGGGCTACAGTCAGCTTTTTCAGGAGCTCAACGTAGACGCAGCGTGGTCTGAGCCGGTGCAGGATCAGCACGGAAACCTGAAGGCGGTGATCACCCTGTTCAGCTCGGCGCCCCGAAAGCCGGATAGTGCGGTTATCCAGCAGTTCTCATCGGTGGTGTCTTTGTTGGGGCTGGGGATTGAGCGGGAGCAGTGGAAGCTGGCGTTGGAGGCTTCGTCTGCCCACGAGCGCTTCGTTCGCGAAATCGGTGTCGAGATTGTGAATGTGCGTGCCGACGATTATGCCCTTGGCCTTCAGGAGGTGGCTCGTCGCATCCAGGCACACTATGGCCTTGGTGCCCTGAATATCTGGCAGGTAGAGCCGGAGGAGAACCTTCTGGTGCCTGTGGCCGGAACAGCGGGGCCGCAGTCCGGAGAGGGTGGCGCCAGCACCCTGCAGGTGCCGGTTGACTGGTTTGAAGGTGTCTTCCGCAGCCGGGAGCCTAAGTATGTCATTCCCCAGGATGAGCTGTATGCCCGTATCCGCCATAGCGGGCCGCCCAGGCCGGTGCTGGTGGTGCCGCTCTATAGCGATGCCGCCCGTGGCCCTTTGTTGGGACTTCTTACGGTGGAGTCCAGCCACCAGTATGTGAAGAAATCCAGTATCGAATACCTGAGTGTGATTAGTTCGGTTATCAAAACCAGTCTGATCAATCGCCGTTTGATGACCAGGCTGTCTGATGCCGCCGATACTGAGCGCCGGGCACGGCAGAAGCTGGAGGGTGAACTGGATGTGGCCAGGAATATCCAGATGTCGATGGTGCCGGGTTCGGGTTCTTACCTGCAGCAGTTTCGGGCCTGGAGCATTGAAGCCTGGCTCAGCCCTGCAAAGGCGGTAGGGGGTGATTTCTACGAGCTGATTGCCTTGCCCCAAGGGCGGTTGCTGGCGGCGGTAGGGGATGTGTCCGACAAAGGTGTGCCGGCGGCCCTGTTTATGGCCAGAACGGTGAGTCTGTTGAATTTTCTGGCCCGCAGTAAAGATGGTAACCTCCGGGATATTGCCGAGGGCCTTAACCGGGAGCTGTGCAGGGGCAATGACGCCTGTATGTTTGTAACGCTGGTGCTGGTCCTGGTTGACCTGGCTTCGGGTAAGGCGGAGATGCTGAGTGCCGGCCATACTGCACCGCTTCAACGGTTTCGGGGTCGTCTGCCGCTGCTGTGGCGTGGGGAAGTGAGCGCCCCGCTGGGCCTTTATGATGATGTGCCATTCACCGCCGCACCGCTGGACATCCCGGACGGCAGCAGTCTTGTACTATACTCGGATGGTGTAACCGAGGCCTTCAACAAGGAAGGTTTAGAGTTCGGCGAAGACCGGTTGCTCAACCTCGGCCACAGGGCCGATGGTTCGGGCGACAGCTTTCTGGCCCATATGCGCGGGCAGTTGTCTGAATTTACAGAGGGCGCCGAGCAGTCAGATGACATAACGATAATGACCATCAACCATCACGGCTTTTAGGTATGAGACTCAACGTTCATCCGGCAGACCCCGTCAGTTATGTGCTGGTAAACATGGCGGGTGAGTTTGAGAGGCATAACGTGGGTGCTGGCGTTGTACATGATTGCCAGGTAATCATAGACGAAATCTACGCCAACCTCCGGGCCCATGTGCTTCCTGATAACCCGAACCTCACCTGGACCATCACCCTTAACCCTGCCGAAGACCACCTGGAAATGGTGGTGGAATACCCGGGCCCTTTTTTTGATCCAACCCGGCCATTACCTGTGGGCTACAGGCACCCGGCCGTGCGCCCGGAAGGCGGTATGGGGTTGTATCTGATGTCGGAACTCAGTGATGATCTAAAGCACACATACCATCGGGGCGTGAATACCCTGACTATCCGAAAGGAACTTGGCAGTAACTACAAGGAACATTCGTTATGCCGCTAAACATCAAGGTGGCCCAGGAAAGCGACGAAGCGCTGGCCCTGATGCTGACAGGGTCAATAGACAGCGATACCGCACCTGAGCTTGAAGCCACACTGGCAGACATGGTGCACCCGCAGATTTCCTATGTGGGCCTGAACATGGCCGGGGTAACCTTTATCAGTTCTGCCGGCTTGAGGGTGGTGTTCAAGGTGCTCAAGCAGATGAAGGCGCGGGAGGGCCTGCTACTGGTAACGGAGATGAGTCCCCGCGTGGAAAAAGTCTTCGAGATTGTAAAAATGATTCCGGACCTGTCGATATTCGCCAGTCACCAGGAAATGGACGACTATCTGGCAGTGATTCAACAGCGCGAAAGCGATGAGGGGTAGGCATGGCAATAATTCTGGACGGGTCGCTCGGTATTCAGCGTGATGAAGAGCAGCAAATCGCGAATATTGAATGGTTCCTGTACGGCTTGCCGGACACAGAGGCTGCGCCGGAAGACGTGGTGTTCCTGAATGAATCCTTCGGTACAGACTCGCCGCAGATGGTGAGCTTTACGCTGGAAGGCGAAGAGTATGCGGTTTATGCAGACTGGCAGTCCGTGGCAGACCGGGCCAATGCTGTGTCTGTGCGGCAATTTTATAAAGAGTACGGATATATACTGTTGTCGGGGCTGTTGGAATCCAATAGTCTAAGCGATAAACCGAAAAAGAAGGAATGGCTGGTTCCTGTGCAATACTTTGATGACTATGTGACGATGGTCAATAAGTTGTCGCATCCGGCCTGATAGTTTCGGTCAATGAATTTGTCTGGAGACATAACGTGGCCACAGTCTACGATCAGCAGTATCTGGAAACCGTAAAAGGTATGGCCCAGGCCGGTATGGAAATACGCCTGGTGGTGGGTGACAGCCTGCGACGTAAAACCGGGCAGACGGCCGGCGCGATGCCCAAAGAACTTCGTGCTGACGTATCGCGCCTTGCTGAGTGCACCCTGGAGCTGAGCGAATTCAGCGCCGAGCAGCTGGCTAGCCGTAGTGCTGACGCATCGCCAGCCCGGACCACAACTGGCGCGGGTCATAAAGTGGAGAGCTGACGCCGGGCTTCAGCACTTCCGGAGAGTGCTGTTGCACGAACTCAACGGTTGCGGCGGATGGCAGGGGCGGCGATAACCAGAATCCCTGGGCATAGTCACAACCGAGAGCCTGGAGCAGTTGCCATTGTTCACGGCATTCCACGCCTTCTGCGGTAACGCTTAACCCTGCCTTGCGCGCCAGCCCGATCAACTCCTGCACATGTCGGCGGCCGGCATGACTGTCGATTCCAGCAGTGTCTTTCTTGTCTATTTTCAGTTCCCTGGCCTGAAACAGTACCATTCTTGAGGGCTGGTTGTGGCCCTGGCCAAAATCATCCAGCGACACCTCAACACCGTAGCGGGCAAGGTCTTTGAAGGCCTTTATGGCCTGCTCGGTATTGTCCAGCGGGGCGGTTTCGGTGAGCTCGAACATAATGCGCGGGTGCAGGGTAGACGACAGAATGCGCTTAACCGAGCGCAGAAAACCTTCGTTCCCCACGCTGCTGGCGGACACGTTTACCGATACCGGCTCCAGGTTGAGCCGCAACCATGCCGGCCATTGGCTGATTTGCCCCAAGGCCTTCGAAAGCACATGGCAGTCCAGCTTCGGCGCAAGCCCCTGCTGTTCTGCGCATCGAATAAAGTGGTCTGGCTGTTGCCAGAGTTTTGCGCTGCGCGGGCCGGGCCATCGGGCCAGCACCTCTACACCGCAGGCCGCTCCGGTCGCCACGGAGAACTTGGGCTGATACACCAGTGCCAGCCCTTCGGTATCAATTACATCACGAAGAAAACCTGCCTGTGCCTGCCCGGATGGTTCTGAATTGGCGACTGATGTCATGATTCGGCCTTTGTTATGTATTATCGAATGATATATTCCATGCCTGAATAATACTTTAATGTCAATTGCATCAAATGGCGGTAGAGGCAGTCCTTGTTGTCATTAGAGTCAAGGTAAAAATATAGATAGTCATACTATATTAATCAAAAATCGGGGTCAGACCCCGGCCTGGAATGACAATAAGGAGCCCGTCATGGCCCGTAACAACAAAATACGATTTCGGTTAGCAATGCTGGGTGCCCTTGGCCTGTCCCTGGCCGGTTGTGGCGGCGATTCATCCGAAAGCCCTGCACCCATTGCCGAGACCACTCCGGAAGCTCCCATGAAGGAACAGCCCGGGGAGGTTGAGCAGCCCCGCGCAGTTCAGCAAATGATGACGCTGGGAACCCGGCAACAGGAGGCCGGCCAGGTTCAGGTAGCCACCAGTGAGTCGCGCCAATGGCAGCCCTACGAAAGGGCGCCGGAGTTCAGCCATATGGTGGCCTTGCCCAACCAGGTGATCACCATGTCTGACGGTACCCAGCTGTTTGCGAAGGTGGCCTTGCCGGGCAACACTGCTGATGAAGCCGCGACAGGCCCGTTTCCGGTGGTGTTAACCCAGACCTCGTACAACACGTCTCTGGGTAGCTTTGCGACTGCGGTTGGCGGGGCAAATGAATTTCTGGTGAGCCGGGGTTATGCCCACGTAGTGGTGGATGTTCGTGGTACCGGTAACTCGGGCGGTAACTGGGAAGCCTTCGGGGCGCGTGAGCAGCAGGATTACGGCGAAGTGGTGGACTGGATTGTGCAGCAGCCCTGGGCCCAGCCCCGGATTGGTGTGGAGGGGATTTCCTATCTGGGCATCACCGCTATTCTGACCGCCCAGCAGAATCACCCGGCGGTAAAGGCAGCGTTTCCGATTGTGCCCATCGGTGACGGTTACCGGGATATTGTGTTCACCGGTGGCAATGTGAATGCCACCTTCATTCCCATGTGGATGGGGTTGGTGACGGGGCTGGGAGCGTTGCCCCTCGAGATGGCTCCAACGGACCCGTTCGCATTCTTCAAGGCTCTGCCGGAGCGGTTGTTAGGAGCTGCCCTGGACTTCCAGTTGCCCACTATTCTGAAGGCACTGCTGGGTGAGCCGAAAACCGCTTATGACGATGACTTCTGGGCAATTCGTTCGCCGCTGGAAAATGCCGACAAGGTGAATGTACCCACATTTATTGTTGGCGGCCTGTTCGACCTGTTCCAGCGCAGCGAGCCCCTGTGGTTTGAGCAGCTTAGCGGCCGGGTGGACACCAAGCTGCTGATTGGCCCCTGGAATCACATTCAGGCCGCGGGAGTTCCGGACAACGGTTTGCCGAAGGATGGCGTGCCAGATCTCGATACCCTGCGGCTGCAGTGGTTCGACGAATATGTGATGGGGCTGGATACCGCTGTGGCGAGCCAGCCGGATGTGACCCAATACGTGCTGGGTCTCGAGCGTTATGAAACCACCAGCCATTGGCCACACCCGGATATGCGGGCCGAGCGATTCTACCTGGCCCCGTCTGAGGACACCTTTCCGGCCATGGGCAGCCTTGTGCAGGAAGCTCCTGAGGCAGTGGGTGAACAAAGTACCATCCAGTACCCGCTTAACGGGCTGTGTTCGTTCAGCCTGAACCAGTGGACGGCAGGCTTTGTCGGCCTGATGCCGATTCCCTGCGCTGAAGACAACAGCTATGCAGAAGCAGAAGCCATCAAGTTCGAACTGCCCGCAGGGGAAGACGGGCTATACCTGAATGGCCCCATGCAGGCCGACTTGTGGGTTTCTACCACTGCCTTCGATGTGCAGCTTTCCGTGCGGCTGGACACCGTGCACCCGGACGGCTCCACCAGCCCTATCACTAACGGCTTGCTGACAGCCAGCATGAGCACCGTCGATGAAAGCCGCTCCCGTTTCGTAAACGGCGAAATGATCCAGCCCTGGCACACCTACAGCCAGGAAGATGTTCAGCAGCACGACCCCGGCGAGATTCGCAAGGTTTCCGTAGAAATCTTCCCGAGCAGTGCATACATACCACCGGATTCCAGCCTGAGAGTGTCAGTGAACACCAGCAACATGGCCCAGGGCATACCACCACTGATCACCACCCTCAAATCCGCCCTCGGCGTGATGACCCTGCACACCGGCCCGGAAACACCCTCCAGCCTGGTGCTTCCGGTAGTCCCCGCCGCCAACCTTTAACCCCCGGCGGGGTCAGACCCCCGATACATTTCACCGCTCGAAATGTACCGGGGGTCTGACCCGCTTTTCACAACAAGAAACTGAGGAGACTGTATGACCACCAAAAACCATTTCCACAAAGCCGCGCTGGCGTCTGCGTTGCTGGCCGTCGCCCCGTTGACTGCGGATGCGGGTTTGTTGACCGGCTTGCTGAATGGAGGCGCGCAGGAGCCCGTTGAGGAGCAGGCGGATAACCGCACGATTCCCCAGCGGTACATTGTGACGGTGGATTCGTCTCTGTCATCGATTCTGGGTGTGGGTGGCCCGCTGCTTGCCGGTATTGAACAATTGCTGAATGCCGTTGGTGGTGGAAAGGTTCTCTATTTGTACGAGAGCGTGATGTCTGGCGCGACGGTTCAGCTTACGGACAGCCAGGCTCGGATGCTGGAGTCCCTGCCCGGGGTTGAGCGGGTAGAGCCGGATAGCTGGATGACGGCCAGCGGTACGCTCACTCAGCAGAATGCCACCTGGGGGCTGGACAGGGTAGACCAGGCCACGCTGCCGCTGGACAGCCAGTTTACCTATCCTGAACTTGCCGGGCAGGGCGTAAACGTTTACGTGCTGGATACCGGTGTTCTCAGCACCCACGTGGATTTTGAAGGGCGCGCCAGCGGGATGAACTTTCACGATGACAGCGGCCTTGCCGGACTGTCTCCGGGGCTGCCCATTGTAGGTGACCTTCTTAACCTTCTGCTGGGCGGTTTGCTGCCGTTTGAAAGTGAAGAGAGCATTTCCGCCTACTCGGCAGAAGACTGTAACGGCCATGGTACCCATGTGGCCTCCACGGCTGCCGGGGAGGAGTTTGGTGTCGCCAAGGAAAGCAATATTATCGGCCTGAGGGTGCTGGGCTGTAACGGATCCGGCGCCACCAGTGCAATCATCGAGGCGCTGGACTGGATGGCCGAGAACGCCGAGAAACCTGCCGTAGCGAATATGTCGCTGGGCGGTGGCAGCTCCCAGACCCTGGATGAGGCGGTTCAGGCGGTAGTTGCCCGGGGAATACCGGTGGTGGTAGCCGCTGGCAATAGTAACGCAGATGCCTGCAGCGGTTCGCCGAACAGAGTGCCGAAAGCAGTAACCGTGGGTGCAACCGACAACCGCGACCGCAGAAGCAGCTTTTCAAACCATGGAAGCTGTGTAGATATCATGGCGCCGGGCACGGACATCACCGCAGCCTGGTACACCGGTGATACCGACACCAACACCATCAGCGGCACTTCCATGGCATCACCCCACGTGGCCGGCGCAGTTGCCTTGATGCTGGGCCAGAACCCGAGCCTGAGCCCGGAGCAGGTTGACCAGGCCCTGAAAGCTCAAGCCAGTACCAACCAGCTGCAAGACCTCAACGGTTCGCCAAACCGCCTCCTGAACGTTAACCCGTAACCACTGCGGGGTCAGACCCCCGATACATTTGCCATGGTGAAATGTATTGGGGGTCTGACCCGCTGTGACGAACTGCACGCGGGCAATCCCCGGCGGTTTGTAATCGCGGGACGGGTGGTTATAATCGGCGCTGCTCAGGACGAGTGAGTTATAACCATCTAAACTTCAGGGACCGAAGTCATGCCCCAGGCAAGCGGATTGCAGTTCACCGCCCGTGTAGGCGAATTCCCCTCTGATCACTTTTCGGTAGTTGGCTTCGCGCTGACCGAACAGCTGTCTTCCTTGTTTCATGGCCGGTTAGAGTTGGCCAGTACTGACCCCGATGTAGCAGCGGCTGACATGCTGGAGCAGTCGGTAGATCTGGTGGTTTGGCAGGATGGTCAACCGCTGCGCCGCTTCACCGGTGTGGTGAACGAGTTTGTTCGTGGCAAAACCGGCCACCGCCGCACCCGCTACGAAGTGGTGATTCAGCCTCCGATGTGGCGCCTGGGCCTGATGCACAACAGCCGCATCTTCCAGACACAGACCACAGACGCCATCGTGCGCACCCTGCTCGAAGAGCGGGGCATTGTGGATTCCATCTTCGACTTCAAACGCCCCCCAGAAGAACGCGAATACTGCGTTCAGCACCGGGAAAGCGACCTGCAATTCCTGAAACGCCTGGCCGCCGAAGAAGGCTGGCACTATCGCTACCAGCACGGCAGCGTGGATGGCGACGAGCAACCAGCGTTAATCATTGCCGACCACCACGGCGATGCCCCGAAACTGGACCCGGTGACCTGCAACACCAAAACTGGCGGCAGCACCCAACAAGCCTGCGTGTTCAGCTTTGCCTATGAAGAGCGGGTGCGTGCTTCCTCCGTAGCCACGAAGGACTACACCTTCAAGAATCCGGCCTACGCCCTGATGCACGAACACAGCGCTGGCGGTGTGAATCACAGAGAAGATTATCAACACTACGACTACCCCGGCCGCTACAAAGCCGACGCCAGCGGCCAGCCGTTCACCCACGCCAGACTGGACGCCCTGAGAAACGACGCCTCCCTGGCCAACGGCAAAAGCAACCGCCCGGACTTCACCCCCGGCGCCAAAGTGGAACTGCAGGACCACGACAGCCAGACCCTGAACCGGGAATGGCTGCTCACCGCCATCACCCACACCGGCAAACAGCCCCAGGCCCTGGAAGAAGAGGGTGGCAGCGAACCCACCCGCTACCACAACGAATTTACCGCCATCCCGGCCGACAAAACCTGGCGCCCCCTGTGCAATCAAAAACCCGTGATGGACGGCCCCCAGATGGCGATCGTCACCGGTCCCGAGGGTGAAGAGATCCACTGCGACCAGTACGGCCGGGTGAAAGTACGATTCCCCTGGGACCGCTACTCAAAAAATGATGAACACAGCAGCGCCTGGTTACGCGTAGCTCAAGGCTGGGCTGGCGGCCAATACGGCTTTATGGCTCTACCCAGAATCGGCCACGAAGTGATCGTTTCCTTCCTGGACGGCGACCCGGACCAGCCCATCATTACCGGAAGGACTTACCACGCCACCAACACACCGCCCTACGCGCTGCCGGAACACAAAACCCGGACCACATTAAAAACCAAAACCCACAAGGGTGAGGGTAGCAACGAACTGCGTTTTGAAGACGAAGCTGATCAAGAGCAAATCTACGTTCACGCCCAGAAAGACCTGGACCTGCTGACGGAAAACAACCGTACCGAAGTCATCAAGAACGACAGCCACCTGACGGTGGAGAGCCACCAGTTCAGCCATGTAAAAGCCGCTGAACACTGCACGACCGACGGTGAAAGCCGGCTTTCCGTGGGCGCAGACTGCAGCCAGATCGTGGGTGGCACTTACCATCAGAAAACCGGCCGTGTGATGGCATCCGAAGCAGGTACCGAAGTGCACCACAAGGCCGGTGCGAAGGTGGTACTGGATGCAGGGGCGGAGCTGACGATTTCTGGCGGTGGCAGCTTTATCAAGCTGGATCCCAGTGGCGTGACCTTGAGTGGGCCGGGGATCAAGATTAATTCTGGTGGGGCGCCGGGGAGTGGGGCTGTGCAAAGTTCTGCTAGTCCGGAGCTACCAAATCTTCTTGGCAAAGATGGGACGGCAACGCCACAGCCTCCCGAACTGGCAATGGTCGGCCAGCGCAAAACTGCCTCTCCTGACCAGGTGGAGTTTGATCAGTTACCGAGCTCCGATCGAAAACTGATCATTGATGTGATTGGCGGGCATCTTGAGCGTGGCTCTGTGGAAGCGATTAAAGGGACTGATGGGGAGGAAACTGTATGACAGATGCTGTGGATTTTGCAGATGAGTCCCGGGATCGCTCGATTCTAAGAAGAGCAGATTACGACGATACCGATCCTAAGGATCTCGTACTGACTGTGCCCAAGCGCGATGGCGGCAAGATCTCGATTCCTCTCCTGAAGCACGCAAGATCTAACATTGAGCGTGAAGATTACCAGGATAATACCCTCGTAAGGATTAAGCCCCTGGCAGAGATCGCCAGCAACTTACCTGTTAGACGTGGCTCCAATGCCCCCGTTTATCAAGGGAAAGGCGTAGCACTGTTGCGGCCTGGTTTTCTTTATATTTTCCGCGAAGACAAGCTCTGGCGAGAATTAGAGATCAGTCAGAACTCCCAATTCAGCGATATCGATCTTCAGGCAGTGCGGGCGGAGGTTGGTGACCCAGAATCTGGCTTGAGAATGGTGCGCCCATCAGCCGGACAGTGGTTGGACGATGTGCTTGTTCCAGTGTTTCTCCAGGGGCAAGCGGTGATGCACGATTTCCGTATGGCCTACAGTGAAATCCAGTGGGATTGGGCCTACATCCAAAAACTTGAAGAGAGTGCAGCGACTCGTAATGCAAGGACGACGGGTGTGGGTCACGCCTGGGCTGTCACATCGGTTGATTCGTTGAGTTTTGAAACCGGATTTCCTGCATCACGTGTTGAGGATGCCCCCGAGCTCAGGCACAGGGATCTGGGCATTGAACTGATGATAGAGAATCCTTGCGACTTCGTGCTCAGTTTTGAAGGGCCGGGTGAAGACGAACTATGCAGCAAGCTTGCGAAGTTATTGGAGAGCAACGAGAAGCAGGCGAGGGAGTCGGCGAACATTCTTGACCTTACCTGCCCACCTGGAGCGGATCTTTTGCAGCATCTTCGCTCGCAGAAGGGGGGCGTTTGCGTGGCTATCCCGGATCCTTTTTTCCTGTTCCGCCACGCCCTGGCCCAGTTGCACTTGGCCATGCATTATCTGGATGCCATCGATATTGCTATAAAGGACAAACCCCTGGTCCATTCCGCCATGTTAATCCGCCAGGCAGTGTTCGACCCGGCGCCGAGTGGCCAGAGCGGAGACCTTGCGAACTACCGGAACGCTATCAACCGGGAACAGCTGGATGACATTTTGGAAACGGCCGAAAGGAATCACGCTGTTCGGAACATAGAAGACCAGACGCGCCGCCTGAAGAAATTGATGAAGAGCTCGTCATTCAACTCGGTGTTCGACGATTATCTGCAAAGCCCGGATGTAGCCGCTTGTGAAGCCTTTTTGCTGTGCGCGGACAACTTGAATGTACTGCAGCAAATCCCAGGGGCACTCAAAGCACAGGGGGTGGATGATGATCAGGGGATCCCTGGCGCTCTGGCAAAGTGGCTATCGGATGAATCAATGTTGGCAAAGTGGTCGCCGGGAATCGCCGCCGAAACAGGGGAGGAAGGCACGCAGCCATCTCCCTACGAACAACTTCGGTCGCTCGCCAGCGACCAGACGGAGATTAACGATCAGCACCTGGGCCGCCTCAACCTCCAGGCTCTGGCGTATGCTGAGAAACAGTTCCAGTACGACGAGGAGTCCACTGGCGAGAAAGTCGCCGGGGAGGTGAAGGATGCAGGGCGTGTTGGGGCACTGGTAAGTGGGGTGCTGGGGGAGTGGAGTGCCTCAGTACTGACCGCCTGCAGAAGGCTGATGGAAGACGGTAGCGTGGAGGTCATCCAGGTCCACAGGATCATGCAGGCCGCGTCTGCCAATGCCATCCTTTCTGACTCCGGTCTGGCGGGTGTGGATCTGATGCGTCGAGGCGACGTAGACCCTACCAAGCACACCATTATTGGCGTGGAGGGTGACGGCATTCGCCGTGGCCTGACCGACTTCGACCGCGGCCAGGGTGGGCTGCTCACTCGCGCCAATGATTACCTCTATGCGGATCTTGTGGATCGGTCTGGACAGGTCCAGGGTTCCACCAGCCCAGCCCGTGCCTCTGGTGAGCTGGAAGAAGCTATCAAGAAAGTCGCTGGCAATACTTGGGTCTACGTGGTGCCTGCCGGACACCCGGAGGCAAGGAAGCTCAGTGTATTGAAGGTGGATCTCGCCAAGCGTGTTGGGGCGGTGGTGGATGGCCCGGGCGTGTCTAGTGGATTGGTGGCGTTGGCGGCGTTTAATTTGTTTTTGGAGGGAACATCCGCGGTTAAGGCTTACCAAGCTAATGATGGGAAGCGAGGGTTAGCTGTAGGGAAATTTGCGGGAGCCATCTTTGACCTCACTGCAGCGTCAATGAAATTGAGCATAGTTGCGCACGAAACTGCGGGGGTTGAGTTAACTCAGTCATCAAAGATCTATAGGGTTTCCAGTCGCCCACTCTTTGATATGAAGGGGTGGCCATTAATTGGCAAAAGGCTCGCAAAAGTTGGAGCAAGCACCCTTGTCAGAACGGTTGGCCTTGCCAGTTTCGTAGCAGGAGGTGTGGCAGTTGGGTTGAGCTATTGGGATATGAGGATCAGTCTGAGCCGGGGGGATCTTGATGCTGCGAATGGGCACGGAATAGCGGTCGCCGGTGGTTTGATCTTCCTGTCAGTACCATTGATAGGCGGGCTGCTGGCGATTCCGGGTTGGGGGTGGGCCGTTCTCGGAATGAGCATGGCTTTGGGTGGGTCATTGTATGCGGGAAGCGTGGCCGACGACCTCTTCGAAAGGGTGCTGAAACAGGGGCCATTGGGGACGCACCCGCAGGACTCCTTGGTGAATCTGGACGATTTGGCCTATTACGGGCAGTTGCTAACACTGCTTTCCCCGGTCAATATTTCCGCACAAAGATACGGGGATGTCGATCCGGATCCGGCGTTGACTAGCCCGGACCATCCGCCACAGCCGAATGATTATGTCATCACGTTACAAACTCCAGTGGTCAGTCGGTTGAAGGTGCTACAGGAGTGCCGTCCAGACCTGCCAACCCAGCCTTTCAAGATTGTGGTGCAGGAAGTGGCGTACATGAACAGCCGTGCCGAAACCTCCAACGTAGCGGTTGGCACAGTGGAGCAGGAAGTCATGTTGTCGACTACTCCACTTACACAAATTGTCGCGAGGCAGTCCCTGCCTGATGAGTCTGCCGTGCGTTTTCTGGTTAAACGGGAGCTCCAGAGCAGCAGCCTCCAGAGTTTTGGATATCAGGAAGACGTCAGTACAACGATACGGGTTGGATTGCAGGCTGTGGTCGGCACAGAACAGGGACCTGTGGTCTTTCCCACGCCTGTGATGGAGAGCTATGAACCTTATAATGATACCCGCCATGGCGGGGCACCGGATAAGTCCCGCAGTGTTTTAAATCCGCATTCCGAGCCATTAGTACCCTATTGGTTCCTTAAGGAAGTTTCTGTATGACCATACCGATAGAGACACAAGAATATGCTTCGACCGCCTATCGGTCTGATCAGGCGGTGAAGCTACCCGAAACTCGAGCTAAACGGGAACGAGTGGGGGACGAGCTTCAGCCGTATGGTGCCTACGCTAACCTTAACCCGTATCACAGAACCGTGGAGGATATTGATACCGTTCAGTCCAGTGAACGAGACGATCCAGAATTCTATAAGGAACACTGGTGGTGGGATCACCAGCGATTGCGTTTCCTCAATGAAAAAACGGGGCTTAAATTTTTAATATTGCTGTTGCCATTTACCTGGATATTCACACTTCTTATCGGGGGGGTGGCTTTAGTTGGTTGGAGTGTAATTAGTGTTTCTGACCATTTTGAGTTGCCAGCCTTTCTTTTCATGTTATTGCTCTTAGTATTGGTGCCATCGTGGATTTTCTTTGCATTCTGGATCATTCCCAGCACTACCAACTGGCTTATGACCAACGTCGTTGGAGCTATCCTGAAACCATTCGAGAAAACCCTGGAAAAGAAGTTGGACGAAACCCTGGAAGATGGCTGCAGCGAGTTCAACCGGGTCACCGGGCAGGTAAAGTTCGCCCTGGGCAAGGGACGTTCTTTTGAGGCACCGTTTGTGGAGTTCGATGCCTACGTGGAGCGAGTGGTCCAGCGGGGCGGTATCTTCTACCGGCTGATGTTCGTGCATCGTTACACCCAGAAGCAATTCAACAAAACTTCCCTGAGCAACATTGAAGCAGAGAAAACTGAGGTGCTGGCCCTGTGGGATATGTTGCAACGCTACATGGACGTCACCCAACCCCTGCCAGACATGCCCCGGTTGGAGCCGTTTCGCCACTTGGACCCGGTGACCGCCAAGTACGACCAGACTACTAGCCGTAACCCCCGCTACTGGCGAGACCTCGATCTGGAGGACTGGCAGAAGGGAGAGGGTGCGGAGATATTGAAAAAGCAGCGGCAGTATGCGTGGGGCCGCAGGCAATGCAGAGTCACTCCGCAATTGGGCAGTGTGGATATGCCCACCTATCGCCAAAGTCGGCCTGAAACAGCCTGTGTTGTGTAAAGCCCTCCTTCAAGTTTTGGTTGGAACTCGAATGGCTACGTTTGCCCACTGAGGAATAGTTTTGTGCTGAAACCCAACCAGGTCCGCGTATGAATGCACAACAGCCCGTGTCCTGTTTTTCAGACACTGCATTTCGGGCAACTGACATTGGGCCCTTGCCAAAATCCCCCAAAGAGCGAGCAAGGGTTGGAGAGGACCCCGCAACTGGGCAAGATTTCGATGGGTGAATACAGAAAACTACGCCCGGCTGATGCCTGGCCGATTTAAAGGCCCTTCTTACCCCTGTGGCTCCCTTTCGTGTTGCAAAGTGCAACATCTGTAGCAATCTGTACACACGGTTAGCTGCAAACATCTCAGGAGGGCACCATGGCGACAGCAATTCGAATTGACGACAAGCTGATCCGTGAAGCATCAGTGGAGGCACAGATTCAACGTCGCTCGACGCCCAAGCAGATCGAATACTGGGCGGAGATTGGGAAGGTTGTGGCTGGAGAGGTCTCAGCAGAGGATCTGATTTCCATTGTGCAGGGCAATCGTCGGGTGAGGGTAGAGCCGTTAGTTCCGGAGCCGGTGTCCAGTGATGACTTGTGGGCTGAGGTTGATGCGGCTCGTGAATTAGTGCAATCTTTCTCGTCAAGCAAATGAGGCCAAAGGCCACTCCCCCGGCACCACAAACCACCGCCCCCTCTCAACCCAACACCCAAGCCCCGGTTGCCACTCCACCCGAGCAAACAACACCGGCACGCCTTTGGCCTTCACAAACTCCAGCGCCTCCCGTGCAGCTCGAACATCCGGCTGCTCACTCTGCCTCCAGGGCCCAATCCAATGGGGCTTTTTCAACGGCACCCAGCCGGTCAGGTCTGAGTTCTCCAACTCGTGGGCGTAGCACCAGCGCCCTTGCAAATGCTCCGTCGGCACGTAATCCGGCAGTTCCACTCGATCACCGGGATAGAACAGGTAACCCGGCATAAACACTCTCGGGGTAATGGCCTCGGAAATCCCCAGCTCTGCCAGCAACGCCCGAGCCTCCACCCGCTGCGCCATGGGGCTTTGGTGGTTCAGTATTCGGTCTGCTTTCAGATCCAGCCGGTCCTTTGCGTTGGGGCCGTACCATCGGGTGCCGGTTTCGTCTTCGTTCACGCCCAGATAGTATTTAATGGCGATCTCGTGGTGTTCCAGGCAATGGGTCTGGCGGTTACGCACTACGAAGTCCAGCTCGCCAATGGTTCGGTTGTCGGCTTTGATTTGCTGGTTCTTCAGTAACAGCTCCCACCCCAGCACGTCCTTCAGAAGCACTTCATACAAACGCTCAAAGTAATGGCCTAACCGCCGCTCTGCGGTCAGGGCTAGCCTTGCGGGCATGAGTTCCGGGTGCTGGTCCCAGTGCTGCAATCGTTCCAGGTAGTCGTCCGGTAACCATTGCGGCGGATAGAAAGACACAGGGGCTTCGAGCAACTGCGGTGCAGAGCACAGCCACGCCAGGTGGCGCACGGCGGGTGTCTGAAAGCTGAGGAGGGTTTCGGTATCTGCGTTTGTCGTCATGGCCCGAGAATAACGTAAACTGTGGTGGTTTAAGAGCCATTAAGTTCAGGAGCCAGCCATGCAATACCTGCATACGATGATTCGAGTCAGCAATCTGGACGACACCCTCCATTTCTTCTGCGACCTGCTGGGTATGGTGGAAATCTCCCGTAAAGACAGCGAGCAGGGCCGCTTTACACTGGTGTTCCTGGCCGCTCCGGAAGACGAAGCCCATGCCCGGGAAAATCAGGCACCGATGGTGGAGTTGACCTACAACTGGGATCCGGAGGAATACACCGGCGGCCGTAATTTCGGGCACCTGGCATTTCGGGTGGAGAACATCTACGAGCTGTGCGAAAAGCTCCAGGCCAATGGCGTAACCATAAATCGCCCGCCCCGTGATGGTCACATGGCCTTTATCCGCACGCCGGATAATATCTCCATTGAACTGTTGCAGAAAGGTGATGCATTGGAGCCTCAGGAGCCCTGGGCCAGCATGGGTAACACCGGTATCTGGTAAACAGTGTTGTGAGACGTAGTTCACACTTTTGACGCCGCCCCCGGGCGGAGTTACCAAAGCCAGTTCATATAACGCCCGCTTATCATTTGTTGACTTTTGCACCTTCGGGTACACAAACAACAACAAATGAGGTGGCCGTTATGTTCTCCAGAAATGCACTGGTAGCAGCCGTTGTCCTTGCCCTGGCCGGTTGCGGTGGTTCTGGTTCGGATTCCGCATCAGTGTCGTCCGGCACAGGTTCGGAAACTGCCCAACCCGCAAAACCCGGTGGCCCCAGAGCGCTGCCTGAGGGCGAGGGCGAAATCTGGGTGCTGTCTAACCGGGCAGACCTGATCAGTGGCGGTGACGCGCTGGTGGAGGTTGTGGCGGAAAACCTGCAGGATGCCCGGGTATTCCTGAATGATGAGGATATCACCGGGCAGTTTCAGGAAGCTGGAGAAGGTGCATGGCGTGGCCTGGTTAACGGCCTCAAGCTCGGCAGTAACACGCTGGAAGTGTTGCTGGAACGCGGCAAAAGCCGGATTGCCACCAGTATTACCAACCACCCAAAGGGTGGTCCGGTTTTCTCCGGCCCCCAGGTTCAGCCCTGGAACTGTACTAACGCGGCGGCAGTAGACGAGGCCTGCAATCAGTCACCGGAGTTCAGTTTTAAATACGTACCCGCAGAGCAACTCACCCGGCTGTTCACCGAATTTGACCCGGAGGATCCGGGCCTGCCGGATGCCTTCTTGCCATACGACCCTGAAAACCCGCCTGCCGATGAAGATATTGCCACTATCACCACTGATGAAGGCATGGAGTTGCCGTTCATTGTGCGGGTAGAGACGGGTGTGCTGAACCGCGACCGCTATCAGGTCATGTCACTCTATCAGCCCGGTGAGGAATGGACGGCACTGGCCCCCCAGGAGCAGTGGAACGGTAAGGTTCTGGTTCACCACGGTGGGAACGTGGGGGTGAGCTACGGCATGGGCAACCCTCCGAATGGCGATGTGTCGGGCCTGACCAACGGCAACGAGCTGTTGCTTGGCGACAGTATTTCAGTGGCCCTGGCCCGTGGCTTCGTTACCCTTTCCACTGCGCAGTCTAACCTGGGGCATAACGCTAACCTGGTGACGGCAGCTGAATCCCTGGTGATGGCCAAGGAGCATATCGTCGAGCAGTACGGGCCGATTCGCTACACCATCGGTACCGGTTGCTCCGGAGGCGCAATTGCCCAGCAACATGTTGCTAATGCCTATCCCGGTATCTATCAGGGCCTGATCGTCCAGTGCTCCTATCCGGATGTCTGGACAACCGCTACCCAGTTTGCGGATTACAACCTGATCAGCAATTACCTTGGCTTGCAGGCACCGGAAAGCCCGGAGGGTGCCCCGGGGTTCTTTGAAGGGTTGCTGAACAATGGCCTGCTGCCCACGCAGTGGCCGTTTCTGTATGGCCACTTGCCCATCAATCCAGTGGTTTCGGACCTGGCATTTTTCCCCGCCGCGTACCCGGAGCAGGAGGATTGTCCGAAACTGCCTGATGGCGTTGGCGTGTATCACCCGGAAGATCGGCCGGGCGGTCTTCGCTGCGGCTTGATCGATTACATGAAGAGCCAGTTTGGTGAGCGGTCTCCGGAAGTCTGGTCGCCAAATGAGCAGCTTCTGGGGTATGGCTTTGGCGGCATCCCACTGGATAACGAGGGCGTACAGTATGGCCTTCGGGCACTTCAGGAGGGATTGATCAGCGGGCAGCAATTCCTGGACCTGAACCGTGAAATCGGTGGCTTCAACGTTGATATCGATTACCAGCCCGGGCGCACCCGCGGAGACTTTCAGGCGATCACCAATGCCTACCGGACCGGCGCGATCAACACCGGGGAAAACTTCGAAGGCGTGCCGATTATTGACCTGCGTGGGCCGGATCCCGGTTTAGCCCACGATGCCTACCACTCCTGGCAGACCCGTGCCCGTATAGAGGCAGTGCAGGGGCACTCCCTCAACCATGTGATCTGGTACGGTGCCTTCCCCATTGCCGGTGATACGGTGTTTACCAAGGAAGCACTCATGGTGATGGACCAGTGGCTGGCGGGTATAGAGCAGGATGAACAGGGTGGCGAGTTGCCGGAAAAACTGGTTCGAAACCGCCCGGACACTGCCCGGGATCGTTGTCTCTCTTTGTCTGGAGTAACGGCTGACTCCGGTCTGGTGCTGCCGTTGACGGGCGGCTTGCTCTACCCGGATCCGGTAGTTCCGGGGCTGGAGTATTTGCCCACCTTGCCGCCGGAAGTCGGTCAGATTCTGGATGTTGCAACTGGCCAGGTGTGCGGTTTGGACCTGGGAGACCTTGGGTTGCCTTCCCTGGTGACCGATGTTTTGGCACCCATTACCGAGCCCATCGTTGAGTTGCAGGCGTTGCTGGTGCAAACCCGCTTCGGCACCCCGCGCACCGTTGCCGGCGATGATATCCGTACCCTGAACAACAAGTGTCAGCTGAAACCGGTCGATCCGGCCGATTACCCTGTCAATCTGACAACCGGAGTGCTGAATTCTGAAAACTTCGCCAGGCGCGTGGCAGAGATCTTCCCCAACGGCGTTTGTGATTACAGCAAGCCGCCGGTAGGGCAGGTGCCTACGCAAGTCTGGTTGCAGTACGGCAACTCGGAGCAAGTTGTCTACGGAGGGGAGCCGTTACCTGAGTCGGAAACGGCCGTGAGCGGCTGGGCTTCGGATGCCTTTGAGGTCACCCTCTCGCAGTGAGATAGCCCGGAGCAACGACAAATCCTTGCGCCAGTCATCAAAACCGCCGGCTTGTCGTTGCTCCGGTTCTCCCGGGTCTCTAGAATTTGCGACCGTTTTCACAATCGCATCAGGATGATGCGCCTCTCATGACCAAGGAAGGAGTTGCCGAATGGATGATTGGCAAGCTTGCCTGTCTCCGGCCTGCCAGAGTGCATTGGTTCAGGCCCGGGACAGCGTCGACCGCCGCGGCGGTTCGGTAATCACTGCAGAAGATTTCCTGTTGGCGTTGCTGGACGCGATTCCGGACATCGCCCCGTTTCTCAAGCGCCAGGGTGTCGACCTGGACGAACTGGTGCGCACCATTCAGGGCGAACAGCCAATCGTGACCGAAGTCCGGGGTGATGGCGACCTGTCTTCCCAGCTGATTTACTGGATTTCCGGAGCCCGGGAGACTCATGGGGTGTCCTGGCTCGAATGGCCGCACCTGCTCAGGCAGTTGGCGTCGGGTGCCGAACGGCTGCAGGACAAAGCCTATGTGGCGGTGCTGGAACTGGTCAGCCACTGGCCGGCGCAGCATGAGGAGCCACCGGCACCGGTTGTCGGCGTGGATCAGGACATTACTCCCTTAACCGTTACCGATCCGGCCTGGCTCGAGTTGGCAGAAGAAGTGGTGGTCATCACCGCAGCCAACTCCCGGGCGCTGATCTGGCTGAAGGGCGATGCCGGGTCCGGTAAAACCAGTTGGTTGAGCGTGCTGAAGTCTATGCCCGGTTTTCTCTGGGTTCAGGTGGACCCCCGACGGCAGGCCGAGATTATGGCGTCAGACCAGCCTGTCGCACCAACAGCTGAAGCCGGCCCGCTGCACTGGCCTGCCCTGATGTTGGACAACGTGCCTCCTGCCGGGTTGCTGGAGCTGATTCAGCAGCCGGATGGTGTAGTGCATGAGCTGGTTACTGGCTGGCAGGGCCCGGTACTTCTGTTGTCTGAAGATAGCGGCGATTCAGGTGCGCCGGAGCGATTGGCTCAGACGCTGGGCCGGGCCATCGATTCGCTTGTGATGCCGGAGATGAGTGCAACCCAGCGCAAGGCCATCCTGATGGCGCACCAGCCGGCAATTGAGAAACGGTGGAACATCCAGCTGTCTTCGGCAGCAGTAGACTATGCCAGCTCCCGGAACAGCAGGATGGTTGCGCGGCCTGGTGGCATGCTGGAGTGGGTGCGCCGGGCGGCAGCGCGGCTTGACCTGTTTGCCAGTCGGGGACCACTGGGCGCCCTTGCGGTTGCAGGCCAGCAGGATGCGCTTCGGCGCCAGTCGTTGGTGGCGCTGGCGAGGGGTGATGACTGGGCGGTTTCCGAGCAGGAGCTGGCCCGGTTATCGATCCAGCAGGCGGTCGCCGAAGTCGGCTGGCATGAACGTCAGCGTTCTGGAACCCTGCGGCGCCTTCTGGCGGAAGATCTGCGTGAGGAACTCGAACGATGGGTTGCAGGCAAGCCCGGGCCGGTTCACTATGTGCTGCATTGTGAACAACAGCATGGAGAATCCTCGGGTGCAGGATCTGGAAATCTATATTCGTGACCTTGAGTCGGGCGCGGTGTCGCGCTGGCTGGAAGGCCAGCTTGACCAGTTACAGCTGGATGATTCTGACGTGTCATCGGTGGCGAAGGGTACGGCTTCCTTCAACGGCGCTCGTCTTCGCATCAGTTTGTACCCCGGTGCCTTTGGCAAACGATTTACCTCTCTGGTACTGGAGGGTGAAGACCTGCCCTGGAACAGTGATCTGGAATGCGCCCGAAGTGCCTGGCGGGCGATGGAGGGTGAGATCCGTTGCAGTCTGGGTGACTGGAAAGAAGGCGATCCGGTAGAGGATGAAAAGTGGTGGAGGCTGGATCACCGGGGTGAACAGCAGGTGGTGTGGAACTGACAGTTCGACCACCCATATAACGCAAAAAGGCAGCCAACTGGCTGCCTTTTTGCTGTCTTCAGAGCAGAATTATTCGCTCAGGATAGACACGTTGTCGGCTTGCAGGCCTTTGTCAGCTTCAACCACGTTGAAGCGAACCAGCTGGCCCTGGCGCAGAACACGACGGCCACGGCCACGGATGGCGCGGAAATGTACGAAGATTTCGTCGCCACTGTCACGAACGATAAAGCCGAAGCCCTTCTTCACGTTGAACCATTTGACGGTGCCCTCTTCGTTGCCTTCCGGGGTGCTGTCGTCAAAATCGTCTTCGTCGTCATCGTAGGTGTTGGCAGGCTGGCTGGCACGGGCCGGACGGCTTTGGCTGCGGGCATTGTTTGCGGTTGCAGGCTGCTTGCCGGCCAGTGCAATTGCCAGGAAGCCGGCAATGGCGAAAAGAACGAAGGCAATGATGTAGGCGGCAATGCCACCGCTGGCGCCCAGGGCCTCAAGGCCTTCGCCAATGGCGAGCAGGCGCAGGGGGTCCGGAGTGGTGGTAAGCAGAAGGCCCAGTATAAACGGTGCCGGAATCGCGATCAGAACAGCAACGAGGATCGCCTTGGCTGGATTACGCATTGGCTGATTATTCTCCATGATTTTACAGTAACGATAAAAAGCCGGGCATCAGGTAACATGGCATGTCCGGCCGATGAGCGCCGCCTGGCCAGAAACCCGGCTGTGGCGGTAAAAGGCGGCATGATACCAGATTACTGAAAGGGCTGACCAAACCTCATGAGCAAAAACACCCTCGAAGACAGAATTGCGGAACTGGAAATGCGACTTGCGTTCCAGGATGACGTGATTAATACCCTGAGTGAGCAGGTGGCCAGGCAGGAAATGGATATTCGGGAGCTGTGGGATGCCAAGAAGACGCTGCACAAGCAGCTGAAGGATATTTCGCCGTCCAATATCCGGCCGGAGGAGCAGGAGGTGCCGCCTCCTCACTACTGATTCCGTAGTCGCCCGCTGGCTCTGGGGGGGGTAGCCGCCGCTTGTCATGTTTTAGCCACGGAAGGACACGGAAAAATGAAAAGATAAAGACGGTTTTGCCACGAAATCCACGAAAGAACACGAAAGGAAAGACAAAGACGTTTTGGTTTTTAATCCCTCATCTTTGTTCGTGTTTTTTAGTGGATTTCGTGGCAAGAAAAATCTTTTAAGCTCTTTCTTTTTCCGTGTCCTTCCGTGGCAAAAAAATCACCCCAGCAGTTCCACCAATATCTGCTCATAGATCTCTGACAGCGTATCCAGATCCTCGGCCTTCACGCACTCGTCCACTTTGTGGATGGTGGCGTTGATGGGGCCGAGTTCTACCACCTGGGCGCCGGTGGGGGCGATGAAGCGGCCGTCTGAGGTGCCGCCGGAGGTGGAAAGCTCGGTTTCGCGGCCGGTGACGGTGCGGATGGCGTTCTGGCTGGCAGACACGAGGGCGCCTTTGTCGGTCAGGAAGGGGCGACCGCTGAGGTGCCATTGCAGGTCGTACTTCAGGTTGTGGCGGTCCAGGATGGCCACGACACGCTCTTCCAGGCTTTCTGCGGTATTCTCCGTGCAGTAGCGGAAGTTGAAGTGCACCAGGCATTCCCCGGGGATGATGTTGCTGCCAACACCGGACTCAATGCGGGTAATCTGGAACGTGGTCGGCGGGAAGAAATCGTTGCCGTTGTCCCAGAATTCCTTTGCCAGGGCATCCAGTGCCGGTGCCACGGTGTGCACCGGGTTTTCCGCCATGTGCGGGTAGGCTACGTGGCCCTGTACCCCGTGTACGGTCAGGTAGCCGTGCAGGGAGCCACGGCGACCGTTCTTGATGACGTCACCCACCTGGTGCGTACTGGACGGCTCACCGATCAGGCACCAGTCCATTTTCTCGTTTCGGGCTTCCAGGGTTTCCACCACCTTTACCGTGCCATCCTGGGCCGGGCCTTCTTCGTCGCTGGTGATCAGCAACGCGATAGAGCCCCGGTGGTTCGGGTTGTTCGCCACGAAGCGTTCGCAGGCGGTTACGAAGGCAGCCAGGCTGCCTTTCATATCCGCAGCGCCCCGGCCGTACAGGTAACCGTCTTTGATCACCGGTTCAAACGGTGCGTGGGCCCAGTTCTTCTCCGGGCCGGTCGGAACCACATCGGTATGGCCGGCAAAGGCCAGCACAGGCCCCTCTGAACCCTTGCGGGCCCAGAGGTTGTCGGTGTCACCAAACCGCATGTTCTCGCCAGCAAAGCCCAGAGGTGCCAGGCGGGACATCATCAGCTCCTGGCAGCCAGCGTCATCCGGCGTTACAGACGGCCGGCTGATGAGATCCATGGCGAGTTCTAGGGTAGGGGACAGGGACATGTGACGGCCTTTAGTTGTTAGCGTGCAGTTCTTCGTTCAGTTCAATCGCGGTTTTGTTGGTCTTGCACTCGACCGCGCCGGTCAGGCTGTTGCGGCGGAACAGCAGGTCGTTCTTGCCGGCCAGGTCGCGGGCTTTGATGACTTCCACCAGATCGTTGTTGTCGTCCAGCAGGTTCACCTTGGTGCCGGCGGTGATGTACAGGCCAGCTTCAACCGTGCAGCGGTCGCCCAGGGGGATACCGATGCCGGCGTTGGCGCCCAGCAGGCAGTTTTCGCCGACGGAGATGATGATGTTACCGCCGCCAGACAGGGTGCCCATAGTGGAGCAGCCGCCACCCAGGTCGGAGCCCTTGCCGATGATCACGCCGGCGGAGATGCGCCCTTCGATCATGCTGGTGCCTTCGGTACCGGCGTTGAAGTTGATGAAACCTTCGTGCATGACGGTAGTGCCTTCGCCCACGTAGGCGCCCAGACGAACCCGGGAGGTGTCGGCGATGCGCACGCCCTTGGGTACCACGTAGTCGGTCATCTGTGGGAACTTGTCTACAGATTTCACTTCCAGGGTGCGGCCTTCAATACGGGCTTGCAGCTGGTGCTCCGGCAGCTCATTCAGGTCGATGGCACCTTCGTTGGTCCAGGCCAGGTTCGGCAGCAGGCCGAAAATACCGTCCAGCTTCAGGGTGTGGGGCCTGGCCAGACGATGGGAAATCAGGTGCAGCTTCAGGTACACCTCGGGGGTGCTGGATGCGGTGTCGTCTGTCGCCAGTACGGTAACCACCACCGGGCGCTTGCTGTTGGCAGCCTGCTCGGCCAGCCTGGCCTGCTCGGTCTGGCCCAGCTGGCGCAGGGCGTTAGCAAACTGGCTCAGTTGCTCGGCGCCGGCTTCGATGGCCTGGTTGCCGCCTTTGTAGTCCAGCGCGGTTTCAACCACGTCGATCAGGTCTTTGCCTGGGGTCATGATCGGCTGCTGGTAGTAAACCTCCAGCCACTCGCCCTGGTTGTTCTGGCTGCCGATGCCAATGCCGAATGCAAAACTCATCTGATCTGCTCCTGTACAAAAAAATTAATAGAGTTTTTGCCACGGAATCCACGGAAGGACACGGAAAGAAAAGATTTTCTGCCACGGACAGTCCTTATCTTTTCATTTTTCCGTGTTTTTCCGTGGATTCCGTGGCTGAAAAAAAGTCAGTCTGTCCACGCAGCCCACTGGTCTGCGTTAAAGCCCACGCTTACCTCGTCGCCCCGCTCAACTACCGGGCGTTTGATGATGGAGGTGTTCTCCAGCATGATCTGGTGGGCACTTTGGGCGCTAATGGTATCACGAACCTCATCCGGAAGTTTCCGCCAGGTGGTGCCCCGTTTGTTGATCAGCGCTTCCCAGCCGATGGCCTGTTCCCACTGGCTCAGCTTCTCGCTGGAGAGGCCGTCTTTCTTGAAGTCGTGGAACTCGTAGGCGATGCCGTTTTCGTCCAGCCACTTGCGGGCTTTTTTCACGGTGTCGCAGTTTTTGATGCCGTATAGTTTCATGGTTTAAGGCCTTTTTTGCCACGAAATCCACTAAAAAACACGAACAAAGATGACGGATAAAAACTAAAAAATTCTTTGTCTTTCCTTTCGTGTTCTTTCGTGGATTTCGTGGCGAATCAGTAATTTTTAACAAACTCAACAATCCGCCGGGCAGCCTCCACACACTCCTCCAGCGGTGCTACCAGCGCCATTCGTACGCGGTTTTCGCCGGGGTTGTGGCCATTTACGGTGCGGGAGAGGTAGCGGCCGGGCAGTACGTGTACGTTCTGCCGGGCGGATAGTTCACGGGCGAAGGTTTCGTCGCTCATGGGCGTTTCCGGCCATAAATAGAAACCGGCATCCGGAAAGTCTACGTTCATCACTTCGCGCAGGATGGGCGCCACGGCCTCGAACTTCGCCCGGTAGGCGGCACGGTTCTCCCGTACGTGGTCTTCGTCGTTCCAGGCAGCGATGCTGGCTAGCTGGTTGTGAACGGGCATGGCGCAGCCGTGGTAGGTGCGGTATTTCAGGTAGCTGGCCAGTACCTCGGCGTCGCCCGCCACAAATCCGGAGCGAAGGCCCGGCAGGTTGCTGCGCTTGGACAGGCTATGGAACACCACGCAGCGTTTGAAGTCGTGCCGGCCGATGGCGGCGCAGGTTTGCAGCAGGCCTTCGGGCGGGTTGGCTTCGTCCGGGTAGAGTTCGGAGTAGCATTCGTCGGAGGCGATCAGGAAATCGTGGCGGTCGGCCAGTTCGATCACTTTCACCAGGGTTTCCCGGGGAATCACGGCACCGCTGGGGTTGCCCGGGGAGCACAGGAACAGAATCTGGCAGTCCTTCCAGACAGATTCCGGAACCGCATCGAAGTCCGGAATAAAGCCGTTGCTTGCGTCGCAGGGCAGGTAGACCGGATCGGCACCGGCCAGGAACGCTGCGCCTTCATAAATCTGGTAAAACGGGTTTGGGCTGACCACGGTTGCTGGCTTGCTGGAATCTACAACCGCCTGCACCAGGGCAAAGATAGCCTCGCGGGTACCGTTAACCGGCACCACGTGTTTTGCCGGGTCCAGTGTGCCCTCGGCCAGCTGGAACCGGCGGCTGGCCCAGTTGGCGATGGCTTCGCGCAGCTCGTCCAGGCCTTTGGTGGTCGGGTAGTTGGCGAGTTTGTCCAGGTTGTCGGCAATCACCTGTTTAACAAAGGCGGGTGACGGGTGTTTGGGTTCGCCGATGCCCAGTGAAATCGGTGCAAGGTGCTCCGGCACGCTGATGCCGGCTTTCAGTTTGGCCAGCTTTTCAAAGGGGTAGGGGTGCAGTCTTTCCAGGTTTGGATTCATTGAATATCGTCCAGCATTTTACTCATGTGCTGTTGTAGGGCCTGGCATACGTTCGGGTCGCTCAGGGGTTTACCGTGTTCGTCGGTAATAAAGAAAACGTCCTCTACCCGTTCGCCCAGGGTGGCAATCTTGGCGTTGGTCAGGCGCACCCGGTGTTCCAGTAATACCTGGCCAATCCGTGCCAGCAGGCCCGGACGGTCGGGGGTGATGACTTCCATCACCGTGCGCTGATTAATGGTGTCGTTGGAGAAAGTCACTTCGGTAGGAAATGCGAAGTGCTTCAACTGGCGCGGAGTGCGCCGGTGGATGATGTCGGGGTAGTCTTCCGGATCGTCCAGTTCTTCGATCAGCCGCTTGCGAACCCGCTCTTTGCGGGCCGGGTCAACACCCAACGGTTGGCCCTGCTCGTCCAGCACCACGTAGGAGCTGATGGAGTAGGGGCCTTCACTGGAATTGATGCGGGCGTCGACAATGTTCAGGTTCAGCTGTTCCAGTACCGCGGTGGTGGCGGCAAACAGGGCGACCCGGTCTTTCATATAGATGATGATTTGCGAGTAGCCGTCGGTGGGGCCACCCCGGGTGTCGCGGATCAGTACCAGCGGGTCCGGGTTGTCGCCGTGGCGGATAATCGCGGCGGTTTGCCAGGCGATATCCACGGTGGAATCCTGCAGGAAATATTCCTCATCGACCGTGTCCCAGATTTTGTCGATCTGTTCGTTAGTCATGTTCTGGGCGCGCAGGATTTCCCGGGCCTCTTCGCGGGTGGCGTCTATCCAGGCCTGGCGGTCTACCGGGGTATCGATACCCCGGCGCAGGGCTCGCTTGGCTTCGATATACAGTTGGCGCAACAGCGAGGCGCGCCAGGTGTTCCAGAGTTTCGGGTTGGTGGCACTGATGTCGCACACCGTGAGGATGTACAGGTAATCCAGGTGCGCCTGGCTGGGCATGGCCCGGGCGAAGGCCTGGATGATATCCGGATCGGAAATGTCCTTGCGCTGGGCGGTCATGGACATGAACAGGTGGTTCTCCACCAGCCAGGAAATCAGCTGGGTATCCCGTTCGCTCAGGTGATGACGCTGGCAGAAGGCCTCGGCATCAATAGCGCCCAGTTCGGAATGGTCACCACCCCGTCCCTTGGCTACATCGTGGTACAGGCCGGCAATGTAAAGGGTATCCAGCTTGGGCAGCCGATGAATCAGGCGCGAGGCCAGGGGGTATTCGCTCTGGGCCTCGGTGCCGGTCAGTCGCACCATGTTGCGGATTACCCGCATGGTGTGGGCATCCACGGTATAAATATGGAACAGGTCGTGCTGCATCTGGCCGATGATCTGGCCAAACTCCGGCAGGTAGCGGCCCAGCACGTTGTACTTCTTCATGGCGGACAGGGTCTGGTCCAGTGCATGGGGCGTGCGCATCAGTTCCATGAACAGGGTAGTGACAGCCAGGTCGTTACGGAAGGCATCGTCAATCAGGTGCCGGTGCGCCCGCAGTGAACGGATGGTGGTGGCGCGAATGCCCTTGATCTCCGGGTGCTGCGCCATCAGCACAAAGATTTCCATGATGGCGTAGGGGGCGTAGGCGAACACCTGGTTGTTGATGGCTTCTATATACAGGTTGCGCATCTGGAAGCGCTTGTTGAGCGGGCGGATTTCGTCTTCCGTGCCGCTGCCGATAATCGCTTCGTCGTAATACTGCAAAAGCACATCGGTGATTTCGGCCAGGGCCAGCACCGTACGGTAGTACTGTTGCATCATCAGTTCGACGCCCAGCCGCTTGTCCTGGTCCTGGTAGCCCAGCATCTGGGCCAGTGCCCGCTGGTGGTCGAACAGCAGCCGGTTCTCGTTTCGGTCGGCTATCAGCTGCAAGCCATAGCGCAGGCGCCACAGGAAGGTTTCGCCTTCGTGCAGAATCTGGTGCTCTTCCTCGGTGAGGATGCTGAAGCGGGTCAGGTCGGCGATGCTTTGCAGGCCGAAGTGGCGCTTGGTAATCCAGCCGATGGTCTGGATGTCCCGCAGGGCGCCCGGGGAGCCTTTTACGTTGGGCTCCAGGTTGTACTCGGTGTCGCCGTATTTCTTGTGGCGTTGCTGCTGCTCTTCCCGCTTGGCCACAAAGTAGGCCTTGTCGGAACTCACCTCGTCGGAGTAGGCCTGTTCGCTCAGGGCTTGCCGCAGGCTGTCTGGCCCGGCAATGGTGCGGGTTTCCAGCAGGTTGGTAAGTATCGAGATATCTTCCCGGGCGGCGGCGATGGATTCGTCCATGCTGCGCACGCTGTGGCCGATATCCAGTTTCAGGTCCCACAACAGGGTAATGAAGGCGCCCAGATCGTCCTGCCACTCGGGCGACATGCCCTCGCGGGTGAGGATCAGCAGGTCAATATCGGAGTGGGGGTGCAACTCGCCCCGGCCGTAGCCACCTACGGCAATCAGGGCGATGTCTTCGGAGCGGGCGAACGGATATCGATTCCAGATCAGCCGGAGTACGGTGTCTACGGTGTCGGCCCTTGAGCGAACCAGGGCCCGGACGTCTGCGCCCTCGCGGAATGCATCGGCATCGGCATCGTAACTCTCCCGCAATAATTGCCGGGCCGCGGAGACCGGTGAGCGATCGTTACTGATGCGGGACTCCAGCTCACTCCGGTCCACTTAGAAGGACTCTTCCGATCGCTTGGTCAGTACTTCGTGGCCATCGGCAGTTACCAGGATGGTGTGTTCCCACTGGGCGGACAATTTGTGGTCCTTGGTCACGGCGGTCCAGCCGTCGGCCAGCATCTTGGTGTGGTACTTGCCCTGGTTCAGCATGGGTTCGATGGTGAAGGTCATGCCTTCTTTCAGTTCCAGGCCGGTTCCGGGCTTACCGTAATGCATCACCTGTGGCTCTTCGTGGAATACCGCGCCAATCCCATGGCCGCAGTAATCCCGAACGATCGAGTAACGGTGTTTCTCGGCGTGCTGCTGGATCACATGGCCGATGTCGCCCAGGCGTGCACCCGGCTTGACCAGTTCGATACCTTTATAGAGGCACTCCTGGGTAACCTGGATCAGTCGCTCGGTGCCGGGCTTGGGCTTCCCGACAACCCACATCTTGCTGGTATCGCCGTGGTAGCCGTCTTTAATAACCGTCACATCGATATTAATGATGTCGCCGTCTTTCAGTACTTTCTTGTCTGAAGGGATGCCGTGGCAGACAACGTGGTTGACCGAGGTGCAGATAGACTTTGGAAATCCCTTGTAATTGAGCGGGGCCGGAATGGCTTTCTGCTCGTTCACAATGTAGTCGTGGCAGATGCGGTCGAGTTCCTCGGTGGTTACGCCGGGCTTTACGTGCTCGCCGATCATCTCCAGAACTTCAGCAGCCAGGTGGCCGGCTACGCGCATCTTTTCGATTTCTTCGGGGGTCTTGATAGATACCTGCATCGGACTTCCTGTTGATTTGCGTCAAACAGCCATTTTAAGGGGCATGGGGGTAAGGTACAAGGCGGGGTGGTGCTATGGATGCCATAGCTCCCGGTTAAGTTGCGGGGCAAAAATAATGGCGTGCGGCAGGTGCTTTGTGGTATAAACGCGCCCGCTGGAAACGAATCCGGCAAATTCACACACGTGTCAGCACGTTGTCCCAGGGTGCCGGTACCTGCTAGCAGCTCACATAATGCGCTTGCAGAGACTGGTTGGGGCAATCGGACGCGTGGAGGTCTAACCCGAAGCTAAAAGGTAAATATCATGGCTCAGGTAAATATGCGTGACCTGCTGAAAGCAGGTGCTCACTTTGGTCACCAGACTCGTTACTGGAACCCGAAAATGGGCAAGTTCATTTTCGGTGCCCGCAACAAGATTCACATCATCAACCTGGAGCAGACTGTTCCGGCCATGAATGAAGCCCTGAACTTCATTCAGTCCCTGGCTGAGAACAAGAACAAGATCCTGTTCGTTGGCACCAAGCGTGCTGCCGCCAAGATCATCAAGGAAGAAGCCGAGCGTTCCGGCCAGCCGTTCGTTAACCACCGCTGGTTGGGTGGCATGCTGACCAACTACAAGACCATCCGTCAGTCTATCCGTCGCTACCGTGACCTGGAAGCCCAGAGCAAAGACGGTACTTTCGACAAGCTGACCAAGAAAGAAGCCCTTGAGCGTACCCGTGAAATGGACAAGCTCGAGCGCTCCATTGGTGGTATCAAGGATATGGGTGGCCTGCCTGACGCGCTGTTCGTTATCGACGTAGACCACGAGCGTATCGCCATCAAGGAAGCCAACAAGCTGGGCATTCCTGTAATCGGTGTTGTTGATACCAACAGCGATCCGGACGGCGTTGACTACGTGATCCCGGGTAACGATGACGCCATCCGCGCCATCCAGATCTACGTGAAGGCTGTTGCCGACACCTGCCTGGAAGCTTCCCAGTCTGCAGGCGGTGCTGACGAGTTTGTTGAAGTCAGCGAGAACGCCGAAGGCGCTGCTCCGGCCGCCGAGTAACACTTAAACTTCACGTTTGAGTTGTAAGGTATGCCCGCCTGTTTATCCGGGCATACCTCCCCACCGAATTCGGAAACGATTTAAGAGGATTGAACATGGCTGCAATTACCGCTGCAATGGTCAAAGAGCTGCGTGAGCGTACCGGCCTTGGCATGATGGAATGCAAAAAGGCACTGGTTGAAGCTGGTGGCGACGTTGACGCTGCAATCGAAGAGCTGCGTAAGTCTTCCGGCCTGAAAGCCGCCAAGAAGGCTGGCCGTACCGCTGCTGAAGGCGTGTCTCTGGTAAAAGTGTCTGACGACAACACCGTTGCCTACATTCTGGAAGTGAACTCCGAGACTGACTTCGTTGCTCGTGACGACAACTTCATGGGCTTCGCTAACGACGTTCTGAACGTTGCCTTCGAAAAAGGCGAAACCGACGTTGCAGCCCTGATGGCTGGCGATCTGGAAGCCAAGCGTGAAGCGCTGGTTCAGAAGATCGGCGAGAACATCACTGTTCGTCGTATCATCAAGGTTGAAGGCCCGGTTGTAGGTGGCTACGTTCACAGCAACAACAAGATTGCTTCTGTTGTAGCTCTGAGCGCCGGTAACGAAGAGCTGGCCCGCGACATCGCCATGCACGTTGCCGCTGTTAACCCGCGCGTTGGCAAGCCGGACGAAATGCCTGCCGAAGAGCTGGAAAAAGAGAAGGAAATCATCAAGGCCCAGCCGGACATGGAAGGCAAGCCTGCAGAGATCATTGAAAAGATGATGGGTGGCCGTATCAAGAAGTTCCTGGCTGAGAACAGCCTGGTTGAGCAGCCGTTCGTCAAGAACCCTGACCAGAAAGTGGGTGATCTGATCAAGGCCGCCGGTGGCGACCTGGTTGGCTTCGTTCGCCTGGAAGTGGGTGAAGGCATCGAAAAAGAAGAAGTGGATTTCGCCGCTGAAGTGGCTGCTGCCGCTGGCACAGGCAAGGCCTGATCCCTCTTCCCGGCCCGGTCGCGCAAAGCGGCCGGGCTACCTGAGTCTGCCACGTCAGCCGGGATTTCCCGGCTTTCGTGGCGGGCTTGTATCTGAGATACCCCTTTTTGAGGAGTATGTCAGATACAAGCCTGCAGCGGGTTTGATACCGGATAGCCAACAGACGAGAAGGGGATCACCATGTCGACATCTTCAAAAACCCAGCCCAGATACAAGCGCGTTCTGCTCAAACTCAGTGGTGAAGCCCTGATGGGCGAGCACGATTTCGGTATTGATCCCAAAGTTCTTGACCGCATGGCCCTGGAAATCGGTGCCCTGATAGGCATTGGTGTTCAGGTGGGGCTGGTGATTGGTGGTGGTAACCTGTTCCGTGGCGCCGCACTGAGCGCTGCCGGCCTGGACCGCGTAACCGGCGACCACATGGGTATGCTGGCCACGGTGATGAACGGCCTGGCCATGCGTGACGCCCTGGAACGCTCCAACATTCGTACCCGCGTGATGTCTGCCATCCCCATGAGTGGTATTGTTGAACATTACGACCGCCGCCGCGCCGTGCGCGACCTGAAAGAAGGCGACGTGGTGATCTTCAGCGCCGGCACCGGTAACCCGTTCTTTACCACGGATTCGGCGGCCTGCCTGCGCGGTATCGAGATCGAAGCAGATGCGGTACTCAAGGCCACCAAGGTGGATGGCGTATACTCTGCCGATCCCAATCTTGATCCTACCGCAGTAAAATATGACCACCTGACCTACGATGAGGTTCTGGAAAAGAAATTGGGTGTGATGGATCTGACAGCCATCGTCCTCGCCCAGGACCACGGTATGCCGCTGCGGGTTTTCAACATGAACCAGCCCGGCGTTCTTACCCGAATTGTGACGGGTGAGAGAGAAGGCACACTGATTGAATAACGAATTGAGGATTTTTACGTGATTAACGACATCAAAGCAGAAGCCGAAAAGAAAATGAAAAAGAGCCTGGAGGCTCTGGGTTCGGCGTTTAACAAAATCCGTACCGGCCGTGCCCATCCGGCCATTCTCGACAGCGTAATGGTGAACTACTACGGCCAGGAAACGCCCCTGAAGCAGGTGGCAAGCGTGAACGTAGAAGATAACCGTACCCTGTTGGTGGCGCCCTGGGAAAAGAACCTGGTACCGACCATCGAAAAAGCCATCATGATGTCTGACCTGGGCCTGAACCCGTCCACCAATGGCGACGCCATTCGCGTACCCATGCCCATGCTGACTGAAGAAACCCGTAAGGAAATGGTCAAGCAGGCCAGGGCCGATGCCGAGCACGGCCGGGTTTCTATCCGCAATGCCCGTCGTGACGCCAACAGCATGCTGAAGGATTTGCTGAAGGACAAGGAAATCAGCGAAGACGACCAGCGCCGTGGCGAAGAAGAAATCCAGAAGCTGACCGACAAGCACATCGCTGAAGTCGACAAGCTGCTGAAGGTGAAGGAAGAGGACCTGATGGCGGTATAATCGCCCGGGTCTGTTCAGAGCAGAATGAGCGGCGGCTGGATGTCCGCCGCGCAGAGGATTTCATGACGGGACAAGTAACCGCAGAAATTCCGGTGGAGGCAGACAGCCGCCCCCGGCACGTGGCCATTATCATGGATGGCAATAACCGCTGGGCCAAGGCGCACCGGCTCAAGGGAGTGGCAGGCCACAAGGCCGGCGTGGATGCGGTGAAAGCCGTGGTAGAAACCTGTGCCCGGCAAGGCGTGGAAGTGCTCACCCTGTTTGCGTTTTCCAGTGAGAACTGGCGTCGTCCGAAAGACGAGGTTTCGGCGCTGATGCGCCTGTTCCTGATTGCCCTGGAGCGGGAAGTCCGCAAGCTGCACAGGAATAACATTCGCCTTCGCATTATCGGCGACCGCTCCGCGTTTAATCCGACCCTCCAGGAACACATGGAGCGGGCTGAAACGCTCACCCGTGACAACACCGCCATGACCCTGGTGATTGCCGCCAATTACGGCGGCCACTGGGATATTACCGAGGCCACCCGGCAAGTGGCCCAAAAAGTGCGCGCTGGCGAGCTGGAAGCTTCAGATATCACTGATGACCTGATCCAGCAGCACCTGAGTATCGGTGACCTGCCCATGCCTGACTTGCTGATCCGTACAGCTGGCGAGCAGCGCATCAGCAATTTCCTGTTGTGGCACCTGGCGTACACCGAGTTCTATTTCTCTGAGGTGTTCTGGCCGGACTTCAAGGCCGATCAAATGCAGAAGGCGCTGGAAGCCTACGCCGGGCGCAAGCGCCGGTTCGGGCAAACCGATGACCAGATTGCCGCCCGCGCCACAAAACAATAACGATATAGCGACCAACACCGTGTTAAAAACCCGAATTATTACCGCGCTTATCCTGGCCCCTATCGCGATCGGCGGGATTTTCTTCCTGCCTCCGGCGGGCTTCGCCCTGTTTACCGGTGCCATTATCTCCCTTGGCGCCTGGGAGTGGGCCAATATGTCCGGTATCGAAGGCCAGCCGGGGCGCGTGATTTATGCCCTGATCATGGCAGGGCTTCTGGCCGTGATCTGGCAGTTGCAGGTGCCGGCCATAACAGTTCTCTGGCTCGCCCTGCTCTGGTGGCTGGTGTGCTTCGGGCTGGTAAGCCGTTACCCGGCGGGCTCCGATCGCTGGGGTGCCGTGCCGCTACGGGCCCTGATGGGGCTGTTTGTGCTGGTTCCCGCCTGGGTAGGGCTGAACCATCTGCGTACCGGCAGCTTCCAGTTCGGTGAGCTGACCAATAACCTGCTGGCCATTCTCTACATCTTCCTGGTGGTCTGGGTAGCAGATATCGGCGCCTATTTTGCCGGCCGGGCCTTCGGCAAGGCGAAGCTGGCGCCGAAAGTGAGCCCCGGTAAATCCTGGGCTGGCGTGTGGGGTGGCCTGGCAGCGGTCGCTGCCCTGGCAGTGGCGGCAAGCCTGATTGCCGGTGCCGGTGCCGTGCAAACCGTTCTGCTGGTGCTGGCAAGCCTCGTTACCGGCCTGGTATCGGTGCTGGGGGATTTGCTGGAAAGCATGCTCAAGCGCTTCCGTGGTATCAAAGACAGCAGCCAGTTGCTGCCCGGGCACGGTGGCATTATGGACCGTATTGACAGTCTTACCGCCGCCATTCCCGTCTTTGCCCTGATGATCACGCTGCTGGGCTGGTTGTCTACGGGTGTCTGGAATTTATGATCACACGCAGCATTACGGTACTGGGGGCAACAGGCTCAATTGGCCTGAGTACCCTGGATGTTATTCGACGGCACCCGGAGCGTTTTTCGGTTCACGCCCTCACGGCGGGAACCCGTGCACCGGAATTAGCCGCGCTTTGCCGGGAATTCCGCCCCCGGGTAGCGGTGATGGCGGATGCCGGGGCGGCAGAGGAACTGGCTGGCCTGCTCGCCGATTGCCCTGACATTGACGTGCTTAGCGGCGAGCCAGGGCTTATCGACGTAGCAGCAGCCGAACAGGCCGACACCGTAATGGCTTCGATTGTCGGGGCTGCCGGGCTGGCGCCGACACTGGCGGCGGTGTGCGCTGGCAAACGAGTACTGCTGGCCAATAAAGAAGCCCTGGTCATGTCCGGCCAGCTCTTTATGGATGCCGTGGCTGAATCCGGTGCTGAACTGCTGCCTATCGATTCGGAACACAATGCCATCTTCCAGTGCATGCCGGCAGACAAGGTGCGTGATCCGCAAGCGGCTGGCATAACCCGCATTCTGCTCACCGCCTCTGGCGGGCCGTTTCGAACTTTGCCGGCCGAACAGTTGCGCTCGGTAACGCCTGCCCAGGCCTGTGCCCACCCCAACTGGTCCATGGGCCAGAAGATTTCCGTTGATTCCGCCACCCTGATGAACAAGGGCCTGGAGCTTATCGAGGCCTGCTGGCTGTTCAATACCTCGCCGGACAAGGTGGAGGTACATGTTCACCCCGAAAGTATCATCCATTCCATGGTTGAGTATGCAGACGGCTCGGTGCTGGCGCAGTTGGGTAGCCCGGATATGCGAACTCCGATCGCCAATGGTCTGGCCTGGCCCGAGCGTATCGAAGCCGGGGTCGCTCCCCTGGACCTGTTCGCCATCGGCCGCTTTCACTTCGAGCGCCCGGACGTGCAGCGTTTTCCGTGCCTGAGGCTGGCTGCTGAAGCCTTCGCCACCGGTGGCACCGCGCCAGCCGTCCTCAACGCCGCTAACGAAGTGGCCGTGGCGGCATTCCTGGAAGGCGGGCTGTGCTTTGCGGACATCCCCGTTATCATAGAGCGAACACTGGCGGCCACCGAAGTGGTATCGGCGGACAGTTTCGATACCATCTTCCAGAAAGACGCCGAAGCCCGCGAACGGGCAATGGAACAGATTCGCCTTTTATCGGTCTGATTCCGGCGGGGCGTGTTGCGCCGGCTTTCAGTTATCAACCGGACAGTCTATGCAGATTATTCAAAGCGTACTGGCACTTGCACTAACCCTCGGCATTCTGGTGACGCTGCACGAGTTCGGCCATTTCTGGGTCGCTCGCCGCTGCGGAGTCAAAGTGCTGCGTTTCTCTGTGGGTTTCGGTAAGCCGCTGTTTTCCTGGTACGACCGCCACGGCACCGAATTTGCCGTAGCCGCCATCCCTCTTGGCGGCTACGTGAAAATGCTGGACGCCCGGGAAGGCCCTGTGCCGGCCGAACTGGAAGACCAGGCTTTCACCTCCAAGCCGCCGTCCCAGCGCATTGCCATTGCGGCAGCAGGGCCCGTCGCCAACTTTATTTTCGCTATCTTTGCCTACTGGCTGATCAGTGTGGTGGGAGTGACCACGGTAGCACCCATTGTTGGCGAAGTGGCGCCAGACAGCGTGGCCGAGCGCGCGGGCCTGCAGGAAGGTATGGAAATTCTGGGGGTGGATGGCCGCCAGGTAACATCCTGGCGCGACGTGAATATGCGCCTGCTGGAGCGGGCAGGGGAGCAGGGCCCCATTTCGCTGGAGGTTTCCCGTGATGGTGCCCGTGGTACCTTTTCAGCCCCGCTGAACGGCTGGAACCTCAGCAACGACGAACCCAATCCGCTGGCGGAATTCGGCATCACCCCCTGGCGCCCGGACGTACCGGCGGTGCTGGGTCAGATCAGTGAAGACGGCCGCGCCTCCATGGCGGGGTTGCAGCCCGATGACCGGGTTACCGCTGTAGACGGTGAGCCGGTGGCGGACTGGTTCGCGCTGGTAGATATCATTCGCGAGTCCCCGGAGCAGCAGCTGCAGTTAACCGTGGAGCGGAACGGGCAGACTCTGGATGTTCCGGTAACGCCGGCCACCAGAACGCTGGAAAACGGCCAGGACATCGGTTTTGTGGGCGCCGGGGTGCAGGCCATAAGCTGGCCGGACAGCGTGCTTCGGGAGATTAGCTACGGCCCGCTGGCGGCGATTCCCAATGCGCTTGAAGAAACCTGGGCCGACACCCGGCTGACACTGGTGGCCATCAAGAAGATGGTCACCGGCCTGCTGTCGCCCACTAACCTGAGCGGGCCGATCACCATCGCCCGGGTGGCGGAAGCCAGCGTCAGTTCCGGATTCGAGGATTTTGTCCGGTTCCTGGCGTATCTGAGTGTCAGCCTCGGGGTTTTGAACTTGCTGCCGGTTCCGGTTTTGGACGGCGGCCACATCGTGTATTACACCATCGAAGCCATCCGCCGGAAGCCGGTGTCGGAGCACGCGCAGGCGCTGGGATTACGAATTGGTATGGCTTTGATTCTGAGTTTAATGGTGTTTGCTCTTTACAACGACCTGATGCGGTTGTGAGAATTGCGGGCTCCTTACCGCACATTAACCAGGCGATAAAACTGAATGAGACGTTCCCTTCTAGCTGTAGCCGTTGGCCTCGCCATTACCGCAACCGGTATGAAGCCAGCGCTGGCGGATGAATTTACGGTTGCGGACATCGAGGTAGAAGGCCTGCAGCGGGTATCCGCCGGTTCCGTATTTGCCGGATTCCCGGTCAATATTGGTGAGCAGATTGACGAAACCCGCCTGGCGGGCGCCATCAAGAATCTGTTCGGCACCGGATTGTTTACCGATATCCAGGCCAGCCGTGATGGTGGCGTGCTGATTCTGACGGTGAAGGAGCGGCCATCGATTTCCTCCATCGAGATCGAAGGCAACAAGAACATCGAAACCGATATGCTGATGGATGCCCTGGCCGGGGCGGGCCTGGAAGAAGGGCAGGTGTTCCGCCGGGCCACGCTGGAGCGCCTGGAGCTGGAAATCCTGCGCTCCTACATTGCTCAGGGCCGATACAACGCCCGGGTCAAAGCGACCGCAGAAGAGTTGCCCCGCAACCGGGTAGCCGTGCGCCTGGGTATCAACGAAGGCTCGGTAGCCGCCATCCAGCACATCAACATCATCGGCAACAAGGATTTTAGCGACGAAGAGCTGATCGACCTGTTCGAGCTGCGCACCAGCAGTTGGTGGAACTCACTGACCAACAAAGACAAGTACGCCCGGGAAAGCCTGAGTGGTGACCTGGAGTCTCTGCGGTCGTTCTACCTGAACCGCGGTTACCTGGATTTCAGCGTCGAATCCAGCCAGGTGTCCATTTCACCGGACAAGAAGCAGGTGTTCATCGCCATCGCCCTGGATGAAGGCCCCCAGTACACCATCTCTGACATCCGCCTGCGCGGTAACGTGATTGTTGAGGAAGAGGAATTGCGCAAGCTGATCCCGGTTAAAGAGGGCGATGTGTTCTCCCGGGCCCAGATGACCGCCATTTCCGAAGCCCTGTCGTTCCGCCTTGGGCGTGAGGGCTATGCCTTTGCCAACGTGAACGCCGTGCCGGAACCGGGCGAGGACAATACCACCGCGGTGACCTTCTTCATCGAGCCGGGCAAGCGGGCCTACGTGCGCCGGGTCAATTTCGAAGGCAATGTATCCACCAAGGACGAAGTGCTGCGCCAGGAAATGACCCAGATGGAAGGTGGCGTGGCATCGTCTGACCGCATCGAGTTTTCCAAGACCCGCCTTGAGCGCCTCGGCTTCTTCCAGACGGTGGATGTGGAAACCGTCCCGGTCCCCGGCACCGATGACCTGGTGGATGTGAACTACAGCGTGCAGGAACAGCCGACCGGCAGCCTGTCGGCGTCTGTGGGTTTCTCCCAGAACTCCGGTGTGATCCTTGGTGCCTCGGTGTCTGAAAACAATTTCTTCGGCAGCGGCAAACGGGTGTCGTTCGGTGTAAACGTGAGTGACTCGGTCAAGAGCGCCAACGTTTCCTACCTGGACCCTTACTTCACCGTCGATGGCGTAAGCCGCGGCTTCAGCCTGTTCGCCCGGGAAACCGACTACGAGGAAGAGGATATCTCCTCCTACCTGTTGGATGAATATGGCGGCCGCCTGACCTTCGGTTATCCGACAGATTCTATCACCCGCCTGAGTTTTGGCGCCGGCATTACTCGTTCCGATATCAAGCCCGGGGTGTTCTCTGCCCAGGAAGTCCGTGACTTTGTGGCGGAGGAAGGTGACTCCTTTACCAACTACTTCCTGTTTGGTAACTGGCGCCGCAGCACCCTCAACCGGGGCGTGTTGCCAACCGACGGTTACAGCCATTCGCTGTCGCTGGATGTCGCGGTACCGGGCAGTGACCTGACCTTCTACAAGGCTTCACACCGTACCGACTTCTACTTTCCGGTGACTGATGCACAGGACTGGATTGTGAGGGCCCGAACAGAAATCGGATACGGGGACGGTTATGGTGACCGCACCCAGATGCCGTTCTTCGAGCATTTCTACTCCGGTGGTTATGGCTCGGTGCGCGGTTACCGCGCGAACTCGCTGGGTAACCTGGCCGAGAATGCAACAAACGACTATTCCGATGAAGATCCGTTCGGCGGTAACCTGCTCACCGAGGCGGGCCTTGAGCTGATCTTCCCGACACCGTTCGCCGGGGATTCCCGCTCCATGAGAACCTCGTTCTTCCTGGATGCCGGGCAGGTGTTCGACACCGAGCGTGGATTTGATCCGGAACTGACAGAAGTGCGCACCGCCGCTGGTGTCAGCTTCCAGTGGATTACGGCCGTGGGCCCGCTTGCATTCAGCCTGGCCAAGCCGCTTAATGACAAGGCAGGTGACGATACCCAGGTATTCCAGTTCTCACTGGGCCAGACGTTCTGACACCACTATAAAAAATAAAGGATGAAACAAAGGAGATTGAAGATGAACCGTGTGACTGCTTTGATTGGTGCCGCCTTGCTGGCCTTTTCGGCCCAGGCAGCTGCCGAAACCCGCATTGGTGTGGTGGATCTGCGCCAGGCCCTGTTTGCCTCGGATGATGCGCAGACCTTCAGCCAGCAGCTGCAGCGGGACTTCGCCGGAGATGAAGATAAGGTTCGCCAGGCCCAGGAAGAAGCCCGCAAGCTGAAAGACCGCCTGGAAAAAGACGGTTCGATGATGAATGAAAGCGAGCGTAACAAGGTGGCGGGTGAATTCCAGGAGAAGGTGCAGGAGTTCAACTTCCTCAAGCAACGCCTCGATGCCACGGTTAACCAGCGCAAACAGCAGTTCCTTGAAAATGCCCGCCCGGAAGTGGATGTGGCTGTCAAAGAACTGCTGGAAGAGCATGACCTGGACCTGATCCTGCCCAGCGAGGCGGTGGTGTACGTGAAGCCGGAAATGAATCTGACGTCCCAGCTGCTGGACAAACTGAACAAGTAAAGAACAAGGGGCTCCCCGCCCCGGTGTTTGGAGAAGGCAATGTCACAGAAGTCCTATCGGCTCCAGGAAATAGCCGATGCGTTGGGAGCCAGTCTCCGGGGAGACCCCGATATCATGGTCAGCGGCCTGGCCACCTTGCAGGCCGCCGGCCCGGATCAGATCAGCTTTCTGGCCAATCCGGCCTACGGCAAATACCTGCAAGATACCCGGGCCGGTGCGGTTATCCTCTCACCTGTAGCCGCGGATGATTGCCCTACCAATGTCCTGTTACTGGACAACCCGTACATGGGCTATGCTCGCCTCAGTCACTGGTTTGACCCTGCGCCGGTGGCCTCAGCCGGTGTTCATCCCACCGCTGTGGTAGATGAGAGCGCCAGCATAGACAACACTGCCAGCGTGGGGCCCCACGCGGTCATCGAAGCCGGTGTGTATCTTGGAGCCCACGTTGTAATAGGCGCCGGCACCGTCATCGGCGCGCGCAGCCGCATCGGAGACCACACGATTATCCGCCCCCGGGTTACCCTGGCCCACGACATTGTAGTGGGGCAGCGTTGCCATATCCTCAGTGGTGCGGTGATCGGTTCAGACGGTTTCGGCTTTGCCAACGAGCGGGGCCAGTGGCACCGCATTGCCCAACTTGGCGGTGTGATGCTGGGTGATGATGTGGAGGTGGGCGCCAACACCACCATCGACCGTGGCGCGCTCGACAGCACAGTCATTGGCAACGGTGTGAAGCTGGATAACCTGATCCAGATCGCCCATAACGTTCATATCGGTGATCACAGCGCCATGGCCGCCATGGTCGGTATCGCCGGCAGTACCCGCATCGGCAAACACTGTGTGTTTGGTGGCGCCTCCGGGGTGGCGGGGCACCTGGAGATCGGGGATCAGGTGCACCTTACCGGCATGACGCTGGTAACGGGTGATATCCGAGAGCCGGGCGTGTATTCTTCCGGCACCAGCGCCGACACCAACCGGAACTGGCGCAAGAACGCCGTGCGTTTCAGGCAACTGGACAGCCTGGCCCGGCGCATAAAAGAACTGGAAAAGAAATCAGAGGGCTGAGGCCGATCAACATGCAGATGAAGATTGATGAGATTCTTGAGTACCTGCCACACAGATACCCGTTTCTGCTGGTAGACCGGGTTACCGATGTGGAGAAAGGGAAGTCGATCAAGGGCTACAAGAACATCTCCTTCAACGAGCCGTTCTTTACCGGGCACTTCCCGGATAACCCGATCATGCCTGGCGTGCTGATTATCGAAGCTATGGCCCAGTTGGCGGGCATTCTCGGTTTTGTGACCGTAGAACGGAAACCCTCTGATGGCGTGATACAATATTTGGCTGGCTCCAGCAAAGCGCGCTTCAAGCGCCCCGTGGTGCCGGGAGACCGCATGGATATGGAGGCTGAATTTGTCTCCGCCAAGCGCGGTATCTGGAAATTCAATTGCCGGGCACTCGTTGATGGCGAAGTGGTGTGCGTGGCAGAAATCATGACCGCTGAGAGAGAAGCTTGATGGCGACAAATGACTGGTCGGGTGTCCATCCTCAGGCGATTGTAGACCCGTCAGCCAAACTGGCAGACAACGTAACCGTAGGCCCCTGGAGTTACATCGGCCCCGGTGTGGAGATCGGCGAGGGTACCGAGATTCTCTCCCACGTGGTGGTCAAGGGCCCAACGGTAATCGGTCGCAATAACCGCATTTTTCAATTTTCCAGTATCGGGGAAGAGTGCCAGGACAAGAAATACGCCGGCGAGCCCACCACGCTGGTGATTGGCGATAACAATGTTATCCGCGAAAACTGCACGATTCACCGTGGCACGGTTCAGGACCGGGGCGAAACCCGCATTGGCAGCGGCAACCTGCTGATGGCCTATGTGCACGTGGCCCATGATTGCATCGTAGGCGACAACACCATCCTGGCCAACTGCGCCACGCTGGCCGGCCACGTTTCCGTAGGCGACCACGCTATTCTCGGTGGTGGCACCATGGTGCACCAGTTCTGCCACATCGGCCCCCACAGCATGGCGGCTGGCGGCAGCATCGTACTCAAAGACATTCCCGCCTATGTGATGGCGTCTGGCCAGTCTGCCCAGCCCCATGGCATGAATGTGGAAGGCCTGAAACGCCGTGGCTTCAGCAAAGACGTGCTGATGGCCCTGCGCCGCGCCTACAAGGTGGTTTACCGTCAGGGCCTGACCACCGAGCAGGCGATTGAAGAACTCGAGAAGTCCTTTAATGACGTGCCGGAAGTCCGCCCGCTGATTGACTCGCTCCGGGGAGCGGATCGCGGCATCATTCGCTGAGCCAGGAGGCCCTGGTGGCAACCGCTGAAACCGGGCAGGTCAGCTCCCGCAAGGTAACCATTGCAATCATCGCCGGCGAGGCATCGGGGGATATCCTCGGTGCCGGGCTTATTCGCTCGTTGCGCAAACGCTATCCGAAAGCTCGCTTTGTGGGCATCGGTGGCGACGAAATGATCGCCGAAGGCTTTCACTCCCTGGTGCCCATGGAACGGCTTTCCGTGATGGGGCTGGTGGAAGTGCTCGGGCGCATTCGCGAGCTGTTCAGTATCCGTGCCCGCCTGCTGGAATACTTCTTCACCACACCGCCGGACGTGGTCATCGGTATCGATTCCCCGGATTTCACCCTGGCGATTGAGCGCCGCTGCCGGGAAGCCGGTATTCCCTCGGTTCATTACGTAAGCCCCTCGGTCTGGGCCTGGCGCCAGAAGCGAATTTTCAAGATTGCCAAGTCTGTCGACCTGATGCTCACCCTGTTTCCCTTCGAAGCCCGTTTCTACGAAGAGCACAATGTGCCGGTGGCCTTTGTGGGGCACCCGCTGGCTGACAGAATTCCCATGCAGCCAGATACAGGGGCGGCCCGCAAGGCACTTGGCCTGAACCTCGATCAGCCGGTTCTGGCAGTATTGCCCGGCAGCCGGGGTGGGGAAGTTGAGCGCCTTGGCACCCTGTTTCTGGAGGCATCCCGCTGGCTGCAGGAGCGCCGCCCGGATATCCAGCTGGTGATTCCCTGCGTCAACCGGGACCGGGAGAAGCAGGTAGAGGGGCTGGTAGAGGCGCTGGAAGTGAAGCTGCCGGTTACGCTGGTACGAGGTCGTTCCCGGGAAGTGATGGCCGCCAGCGATGTGGTGTTGCTGGCATCTGGCACCGCAACCCTGGAAGCCATGCTGCTCAAGCGTCCCATGGTGGTGGGCTACCGGTTGAGCAACCTCAGCTACAAACTGCTGTCCCGTCTGGTGAAGGTGCCCTGGGTGGCCCTGCCGAACCTGCTGGCGCAACAAGGCCTGGTGCCGGAGTTGCTGCAGGATGACGCCACACCGGAGGCCCTGGGCGCCGCCGTGCTGGAGCGCATGGAAAACACCGAGGAGCGCGAGCAGTTACAGCAAGCCTTCAGCGAGTTGCACGAAAGCCTGCGCCAGAATGCGGACGAACGCGCTGCAACCGCTATTTCCGAATTAATGGAGCGCCGGCGCTGATGGCCGCAAAAGACCTTCCACCATTTGAGTGCAGCTACAAGGGTCGGTTACTGGCAGGGGTTGATGAAGTGGGCCGCGGCCCGCTGATTGGAGCAGTGGTGACTGCGGCCGTGATACTGGACCCGGAACGGCCGATTGAGGGCCTGGCGGACTCCAAGAAGCTCACCGAAAAGCGCCGCCTGAAGCTGTACGACGAGATCCTCGAAAAGGCCGCTGCCTGGAGCCTGGGCCGGTGTGAGGCAGCGGAAATTGACCAGGTCAATATTTACCAGGCCACCATGCTGGCCATGACCCGTGCAGTGGAAGGCCTGGCTCTCGAACCTGAATACGTATTGGTAGACGGCAACCGTTGCCCGGATTGGCGCTGGCCCTCCGAGCCGGTGGTGAAGGGCGATGCGAGGGTAGAGGCGATCAGCGCCGCGTCTATCCTCGCCAAGGTCACCCGCGACCGGGAAATGGAGATGCTGGAGCAGCAATACCCCGGCTACGGTCTGGCCCAGCACAAAGGTTATCCCACGCCGGTGCATCTGGAAGCATTAAAGCGGCTAGGGGTCACCCCGGAGCACCGCCGTTCTTTCCGGCCGGTGCAGGAGGCGTTTGAATGTGCCGGAATGAATCAGGGAACTGCAGCTGCCCAGAGTAATACAGTCTGGCGGCGGGACTTGTTTGAAGATATCGATTGACAGTGCGTCTCATCGGCTGTAATATTCGCGCCACGTTGATCGGGGGTTGCCCCGAAATTCAACAACCAGTTTGATGCGGGGTGGAGCAGTCTGGTAGCTCGTCGGGCTCATAACCCGAAGGTCGTAGGTTCGAATCCTGCCCCCGCTACCATAAAAAAGAAAGGCAGATCAGTTAGTTACTGATCTGCCTTTTTTGTTTTCTGATCCTGAAATTTTCTCCGTGCCCTCACCGTGCCCTATGCGTGCCAATTTCCGATTTGGATATTCTGGTTCCTCTTCGTTGTTGACCGTCAGTCTTCTGGGGCACGGGATATTAGCTTCCGCCCTCACGCTAAAAAAAGAGAATCACTTTTCGCCTTCCGATCCTTCAGACTCGTCCGAGACTTCCTTGATGTGCGTGATTAACTGCTCAACCGAACAGTCGAAATAAGTGCATAGCTTATCAATGTTGTCCGTCACTGTGCTGTGGCCGGGATGATTGATGATTTTCGACAGTGTCATCCTGTTGATGCCAGTGTCCCTAGCGATTTCACCGATAGTAATTCGTCGTTTCTCGGCAAATTCCTTATCTGCTATCAACTCCTTTAAATGGAAACGGATCATCTCTCTGCTCTTTTGATAAAAAAAAGTATCAAACACCACTTGCAATTATCATCAAGGGGTGTATATTGACAATCAAATGATGACAAAAGTTATCAAGTGATCATTGATTGGCAAAAGGAGATGTTCTCATGAACAACACATACCTGACAACTGAAGAGCTCTCAGAGCGTATCAAGTATGACCCCCGCACCATCCGTCAGTGTCTGAAGGACAGCGTCCTGTTAGAGGGCAAACATTATATCCGCCCATTTGGCGGCCGAAAGATTCTCTACATCTGGGAGATTATCGAGGAAGACATGCTCAGCATGGCTCAGAACAACCTGGCCATTCCGATGGCAAGCGGAGGTGTTTGTCATGGCTAAGGTGCGAGTACGAGCCGATACAAAGAAACTCTTTATCGATTTTCGGTACCAAGGAATACGCTGCAGGGAGCAGACTTTATTGAGTGACACCGCCCGCAACCGAAAACAGCTGGAGACATTGATCCAGAGAATGGAAGCCAAAATGCTGGTTGGGGGCTTTGATTACGCCGAGTTCTTCCCGGGAAGCAAAAACCTCAAAAAACTTGAGGAGGCTGGCGCTCTTCCCAGAAATGGGGGGGGTATCCTTGGTCAGTCGGAAACTATCACTCCTTTGTTCGCAGACTTCGCTGACCAGTGGTTCCTCGAATCCAAAATCCAGTGGCGGAACTCCCACACTCGCAACGTGGAATCCATCCTGGCCAGTTCTCTCAAGCCAGCCTTCAAGGATAAACGGGTAGGCGAGATTTCCAAGCCGGATATTCTGGCCGCTCGTAACAAGATGGCTCGGCGGAAAGGAAGAGGGGCCAGTGGCTTGATGGCGCCCAAAACCATCAACAGCCACATGACCATTTTGCGGATGATTCTAACGGAGGCGGCTGAGCGGTTTGACTTCACGAATCCCTATCTGAACATAAAGCCGCTCAAGCAGCAGAGGGTACACATCGAGCCTTTCTCCCTGAATGAGGTAGAAAAGATTCTCGAAACGGTCAGAGAGGATTACCACAACTATTACCTGGTGCGTTTTTACACCGGCATGCGAACGGGGGAGGTTGATGGCCTCAAGTGGGAGTACGTGGATTTTGAAAAGCGGGAAATCCTGGTACGTGAAACACTTATCCACGGCCAAACCGAATACACAAAAACGGACGGCTCACAAAGGGAAATTCCAATGTTTGGCCCCGTGTACCAGGCACTCAAATCCCAGTACGAGGCAACCGGCAAACTCAGCAAGTTCGTATTTTGTAACCGGCTGGGAGAGCCGCTGGACCACAATAACGTGACCAAGCGTGTTTGGTACCCTTTGTTGGAACACCTCAAGCTGAAGAAACGCAGACCCTACCAGACCCGGCATACAGCTGCGACGCTACTCCTCGCGTCGGGAGAAAACCCGGAATGGGTCGCCCGCACTCTGGGCCATTCCTCAACGGAAATGCTGTTTAAAGTGTATTCCCGCTATATCCCGAACCTGACTCGCATGGATGGCAGCGCCTTTGAGCGCCTGATTCAGAGTCGGGTCATCGAAAACGATAAGGAGGTGGGTGATGAAACTGAATGATCTGCGCCCATTGATGCAGGAAACTTTTAAAGGCACCTACCGACTGACGGGGCGTGTTGCCTGTTTTGACGATGAAGGCATTCCGTATCTGAAACTTCGGTTGAGCAGCTGTGCCAGTGACATCGTGGTGCTGGCGGTAATTGGTTCTATATTGATTCCAGAGCACTTGGGCCACATGGATCTGGTCGTGGTCAAAGGGCAGGTGTGCGTGGGTGCGGAGGAAAGTGAGATCCTGCTGACCGATATCCGCCGCCCGTTGCAGGCAGACGTTGCCAGCTTGCCTGCACTGCAGACTTTGCCACGGACGTTCTGTCCGAGACCGGAGGCACTGGATCAGCTGGTGGCTGCGGTTCGGTCTTTGCAGTCAGCCACGTTACAGATGTTCATTAAGCGAGTATTGGAGCGCCGTGACAGGCTTGAAGTCTTTCTGAAAGCTCCGGCGAGCAGGAATTACCATCATAATGAACCTGGCGGGCTGCTGGCTCATTCCTTGGACGTGGCGAAGAACGTAGTGGTCATGACGAAGACCAATGAGCCAGACATGCCTCAAGAACTTCAGGAGCTCGGTTTCGTTGCTGGTTTGTTGCACGATATTGGCAAGACCTACACTTACGATACGTGGGGTAAGCCGGCGGCAACCGCGAGGTTGTGCGACCACGCCGACATGACTTTGGAAGCCTGCGCCTACGGTCTGGCTTATCTTGACAAGGTAGACCCTGATGCGGCTCTCGCACTCAGGCACATTTGGACCTGTGCCTCGCCCGGCGCACGTTACGGTGTCAGCCCTGCGATGACGCTTGCCCGCTACGTTCGGGACGCCGATGCCCAGAGTGCCATGGCTGACAATCAGCGGAAGGCCTATCGAAAGCGCCAGTCAATCGGTTTTGGGCGGCTCGGAAACAACACATATTGGCGGCCATCGATAGAAGCTCATGGATGAGGCTGATGGAAACTACAGTGAGGGGTGTGAGCACATGGCGGCCACACCCCTTTTTCATTAGATGGTGTGTGAGGAAAGCAGCTAGGCAGTGAAGCAGGCATTTACCCGGCAACGGTGCTAAGGTCAGAAAAAATATCGCGTCCAGAGCGAAGGAAATGCTGAAAATATACTACCTCCATGGCTTCGCCAGCCGCTTCGATACCACCAGCGACAAACTTAAAGCGCTCGCGAAGCTTGGCCCTGTCTATGGTCACGACATCGATTACACTCAAGCCTCGGAAGACGTCATTGAAGATAGCCTGGACAAACTGATGCAAGTGAACCCGGACCTTCTGGTTGGGACCTCGATGGGGGGATGGTTGGCGGGTATTCTGGGTGCCGAATCCGGCATTCCGTTTGTCGCCATCAACCCGGTGACGGATCCCGGTCACACTCTCAAGCCCTGGATAGGGCAGGGTGTTGATCATCAGGGGCACGCCTATCAACTGACGGACGAAGTGGTTTCAAGCTACTATCCCTTCACTCCCTATGGCAGCGGGCTTGTGTTGCTGGATCAGGGGGATGAACTGCTTCCGTGGAGCGACACCGTCAGGACGCTTGGGGATTATTTTCCGGTTCATAGTTTTGAGGGCGGCAGCCATCGGTTTGAGCACACGGAAGAAGCGTTGAAGCTGATTCGGGAACATGTGAAGGATTGAAACCGAAAACCCGGACTGGATGAACGGACGGACCGAACCATGAATTACGACACTCTCAAACAGCGCCACCGTGATGAGCGAGACGGCTACCCTGCCAATCTCAGCCTGCGGGTTCATCGGTCGCTGAGCTGGTTGCAGCGAGCAGAGCAACTCGACGACCCAGACAGCCGGTTCATCTTTCTGTGGATTGCGTTCAACGCCGCCTATGCCACAGAGATCAATGAAGAATACCGGACGACAGAGAAAACGGCCTTCCGTGGTTTCTTGGAGAAGTTAGTCGATCTTGATGCCGGCAAACAGCTGGATGAGCTGACCTGGACAGAATTCCCCCGGAGTATTCGGGTACTACTCAGCAATCGTTTTGTGTTTCAGCCCTTCTGGGACCATCAGAACGGAAAGCTCAGTGAGGAAGAGTGGCAAGACCAGTTTAACCGTGCAAAAGTCGCCGCTCAGTCCGCCTTGGGCTCAGAGGATACCGCGACGGTACTGGGCATTGCGCTTAGCCGGATCTACACCCTGCGAAATCAGTTGATACATGGCGGTGCTACATGGGGCAGTAAGGTAAACCGGGAGCAGATTCGTGACTGTGTAGCCTTGATGAGCCAACTGGTTCCCGTCATTCTGACAATCATGATGGATCACCCGGAGACACTGTGGGGCGATGCCTGTTATCCGGTAGTGAAGGACTAGTGTTCGACGAGTAAATGCATGCCTTCTAGTCCGCTTCGGCCTGATCAATGTCCAAGGAACGGTAAACAACCCACACTATGAGCTCTATGCCGCACTACCTGAAAAAACTGTTCTCCCGGGCGTATCGCCGTCAGCTTGCCGCTGAAGAACGTCAGAGCGAGCTGCAGGCCCAGATTCAAGAGCATCTGGCGACACTTCCCAGATGTGAAGGACAAATACTGGTTGCCACTACCGAGAACCGGGATGAGGGCTTTTTCTGCGACGTTACGGTCCCGGCAAGAGTGTTGTTGGCCTGGGCAAGGGAAGACGCCGAGAGAATGGTGATTCAAAGCGTCAGTGCCCAAGCGGCGAGGGAGGTGCTGCCAATCTGGCTCGCCAATTCTACCTTCGACACACGCAAGGTGAGTCGGTTGCCGGACGGCCATTTCGGCCTCGTTGAAGAGCGGATTAATGACTGGGTAACCGATGGAACCGCTACGGTGTATTGCCCGGAATGCGGCCATGAAGTCCAAGACGTTGCGATCACGAAGGCAAATGAAATGAGAGCTGGCAGGGCGTATTACTGGTGGACAGACATCTGGAGCTGCCCCCGTGGTCACCTGTTACGCCAAAAAGACCAGGAAATCCGGTTTATATTGAAGCCTCACCGACAAAGAGGTTGATTCGGCTCAGACTCCTCCCGCCTTCCTGGCAGCTGCACTAGTCCGAGTATAGAACACTGGGCCCAATGATGGGTTGACCCAACCGTATTGTCTCGCCAAAATACTGTATATTCAAACAGTATCCGGTGTAAAGCATGTCCTGCATTCTGCTTGGTGACTACGAATCCGTTTCACGCCTGAACATCCCGATGTTTCTTGAGCGGGTCTCGGCTGGCTTCCCATCGCCGGCGGAGGACTACGTTGAGAAAACCATTGACCTGAACGAGCTGTGCATCCAGCACCCGGCTGCCACGTTCTTTGTGCGAGTTCAGGGAGAGTCTATGGTTGAAGCGGGCATCTATCCCGGCGATGTCCTGGTGGTGGACCGGTCGCTGAGAGCCAAGCACGGAGACATCATCATCGCCAGCCTGGAAAGCGAGATGACGGTGAAGCAATTGCATTTGACGCCACCGCCCGTTCGGCTCCTTCCACGGAATTCAGCGTACCGGCCTATTACCGTCGAGGGCGATATGGTGATGGAGGTGTTTGGGGTGGTCACCAACGTCATCCGGTCACTCAAGCGGGGAGGGCAGGGATGACACCTGAATCGGCAGTATCCTTTGCCACCGTAAGACGACGGTTCGATTTTCGCAGCATCGAGGTCGGACGCTGGGTAACGCCTCAGGAGCGGGACCGGGCAGCCGGCCGGTTCTATCAGGCGCTGTGTGATTTGATGACAATCCTGCGAGGACCGGAGCCATTGATCTCCCTGAGGAGCACGCTAGGCCTGCAGTATGGCATCGGCGGCCGGCTGGGCGTGGCCGCGCACTACATTCCCGCCACCCGGCAACTGGCGCTGGCCAAGAACGCTGGTGCGGGTAGCCTGGCGCATGAATGGTTTCACGCCTTTGATCACTACATGGGTGGCAAAGCTTACCGGAATGCCGGACCGTGCGGCTTCGCTTCCAGTGCCTGGCTGAACAGCGTAAGCAGTAAACCGCATCCACTGAATGAACGGCTAGGCGCATGCTTCCAGGCCATCATGCTGACGGAGGACGGCACAGCACCCAGCACTTTGTTCCGGGCCTCCCAGGTGGCCGATCAGCACTTGAAAACGGTTTATTACGCCAAACCGGAGGAGCTGTGCGCTCGCGCCTTTGAAGCCTTCATTGAAGACAGCCAGCCGCGTAACCGATTTCTGGTAAACGGAACCGTTCACTCTGATGAAGCCAAGGTTGGTCTGTATCCGCAGGGCGACCATCGCCAGCGTATCAATGACGCCTTTCAGTATTACTTTGCCGCTCTCGGGGCTGCGTTGTACCGGGAACAGGCCAAAGCCGGATGAGGAAGCCTGTGTTCGCCCT